>Ga0265316_10000813_pt1 | contig 34506 bp, 31 predicted proteins | sample 4522metaG_FD_202092 | JGI IMG/M metagenome (GOLD analysis project Ga0265316, IMG submission 202092) | Rhizosphere microbial communities from Carex aquatilis grown in University of Washington, Seatle, WA, United States - 4-5-22 metaG | ecosystem: Host-associated > Plants > Roots > Rhizosphere >...
CTAGTCGCGTGGGGAGCCCGCCGGCCTCGCCGGCGGCGCACCATCGCGGGAGGATGTGGCGAGGCCGAGCGCGAGGGCGCGAGCCGGGCGAGCGGGTGTGGTGGGGAAGGTGCAGGTCCCGAAGTCCCCGAAGGGGGAAGCGAGCGAGGGGTGGGGGCAGGTGGGGGGCCGAAGGGCGGAGCGAACCATTTCAGGGTTCCCATATCAGCGCGAGGGACGCCGGGCTTGGTGGAACCAGGCCCGATACTCCTGCATGCGGCTGCGCTGGTCGGCGGGCGCGTGGCGCTTGCAGGTGGCGTAGTCGGCCGTTGTCGGATCGGCGCCCCAGCGCACCTCGGCGCAGTCGTTGGGGTTGTACGCCATTTCCAGGGCACTCCGGCGCGCGTACACGTCGGCCACGGTCAGCGAAAATGGCGTCCCGTCGCTGCGCCGGAACTCCACCTTGCGCTCTTGGATGCGGCGCTGATGCAGTTTCTCCAGCTCGGCGCGAAGCTCGTCGGGCTTTCGGCCACCCAGTACGAAAAGATCGGGGTGGGCTGACACGCGGGCGGGCAGGCGCGCCAGCACGTCGAGTGCGATGAGCAGGCGCATGTCGCGCGACGGGGTGGCGTAGTCTTCCCACGGGCCCACGGTCTCGAAGATCTTGGCACCCGCGGGCATGGGCACCACGGGGTTGCCCTTTTCGCGCATGAAGCGTTCGCCGTTGTCCACCGAGCCCAAACGCGTTTCCAGCTGTTCCACCAGCGCGTTCAGGGTCTCTTCATAGCTGGCCTGCGCGTCCAGTCCCTTGGGGTTGATGAGCTTGGCCATGCGCGCGTAGAAGTCGTCGGAAGACATGGTGGCCTGCTCGGCCGAAAAAGCTGCGAAGCGCCGGTCATTGGCCAGCGCATGATTGGCCAACGCGACCGTCGATCCAGTTTCGGCTGATCGTTCCACCGGGCGAAACGCCTTGAAGCCAGGGCCCGCGCTCTTTACGTCGCTGGCAAAAAGAAACGTGCCCTCCCAGAAACGCTTGCGACCCACGGAATTGTCGGGCTGTCCGTCCACCGCGAAGAGGCGCCCGCCCTTGCTTCCGTCCTGCTCCACCCACTTGGCGATCATCATCACATGTCCATAGGGGTCGGCGTAGATCACGCCGGGCCGCAGGACATCGCGTGCCAGCTTGACCGGATAGAAATCGGTTTCGTCGTCGTCAAGTGCGGTGCGTGCGCTGCCCGAGTGGACCTTGTTGGCGAGCAGGCGCAAGAACCTGCGAAATCGGTCGAGAGGGTCGTTGCCCGCCACGGGCTCGTCCTGAGTGACCAAGGCACCGCAAGTGGGCGGATGGTCGCTGCTGCCGCGGTTGCAGTCGCGCAGGCCGAAGGGCAAGCCCATCTTCCAGGCAAAGGTGGCGCGCAGGTAGTAGGGCAGATCCGCACAGTCGGGCACGGCCGGGGGCGCGGCGCGGTTCTTGGGATCGTCCTCGCGCAGACCGAGGTGGCCCCAGAGAAAATTGCGCGCTGGATCGCGAACCACGGGCGCCAGCGAGGGAAAACCCAGCGCCGCATCAGGCGGCGCATCGAACAGACGCTCGATCCAAGCTGAGTAGAGGTTCTCCAAGCTACGGTTCCAGGCGCGCGTGACTGGCCAAGCGCCCGGAGCTTGGGACCGAGCGCGCGCCACCGCCGCGCGGCCGCGCGGAGCGATCGAAATGCGGTGACAGGAGACGACCTCGCCGTCGGAAACCAGCGCGACGCGAACCTCGCCGGCCGCCGGAGCAGACAGCTCGGCGGAAAAGCTGAAAGGCGGTCCCCCCCGGCGCACGGTTGCCAGTTTCTGCGCGGGTCGGCCTGCCGGGCTGACGGTGATGGTTCCGTCGTGGGCCTGTTCGCTGACCACCATGAGGCGCAAGGGCGCGCCGGCCGCCGGATTTTCGGGCGACCACCAGATGCGGACCTCAGGCGATTCGCGACAAGCCTCGGACGCGCGGGCCAAAGACGGCGCGAGCAGAATCAGGTATAGGCTCGCCCAGGCGAGTGTCGTTGTCCGGTGCATCCTTGCTTCACCAGTGATCGGGATGCGCGCGCCGTCGCGCCAAGGTGCGCGCGCGGACCAGCGCCGGGTTTTCGAAAAGCCTGACCAGCACGAATCCGGCGAAGAAGCCGCCAATATGCGCCCAAACCGCGACTCCCGCCGAGACGTCAGGTCGCACCGATGAAAGCTGGGGCAAACCGCTCAACAGTTGCAGCCCGATCCACCACAGCAGCACCAGGTACGCGGGCAGCGAGAGCACCTGCACAAAGATCACCCAGACGAAGAGCACGTTCACGCGAACGCGCGGATACAGCATCAGATACGCGCCCAGCACGCCCGAGATGGCGCCTGAGGCACCCACCATGGGAACCGGCGACGCGGGGTCGATGGCGATCTGTGCTGCCGCTGCAGCCAGGCCGCACACGAAGTAGAAGACCAAGAAGCGCAGCCGGCCCATGCTGTCTTCCACGTTCTTGCCAAATACCCAAAGAAACAGGCCATTTCCCAGAATGTGCATCCAGCCACCGTGCAAAAACATGGAAATAACCGGCGTCAGATAGTTGATCGGATCGCGGTCCACCAGGCAGAGAAGCCCACGACCGAGTGGCACAGCCTGGCCGATGGGCGCGCGGCCGGTCAGTTCGCCTGGCACCAGGCCCAGATTGCACACGCTGGCCGCCAGCACGGTCGGGCTGAGGCCGGCCCCTTGGATCAGGACCCACACCAGACCCATCACCACCAACAGGGCGATGGTCACCAGCGGAAAGCGCAGGGTTCGGTTGTCGTCGCTGATCGGGATCATGGGGCAGGGATTCGGGCGGTCCGATACGGGCCTCGGTCAGGTTAGCACGCGCACATGCGTCGCACGCGCAAAGTCCGGCACGGTCTAGTTAGCTATTTCTCACAAAGGGCACAGGGGACGCGGAGGCAGAAGAGAAGGAGTGGGTGCGCACTGTGTTCTCTGTACTCTCTGTGAGAAACGGCCAACTTTCCCTACCGCTGCGGAGCTGGCGCAGGGGCTGGCGGGGGCGGGGGCACTGGGGGCGGCGCGCCGCTGTCGGGATTGGCGGCTCCCGGGGCCGGCACCTCGGCGCGGAATCCGAAAAGGGTGTTCTTCTCTTCAACCGGGGTCAGTTTGATGGCGACGCGACTGTCGGAGAAGGTGTAGGCGCGCGTGTGAACCGGCAAGAAGCCGGTGGCGCGAATCACCAGATCCAGAGGCCCACTGTCGCGCGGTCGCACCACCACCAGCGGCCGGGGCACGGGAATCATGCCCAGGGTCTTGTTGCCCCACTTGACCATCGCCTTGCGCGGCGGAACCGTTTGCAGGGTGATGTTGACCTTGTCCCCTGTCTTCTGGGGCGCGGGCTCAGCCACGGCTGCGCTCTTGTTGGCATCTTCCGCGCCCAGCCCCACGGCCGCGGTCGATCCGAGCAGCGCCAGCAGTGCGAACCCAGCCAGCGGGCCGTGCGAGGTCATGGCGTTCCTCCTTCTTCATCGCCGGCCGAGCGGCCCGGGCTGACACCGCCCGCTCGGCCCTCGGCGGAATTGGGCACCGCCGGCGGCGGTCCAGGATAGCGCACGCCGGGCTTGGGTACGTAGGTCAGGATCGGCGTCTTCAACGTTCCCTTGATCTCTCCTTCCAGGACGTCCACCGGCAGGGGCGGCTCAAGCACGTACTGGTAGCCACGCGAGGGGACGCGAAGTTCGAACACGTCGTTGTCGAGCAGGAACTGGCGCGCGATGTTGGTGGGTTGGTCGCCCAGGATGCGCATGGGTCGGTGGTGCAGGATGAATGAGTACAGCCGGATGGCCAGGTGGTTGGGCAAGCGGTGGCAGCCGTGCGAATAGCCCTCGGCGCTGTACATGGAGAGATACTCCGACGAGCCGTGGGCGCGGATGCCGTTGTCCCAGTCGGGCTTGCCGCCCTTGCCGGGCACCACCAGATAGCCTGCGATGAGTCCGTAGGCCGAGAGGAATCCCGGGCCCAGCTCGTCGTAGTTGACCACCCGCTGCCACAGGCCGTTGACCGTCTTGGTCTTGACCAGGGTGCGGATGGGCGTGGACTCGGGCGCAATCCACACCGGGCCGGCCACCACGTTGCGGATCACACGCGGGCCCACATCGGAGCCCTTGTAGCGGAAGTATTCGTAGCCGTCAGACGCCTGTTCGGCGCGCCAGCCGCCGATGGTGGTGCGCCAGCGCGCCAGCGGGATGCGCTGTTCCTTGTACTTCACGTAGACGTGGAAGCTCGGGTAGCGCTTGCGCGGCTGGGGGTGGCGCACGCCGGAGGCGTCCCAAGGCAGGTCGTACCAGACTTCGCCACGATCGATCACGATGGACAGATCCATGTTGGGTCCGTAGTACTCGGGCAGGGCCGGCAAACGGACCGCGGCGCGCAGGTGGTGGAAATCGGCCGCGCTGTGACGCTTGAAGAAGGCCAGCGCAGCCTCGGGATTGGTCAAACCCAACTGCTCGACGGCGGACTTGGTCAGCTCCTCGACCAGGTTGCGCACTGGCACGGGCTGCCCGTTGGCGCCGGTGTACGTGGCCGGGCCAGTCTTGAGATCCACACTGCCGTCCTCGACCACGCTGGCGGCAGCCACCACGCGCTCCCGCAGCACGCGTATCAAAGCCTCGTGATCGTTGGCCAGCGGCGGCCGGGCCAGAGCGTCCATGGTCTTCTGGCGCAGGTAGTTGGACTCGTAGATCATGTGCTTCTGCTGAAAGCGCCGCACGGCCAGGCGCATGGCATCGTCGTAGATGCCGGCGTTGTGTTTCATGCCGTGCTTGAACATGCCTTCGCAGGCCAGGCGACGTTCCACCTCGGTCATGGCCAGCTTCTCGGCACCCCGCCGTTCGACCAGCTTGACCTTGGGTTCCAGCTTGGGGTCCTTGGCCGCCAGCTCAGCCAGCGACTGCGCGTGGTTTTTCTTGCGGGCGTCTTCCAGATCGCTGCGCAGGCGCGCGATGCGCTGCTCTTCCTGCTTCACCTTTTCCGGCGCCACGTAGCCCACGGTTTCCACCGCCTCCATGGCCGCCAGGTTCGCGCCTTCGTGGCACTTCTGCTTCTCGTCCTCCAGGAAGCGGGCGCGCAGCACGCCCAGCGAGGGCGGGATGCCGTAGAGCTCGAGGTAGTTCTTTTCGCCCGCGGGCAAGGGCTCGCCGTCCTCGTCGAGCGTGTCATTGGCCAGGCCGAGGAACACGCGGCGGTAGCGGTTGGGCATGGGCTGGCCGTCGGGGCCACGATGCTCCTCGAAGATATAGGGAGTCCAATCGTCCGCGAGATCGATGATGGTGTACCCGGACCGAGCGGCGCCGGTGGCGCTGGTCCAGCTCTCCTGGCCGTCGCGAACCACCAGGGCGCGATCATCGTCAGGCGGGAGGCTGGGTAAAGGGGCTTGGGGCGCGGGAGCCGGCGGCGGGCTAGTCGGGGCCGACGTCGCAGGTGCAGGCTTGCTGGTCGGGACCGCGGTCTCCGCCGACGAGGTTGTCTGCGGCGGCGGCAGGGAAGCTACGCCGCGGACATCGCATCCCAACAAGAGGGCTAGGCATGACTGGACGGCAAACAGCGGTGCATATTTCATTACAGATTCGCTTGATCAAGATATGCCTCCGACCAAGCGTCTGAGCAAGAAATAGACCCAATCTCGCGACAGCTGCGGGAGGGCGTGGCCGCAGACGTGGCCGACGGTAAGATAGCGTTATGCCTTGAGCGCTGCCGCCACGATGGCCCGCGCTTCTTGGATTACGCTGTCGAGGTGGGTCTGGCCTTTGAAACTCTCGGCGTAGATCTTGTAGATGTTCTCCGTCCCTGACGGGCGCGCCGCGAACCAACCATTTTGCGACGCTACTTTGAGCCCACCGATGGCGGCACCGTTGCCCGGCGCCTTGGTCAGCACGGCGGTGATGGCCTCGCCAGCCAGCGTGCTGCTCTTGACCTGCGCCGGCGAGAGTTGCTTGAGTCGGGATTTTTCCGCGGGCGTGGCCGGCTGATCGATGCGCGTGTAGATGGGATCGCCATGGGCCGCCGTGATCTCGCGGTAGTGCTCACCGGGATCCCTGCCGGTGCGGGCCGTGATCTCGGCCGCCAGCAGCGCCAGGATGAGACCGTCCTTGTCGGTGGACCAGGCGCTGCCGTCAAAGCGCAGGAAGCTGGCTCCTGCGCTCTCCTCGCCCCCAAACCCCAGGCTGCCGTCGAGCAGCCCGTCGACAAACCACTTGAAGCCCACCGGCACTTCGACCAGCGGCCGCCCCAAAGCGGCGACCACGCGATCGATGATCGCGCTCGACACCAGAGTTTTTCCTACGGCCGCACGCGGGGACCACTGCGGCCGGTGGGCGAAGAGATAGCGAATGGCCACGGCCAGGTAGTGGTTGGGGTTCATCAGGCCCGCTGGAACGACGATTCCGTGCCGGTCAGCGTCGGGATCATTACCAAAGGCGACCTGGTAGCTTCCACGCAGGCCGACCAGTTTGGCCATGGCAAAGGGGCTGGAGCAGTCCATGCGGATCTTCCCGTCATGGTCCACGGTCATGAAAGCGAAGCGCGGATCCACCGTCGGATTGACCACCTGCAGGTCGAGCTTCCAATGGTCGGCGATGGCTTGCCAGTAGGCCACCGAGGCGCCGCCCAGCGGGTCCACACCGCACTTGATCCGTGCGTCGCGGATGGAGGCCATGTCCACCACGCTGCCCAGATCCGCCACGTAGGGGCCGACGAAGTCGGCCTTTCGAATGGTAGGCGCGGTGCGCGCGCGCTCGAAGGGAATGCGGCGGATCTCCGATCGGTTGCCTCGCAGCAGCGCATTGGCGCGGTCTTGTATCCAGGCCGTGACGTTGGTATCGGCCGGGCCGCCGTTGGGTGGGTTGTACTTGAAGCCTCCATCGCCCGGTGGATTGTGCGAGGGCGTGACCACGATGCCGTCGCCCAGGCCGCTCTTGCGGCCGCGGTTGTGGGTCAGGATCAATCGCGAGATCGCAGGCGTGGGCGTGTACCCGTCGTCGCGGTCGATCACGGTGTCCACATCGTTGGCGGCCAGGACCTCTAGGGCGGTTTGCTCGGCCGGCCGCGACAGCGCGTGGGTATCCTTGCCCAGGAAGAGCGGGCCGGTGATGCCCTCTTGCTTGCGCCAATCGCAGATGGCCTGCGTGATGGCCAGGATGTGCGACTGGTTGAAAGATCCGGCGAGCGAGGAGCCGCGGTGTCCGCTGGTCCCGAAACTTACGAGTTGCTCGGGGTCGCGGAGATCGGGCTCCTTGCTGAAGTAGGCGTTGGTGAGACGGTCGACGTCGATGAGTATCGACGTCGGCGCGGGTTTGCCTGCAAGCTCGTGGGGCATGGGTCTCCTTGGCCCGGCGAAGATTACACCGAAGATTGCTACCGTGCCTGCCCACGCAGCTTGGCCCAGAAAAGTCCCAGGTATTCGTGCAGGGCCCGCTCGATTATCAGGCCCGCGTGGGCATGCGGAAACCAGCTCAGCATGTCTGAATCCTCGCCGCTGGCCAGGTAGTCGGTGGGAGCGGCAACCGGGATCATGCCGGCCTTCCTGAACATAGCCATGGCCCGGGGCATGTGCATGGCCGACGTCACTAGCACGAACCGATCATCGCCCAGCATCGCACGCAGCATCCGCACTTCATCGATGGTGTCCCAGGATTGTGATTCGAGAACCATGTGGTCCCGCGGGGCTCCCAGGCTGACGCCGGCTGCGGCCAGCGTTTCGGCCTCGCTGGTTGTCGTGCCGCTGCTGCCTCCTGACAGGAGCAACTGCGATCCCGAGAGCAGTCGTTGCAGCCGGATACCCTCGGCCAAGCGGACCAGAGATGGCTCGGCCAGCTTTTGGACGGGCGCGAGGGAGTCGTCGTCGCTTTTCCCGCCCCCCAGCACCACTACCCAACGCGGCGCGGGCGAGCCGTCGGGCATGGTTGAAACCGCTTGAGTCGCCTGGGCCAGCAGCGGGGGATACGCGATTTCCAGCGGACGAACCAAAGCCCGGGCCACAGGGCCGAGGGAAAGCAGCGCCAAGAGCGCGAGACCCGCGGTGAGCAGGGCCCTGGCTGTCCGTTGCCGCTTGGTGAAGAGCAGCAAGACCAGGCCCAAGGTCATGACGGCAAGCAGCAGAGAACACGGCTGGACGGCTGCGGACAGCAGCTTCTTGAGGACGAACATGATCCGTTCTTGTACCTCGATTCGGCCGGCGGCGTCGCGCACAGTCTCTGCCCTCCCTTGCCCTTGTCTGCTACATTTCGAGCCTTCTTGGCCCTCGCTGAATCGGTTTCGCCAACTTGACGTCTTCTCCGGTCCTTCCTGGCCCACGCTGTCGCGCCTTCGTCGCGTGGGCGCTCCGACACGGCCGGATCCTGTGGCTGGTGGCCGTCGCGCTGGCCGTGCCGTCGGCCCTGGCCACCGCCAAGCTCTACTTCAACCTGCGTAGCGATCTGGAAGAGCTGCTACCCCGGAGCGCGCCCAGCGTCCTCGCGCTCGACGAGTTGCGCCTGCGCATGCCCGGGCTGCTGTATCTCGGCGTCTTGGTCGACGTGGGCGCGGCCGACAATCTGCCCGCGGGCGAGCGTTTGCTCGATGACCTGGCGGCCCGCGTGCGCAACTACCCGCCGGACATGGTGCGGGCGGTTCGCCTGGGGACGGTCGGCGAGCGGCGTTTCATCGAGCAGCACAAGCCCTTGTACATGAATCTGGCGGATCTCGAAACCCTACGCCAGCGCATCGAAGACCGCATCCACTACGAGTTGATGAAGGATCAGGACATGCTCCTCGACGAGAGTGAGCCAGCCCCTTCGCTCGACGTGTCCGACTTGGAGAAAAAGTACCAGTCACGGCTCGACGAGCCGGGACTGAGCGGGGATCGCTTTTCCAGCCGCAGCCTCGGTCTCACCCTCATGTTGGTCGAGGTGGGCAGCTACTCGACCGGCACCAAGAAGGCGGGCGCGCTACTCGATCGGGTACGCCGCGACCTGGCCGAACTAGGCGGCCCGGGCCACTACGCGCCCGGGATGCGGGTCGGGTTCACCGGCGACGTGCCCATCTCGGTCGAGGAGATGTCGGCGCTGGTGGTCGACCTGACCTTTTCGTCGGTGCTGGTCATCGTCCTGGTGGTCATCGCCCTGGTGCTCTATTACCGCTGGGCAGCCGCGGTGCCGATTCTCCTGGCCCCGCTGGCCATCGGGGCGGTGGCCGCGTTTGCCCTGGCCAGCCTGCCCCCCTGGCGCATCACCGCGCTCAACTCCAACACCGCCTTTCTGGGTTCGATCATCGTGGGCAACGGCATCAACTTCGGCATCGTGCTGCTCGCCCGCTACGTGGAGGCGCGACGGCGCGGCGTCCCGGTCGAGGAGTCGCTGGCCGTCAGCCTGTCTGGGACCCGGGTGGGGACGCTCTCGGCGGCGCTGGCAGCAGCGACGGCGTACGCGTCCTTGGTGGCCATGGATTTTCGCGGGTTTCGCCAGTTCGGAGTGATCGGCGGATTGGGAATGGTGCTGTGCTGGATTGCCACCTTCCTGCTTTCACCCTCGCTCATCGCCTGGCTGGACAAGGGCCGGCTGCGACCACTCAGCGCGCGGGCGGCGCGCCTGCGGCCCATGGGATTGCTGGCCAATCGCATCGCGCGCTCTCCCTTGCCTTTCGCCGCGGTTGCGCTGGTGCTCACGCTGCTGGCTCTTTTCCAGCTCCGCCACTTCGGCCCCAACCAATTGGAGTACGACCTTGGCAAGCTCCGACGCCGCGACACATGGGTCTCGGGTGAAGGTTACTGGGGTGCCAGGATGGACAAGCTTCTCGGTCGCCAGGTCACGCCCACGGTGATCCTGGCGGACAACGTGGCGCAGACCCGCGCCATCGCGACCCACCTGCGCGAGGCTGCCACCCGGGCGCCGCTGTCGGCGCGCATCTCCTCGATCGTGACGGCCGATGATGTGCTTCCCGTCGGGCAGGCGGAAAAGCAGCGGATCGTCGAGCGCTTGCGCAAGAAGCTCACGCCCAGGATCCGCGCGCAGCTTTCGCCCGAGGAGCAGGACAAGCTCGATGGTTTTTTGGGAAACGGGCCGATGCCTGCCATCACGGCGGCCAATTTGCCCGAGGGGTTGCTCACCGGGCTGCGCGAGCGCGATGGAACCCTGGGGCGGACCATTCTCGTGTTTCCCCGGCCGACGCAGACCGCCTGGTACGGCCCCGACATGTCCAGCTTCGTCGAGCAATTGCGCGTCCTCGCCGCCTCGGCGTCCGGCGTCCCGGCCCGCGTGGCCGGCGCCTTGCCCGTGACGGCCGATATCCTCTCTTGCATGAGCCGCGACGGCCCGCTCGCCTCGCTCCTCGCTTTCGTCGGCGTGGTACTGGTGGTGGTGGTTCTGTTCCGCGCCAGCCTGGCCACGCCGTTCGTCATCGGATCGCTCGTGATCGGGGTGGGCTGGATGCTGGCCGCGACCATCTACCTCGGTGTACGCATCAACTTCATCAACCTGATTGCCTTTCCCATAACCTTCGGGATTGGTGTGGACTACGCGGTCAACGTGATGGGTCGCTACTTGCAAGACGGACGCTCTGACGTCACGGCGGCGATCAGCGCCACCGGAGGCGCTGTCAGCCTGTGCTCGGCCACTACCATCATTGGCTATTCATCTCTACTGGTGGCGCAGAACCGGGGACTGTTTCTTTTTGGACTGTTCGCGGTTCTGGGCGAGCTGACCTGTCTGGCCACGGCGGTGATTGTCCTGCCCTCGGTCCTGTTGCTGTATCAGGGCTGGCGCACGCGCCGAAGGGCCGGCGCTTGAACGCCGTAGTCGCGCCGCTGCCGCCGAACGCGCCGGTTCGGGGCACGTTTGTACGCAACTCGCTCACCTCGACTTTCACCATCGGGCTGGATTTTTTCACCTTGACCAGTCTGGTCGAGCTGGCCGGTGTCGATTACGTGCTGGCCACCTGGATTGCCACGGTCGTCGGCTCACTTTCCAATTTCTCCATCAACCGCTGGTGGACTTTTCGCGTGTCCTGGCAACCGCGCTCGATGCAGTTTCTTCGTTTCGTCCTGGTCCAGGTGGCCGCGTCCGGGTTGCACACCGGCGGCGTGTGGATCTTCACGCGTTTTCTCGGTCTGCCCTATCCCGTCTCGAAACTTGTGGTAGCGGCGCTGGTCTATCTCGGCTGGAACTACCCGATGAACCGCTGGGTGGTGTTCAACCCGCGCTTCTCCCGACCGGGTCAACCGGCGGCGGCGTAGTTTTCAAACCGGTCAGCCCGAGCCGGCTGCCCAGTCCACGCGCCCGCTCGGCCATCTCGTGGCCGATCACCCAGCCCCGGTTGGAGAAGGGCAGCGAGGTGCGAATCATGCAATCTACGCCGCAGCCGTCCTCGCAGCCCTTGCGTCCGCGCGAGTTGCGGATGTCTTGCGTGGTGACCTGCGCGAAGGGGCGCAGGGGCGCGACGTGGTAGCAGTACTGGAAATCTCCCTCGGGCGAAACGTAGAAGGCCTTGTTGCCCCCGCGGCAGGTCCAGCACATGGGTCGGCCGGCCAGGGCGCGTTCGAAATAGCGGATGAGATAGTACGGGTTTGAGATGGGTTTCCCCTCGCGCTTCTTCTGCCTCAGCCAGCGCAGCTTCTGCAGGTACCTCTCGTTGAATGGCCCCGGCTGCAGCCGGCCGCGTTCGTGCACCACCGAGAAGAAGATGGGCACCCCCAGATCGAAACAGTGCTCGGCCAGCGGAATCACTTCGTCCAGCGTTTCAGGACACAGCACCGCCGCCACGTAGAACCACAGCCCACGGCGCGCGACCATGTCGATCTTGTTGCGCAGGGTTCGCAACGACTTGGGGGTTTCCGGCGACGGGTTCAGGCCATCGATTGAGATCTGAATGCGCCCCATGCCCAGGTCGATGAGCGCGTCCAGCTTATCCTCGGTCAGCAGAAATCCATTCGTGGTCATCCCGGTCGACATCCCGCTGCGCACCACGTGGCGCATGAGGGGAAAAATGTCGGGGTGCAAGAGCGGCTCGCCACCGATGAGATCGGTGTGAATCACGCCCAGTTCCTTGCAGTGGTCGATGCGGGCGTATATCTCGGACGCCGGCACGTGGCCCTTGCTGTTGTCGTACTCGGTGCAGTAGTGGCAGGTCAGGTTGCAACGCCAGGTCACGTTGAGCTGCGCCCAGATTGGCTTGGCATCGAACCCGCGCGGGATTCCCTTGAGAATGCCCGAGAGGGAAACGGGGTTGTGCGCGCGCTTCATGACACGAGGAGGTTCACTCGGACTCAGGCGCCGACGGCGGAACCGAGTCAGTCAGGATAGCATGGCGATCGAGCGCAACCACGGTCTCCACGTGATAGGTCTGGGGAAACAGATCCAGCGGTTGCACCACGGAGACGCGGTAGCCGAAGGGCTCGAGCTCGACGAGATCGCGCGCCAGTGTGGTGGGATTGCACGACACGTAGATGATGCACGCAGGGGCCGCGCGGGCAATTCGCCGCATGACCTTTCCCCCGGCGCCCGCCCGAGGCGGATCCAGCACCACCACGCGCGGGGGCCCGTGTTCGGCCAGAACCTGGGGCAAGACCGTGCGCGCGTCCCCGGAGAAGAACCGGGCTTCGTGCAGGCCGTTGTTCTCAGCATTGATTCGCGCCGCCGCGACGGAGCTCGTCGACAGCTCGATGCCCACAGCCTTGGCGCCGGCCGAAGCGAGCGCCAGGGTGAACATGCCCACGCCACAGTAGACGTCGACGATCAGCGCCCCGGATCCGTCGCCAGCCAGCTCGCGCACCAGGGCCACCAGACGTTCGGCCTGCGCCGAGTTGGTTTGAAAGAAGGTCTCCACGCCGATGCCAAAGCGCAGGCCGCCAATGGTTTCGGTGATGTGGTCCTGGCCACGGAGCAGCGTGGTCTGCTGCAAAGGAGCCGAGGTGTCTGCCGAGGCGCGGATGCTGCGCACGACACTCACCACGCTGGCGTCGACGGCTGCCAGGCGTTCGGCCATGGCGGCCGCCGCGTCGAAGGGTCCCGGGCTGGTGACAATGCCGAGCATGGTTTCCCCCGTGCCTCGGCTGTGGCGCACAACCAGCTCACGCAGCAGCCCTTGATGGGTACGCGGGTCGTGCAGCGACAAATTCGCTTCTCGCGCGAAGATCTGCGCGGCCTTGACCAGCGCGACCGTCAGGGGTGGCGCCAAGGAACACTCACGCAGGGGCAGAATGCTGTGCCAAGCTCCACGTGGATGCAGGCCGAGCACGCCGTCCGGGTTGAAGGCGAACTCCATCTTGTTGCGGTAGTTCCAGGGACTGGGTGCGGGGATGATGGGGAGCAAGGGCGGATCCCGCAGCCCGCCCAGCCGGGCCAGACTGTCGCGCACAGCGGTTTCCTTGGCCCGCAACTGGCAGGCGTAGTCAACGTGCTGCCAGGTACAGCCGCCGCAGCCCTGCGCGAAGTGCACACAGCGCGGTGTCACTCGTTCGGGTGAAGCTTTCTCAACTGAGACAACATCCGCCTCCACATGCCGCCGCTGCACCCGTCGCACGCGTACACGCACCGTTTCTCCCGGCGCTGCGCCTGAAACAAACACCACGAGCCCTTGGTGCCGGCCCACCGCCTCGCCCCCGTAGGCCAGGCGGTCGACGGTCAGGCACAGCTCATCGCCAGGGCGAGGGTGGGGTCTTTTGCGGTCAGGGTCGCTAGCCAATGGCGGTTTTCGCCTGCACTAGGTCGGGGGCAGACGATGCAATCGTAGCACGGCGAAGCCGGAGGAACCCACGCCTCGGTCGCGGTCGGCTACTTGAGCGTGATGTCGCCGCTTGCGTAGAGTTGGAACTTGCCCTTGATGAGCTGTCCCACCCGGATGACGTAGGTGTGGCCTTTGTTGAATCCGTTGTTCTGTTCCAGGTCGTAGCCTTCCTGGTAGACCAAGGCTCCGCCAGGTGTCTGCGGCGAGAATTGATCGACAATGATTCTCGGCTCTTTCTTGTCGACCAACATGACCGTTATCGGGCCTTTGGCCGGCGGCTTCTTGAACACGGCCAGAAAGTTGATCGCCCACCTGTCCTCATTGTTCTTGCAGGTGAGTTCCGCGTTCGCCGGGTGCGCGGTCAGCCATTTCGCCAGCTCCCCTCCCTCGCTCGTGGGGATGGAATCAGACATCACCCAGACCTTACCGCCGTGGACCTTGGCCACGTCTATGTTGGGATCCACCGTGGGCCTTGTGGCTACTTCCTTGGCAGCCTTCTTGGGTGCTGCGCCGGCGCTTGTTGCCGCCAGCAGTACGACTGCGACCAGCCAGATCTTCATGAGGATCTCCTTCCTTCCGGCAAAACCGCACAGCCCAATAAATAGATTATCGTTGACAGAGGCGTCGCGAGTCAACCAAACACGATGGTGCGGTTGCCAGAGACCAGGACCCGCCGCTGAAGGTGGAGGCGCACCGCCCGGGTGAGCACCAGTCGTTCCAGCTCTCGCCCCTTGCGCATCATGTCTTCGACTGTGTCGCGATGAGAGACTCGGCACACGTCCTGCTCGATGATCGGGCCTTGGTCCAGCTCCGCGGTCACGTAGTGGGCTGTGGCACCGATGACTTTCACCCCGCGTTGTTGTGCCTGCTGGTAAGGTCGAGCGCCTGCGAAGGCGGGCAGGAACGAGTGGTGGATGTTGATGATGCGTCCCTGCCAGCGCTCCACGAATGCGGGCGACAGAATCTGCATGTAGCGCGCGAGTACAACCAGGTCGATGCCCAGCTCGTCCAGCAGCGCCAGTTGCTTGGCCTCAGCTGCCGCTTTCTGATCTCGCTCAACCGGGATTACGGCCAGCGGCACGTCGAAATGCCTGCACACATCGGCCAGCGTGTCGTGGTTCGAGATGATCCTGACGATCTCGCCGCCCAGATCCCCCAACTGCTGGCAGAGCATCAAGTCGTACAAACAATGCGAGGACTTGCTGACCATCACGGCGACCCGCGGCCGCGCGTCTGAGAAGGTCAGCTCCCAGCGCAGGTCGAACTGGCGGGCGAGAGCCTCGATCCCAGACTGGGTCGCTTGGCGATCGAGCCGGAACCCGCTCAGATCCCAAACCAGGCGCATGAAGAACTCGCCGCTTTCACTCTCCGCGTGTTGGTCGGCATCCAGAATGTTGCCGTCGTGCTGAAAGACGAAGTTTGACAGCGCTGCGACCAGGCCGGTGCGGTCCCGACAGCTGACCAAGAGAGTTGCGGTGAGAGAGGGAGTCGAGGCCATGACGATGTCGGCCTAGAGATTACACAATCTGGCCCGCACTTGGCATCTCAACTGCTGAACCCGGGACCGGCTGCGCAGACCGTACACGCTCCCGTTGCCATACCGGCGGCAAGTTTCGTGGCGCAGGGGAGACTACTCGAGCTCGTTTATCACAACGGGCTGGTAGGCCCCGGTCACATCACCGGTGCTAGTGACCTGGCCAACTCGAATGAACTCGGACCGTGTGGCGTTGCAGTTGAGGTTGCCCAAAGCGTAGGCGGTGAACTGCGCATCGACCCCCTGGCCAGATCCCGAATACCCCGGCATGTAGGAATGGGGGTCGGGAAGAGAGAACTTCAGCGCCAACCAGACCGGGTCACTCCCCCAGAAAGTCGCGCTACCTGGGCAGCGCGCCCCTGCCAAGTAGCAGCAATCAGTGGCCGCCTCCCAGGCTCCGGTTGGGCCTGGGAACTGGCGGGGCAGGACTGCGGCAGCACTACCCGAGAAGTCGGTCATGTAGTAGGTGAGTGACCCTGCCCATTCCTTGTTCAGAAAACCGGCGGCTTCAGCTGTGCGCGATTTTCTGACGTACCTGGTGAAAGCAGGAATCGCGATGGCGGCAAGGATTCCGATGATCGCCACCACGATCATGAGTTCCACCAGAGTGAATCCGCTGTTCTTCTTGTTTCGCACGGCCTACCCACAGCCATTCTTGCATCACACGTGCCACGGCGCAAGAAAACGGCGACGTGTCCGCCTAACCATCAGATAACTCTAAAGAATGGACAGGCTAGTGGTCGTTGCGAGACCTCGACTGCGCCGACCAATTTTCGTCCCTGCGACGATATTTTGGCCTGCCGGATGGACAAAACACGTCCAAAAAAAAGGACTAGCCCAACCTTTCCAGGTTGGAGCCAGTCCTTTTTTTGACGCGCCGTCAGGCCGCGCGAAGCGACTCGGTCTTAGCCGACTTCGCCGCCGTCGCCACCGTCGCCGACTTCGCCGCCGTCGCCAGTCTCACTGTCCGGACGGTCGGCATCTGGGCCGTCAGGCTTGAATACAGGAACGTCAATGCCGCCGTCTGGCTTCGTCGTCCCCGTCTCGGGACCACTAACGGAACCGCTATCCTGAGCATCTGCACCACCATCGGGCGTGCCGCCCTCTGGACCTGAAACACTGCTGATATCGACCGCGGCGTCTGGCGGCACTGTTAGCACCGTGTCCGGTCCCGCCTCAGGTCCCGCCGGATTGATCACATCGGGGATCGAGCCAGTGTCGGCAACCGGGGTAATCGCGTCCTTCTTGCCAGCATCTGTCACCTTGGTCGTGCTGCTACTGCCGCAGCCAACTACCGTGAGCGACATCGCAAACACTGTTACAGCAAGCTTCCTCATCATAGCCTTGTCTCCTGGTTTGAACTCTTCTAAATAGGTCTCTCAGGGGCGGTACCTTACTCGAATCCGAAAAGAAAAGTGAAAAAATCAGCGCCGGTGCTGAGACACCCATGAGGCGCTGCGATAATTGTCAGGCAGCGATTCAGTATCAAGACTCTGGTGGACATGCAAGAAGATTCTGATCAAGATGACGCGGAGCGTATTCTAGCGAGTAGCGTCATTGATGGGTTGGTGGCAGTTGGCGGAGCCGTGACGCCGGAAAGCTTGCTGCGTGCGTATCGAGAAGGGGTGTTCCCTTGGTCATCGGATCCGATGGTGACGTGGTGGTCTCCCGATCCCCGCGCCGTCTTCGATCTGGAACGCTATCGCCCATCGAGGAGCCTACGCAAGCGCATCCGCCGAGCGGGATGGCTCTTCACGCTCGACCGGGATTTTGAGGGTGTGATGCGCAAGTGCGCCGAGCCCACGCCCAGTCGGCCGACCACCTGGATCACCGACGATTTCATTGCCGCGTACACTGAGCTCCACCGGCGGGGCGCCGCTCACAGCGTCGAGGTTTACGAGAAGGAAGAGCTGGTGGGCGGTCTGTACGGTGTGAGCATCGGGGGCTTCTTCGGAGGCGAATCGATGTTTCATCGCCGCCCCGATGCCTCGAAGGCTGCGGTCGCATATCTTGTGCAGCACCTGCGCCAGCGTGGTTTCGTTCTGCTCGATGGCCAGGTGCCGACGCCCCATCTGGCGGTCCTGGGCGCGGCCGAGATCCCGCGTGACGAGTTCCTCGCACGACTGCAACACGCTCTTGCCCTTCCAGTCGCGTTCTGATCGTGCGGCAAGGGATGGTCGGCTATCATGCCCCCATCATGTCCCTGCGGCGGAATGCCTGTCCCCTATTCGCGATGGTGGTCGCCTGCGCGGCTTCGTGGGCACTCGTTGCCTGCGCCAAGCCGACCGCTAGGCCCGCACCAGCCGCCCCAGTCGAGAAGCTGCGGCTCAAGGTCATCCGCACGTTTCCCCACGATCCCCATGCATTCACCCAGGGCCTGCTGTTTTTCGAAGGCAAGTTCTATGAAAGCACCGGGCTCAACGGGCGCTCGTCGTTGCGCCGGGTGGATCCGGACAGCGGCGTGGTCGAGCGCGGGGTCGACTTGCCAGCGGATCTGTTTGGCGAGGGACTGGCGCGGGTCGGCGGCCGCCTGTTTCAATTGACCTGGCAGAACCAGCGCGCGCTGGTTTGGAACTTGGCGACGCTGCACAAGGAACGGGAGATCTCCTATCAGGGCGAGGGGTGGGGTCTCTGTTTCGACGGCCGCCATTTCATCATGAGCGACGGCAGTGATACGCTCGCGTTGCGCGACGCTGAGAGCTTCGCCAAGGTCGGCGCGATCGCGGTCCGTCGAGCGGGACGAGCCGTGCGCAATCTCAATGAATTGGAATGCATCGAGGGCGTCGTCTACGCCAACATCTGGCAAGACAACCACATCGCACGCATTGATCCGCACACCGGCGAAGTGACCGGATGGATTGACGCTTCCGGCCTGCTCGCACCTGGGGAGGCGCGAACCTCTGACGTTCTGAATGGAATCGCGTACCTTCCTGCCACCGGGCATCTGGCGCTCACCGGCAAGCTGTGGCCGCGCATCTTCGAGGTCGAGCTCGTGCCGGATGCGTCGCCGGCAGCCCAGTGATGGAGATGCGTCGGATTTGCTCTGAGGACGCGCGTGTGACCTGGTAGGTTCTCTGGCCATGGGCTTGCGAACTCTTTTCACGATGGCGCTGGCGGTGCTCGCGGTCTCGCATGCGCGGCAGGCACGAGCCGAGCCAGGAGAGGGCCTGACCGTCGCTGTTCTCACCTTCGGCCCCGGCGACCATCCCTTCTTCAAGTTCGGACACAACGCCATCCTGGTGCAGACCAGCGAGGAGGGCGGGCTGGTCTATAACTTCGGCACCTTTGCCTTCGACTCGCCCGCACTCATTCCCAATTTCCTGCGTGGCCGATTCAAGTACTGGCTATCAGTGTCGCGCATGGAAGACACGTTCGCGTCTTATGTTTCCGACAATCGGACGATCGAGGCCCAGGAACTCGATCTGACGCCCGCCCAGAAATGGGCTTTGTGGCAGAGCCTGCGTGAAAACGCGCGGCCAGAAAATCGAGAATACCTCTATGATTACTTCCGGGACAACTGCTCCACTCGCGTGCGCGATGCCATCGACCGCGCGGTGGGCGGCCGGGTCCGGCAGGCCGGCCAGCGGCCAGTGGCCATGACTTTTCGAGCGGACGCGCTTCGCATGACTGCGGATTTTTTTCCCGAGTACCTCGGCCTCGACTTGGGCCTGGGCCGGCCGACCGACGCACCCATCACCCTGTGGGACGAGGCGTTTCTGCCTGAGCGAATGCGCGATCTCTTGCGCGAGGTCCGCATCCCGGGAGAAACGGGCGAGAGGCCTCTGGTCAACTCTGAACGCACCCTGTTCGCCGCGCACCGGCCGCCCAAGCCGGACCGGCCTCCCAACTGGACGGTCTACTTCCTGGCCGCCGGCTTGGCTCTGGGCGCCTTCTTGGCAGGGCTTGGCCGCCTGGCCGGCAACCATCCGGCCGCGCGGGTGGGACTGGGCACTGCTAGCAGCTTGCTGGGACTCGTCTTCGGCATGTTGGGGCTCATCCTGCTTTTCTTTTGGTTGTTCACCGACCACAAGGCTGCCTATGCCAATGCAAACATTTTCCTGCTCGCGCCCTGGTCCGTCGTACTCGCCGGCTACGGAATCGGGGCGGCGTTGGGACGGCCGGCCGCCATGCGCAAGGCGTTCTGGGTGGTGGCTACTGCCACCGGCTTCGCTGCCATCGGTGTCCTTGCCAAGGCCATCCCTGGACTGTCGCAAGACAACCTGGTGCTGGTCGCCTTTCTGCTACCCGTGTGGATTGGCCTGGCCTTGGGTTTTCGTTGGGCGTTGCGGCGAAACTAGCTTCCGATCAGTTGCGTCATGACGACTTTGTGGGCAGGCAGGGCGACTTTGTGGGGAACCGTGTGCATATTCACGCTAACATTGTATATTCACGTCGGGGAGAAGGACCGCGGTGAGGTTTCCACGGATGGTCGTGGCTGTTAGCCTGCGCTTAGTTAAGTTGGTCGTCCCAAGGCGGCTGTCCGTTCGACATCGGAGGTAGCATATGCCCGCGACCGAGGACTCAGTACTCACCTCACTAGACGAACTGCGCAGGCTCAGAAAAGAGCGGCGGAAGAAGGGCCATGCGGCCGGTGGTGCCGGGGGCAACGGCCGTTCCCAGAAGCGTGCGGTTGCAGGGCATGATCCCATGGGAGATCAGGTCACGCCGCCGCCACGGTCAGACTTGGCCCAGGGAGCGAAAGCCATGCGCGCTGGCCTCCAGCCCGCAATGGGTGGGCCGGCCTGGGCCAGTTCGGCTGGTCACGCTCCGGCAGCACAGGCAGCTACTTGGGATGCCCCCGTGGATCCGATGGCGCTTGCCCGTATGGCGCGGCCCACATCCTCGGCCAAGCCGGCAATCGTGGTGGCGGTTCTTCTGTTGGCTGCGGCCGGAATTGGCTACCTGAAACTTCAGAGTGACACACAGGCTATTCTGGCCGACAAGGACGCGAGCATACGCCGGGTGGAGGATGCGCGCGCGCAAGCCGTGGAAGCGGCGGCCAAGGCAGAGCGGCAGGCGCAGGCCAAGCTCAAGGCCTGCGAGGCCAAGGCCGTGCCGACGGCTCCCGGGACAACCGCGGCAGCTTCTGTCGCGCCGGCCGCGACCGCAGCGGTTGCGCCAGCATCATCTGTTTCCTACCCGCCGGCGAGTAGCCGAGGCCGGCACAGGTCATCGGGGCGGCATGCGGCCGCGGCGCCGTCGGTTCCTGCGCCGAGCGCCGCGCCCAACGCGGTTCCGCAGCTGCCACGGAAGAGGAAGTTGGACAACGATCCGCTGGCAGGCATCAAGATCTGAAGCACCTCGGAGCCGCGCGGCCGCAGGATGCGTTGCGCGCGAGATACGGCCGGCGTGGTCACGGCTGTGAGATAGCGTTTTTTTGACGGGAGCCGAGCTTGCCCCCACGCTGGGAGCATGCTTTCCGCACAACAGGAAACCAACTACTTCGACACCTGCAAGCATGCTTTGCTGGACCGGTACGCCGGGCAGTTTGCCGTCGTGTGTGGCCGCAGGCTGATGGGCGTCCATGCTTCGCTCGAACTCGCACTCAAGGCTGCCTCCGATGCGTTCTCGGCAGGCGGTCTGGCGGACGGGGCTCCCATTCTCATCAATGAGATCGGCGAAGCGCCGCGGGTCCGCGTGGTCGCTCAGCCGAAGAAGTAGAACGGGTCAACACGGGCGTCGTGGCTGCGGTCGCAGTCGCGATGAGGAACAGGCGTCAGGGGACAGGGCCCAAGGTTTGCAAATCCGTTGCGTCTCCAGTAGAAAGGAGCCCGCCAGCTAGGGTCCGAAGAGATCGGATTCCGGCTGGCCAGGAAAGGGAGAGCATTGATGTCACGAGTCTCAGGAACGCCGCGCGCAGTTCGGCTGCGCTCTGACCGTTGGCTTTGCGTCGCCGCACTTTCGGGTCTTGCTTTCGGTTGTGTGGAGCAGGCCGATGAAAAGCCGACCAAAGAGGACGAGGAATTCATCAAGAAGAACCTTCTGACATCCGATCCCACGCCGCAATTCGTGGCGCATGCGGATCTGGATGGCAAGGTCGAGTACATCGGCATTGACGTGTCCCCGAACCCGGCGGAACCGGGAAAGGACGTTCATCTGACCCACTATTGGAAGGTGAAGTCCGCGCCCAGCGACGGGTGGAGGCTGTTCACCCATGTCAGCGGCCCCGGCGGCAAGGGATTCATCAACGTTGACCACGGCGCCATCAGTGGAAAGTACCCGGTGTCGCGTTGGAAGGCCGGCGACATCATCCGCGATCAGCACTCGTTCCACCTGCCACCCAACTGGGCTTTCAATTCTTTCAGCGTCTTCACGGGTCTGTGGCGGGGCAACGAGCGCATGACCATCAAGTCCGGGCCGCACGAAGAAGGCCGCGTAGCGGCGGCGACCATCCCGGTTGTGGTCAAGGTGCCGCCTGTTCTCAAGCGGTACCTGGTGCGCAAGACGCCCAAGCCCATCAAGATCGACGGCAAGTTGGACGAGCCAGCGTGGAAGACCGCCCCATCGACCGGCCTGTTTGTAAACACCATGAACGGCGAGCCGGCGCAGCCCAACACCGAGGCCAAGCTGCTTTGGGACAATCAGAATCTCTACATCGCGTTCGAGAACGTCGACACCGACGTTTGGGGCACGCTCACCGAGCGCGACTCCAAGCTGTGGACGCAGGAGATGGACGAGGTGATGATCGATGCCAACGGCGACGGCAAGGGGTATATCGAGCTGCAGGTGGCTCCCAACGGCACCATCTTCGACACCTATCTGCCCACCTACCGCAAGTACGAGGACAGCTTGGATCCCAAGCGCAAGCCCTATGACTGGAACTCGAAACTGAAAGCGGCGGTGAAGGTCGACGGCACCCTCAACAAGCGTGACGACCAGGACAAGGGCTGGACGGCGGAAATGGCGCTGCCGCTCGCTGACGTGAACGGCCTGGACACCAACGGCGTCAAGGTTCCGCCGGCGCTCGGCGACAAGTGGCGTCTCAACATGTTCCGCATGGACTCGCCCAAAGACGCCAAGGCGCAGACGGCCCTGGGCTGGTCAGCCCCCTTGGTCGGCGATTTCCACAAACTGGATCGCTTCGGCGAGATCGTATTCGTCGACGAGAAGGGCGAGGTGCCCGTGGCCAAGGACACCCCGGCCAAGGACAGCAAGAAGGCCGAAACCAAGACGGAACCGGCCGGCAAGAAGGCCGAGAAGAAGCCGGCCAAGAAGTAGCGACCTGAAATAGCATTCTAGCTCCGGGGAGGGATGGTCGGGTGTCATCACGGCCTAGTGGGGCACTTGTTTGGATCCCCATCGGCGCCGCGTTCTGCGCCGGATCGATGGGGGCAAGGGATGTCAGGGCGGCGGCCGCTCCGGACCTGGTTCCCAGCGGTCCAGAGGCCCAGGAGTATCAGGCTCCGCCGTTGGGACAGATTCGTGGAGGACGCGACTCCGATCCATTGATGGCGCAGGTGGTGGCCGAGGTGCACAGGGCGGCGGCTGCCGTGCGTGCCCCGGCACCCTTGCGGGATGGTCGATTGGATCTGGTGGCGACGGACATCGCGCGCGCCACCGTGGCCAAGCGGTTGCCCTCGTTCGACGCCATTGCATTCCTGGTCCACCACTACGGCATCGTCGAGCCCGAGCCCTACATCGTCATGATGCGCAGCTCGCCCGGGGGTGATGGATCCCTTCTGCTTGACCTACGCAAGCAAGCGCCCAGCGTCTTCAAGATGGGCGACTGGCGCCGCATGGGAGTGGGGGTCAAGCGTGGCGCTGACGAGCTGATCGCGGTCTTGACCCTGCAGCCACAGAACTTGGAGTTGCGAGCGCTGCCACGACGGCTGCCCTCGCGGGGCACCGTGACTTTGGTGGGCCGGCTGTTGGGTCGCTTCGCGCAGCCCGCGGTTCTGGTGGCCGCCCCGCGTGGAGGCGTGCGCAATCTGGCCATGTCGGCCCGCAAGGGCCGTTTCGAACTCACGGTGGCGTGTGATTCCGGCGACGGTGTGTACCAGTTGGAGATTGAAGGCGATGACGGCCACGGGCCGGGAGTTCTGGCGAACTTTCCCATGTACTGCGGTGTCGAGCCACCTGCGCGGATCGCAGTCACCGGCAACGAAGTGACTCGGCGTCAGGATGCGGCCGAGGCCGAGCGCGAGTTGCTGGCTCTCATCAACCGAGACCGCGCGGCTGCCGGCTTGCCTGCGCTGCAACGGGACGCGCGTTTGCAGGAGATCGCCCGCGGTCACAGCCGCGAAATGGCACGTACGGGTGAAGTGGTTCACGTATCGGACAAGAGTGGCGGCGCCGCGGATCGCGTCCGTGCGGCCCACGTCTCGCCCTTCCCGCGCACCCTTGCCGAGAACGTGGGACGGGCGTTCTCGACGGTAGAGGTCGAGAATGGATTCATGGGCAGCCCTAGCCACCGCGCCAACATCCTCAACCCCGACATGACCCATGTGGGAATCGGCGTGGTTGTGGGTCAGGCCGAGGGTGAAGTTGTGCCGTTGTTCTTCACTCAGCTTTTCGCTGGCTGGTAGTTGAGAGTCAACCTCAGACAAGGGGTTTCGGCCATGGCGCCTTTTCATGGTAGCAAAGGCTCAGTTCGCCGAAGGAGGCATTGTCGTGAAACCAGATTCAGTTCGCAGCGTCGCCAAGCATGCCGCGTCCACGGGTTCGCCCCTGCTGGTCGTCGGATCGCTGGCGCTTGATACCATCGAGACCCAGAGCAGCCGGCGCGAGGACGTGCTGGGCGGCGCCGCTTGTTACGCGTCATTCGCCGCTTCGTTCTTCGCGCCCGTGCGCCTGGTGGGCGTGGTGGGCAGCGACTTTCCCGCGGCCCACGAGGCTCTGCTGCGCAGCCGGAGCATCGATCTGGCCGGCCTGGAGCGAGCGTCCGGCCGCACCTTCCGCTGGACTGGCCGTTACGCGGCGGACTTCAACAATCGCACCACCCTCGATACCCAACTCAACGTCTTCGAAACCTTCAGGCCCAAGCTGCCGCCGGCCTACGCCGACAGCGCGTTCGTGTTTCTGGCCAACATCGATCCGGTCTTGCAGTCGGAGGTGCTGGGCCAGGTGCGCAGCCCGCGCTTTGTGGCGTGCGACACCATGAACTTCTGGATCGGCGGAAAACGATCCGAGCTGGTGCGCGTGCTGGAGCGGGTGAACATGGTGTTGCTCAACGACGAGGAGGCCCGCCAGCTCTCAGGCAAGGACAACCTGCCCACAGCGGCCAGCGTGATTCGCGCTATGGGGCCCGGCGCCGTGGTCATCAAGCGCGGCGATGCTGGAGCGTTGTTCTTCTGCGAAGAGGGCGTGTTCGCTGCGCCTGCGTTCCCGCTCGAGCGCGTGGTGGATCCCACCGGCGCTGGCGATTCTTTCGCCGGTGGCTGCATGGGCTGGCTGGCCCGCACCGGCGATACTTCACCGGCTGGAATCCGCACGGCGCTGGTGGTGGGTTCGGTCTTGGCCTCGTTCTGCGTAGAGGACTTCAGCCTGGATCGCTTCCGCTCGCTCGACGAGAGCGCCATCCGCGCTCGCTGCGCGGCCTTTGCCGAATTGCTGAGATTCGACGCGATTCGTTTCTAGCGCCTAGCGGGAGGGACGGCGTGATTGCAGCGGTGATGGTCCTCTGGCTCGCCCATCCACTGTTGGATCTCGGGGGTGACAGCGTGTGCCCCGCGCCCGCGGAGGTGCGGGACCGTTTGGCCCAGCTTTCCGGCTTCAACGCGGGAGAGACACCGCCAGGTTCAGACCAGCATCGGGCGTATCTGTCCAGCAAGGATGGGATGGTGCACGTCGAGTTGGTCAGCTCGGATGGCCGACGTCTCGCCCAACGGACGCTCGACAGGACCGGCTCTTGCGCCGATTTGGCGGAGGCCGTGGCCGTTGTCATCTCAACCTGGGAGGCTGAGTTCAACCCCAACGTGGCAACGTCTGTGACGTTGCCACCACTGGCACCACCACCGCGTCCTTCGCCGGCGGCTGCTGAGGTGAAGGCGGTGCAACTACCGCCCAATCGTCCCCTGCGCTTCGATGTCGGGATCGGTTTGCTCGCGTCCATCGCAGGCGGGGAAGTCGTCCCCGGCGCCACGCTGGCCGCTTCGTTGTCTCGGCGGAGTGGACACCTTGGCCTTGCCGCCGCGCTTTCGGCAAGCTCGACCCATTCCCAATCGTTGGGATCGTTGACGGGCGCTGCACACTGGACACGCGTGGCGCTGGCCGCGGGACCACAGTACCGCGTGAGCCGAAGCGCGAGCATGTTGGATTTTCACGCGGGCGGGGTGATCGCGCTTCTGCGCGTCGAGGGAGTCGGCTTGCCGTCGACTGCCTCAGACACGAGTGCGCAGTTTGGCATGGGGGCGGGGCTGCGCGGCCTGTGGGCGTGGAATAGTGCGGCGGGATGGATTGGCCTGGACGTGCTCGTCTATCCAGGACGCGACCAACTTGACGTCGGCGGCCTCGGCGCCAGCGGCCAGCTTCCACGTGTGGAGGTGCAAATCGCTTCTGGACTCAGCCTGGGGCGCTTTCCGTGAAAGGTTCAGGACAACCTGGGACACAAGACTAGGTGAACATGACTTTGGTCCGCTCTGACGCCACTCCGGTCATCGAGAGCCGCTCCGGCGTCCCGGACCTCGAAGCGCTCTATCGCGCCCATGCGCCCACCGTGGCACGCTGGGCGGCAAAACTCGCGGGGCCCCTGGCTGACGTGGACGATCTCGTGCATGAGATCTTCCTGGTTGTGCGGCGTCGGCTGCCAGAGTTTCGCGGCGATGCTCAAGTGACCACCTGGCTCTACCGCATCACGGAACGCGTGGCGCAGGAAAGCCGACGCAGAGACCGGTTCCGGCGTTGGTTCTCGCGCGCAAGGCACCTCGAGATCGAGCGCACCATGGCGCCGCCGCATCTGACGCCGGTTGATGAGTTCGAGCGACGCCAGTCCAGCGAGACGGTCTACCGCATCCTCGACCGACTGCCGGGCAAGTACCGGAATGTGCTGATCCTCTTCGAACTCGAGGAGTTGTCAGGCGAAGAGATCGCCACCCTGACTGGGCTCAAGCTGGCAACGGTTTGGGTGCATTTGCATCGAGCGCGAGCGCGGTTCATCGCTGAAATGAAGCGCGATTCGGGGAGACGTACATGAAAGAACCCATGGCGAGAGGCAGGCAGACTGACGCCGACGAGCGGACTCCTATCCGCGACCGTTGGAGCGCGCGGCCTTCTGGCGACGGCGACGAAGCTCTCGCAGGGGCTTTGCTGCGTTCGGCGGCGGCTGTGCCGCCATTTCCGGCGAAGAATCTGGCCGAGGTTGCCGCGCGACTGCGCAGCCGGGAACGGCATCTGCCGAGAACATGGGCGTGGCAAATAGCCGTCGCGTTCGGCCTGTTGCTGTTCGGCGGAGCCCTGTATGCGGCTGTCCTGCATATTTTGCGCGGCCCTTCGCTTCGCGCGCTTCCGGCCGTTGTACCGGTCTCGATGCCGGCCAGTGCGCCTGTCCGGCGCCCGCATTCGGTCGTCGCTCCACCTCCTGCTCCGGTTCTTTCGCCTGAGCCCGAGCCCTCATCGATCGTGCGCGCCGAGGAGACCCGCGCGCCTCGCCTGGCCTTTCGCGGGGCCACGCAGGAGTCGGTGGCGACAAAGGTATCGCTTGAACCTCCCCCAGCGCTGCCGCCCAGTCCATCTGCGCTGGCGCAGGAATCGAGATTGCTCGCAGGAGCGCTCCACAAGCTCCGGCAGGAACGCGATCCCGGGCAAGCGCTGGCCATGCTGGATGAGCACCGTGCCCGATTCGGAGCGAATGGCGCGCTTGAGCCTGAGGCGAACGTCACGCGGATCGAGGCCCTCTTGCGCCTTGGCCGCCACGATCAGGCGCTGGGGCTGCTCGACGGACTGGCGCTGACCACGGCGGGGGTGGGGCGCGAAATGTTGGTGGCGCGCGCTGAACTGCGTGCCGAAAAGGGAAGGCGTGCGGCCGCGCTGAACGATTTCAACCTGCTGCTTTCCGCCGATGCGCCGCCCGATGTGGTCAGCGAGCGGGCGCTGTACGGGCGCGCGACCTGCCGGGCGCAGATGGGCGACGGGGCAGGGGCGCGCGCTGACCTCGAACAGTATCTCGCCCGATTCCCCACAGGACGATTCGCGGCTCAGGCCCGCGCGGCGATCGGTAAGTGAAAGGTTTCGTGGTGCTCGCGCCACGAGAGAGTCCGAGAGGAGACAAGATCATGAGAAGGACATTGTTGGCAGCAGCGCTGGCGGTGCTCGGCGGATGCGATCATCATCACGGGATTGGGGCGCTCGGTTCAGATGCCGGGGGCGCAGCGTCGGGTCAGGAAGCTGGCGGTTTTCCCGTCGATGGCGGTGTCGGTGGTTCAGTCGGCAGCGGCGGCGTGGTGTACGACACGGGCGGCAGTGGGGGATGCGGCATCTTGTGTCTCATTCCTGTCGGAGGGTCCGGGGGCACCACGGCAGCTCTTCCCAACCCCAAGAACTGTGGGAATGGAGTGATAGACATTGGCGAGTACTGCGATGACGGCAACATGGTCAACGGTGACGGCTGTACGGGCTGCATAATTGATCCAGGCTGGCAGTGCCCCGTGCCGGGACAGCCCTGCATGCCACCCCCTCCTGGCGTAGACGCGGGAAGTCCGATAGACGCGCAAGGTCCCCCTGCGAGATCCGATGCGGGCGTGTCTGTGCTTCCGGTCCACGACGCGGGACCGGCCGCGACCGGACCACTCAGCCAAGGCCCAACCTCCTGGACCGGATACATCGAGAACTACCAATTCCCGTCCGGCTCAGACGTGATCAGGTTCACCTCGACCGTCGATTCTGCTGGTCAGGTCATGGTGACGGTCTTTCTGGGCAGCGGCACGCCGCCGCCACCTGCCACCGATCCGAGAGTCGGGTACCCACCTGGTCTGGGGACGGACGACACGATGAGCCTCGAGCCCCCCTATTGGAACGAGGGGTTTGCCTACTCGATGGCCAGCGGCACGTTCTCGGGCCAGCGGCTTCGCTTTACCATCAGGACCTTCCAGCTGTGGTCAGCATGGTGCGCGCTGCAGAAGCCGGCCGACGACAGCGGCATGTGCCTTCCAGCCAGCTGGGAACCCGGCAGTTGTGACAAAAACGGCCAGTGCACTCTGATGAATGTGGCCACCGGACAAGTGATTCAGTGTGACCTTGCAGCATTCAGTCTCTGTCTCAGTTATCGCGTCTGCGCGTGTTCGGCAACGGCCTGTGTCGATGACCCGAATGGCGGGACAACGGCCTCCTTTGACGTGGCGGTTATTGGCCCCGCCGCCGACGGCAGCGTCGTCGGGCTGATCAGCGATCGCGCCAACGTTCACTTCACTTTAGACCCGAGCTAGCGCGAACAATCGAGGCCCTGGTTGCGTTTGGCTAGGTCTGCGAGCACGGGCTGATAGAAATCCAGCATGGCGCGCGGGCCGATGTCCTCGCCAGTGGCCTCGCGCATGACCTTGCGCCAGTCGCGGGTGGCGCCCAGCTTGAGGATGTCGCGCAGAAAGCGGCCCGCTTCCTCGCTGCCCGAGTAGTCGCAGACGCGCGGTTCCTGCTTCACGATCTTGCGGCAGAGGTGATCGTGGAGCTGGAACTTGATCAGGGTCGCCATGGCGTAGTCGTAGTACTGGGCCGGATCGTCGTTGATGTGGGTCTTGGTGCAAGCGTCGCACAGATCAGGGGCGCGCTTGCCAGGCGGCTGCACACCCTGATAGGTGGCCGCGTATTGCCACCAGCGGTCTTGCCATTCGGCCACCGGCAAATCGTGCTCGTAGAGATCGCGCTCGAAGTGGGTCATGGTGCCGGCGGCAAAGGGCAGGAACACGATCGACTGAAGCGCCGATTGCAAGAGCGCGGCCGATGTGTCGGGCTCTTGCCCGGCGCGGATGAGGCCGAGCTTGCGCAGATAGGCAGGCTGCTGGCTCGCCAGGCGCGCCAGCTCGCCCACCGCCTCGTGAAAGGCGCGGTTGGCCCCGGCGCGCAGCAGGTACGGTACCTCCGGGGTGGCGTAGGACAGGTAGTAGTAGATGTGGCCCAGCTCGTGGTGGGCCGTGCCGAACCACTGCGCGTTCGGCTCCACGCTCATGAGCGAGCGCACGTCGCTTTCGCCGTCGATGTGCCAGGCGGTGGCGTGGGCGTTCTTCTTGCGCGGCGAATTGGCAGGCACCGGGTAGAGGTCTGACTTCTTCCAGAAGACCTCGGGCAGGCGCGGGAATCCCAGCGAGACGTAGAAGTCCTCGGCGGTGCGCACCATGAACTCGGGCGACTTGCCTTTGAACAAAGGATCCAGGCTCATGCCTTCGACCAGGCCGGGCCACTCCTGCGCCCAACGGTTGCCCAGCCAGTGCGCGGGAATTAGCTTGGGAACAGCCTTCTTGTATCGGTCCGCCAGGGCATGTTTGGCAAAGCAGTGCAGGCCATCGTAAAGCGGCTTGCCCGCCTCCAGGGTGGCGTCCATGAGCGCCATGACCTCGTCGGCAGTCATGCCGTAATCGGCAACATGCAGCGCGAAGAACGAAGGGTAGCCCATGGCGCGCGCGATCTGGTTGCGCAGAGCCTGCAACTCCACCAGGCCAGACTTGAGCGGGCGGCCGATTTCCTTGGAGGCCGTCCAGGCTCGTTCGCGATCAGCCAGCACGCGGGAGGTGCGCAGGATCTGGTCGATCTCATTGGCCGAGGTGGGGCGGCCGCACTTTCCGCCCGCCAAGGGCTGCAAGCAGAAGGTGTAGCTGTCGAGCACAGCCGACTGACGGGCCTCGGCTTCGATGCGTTGGCTGACCACTTCGGGGATGGTGCCGGGGTTCTCGGCCGCGGCCAGTTGCAGCTTGCGCAGTTGGCGCAAACTGAGATCGGAGAGCTCGCCCGGCTTGGCCAGGAAAGCCCCGGTGCGCGCGATGACCAGCTTGGAGCCCGTCACCGCTGCGGCGGCTTTCTCGGCCGCGGCCCGCGCTGCGGTATGCTCGGGGCTGACGTCGGTGGCGGCGATCCAGGCTGCCTGGTTGGCCACCGTGTTGAGCGGCTGCACAAGGCCGGTCACGGTTTCGAGAAACGCGCGTGCCTCGCGCTCCGCCGACGAGAGCTTGCGGGTGGTTTTCTCTGCGGCCCGCAAGCTGAGCGCCCCGACGCAGGCCAAGGCGGACACCACTACGACCAGAATGGGACGACGTCGCATGGACGCAGGCTAACATACGGCCAGATCTTCCGGCCTTCACAAACGCAGGGGACCGTGCTAACCCACCAAACCATGTCGTCGAGCTTTCGAGCGATGAGTCTGGCTTTTGCTCTGGTGGGCACATTTGTGCTTGGTGTCGGATGCAGCCAGGGGGAAGGCGACCGTTGCCAGATTGACTCGGACTGCAACAGCGGCCTGGTTTGCAGGGGGGGGCCCAAGAACGGCATCTGCCAACCATCCACCATTCCAGGTACCGGAGGCAGCACGGGTCAGGACGCAGCCGGTCCGGCTTCGACGTCCGACGCAGCCAGCGATGTTCCTATGGCCACGTCCGACGCCGCCAGCGATGTGACGGTTGGCGGTGACACCGCGCCCGATGCGGAAGCCGCGGACGATTCGTCAGCGGCGGACTGAAACCGGCGCCAGCAAATTCGGTCAGCGGGTCTGACGGCGCCCGCGCCGCCGGCGGAGCAGCACGAGCGCGGGGAGAAGCAGCGACCACGGCAGCGATGAGCGGCGCTCCCCGCCCATCGCGCATCTGCACCCGCTTGCGCTCGCGGCCACGGGCTTGCCCGGATCGACCGCGGCTCCGTCGCTGCCGCCCGTCGCTCCACCGGCATCGCCCGTTGCCTGGCCGCTCGCGCCGCCCTGCAGGTTCGAGAGTTTGCTGCTCGCCGAAACGGAAACCGGCTGCGTGTCGAGCTGCACGCCCGCAGCCGAAACCCGGTACAGGATGACGGCGTAGCCGGAGGTATCCAGCGAGGCCAGCAGGAAATTCTGGCCGTTCCAGACCAGCAGCGGCTCGCTCCCGACGTAGGTTTCCTTGAGCGGGCCGATCCGGCTGCCGGCGAGCGCCCCGATCGCGCTCACGTGCTGCAGGTAGCGCGCTTGGCTGCGTCCTGTGCCGTAGTTGGGAGACGGCGAAGCGCGAGCATGGGGAAATGGTAACGCGATTTCACTGCGTCCACACGCGCGTCGCGTTCGCGACCCTGCCCCGCAGGCTTCAGGCCCCAACGCTCCTGTGGCGGTTGCGGCGGCGCCAGAGAAGTAGTGCTGGAAGGGCCAGCCAACTGACAGGGCCGACAGGGCGGCCGGGGTGTGTTGCGCAGGTGCAGCCGCTCGCTTGCGCCTTGGTGCTTCCACTACTGCCACCCATGCCGCCGCTCGCGGCGCCGCCTGCTGCTGAAACACCACCCGCGCCCGCGGTGCGGCCGCCAACCTCGCCGCCCGTGGCAAGGACACCGCCACCGCCTGCGCTGCCAGCCACGGCGGAAACACCGCCGCCTCCTGCGCTGCCAGCCACGGCCGAGACACCGCCGCCGCCTGCGCTGCCAGCCACGGCCGAGACACCGCCACCGCCTGCGCTGCCAGCCACGGCGGAAACACCGCCGCCTCCTGCACTGCCAGCCACGGCCAAGACACCGCCACTGCCAAGCGTGCCGCCTGCGCCCGTGAAACCACCGCCGCCGCTCATTCCGCCACGACCGCTGGCTCCGCCACTGCCCACGGCGCTACTACAGCTCGCGGCGCCGCCGCTGCCACCAACGCCGCCATTGCCGCCCACACCGCCGCCGCCGCTGGTACCGCCGCTGCCGCCGGCACCTCCTGTGGCACCAGAACCGTGGTTGATGCCATAAAGGTACCCGTAGAGCGCCATCTTGCCGCGCATGGTTTGCTGGGGCGTGTATTCCGAGTGCGCCCAAACAAAGGGCGTGTCGAAGTAGCCTTCGCCAATGGGCCAGGTGTTCTTGAAGTCCGCCGGGTAGGAGTTCGCGTACAACGCGGACGGTTTGGACATGACCATGGTGCTCCAGTCGTCCAGGTTCAGATACGGCGTTTGCCCCGGGGCCACTCCGGGAAGGTTGTCGTTGGATCCCCATGTGTACATGTAGTTCACGCTGCGTTTTGCGGCCAGCCCTGTGTATGCCGTGCCCATTTCAATCATGTTGAGCGGATTGCGGCCCAGGCTCCAGTCGGCCTCGAGCCCCAAGGCCTTGCGAAAGAGCGCCTTGTCCGTCGCATCGGTCGTCACCGCGTGGGCGATGAGTGTATGGTGCACGTTCTGGATGGTGCGGAAGTACATCTCGGTCTCGTCGGTTGCACGCCGCGAGGGCCGCGTGTCGATGTTGCCCGTTTCCTTGGCTTTCGCCTGCGCGATGACCGACGCTTTCATGTTGTTCCACAGGGTCTGGAAGTGGATTGGCTGCGGAGTCATCAGATAGGCGGCGGTGCCCCAGATCTGGCTCGTGGTCCCATTCAGAATGGCCGAATTGGCGGTGGTGCATAGGCTCTCGCTCTGGATCACGGCTTCGTATGTCTGATCGCCCGTGACGTTGTAGAGGAAAGCGGCCGCCATCATTTTGAGGTCGCGCCCTCTGCCTGCGGCGGCGATCGTCTGATCGAGCATGGGGTCAGCATAGGCGCTGGCAACACCGTAGGCTTCCAGCGCAGACGCCTTGTACTGCTCGGACAGGGTGGTATTGCCCGCGATGCGGAACGCATCCGCCAGCATGGCGGCATTGGCGGCGTTGGCCCAGGCTGACATGGCGGCGGGGCCAGCCTGAAAGAGCTCATTGTTGGTGTTGGGATTGGTGACGCCGCTGCCGTAGCCGGTGCCGTCGCGCAGACGCAGCCAGTAGTCCACCTCGTAGCGAGCCTCGTCGATGATGTCGGGGATGCCATTGCTGCTCTCGGCGATGCCCGTGTCGTCGTCGGCGAGCGCGCCCTTGGTCAGGATGTAAGGCAGAAGCATGTCGTAGATGTTCGGGACATGTCCGATGTGGCGATCCCAATCAGCCGCATCGGCGTGCCCACCCGTGGCATTCGGGTTGGTCGGGTTGCCGGCTGGGCGGAAGGCGGCCCAGGAGTCGGGGGCGTCCCACGGATCGCCACCGCCGGCAAACGTGCTGAACTGTGGGTTCCAGATGTTCATCGTGGTCAGATACACTGTCGTGTTGGCAGGGCTGGTGCCCGGAATGTAGAGCGGCGTCCTCGGTGCCGGCGTCAGCTTGGCGTCGTTGTTCTGTCCCATGCGCATGTAGAAGTATCCGCGCACCGCGACCCGGAAGGGATCGGCGTAGATTCCAGGTGCGACCTGGAAATCTTGGCTGGCGCCTACTCCGTCGACGACCAAGCGGTAAGTCCCGGGCGTGGTGATAGTCGAGAGATCCGCCGTCCACACGCTCGAGCGAAAGATGTTGTAGCCGCCCACATCTGCACCGCTCGGCTTCCAGAAGGCCACCGTTCCGACCTGTGTCGACTGTTTGTTCGTGACGTCGTAGACATAGACCTTGTTGCCCACGAAGGAGGCGTAGTCGCGTGCCCCGCCGTCGCCCATCCAGTGATAGAGGTCGGCGGACTTGTGGGCCGCCTCCGGCGTGTAGCCGACCAGGTTCACGTGGACTGCCTCGGAGGGGTTGGCATACACGTCGAAGGTGAACGGCATCGACGTTTTGTCGAGGTTCGTCGCGGCGGCGATTGCGAGCGTGTACGCGCTGCCCTGCTGAAGCGAGGTCGGCAGCTTGAGGTAGATGGAGTGCTGGTAGGTGTACTCGTAGGTGTAGTCGCTGCCCACCCAGGCCTCCTGGGACTGCCCGCTCATCTTCGTCTTGCGCGATATCGCGCTGGGGTTCTTGCCCGCGCCGGCGTAGCCAGCGTCGGCACTCGACGTCACCGTCCAGCTGCTCGCCAGCGCCGCAGCCGTGGTGCTCAGCTCGGGCGTGTAGCGCGTGACCTTCTCCGGCTCGTGTGCCACTTCTCCGTCGAGCACCTGCACCACCAGGTAGTCCCGGTCAAGAACGCTCACGCTGACCAGCTTGGCCGCATGGGCGAGCGCGGGCGTGAGACCGATCCAAGCGATGGCAACGAGTTGTGTCCCAGGTCGAAGCGTCATGCGTGTCTCCTTGCGCCGCTACGGGGCTGGCTCAGCCCTTAGAGCGTGTCTGAAAAGTGCTACCAGGGGTGAGGGATACGGGCAGGAAGAGCGAGTCAGGAGCAGCAGCGGGGACCACAGAAATAGTCAACCTCACCCCCAACCCCTCTCCGGGACGGAGAGGG
>Ga0265316_10000814_pt1 | contig 34484 bp, 29 predicted proteins | sample 4522metaG_FD_202092 | JGI IMG/M metagenome (GOLD analysis project Ga0265316, IMG submission 202092) | Rhizosphere microbial communities from Carex aquatilis grown in University of Washington, Seatle, WA, United States - 4-5-22 metaG | ecosystem: Host-associated > Plants > Roots > Rhizosphere >...
TTTGCAAACTTCATGCGAAATCTTTTTTGCGAAGCCTCCAAAGAGAAATTTTCAGATTAAACTATAAAAGAAAAAAAATCTTGAAATCAACTAAGTAATATATTCTATTCCCTTATATTTTTTATTTCTTCTTCATTACTTCGTGCAACTGCAATACTATATAATTCTTTCACATTTAATAATCCCATCGAAATGGCGGATATTATTCCGGCAGCGATTAGTGAGATAATTCCAATTTTCCATGGAAGTAAACGTTGTGTCATTACTCCGAATGCAATAAGAATTATTGCCCATGCAATAAACATAAAAATGTTTGAACGTTGGAATTTTAAGTTTAATATTTTATATGCCACAATAGCCTGGATTAAGCCACTTATGCTTTGTGTAATAAAACTTGACCATGCTGCTCCTATTGCTTTAAAATGAGGGATAAGCAACAAATTGAGGCTGATATTAACTATTATAGACGATGCAGCAATGATATTTAATTGTTTTAAATTATTATTTGCTGTCAGCAAGGTACCATAAATTAGTGTTGAAGTAAATCCAATTAATCCCATAATTACAACTTTCAATACGTTTGCGCTGCTTTCATTATGGTACAATAATGTCATAATTTCTTTATTATAAATTACACAAACCGAAACAAGCAATATAGTGGGGACAAACATCATTTTACTCCCAAGTTTTACCAATGGATTTATATTTTCTTTTTTACTTAATATTTTTGAAAAAAGAGGTAACAATAATATCGTAAATAACATCAAAAAATTGAGAAATGCATCTATCATTCTATATGACTGTGCATATAAACCAGCTTGAATCTTTCCATCATGAAGCAACTTATCAAGTAAAATTGGCTCAGGTCTGCTATATAACTGCATAAGCAGCGCCAATAATGAAAAAGCAATGCTTTTTCTAATAATATGAATAAAATATCTGATATCAAAACGAATCGCAAAGGAAGTAATGTTCCGATTTACTATAAACCAGGCGACAATAGCGGTAATTATGTAGGAAATTGTCTGTGCATAAATAAACCATTCAATCCTGAAATCATTTCTGAAATAAGAATTCCATAAAAGAAAACTGCAGATTAGAATCATAATAATTTTATCCAGGACAGACAGAATACTATCACTGATAAAAAGCAACAATCCATTAACATTGGAACGTAAATAAAGTATTAAATAAGATAAAAACTGATTTAAAACAAGAATGTATAATATCGAAAAATAACGTGGACTATAATTCAAGATTTTACCTGTCGCAAAGCAAACCAGAAAATAAACAATACCTAGTGAAATTTTTATCCCTAAAATATTGGAAAAATATTTTTCGAGTAATATTTTATTTTTAGCAATTTCCCTGTTATTGAAATTGTTTATTCCTAAGTCGAGCAGAATATTAAATAATAAAGAAATACTGAATAAAGTAAAATATATCCCATATTCGGAATTGCCAACCCGGTTCTGAACTGTAACCTCAACTCCGAACAAATAAAATGGCTTTATAAGTAAGTTGATGGCTAGTAGAAAAAATAAGTTTAATAAGAATTTCCTTCTCAATTGGTCTAAAATCTTAATTTTACTTTAACAAAACTAAAGAATATTCTACAAATGAAATAGAATTTATCTTGTCATGATAAAATTAAATCAATATTTTAAAAATAATGTTTTGGAAGTCGGTTGCGATGAGGCGGGCCGAGGATGTCTGGCTGGACCCGTTTTCGCCGCTGCCGTTATCTTACCTAACGGGTATGATCATCCTCTTTTAAATGATTCGAAAAAAGTCAGTTCTGGAAACCGGGAAAAATTAAGAATAGATATAGAAATATCTGCGTTAGCATTTGCAGTAGCAATATGCACTAATGATGAAATCGATAAAATCAATATTCTGAATGCATCAATTCTGGCAATGCACAGGGCATTGGAAGCATTGAAAATTGAACCTGAACATATAATTGTAGATGGAAACAGATTTAAAAAGTTTCGCGCTATTCCACATACCTGTATTATTAAAGGAGACAGCCTGTATACTTCAATCGCCGCTGCCTCTATACTCGCCAAAACTTATAGAGATGAATATATGAACAAATTACATTCAGATTTTCCGGTTTACTACTGGAATAAAAATAAAGGTTATCCCACTTTAGAACATAGGAAAGCAATATTATTGAATGGCATTTGTATATACCATCGCAAATCATTTAACTCAAATTATTCGCAAATAAATATTCCCTTCTGAATATTTAATCATCTTTGTCTGTGAATATATCTGCCTGTCTTTTATCAATATACAAGAAGCGTTAGTTCGTAAAATGAAATGAAAGTATTAAATTAGCCGCAAAATAAAATAAGTGGTTTCTACGAAAACGCATAACATTATAATTTATACGGACGGATCGGCCAGGGGAAATCCAGGTCCTGGTGGTTATGGCGTAGTACTCATTTCGGGTCCAAATCGAAAAGAAATTTCGGAAGGTTACACTTTAACTACCAACAATCGTATGGAACTGATGGCTGTCATTATAGGTCTGGAAGCCTTAAAATTTGAAAATTCCAAAGTTACTGTGTTCACAGATTCAAAATATGTATCCGATGCCATTGAAAAGGGATGGCTATTTAATTGGGAGAAAGAAAGATTCAAAAAGAAAAAAAATGTTGATCTTTGGATACGTTTTCTAAAAATTTATCGTAAACATATTATAAAGTTTATTTGGGTGAAGGGCCATGCAGACAATAAAGAAAACGAAAGGTGCGATAAACTTGCAGTAGGCGCTTCATTTAATCAAAATTTAAAAGAAGATACCGGTTATTTGTCTGAATGTAATTCGGTTAATGAAAATGATTAATTTTGTAAAATTAATATATATTAATTTCTGATATTTAAGCTTATCATATATTACCTAAGTATTGATGCCAGAGCATGAAGTAATATTAAGTTACCAGGGTTTGTTTAATTTCGAAATTATTGGACATCTTCTCAATAGTTTGAAAGATGAGACCGAATCGAGAGGCATTTCAATATCCCATTATAAGAGGATACTTTCCGTAATGATTGAAGCGTTGGAAAATATTTTCAAATACAGCGAATTTTTCGATAAAGAAACTTCACTTTTTCCCTTACACTACCCTAAATTTCAATTAGAAAAAATTAATGACGATTACCTTTTATTAACCAGTAATCCCATTCTTAAAATTGATGTTGAAAAGCTTTCAAATCATATAAATAAAATAAATCACCTTGATAGAGAAGGTTTAAGGTTACTTTTCAGAAATACATTGACAAACGGACAATTTTCAGCAAAAGGAGGAGCAGGACTTGGATTTATCGAAATGGCCAAAGTAACAGGTGAGAAAATTGACTTTTCATTTGATGCCATAAATGACAAATATTCATATTATTCGTGTAAAATATTAATTACTAACAACTCATTAAATTCAGAATCATGAATAAATTCTTTATCGAGGAAAGCGAGTTTACTCCTGAATTATCTTTTGATCTCAATACCAGAAAATTTATTTTTAAAGGTGTTTCAAGGCCTGAGGATGTTCTAAAATTTTATGAGCCTGCCATTGATTGGCTTAAGGAACTTGATCAAAATCTCTTAACCCACAGTGATACTAAGTATAATATAACAAATCTTGACGTTGAATTCAGACTGTCGTATTTTAATTCATCATCTTCAAAAATGATTTTGCTAATTCTTGAAGTTTTGGTCAAAATTCAGAAGAAAGGTGTTGAAATAACTGTTGATTGGTATTATGATGAAAATGATGAACAAATGTACGATGATGGCATGGATTTATCAAGTTCGGTTTCCCTGCCTTTTAATTTTTACAAAATCTAGTTCATCCTTATCAATAAGCAGGAATATCAAAAATTTTCAAAAAAGTTAGTAAAACCAAATAAAAATTGTTCAACTTTAAGAAAGCTGTAGTTTAAAGACTCTTTATGTGATTCGTCATTGAGCCGGATCTTGAAATTTAATGGCTTTTTGAAGTATGTTATCAAGGCTTATCTGATATTCAAGAGCCTTTTGCTCACCAAAAAGCGGAACAAATTCTTTGTAAACAAACTGTTTAATATCTGTTTGCCAATCAAGATATGAAAGTGTAGTAATCCTTCCTTCCTGGCGCCTTTCAAACAAACGATTTACAATATTTACTTTTGAAAGATATGCCAGGTAAGCTCTTATGGAAATAAGCAATTCATTTGATAAAAGATTTTCTAACATCTTTAATTGCTTTTGCATAATTTCCATTGTCTCTTCATATAAGGCGCTAAATGAATTATTCCAGTTCAGGTAATTAATAAAATAATTAGCAGTTTTAAAAAGTTCCCGGTTATTGTCCTGATCAATTGTTTTAAGGAAAATTTCTTTCAATTCTACCTGAAAAACATTTTTAATATGGTTATCGAAAATCTTTGTGATTTCAGTTGTATGAACCTGGTATTCCCATCCAAAATTAAATAATGTGAATTGGTTGTTGTCGAAAGGTCTTAAATGAACAATTATTCGTTTTAATACTGATATCTCATCCAATAACAATTGTGCTAACGGAAATAATTTTCTTTTCTCAATAAGTTCCATTAGTTTTTCAGAAAAATAACCATCCAGAATGAGATTATAGAAATCTGCATTGTTCTGGGTTATTCGTTCGATATCACTTCTGTAAATTTTAAGAAACTCATGTATGCGGCTTTTTATCTGGGCTTTTTTACCATTTACAATAATCTGGATGTACAAAGGAAAATATTTCTCTTTCTGAAATACCTTTTCTTTTGCCCTTAAATTTAGATAATGTTTGACTGTAATTTTCTTACGCTCCATAAAGACGCTTAACCTGAACATAGCAAATATAATTAAATTTAGCAATTTTACACGATAAACGTATTATGTTGTTAAAATTTTATTCATCTGCACCAGAACGTTCAATTCAGATATTAAATTTTAAACCCGATATTTTCATTATTTTTGCGGTTGCTTATTATTCAGCCTGAATCTTCATAATTGAGGTCGGGTCCGGAAGAGGCTAATCTTTAAATTCATTTTAATTATGACACAGGAAGAATTATTTAAGAAGCTTATTGGACATTGTAAAGAATACGGTTATATTTTCCCTTCAAGTGAAATATATGATGGCCTTAGCGCTGTTTATGATTATGGTCAGTATGGAGTTGAATTAAAGAATAACCTCAAGAAATATTGGTGGGATTCGATGGTTCTGCTCAATGATAACATTGTTGGTATTGATGCGGCTATTTTTATGCATCCCAGGACTTGGGAGGCATCGGGCCATGTTGGAGCATTTAACGACCCGCTTATAGATAATAAAGATTCAAAAAAGCGTTATCGGGCTGATGTTTTGATTGAAGAACACCTTGCCAAGATTGAGAATAAAATTGATAAAGAAGTTGAAAAAGCAGCCAAAAAATTTGGAGATACTTTTGATAAAGAAAAATATTTAACAACCAATCCACGCGTAATTGAGCACCAGGCTGAATTTGATAAAATAAAAGCCCGTTATGTAGCCGCACTTGAGAAAACTGATCTTGCTGAACTTCGGCAAATTATAATCGATTGTGAAATAGTATGTCCAATTAGCGGAACAAAAAATTGGACCGAGGTGCGTCAGTTCAATCTTATGTTTGAAACCAAAATTGGCTCAGTCAGCGATGAAGCTAATGTTATTTATCTCCGTCCCGAAACGGCACAGGGCATTTTTGTAAATTTCCTAAACGTTCAGAAATCAGGACGTATGAAAATACCCTTTGGTATAGCTCAAATTGGAAAAGCTTTTCGTAACGAAATAGTAGCCCGCCAGTTTATTTTCCGTATGCGTGAATTTGAACAGATGGAAATGCAGTTCTTTGTTCCTCCCGGCACCGAACTGGAATGGTTCGATATTTGGAAGGAAAAACGCATGCGCTGGCATAAGGCATTAGGTCTGGGAGACGAAAAATATAGATTTCACAAGCATGATAAACTAGCACATTACGCCAATGCTGCATACGATATAGAATTTCAATTTCCATTTGGTTTTAAAGAAATTGAAGGTATTCATTCAAGAACAGATTTTGATTTATCTAATCATGGTAAATTTTCAGGAAAAAAATTAACTTATTTTGATCCTGAGTTAAACCAAAGTTATGTACCGTATGTAATCGAAACCTCAATTGGATTGGACCGGACTTTTTTATCTGTTATAGCAAACGGGTATACTGAAGAAATGGTGCCTACTGCTGATGGCAAAGAAGAATTAAGGGTAGTGATGAAAATTCCTCATGCTCTTGCACCTGTTAAACTAGCTGTATTACCATTGCTAAAAAAAGATGGGCTTCCTGAAGTTGCAAGGAAAATCATGAATGATTTAAAATTTGATTTTAATTGTCAGTATGAAGAAAAAGATACAATTGGCCGTCGCTATCGCAGACAAGATGCTATAGGTACTCCATATTGTATAACAATAGACCATCAAACGCTGAATGATAATATGGTCACTATTCGTGATCGTGATACTATGATGCAGGAAAGAGTTCAGATTGCAAGTTTGTCAAAAATAATTGGTGAAAAAGTGAGTATGAGAAGGATACTTGAGAAGATTTGAAAATCAATTAATCATGATATTTCAGAGCATCCTCCATGTCTTTTAAGTTATACCTGTTAACTGTTGTAATCTTTGCCTGTTCACGAAATGCAGGAGGCAAAATAGATCGGGCCTCCTCCTTACTGTTTACTTCTACTGTAATCCATGCTTTATGTTCTCCATCATGGCAGCCCCAATCAGCATGAGAAAGAAAATGAGAACCACTTTTCAGGAATATTTCAATAGCTCTGTTACAAGCATATTTTTCAGGTTCATGGGGAACTTCTATTAAATATCTTTCCATTTTGCCCTCCTCCTTTTTGCTACCAATTATTAAATTGAAATACTTAACAAAAAGTTCGAAACAATGTTCAGATACTATTTGAAAAAAAGGTTTAGTAATGATAATAGGAATGCAACAGCCACAAAAAAACTTAAAATTAAAAAACTAAAATGAAGAGTTCGGAATTCAGCAAGGAAACCCAGGAAAACAGGACCTACAAGAAATCCAATATTAGCCGCTGCTGAAATAAACGACACTCCGTTATGGGTGTTTATGCCTTCTATGTTTGAAGCAATGCGGTATATTTCAGGTACTATATTAGAAAACCCAAGCCCGATAATAGTAAAACCGGCTAAAGAAGTAATCTTACCAGGAATAAGAACCAATGTAAATCCAATTAATGAAACAAAGTTTCCAGTTGAAATCAATTGCCATGAACCTAACTTTTTACTTATCCAATCGCCAAAAAACCGGCCAGAAGTCATTGCCAGTGAAAAACCCGCATAACCAAATCCAAATAATGTGATGTTAATTTTAACAATCTTCTTTAAATACAATGCGCTCCAATCAGCAATTGCACCTTCTGAAACCATAATAATTAATGCAACCGCAGCTATTAAAACCAATGGTTTAAGGTTACTGATAAATCTTTTTTGCTTTTGAACAGGTGCGCTTTTCAAATAGAAATATTCTTTAAAGAAATATAGTTGAACAACTATTAGTATCAAACATAAAAGTCCCAGGTGTAAAAACGGATTCTTTAATTTGGCAGCTATAATACTTCCTGTTAAAGCACCTATCATACCCCCTGCACTAAAAAACCCGTGGCTCCCGGACATAATATAAACCTTGTCCGCTTTCTCAATTGTTGCAGTCAATGAGTTGATAGAAATTCCCATTGCGCAACCTGCCATACCAGAAAAAAACAATGCAATACATAAAAAATAATAACTATTAGCCAGGAATGGGCCAAAAGAGACTAAGCAATAAAAGTAAAAAGTAAAGAAAGCCATTCTGCCTGCTCCCAAAATACTTATCAATTTGTTACATACAGGAATCATACATAATGAACCCACTGATGCAAAGAAAATAGCACCTCCTATCTTACCCTCTGTGATATGAGTTTTATCGGCAATATATGGAATATATATTACCCAAATACTAAATAATAAACTCAGGCAGCTATATAAAAATGCTGAAGCAAAATATTTTTTCTTTTGAAGAAATATTTTAAAAGATAACATTTCAGAATGTACAATAATATTTTATTGTAAAAATAATTTTATTACTCAAGTATTTTCTAAAAATATCTGTTTGAAAAATTATTAAAGCAAAAATTCTATACTTTTACCTAAATAAATATTATTACTATGAATTTAAAAAATCTTCTTAAGCCTATTCTTCCGCATGCATTAATAATACTTTTTTTTCTTGTTTTAAGCTATGCATATTTTTATCCTGTTTTGGCTGGTAAAAATTTACCTCAAATGGATGACACCCATGCTAAAGGAACGTCAAACGAATTAGTTGTCTATGAAAAACAACATCCCGGGGAACATCCCATGTGGACAAATTCACTGTTTGGTGGTATGCCTGCTTATTTAATTAAGGGAGGAGTATCTTATAATATTTATTATTATTTACAGGTTGTCTTGCGGCTTAGCTTTTTGAATGTGCCTTACACAACTGTTGCCATATTGTTTTTGTTGCTTCTGGGTTTTTATTTACTATTAATCAGCCTCAAAGCCAATAAATATTTGAGCATTGCAGGAGCCATTGGATTTGCTTTTGCTTCATTTAATATAATGATAATTGGTGTAGGTCATGTTACAGAGGCTTATGCTATTTCATTTGTGCCTATGGTAGTTGCAGGGATTCTTATGCTATTTGACCGAAAATATCTTTGGGGAGGCTTACTAACTACTTTTTCATTAGGTATAGAAATTTCATTCAGCCACCCGCAAATAACATATTATTGTTTACTTTCAATTATCCTGCTTTATATTGTAAAGTTTATTTATTCTCTGATAGAAAAAGATTTAAAACATTTCCTTATAGTTTGTGGTATTTCTGGACTGGCTGTAATTTTTGCAGTTTTGCCTAATATAGTGAATCTCTGGACAACCTATGAATACGGTAAATATACCATGCGTGGTGGTTCTGAGCTGACACCAAAAAACAATGAAAAAAAATCTACCGGTCTAGAAAAAAGTTATGCGCTATCATGGAGTTATGGAAAATCTGAAACATTTTCAGTACTTGTTCCGGGTATTATGGGTGCAGGGATTAAAGGATTTACTGAAGATTCAAAAACAACTGAAACCTTACAAAAATTTGGAGTTCAGGATCCCGCGAAGGTCTCATCTTCTTTGCCTGTTTACTGGGGAGATCTTCCCTGGACCGATTCAACCATATATTTTGGTGCAATCATTTGCTTCCTCTTTGTATTTGGATTGTTTGTTGTAAAAGGTCCTGTGAAATGGTGGCTTCTGGCTGCTACTTTGCTTTCATTTGCCCTGGCGTGGGGAAGAAATTTTCCCTTTCTCACGAATTTATTCTTTGACCATTTTCCCGGATATAACAAATTCAGGACCGTTGAAATGATAATGGTAATTGCAAATTTTACTTTTCCCTTATTGGGATTCCTGGGTTTAAAAAACTTAGTCGAAAATAAAATAACTAAAGAAGAAGCTCTGAAATTTTTGAAATATACAATAATAATAGTAGGTGGCTTTTTATTGATTTTTATTGTTATCCCAGGCTGGTTCTTTAGTTTTTCTACAATTAATGACAATTCATTAATTCAACAATTAAAAGAAAGTAAATGGCCAGGTAATTTGATTGATGAGCTGCTTTCAGCAATGCGTGACGACAGAAAATCTTTACTTATTTCGGAATCTTTTAGATCATTGGTATTTGTCTCCCTGGCAGCTGTAGTATTGTGGATATTCATAGCTAAAAAATTGAACTTCAAATATTTTGCCGGTATTCTTGCATTGATGATACTTATCGATTTATGGTCTGTAGATCGAAGAACTCTCAACGAAAGCAGTTTTGTGAGCAAAATGGAATATCAAAATCAATTCGTAGAATCTCCTGCAGATGCCTATATTCTTAAAGATCCGGATCCGGATTACAGGGTTTTAAATCTTACTCAAAGCATTTTTAATGACGCGTTTACCTCATATTTTCATAAATCAATTGGCGGATACCATGGCGCTAAGATGCAACGTTACCAGGATTTAATTGAAGGGCCTCTTTCAGCAGATTTAATGCAATTGCAGACTATCCTGCGAACTCCATCATTAACTATTGAAAAAATAAGTGAATCATTTAAGAATTTGAAAATTCTTAATATGTTGAATACAAAATATGTTATTTATAGTGCTGATGCTGCTCCTATAAGGAATTATGCTGCCCTTGGAAACGCCTGGTTTGTAAAAGAAATAAAATGGGTGAATAGCCCTGACGAGGAATATATAAACATTAGTAATTTCGAACCATCCCAAACCGCTATTATTGAAAATCAATTTAAAAATATTTTTACAGGAATTGAACATTTAGAGACAGATACTACTGCCCGAATTAGATTAGTAAGTTATGCCCCGGATCGTCTGGAGTATCAATCGGATTGTAAATTACCGCAAGTAGCTGTTTTTTCAGAAATTTATTACGAAAAAGGATGGAAAGCTTTTATTGATGGCAAATCAACTCCCATCGGAAGAGCAGATTATGTTTTAAGAACTATTTCAGTGCCTCAGGGCGATCACAAGATTGAATTTTTATTTAAGCCCAATTCATATTATGCAGGAGGAAAAATAGCCTCCGCAAGTTCTGCTTTGATAGTTGTTTTAGCACTATTAAGCATACTATATTTTATTAGAAAGAGTAAGAAACAATTGACTTAATAAATGTCAAATTTTCAGGAAAAAAGCCATGATGCGCAAAAAGCTCATTTAGAAAAGCTGGCTGTAAATAGTGTTGAAGATTTTTTATATATTTTAAAAAATAAGGATTGTTTTGCTTTGCAAATTCAATACAGAACATTGTCTTTATTGTCTCCTTTTTTTACCGTAAAAAGTAATTGGCTCACAATTGGCGATTATAATGGCATCGAAGCAAATTATTTGAAGGAAAACGGACAGAACTCAATAGCTTCAGATATTTCAGATTCTTTTCTTTCTGAAATATTTAAACAAGGTTTTATTACAGAATATAAAATTGTTAATGTTGAAAATATCCCTTTTAAAGATAATAGTTTCGACTATGTTTTTTGCAGGGAGGCTTATCATCATTTCCCGAGGGCATATCTAGGGCTTTATGAAATGATCAGGGTAGCAGAAAAAGCAGCTATTCTAATTGAACCGATTGATATACTTTCTAAGATGCCAATTCTACTATTCTTTAAAAATATATTTGATAGATTTAGCCCAACGTTTATAAATAAAATATGGAAAAATCGTTTTTCATTTGAACCTGTTGGAAATTATATATTTAAGATTTCAGAGAGGGAAGTTGAAAAAGTGGCAATGGGAATAGGAATGTCTTGTATAGCTTTTAAAGGAATAAACGTTTTTAATTCTCACAAGAGTTATCCTGAGTCAAGGGAAGTTCCATTAAACAAAAAATTTTGGAATAAGGTAATTTTTAAATTAAAGATTTTGGATATGCTTTGCTTTTTAACACTTATTCCGCATAATTCTCTTTGCTCTATATTATTTAAGAATATACCTGAAGAATCACTTGTGAATAATCTGAAAAAGAATGGATTTAAAGTAATTTTTCTTCCAAAAAACCCATATTTGAAATAATGTCAAAATCTTTTGTTTTTGTAGTAATAGCTGATAAATTTCAATCCTATAATAAAATGCCTGTATAAAGTAGGTATCAAACCATAATTTTCAACCATAATTTTAAATCGTTCTGCTAAAGCCCTGCGTATATTTTTTTTGCTGAGTCCGCCATCAATAAATTTGGTAAGGATAAGCTTTGAATTATAAATTGATTCGGCCTTTTTTAACGATTTTAAAACCCACTCATAATCAGATGCAATTTTGTATTTAAGGTTAAATGGTTCAGCAATAGTGCGTTTAACATATACAGACTGATGACAAACGACCATGCCATTTTTAAATGATTCCCACGTAAGTGATTCGGGCGCTTTTAAGCGCCTGAGACCTATTTCTTCTCCGTTAGGCTTTATTATAGTAGTTTCACCATAAATTAAATCAGGCAAAATTTGAAGCTTTCCAAATACACTTTCAAGTGTGCTGTCTGAATAAAACTGATCTCCGGAATTAATAAAACAAACATAATCTCCTGTTGCTTTATTCAACCCTTTATTCATGGCATCATACAATCCTTTGTCCGGTTCACTTAGTAAAAATGCAAGATTGGTTTCATATTTTTTGATTATTCTAATCGTATTGTCTGTTGAATTCCCATCAATAATAATATATTCAATATTTGGATACGTTTGCCTTTGTATACTTTGCAAAGTAAGTTCTATAAGCTTTTCGTCGTTGTACACAACAGTGATAATGCTTATTTTCGGTAATAAATAAGTGAAATCTGGTTTTCCCATCTATTAATATTTAGCGTAATCTATTGCTTGTACTTAATGTCATAAAGTTAAGGAAATCTGTATTAATCGTCATACTTCGACAGGCTCAGTATGACTCTGCTAATTAGTCACCCTGAGCTTGTCGAAGGGTGTTTTTAGGCCTAACTTAATAACCTTGAAATTCTTTTATCAGGATATCTTTAATTTTTAAAAAAAAACAAGTATTATTACAGATATTCAAAGTTATTTTTTATAAAGTTTATAATTCTTTATTGCAGTGAAATAGGCATCTTCAAAATTTTTTACAACAACCGGCCAGGAATATTTTTTTATTTGTTCATGGCTATTGGCAATATTAAGTTCCCTGAAATTTTCGTTGGACAGCATTTCAAGAATTTTATCGGCCATTTCTGCTGGTGAATGTGGATTAAAAGTAAATTGAATATCTCCTATTGTCTCAGGCAACGAAGTAACATTTGAGCAAATTACAGGACTGCCTGTGCTCATTGCTTCAAATAACGGAAAAGAACCCGCCTCATATAAAGTAGGAATTACAACCAATGATGCATATTTATATAAACTATAAAGTTCCTGGTTACTTATAAATCCGGGAAAAGATATCTGACTATTTAAGTTATTTGCAGAAATAAAAGCCTTCAATTCAGTGAAATATTCATTTTTTCGTCCGGAACAAACCAGATGAATTTCTTTACCTGATTTTTCTTTAACAATAATAAGGGCCTTAAAAAGCGCTAAATGATTTTTGTGTATCCATGTTTGAGCCGGATAAAAAATAAAGTTCTCCGGTATATTGAAACGAGTCAATAGTTCATTTTTTTTAATTGTTGCCAAATTTTGAAACCTGTTTTCTGCTCCTAAAGATGTTACGGTAATTTTCTCAGGTATTACATGATAAAATTTTTGAATGTCTTCTTTAACATGTTTAAAAGAAACTATTATTTGGTCACAATCCATAGCTGATTTTTTGAAATGAAGTTCCCGGAAATAAATTTCCTGTTTGCTGAAAAATTCAGGAAAATATTTATGCTGTAAATCGTGAAGGCTGATGAGACTTGGAATTTTCCAATGATACAATTGCATATTTTGAATTGGAAAATGAATTAAATCTAGTTTGAGTTTATAAATTTCAGGTTTTACATTTCCAACATATTTTGTAATGCTTGAAATAAATGGGACCCTATTAATTAGATATTCGGATATAATTCTTGTATAGCGGTTATAAAACAATAAATTGAAAACTTTATGTTTCCTGCTGGTAATAAAAAATTCAAGATTATTAAAATCTTTTAAAGTGATGAAAAATGCGTTGTACAACTTCTGGTTAGTAATTACAACAATTGTATTAGTTGTATTTTCAATAAGTGCCTGAGTTAGCTTTTCAATATATTGCTGAATGCCTCCATAATTTCCTTCCGGAATATCAGCATAAATTCCTATTCTCATATTATGATAATTTCCTTACAGGATTTCCTACATAGACCCCAGGTTTATAAATATCCTTAATAACAACTGACCCTGCTCCTATGGTTACGTTATCGCAAATAGAAATTTTATCGCGAACAACTGAGTTTGCTCCGGCAAATACATTGCTGCCAATTTTCACTCGACCACAAATGACACAACCGGGAGCAATGTGATTATTATCAAGTATTGTTACTTCGTGTTCAATGATGGCCCCTGTATTTATTATGTTGTTATTGCCTATAACGGAACCTGGACCAATATAAGTCCGGTTGAATATTTGGTTGTTCAGGGCAGAAAAAATTTGGGTATTATAAATAATTGTATCATCTGCAATGCAATTACCAATATTTAATCCTTTATTTTTTAACTCATTAAATTTCTTCGTCCTGATATTTAAATCCCCATAAGAAACCAGGTGAATGTCGGTAGCATTAAAATCGAGAAAAGCAACAACAGTGACTCCCAGGATAGTTTCATCCGGGACAATTGCTTTGTCAATACAAAATAATTTGCCGGAATAGCCCTGTTTAAGTAATATTCCTATTATTGTACGGGTATTTCCGCCTGCCCCATGGATAATAATCCTAGAGGCACTTTTTAATGCATTCACATATGGACTGTACGTCATTTTCATTTAATAATGTGGAACTAGGTAAGTTTAATCCTTGTTGAGCCAGCTGCAAAGCAGTTTTACATTCGTCCTTTTTATGTTTGGCATAAGGTGGCATTTCTGTCATAAGATAAAAAAACGGTCTTGAGTCGACACCTGATTCAGAAAGGCGTTTGGCAAACAATTCCCTTTGTTCACGGGTATGGTTTTTAAGCAAAATCGAATACATCCAGTACGTATTTTTTGAACCGTTAGCTTCAATAGGAAGCATGAGCTTTTCATTCCCTTTTAAATATTTATTGTACAATTTGGCATTTGAAATTTTTGCATTCACCAACTCATTTATCCTTTCCATTTGGGCATGTCCGATAGCAGCCTGGATATTTGTCATTCTGTAATTATAACCAACAATTTCAAACCAGTATCTTTTTGAAAAGCTCATCCCCTGGCCCTTAAAAAGCCTGATTTTTTGAGCTATCAAATCATCATTGGTAACAACCATGCCACCTTCACCAGTAGTTATAGTTTTATTACCATAAAAACTAAATGTAGAAATGCTTCCAAATGAACCGGCCTTTTTACCTTTATATTCGCTTCCGATTGCTTCAGCTGCGTCTTCAATTAAGTAAAGGTTGTGCTTTTTACATACCTCATTTAATTTATCCATATTACAAGGGTTCCCATATAAATGAACAGGTATAATGGCTTTGGTTTTTTTTGAAATTAGTTTCTCAATGCTGCTTGGATCAATATTCCAGGAATCCAATTCAGAATCGGCAAATACCGGAGTTGCTCCAACATAAGATACAGCGTTGGCAGTAGCAATATAAGTAAGGTTTGGAACAATTACCTCGTCTCCTTTTCCAATTCCCAGGGATAGCAAAGCAAGATGCAATGCAACAGTACCATTGAATACTCCTATTGCATGTTTGACTCCCAGGTATTCTGCAAATTCTTTCTCAAACAGGTCAATATACTTGCCATTGGAAGATATCCATGAAGAACTTATGGCATCAGTAACATATTTTAGTTCGTTGCCAAGCAGGTTTGTTTCGCTAACAGGATAATTCTTTTCTGCCATCAGTAAATCTTTAAAATCAACTTTTTAATTTAGATAATGCAATATTAAAGTCTTTTTTTATTAAACTTTTTGGATTGTTGAAATTTCTTTTAAACATCTTATCCATTACCGCAAAATATAAATATATAAATTTGACCGGGTTAATCCTGAATTTTATATTTGTTAATAAATGGATGTTTTTCCCATTAGAATATAAATTACAGCCGAGTTTAACAGCCAAACTTATTAATGATTGCTTCGAATATATAGATACATGTTGTCCAGAATCCGGAGAAAAGTACCACCAATCCTCAATACTTTTTATCGGTGAGACAGGCTGTAATTCTGTGGAAAATAAAATAGATGTTCCACATGAAAGAATCTCTTTTATTTCCTCCAGTGGGCTGTTAAGATGCTCAAATACTTCGAATGCAGTAATAAGCTCAAAACCGTTTTTGATGTTTAAATCATTAATATCAAAACATCTGGCAAAAAGGTTTTCACTATATTTATCGAACCTATAAAAATCAAATCCCTTATCTCTCATTAATCTTACAAAAAGACCATAACCTCCACCATAATCTAAAAATTTTTCTTTTCTATTAAAAAAGCAACTGATTATAGAACCTGCCATCCTAGCGTCCACTATATTTCTCGAAACAATACCTGTATCAGCTGATGAAATAGCACTTTCATAAGCTTCTTTTAGCCAGAATGGTTCTTCAGTTTGAATAAACCCACAATCAGGACATTTGTAATAAGTGACCTCGTACTTATTTAAAACTTTTGCCTTAAACAAGTCATCTGACTGGGAACTGCATATTTTGCAAAGCATTTTTATACTTATAGGTTTTTCAAAATAATTTCATTCAATAAAGCAACCCTGTTTTGAATGTTGTGTTCCCTGATGCATCTTTGATGGCCCGCATCAGCAATTTCTTTTATCTTTTCAGGGTTATTGAGCAGCCATTTGGTTTTGTCAATACATTCAGCAGCTGTAGCATAAGTGACAATTTCATAGTCGGGCTCAAAAAAATCACGAATATTTCTTTTGTAATCTGTAAGCAAAAGCGAACCGGCACCTGTAACTTCAAACATGCGTATGTTTGCTGCATAATCACTTGCTATCCCACCATGTATATTAAAACCAATTTTTGCCTTTGATATTGCCTGAAGCATATCAAGCCCAAAAAGTTGGGTTCTATTAACTTTTTCCAGGAATTTTTTTGAGAATTTGTTTTTCCCAGGCATTTCGTTTAATTGGAGTGCTTTTCTTATAACCGGAATTTTTTGACCAATTTTATTAAGACCAGCATTTTTTATGGTGCGAGCCAACAGATAATCAATTTGTCTTAAAAGTAGAGAAGCTTCTGATTCCGTTGTAATGTTAGAATAAATTGTCAAATCAATATTTTCTTCTATAAGTTGCTCTATTACTTTAATTCGTAAATCATGAAAATCAGCACCTTTTATAAAGGACCCAATAAATATAAAGTCAGTAAAATTAAAATTATTGGGCTGTTTTATTTTAGGAACCAGCGAAGCTTCAAAAGCATGTGGAAAATAATAACTTTTTATTCCTTTTTCACTTAATATTCTGGTAAATAAAGGAGAACAGGTAAGTACAAAATCGTAATTTTTAAAAACATCTATTTGTTGGAGTGAAAAAGGAGAGCAGCAGTAACCTATTATCTTTTTAATTCCCGGTATCTCATCTTTAATTAATTGTATATAAGACGGAGCAAGTGCATTAAAATCGTGCACTAAAATTACATCCGGTTTAATTGCTTTAAGCTGGGAAATTAAAATATTCTTATCATATTCTAAATTATGTTCCTTTGCCCAGGTTTTTTGAAGAGGTTCCGAGTTAAGCACAATTTCGTGTGCCTCAACTCCAAGTTTCGTTAAATATCTTTGAAAATAATCCGACCAACCAAAACCCTGATTCATAAAATGGTTAAACTGCTTCGCATAAGTTTCATTAAGAATATCCTTATTTCTAGCATAATAATATTTGAGCAGGTCTTTATAGTAGATTGATATTTTTACAAACCGGTATGACATTTTGTATCTTAAAAATGGAAATACTTACCAATGTACTTTTTTGTCAAAGCATTAAAAGTATTATTGAAGTCTTCTGATATCTTCAATTTTAGTACAATAATAACAAATAAACCTGATAATATTGCAGATCTGATAATTGCATCAAGATAAACATTATGAAGGGGATGAAATAAAGAATTCAGGATAAAAAAGGAAAACAATATGAGTGCTGCAAATAAAGTTTTGATACTGAACGGTTGGGTTTTTAGTTTAATTTTCACAAAAATCACTAAAATTATATTATATAAAAATATTGTAATGGCCGTAGCAAGAGCAGCTCCGTTAATTTGGTAAATGGGAATTAAAATAATATTGTTAACAATTGCCAGTGCGGCAAGAAAAAATATAAAAAATAAAGTATAAAAATAATATTTGGAATATCCCAGAATAGTAGCATTAGTACTGGTTGCACCATCAAAAACTTTTGCCAGCCCGATAAAGAAAATGACATATTTTCCTTTTTCGAAAATATGACCGTTAGGCATAATGGAAAAAATATTACCAACATTTGCCCAGATTAACAGGAAAAGGAATCCGCAAATTAATAATTGATTAAGTGAAGTTCTTTTATATAAATTATCAACTACATCAATCTGATTGTTTTTAAGTGCATTCGAAATAAAAGGTGTTGTAATTTGAAAAATAGAACGTGAGGGCATTTCAATAAATGAGGCTATAAAAAAAGCGATACTGAAAATTCCGGTATCAGCCAGACTGATGCGGGTAGATATCATATAAACATCAATCTTACCGGCAATACTTGAACCTGATCCAGCCACAATCATATACAACATAAACAAAAGCATCTCTTTCATTAGAGGTCTATTAAAAAAACCAAACTGGGGTTTAAAACTAATCGGCTGAATTAGATTAATATATGTAAGATTCAGAATCATTGCTAATCCATAAATACAGGTAAATAAAATCACAAATTGATGAAGGTTAATCCAGTGTAGAAACAACATAGCTATTATAGCAATAGTAAGTATCCGAACAATAACTTCTTTTACTATTTTGGGTACAACTATCCTATGCAGTAAAGAAGAATATGCTTCATATATATTTATGTAAATAACGAATAGTGTTAATGGAATCACGAAAAGAATATATTCTGTGAAAAGCTTTGATTTAGCCGCAAATAAAGAGCCTATACTCTTTTGAAATAATAGAAAAATTATTACAAAAATTAAAAATCCTATTATTGGAATAACAGTTATCAAAAAGAAAAAACCATTGTTTTTCTTTGCAGGATTTTGAAAATATGGAAAAAATTTAATGGCTATGTTACTCATTCCCAATTGAGCGAATAATGAGAAGAACAATCCCGCTTCAAGCAAAACCCTTGTAAGGCCAATTTGTTCGGGACTTAGACATTTTGGATAGAGATATATAACTGAAAAAGCACCAATGCATGCCCCAAAGTAGCTAACAATGGTGGCTTTCATACTTTGCCGAATTACAACACCCACAGGTTTACTTTATTAATTGAAACTATTTCGAATTCAAACCAATATTTAACTTTTTAATCTATGCTTTATTTTAAACATTCTGATTGCTTTTCTTGAAAATACCGGATTTAGAAAAAACAAATAATAAATTGACTTTTTTATAACTCGGATTATTAAGTTTTTTTTCAGATAAACCGAACTTTCGAACCTGCTAAATTGTGTAAAATATTTTTTTATTACTGCATGAGTATAGTCCCCTTCGAAATGTACATCAACATTTTTATAAAATATTAATTCTGCATTACATGTTCTGCAAAGTTGTGATATTACATCTAGTGTAATGTTTTCATCAACCGGTTGCATCAATTCAGGGTGAAATTTGTAATTAAAATCCTGATATGTTGGTGAAGGAAAACTTAGAAATATTGTTCCTCCAGGATTTAGTAATTCGCATATTTTTTTGATAAAACCATCTCTGTCCTTACTGTCAATATGTTCAAAAACATCAAAAAGAACAATAAGATCAAAAGTTTTGTTAAAAGTTATTTCATGTAAGTATCCAACAGAAAATTCAATATTATTGGAATTAAAAAGTTTATTAGCTATGTCAATTGAAGATTTACTTATATCGATAGCCTTAATTTTTGCTTTACTCCATCGTTTGCTCATTTGATATGACATGTTTCCAACACCACAACCTATTTCAAGGACAGATAATAATTTACCAGGTGCATGACTGCACAAAGTTTCCCATGCCATTTCTAATCTTTTATTGCCATTGAGATACCCATTGAGTTTTTCCCTGGCATGCTGATTGTAATAATTTACCACAGAATTTTCCATGATTTAGCTACAAGTTTTTTGAATTATTGTTTTTAATTTATCAACTTGTTTATACAAATCGTAATTTTCACTTACATAAGCGCGTCCTGCTCTTCCCATTTCTCCTGACATAGAAGGATTACTTGCAAGTAAAAGCATATATTCAGCCATAGATTTATAATCGCCTTCTTCGACTAAAAAACCGGTTTTTTCATGAATTACTGCCTCGCTAATTCCTGCATGACGGGTACTAACAACTGGTAACCCTATGGAAGACGCTTCCAGGATAGCGTTTGGCAAACCTTCACTATCTCCTGTATCAGTTTTCATAGAATGTTGAACAAATACTCGTGAATCTTTTAAATACTTTTGTATCTCATTATGATTCACCGAACCTAAAAATGTAACCGCATTTTGTATTTCTAGTTCTTTTACGAGTTGCTCACTTGCATTAAGTAGTTCTCCATCGCCAATCAAACATAATTTAGAATCCTTTATTTGATCGTGTACAATTTTGAATGCCTTGATAGTATTTAACGGAGCTTTCTTAGCTATTAACCTGCCCACAGCAATAAAAGCAGGTGGTGATTTTTCTGGTTGTGCACCACTAAATTTCATAGTATCCACACCATATGAAATTTGATAAACTTTATCAACCGGTGCTCCTAATCTAATTAGCTGTTCCTTCATATCTTTTGATACAGCAATTATTCCATTTGCTGCGCCAAACATTTTATAATATTTTCTCTTGTATTTATTTAAAGTTTTATAATGATAAGCATCAAAGCCATGAAAATGCACAACAAATGGAATTCCTGACATTATTAATAAATCTGTCAAATTTGCTCCTGTGACTCCATACTCTATTAATAAAGCTTCAATATGATGACTTTTCAAATTTTCTGAAACACTGCGAGAGTATATATCATGAAATGATTTATTAAATATGTACCGATAGATACCTTTTAGAATTTTATAATTAAGCGGGAACTTTAAAAAGTTGTCATTAGCTGAATTATGTATAGGATAATATCCCTGATAAAGTTCTAAATCAGGTTTTAAGATATTAATATGATTATCAATAAATGAACCTCTGTTGGAAACACTATTTGGCTGTGCAATACAAAGTCTCATGAAAATTTGAATTTTATTAAATTAATTCAAAAAATAACCGGATTTTCTTTTTTCAAAGATTAAAACTATTTTAATATAGCTATTTTAATTTCTATTGCTGGGTTTGTAAAATATTATAAAAATGAAATACTCAATTGTTTTTCTTTTGTTTAGCAACAACAATATAAATAGAAGCATCTTTATCTCTTGTTTGTTGTTTTGTCATTGCGTCAAATATAAAAATGCAAATTTGCATTATAAAAACAAATATCTGTTTAATTACTGGTGGCAATTTAAAAATAAAACCATCCTGAAATAGCTGCAATCCTGCTGCACTTCTCCCTAAAATTCCTTTAAAAAAAAGCACTTCAAAGCCATTGTCAATCAGTATTTTTTTCAACCCCTGGGATGTCCATCTCCAAAAATCAGTAGGATCGGGGTGATACATCCAATGACCATGTGTAGAAATAATTAATATTCCTTCTGCTTGTAATACCCTTCGGGCTTCAGCTAAATAAAAATTTGGATTACTTACATGCTCTAAAACCTGTGTGGAAAGAACAATATCAATAGTTCCTGATTCAACAGGAATCAATCCATCCTGAGTTAATGAGACTACTTTCTCATCATTTTTGTCAGATATATCTGCTCCGATATACTCCTCCAGATGTGGAGAAAATAACTTCTTATAAGGCATACTTCCACATCCATAATCCAACAATTTTTTGTACTCAGATTTAGATATATAAAGATTAATAATAGATTCAATTAGCTTTCTGAGTTTAATAAGAGCATATCTTCTGCTGTTAAAAATTGAAGGATTTGTCCTAACTTCTTGCTGGGTGGCCATTAAAGTATTATTTTGGGGAGCAATATTACTTAAATCTAAAATGAAACAAAAACAAATTTAGTGATTTGTTTAGAGCAGGCTGTGAACCTTATTCATAATTCAATTAACCTTAAATTTCTCTTTATTAGAAAAGATGAAAATAACTCTTTTAAAATATAATAATTTTTGAACGTATATTGTAATCAATATCTTACATCTATTTAAACCTTATATGAACTGAAACTTTGTGTTTCCTATAATTATAGATGATAATATTTATCAAACTAATTTTTTAGATATAATAAGTGGTTGTATTTATAATAAATATTTATCTTTTAATATATACAAAACCTTTAAATTCTGTTGGATAGCCAGCTAAAGACAGAACATACCAATAAGTACCCGATTGAAGTATTTGACCGCTACTATCTTTACCATCCCAATCATTCTGGTAGTTAATTGATTCATATATAACTTTCCCTGATCTATTGAAAATAGTCAATTTTGCATTTGCAGGTAAACCTCTGATTAAGAAAACTTCATTTATTTTGTCTCCATTTGGGGAAAAGGAATTTGGGATATTAAAATTATCGGGTAAAGGTGAATTGCAAGTATTCACGGTAATTGAAAGTATGGCAGTTTCTGATCCGACTCCACCTGCTTTATTTCCAACCACTATCAAATCTCCGCTGGTTGCATTATCAGCAAAGTTTATTAATATACTTTCCGAGTTACCAAAAAAAGTTGCTCCTTTACCACTATAAGTCCAGGAATAATTTATGATGTTATCCATATTTTGAACATTATAAACAACGCCCTTTTGCCCCTGGCAGACAATATTATCCCCGGTTATTAAACCTGAATTTTGGTTAGTGCAATTAGTATTGTATAAACTTGCAACTTCACATGAATTTAGTACACGATTATAAATCCTTATATCATCAATTTTACCTTGAAAAGCTTGGCTATTAGTATATCTGCTTAAACCAATAGCGGCATTATTTTTCCCACTAACCGATGTAGCATAACCACTAAATTTTTTATTCCCTAAAAATTTTCCATTATAATAATAGCTGATAATCTTGGCGGAATCCAAAGTCATTGCCAGGTTATTCCATGAATTTATAATTACATTAACTGTGTCAGTTATACCTGATATCGTTAATAACAACTTTTTTGAACCACCAATATCTCTAATTGCTACTCCTGAATTTCCATATAACAAACCTGGATTATCTGATTGATAAATTGCACCATAAGAACTACTATAATCTTTATTATCTGCATAGAACCATAAATCGATACTGCGAGATAAATAATCAAAATTATTTGGGAATTCTATATAACTAGTGCTTTCATTAAAATAATAGGCGCTATCGGGTTTACCACATCTGTCAGTTGTAAGCGTTGCTCCATTAACTATTCCATTATTCATATTTCCGCTTTCATCATTGGCATTTCCATTAAAAGGGTAAAATGCCTCAAGTCCATCCTGAAGATTAATATCACAATCATGATTACTGCAATTTGTATAATATAAACTTAAAACTTCAGAATCAGTAAGAACTCTATTATATATCCTAACATCGTCAATTTTACCATTAAAAGGAAGAGTATGATTATAATGAGCACCTATAACTGCCTGTGTCTGACCTATTCCATAATATGGTGCAGAACTTATATTAACAGAACTTACTAATAAACCATTGATAAAGAATTTTATTTCATTTTCACTTCTTGTTCCAGTTATTAAATACCATTGATTTATTTTAGGTAGAATCCCCTGATCTTTAGCAAATTGACTTGCATCTGAATTATATCCGCCAAAAAGCCACCCATTATAACCTCCATAATTATTAGTATATTGTAAATGTTGGTCTCCTTCATCACTGCCAATTGATAATAACATCGAAGTTTCACCAACTGAAAGCAAAGAATTTAATGATGCCCATAACGAATAAGTATATTTTGGAAGTGCAAGGCTTGTACCAGAAATCTGTATATAAGAATTAGAACCGTTAAAATAATATGCACTATCCTGGTTCCCACATCTGTCAATAGTTAATGTTGCGCCATTTACAATGCCATTATTGTCATTTCCACTTTCGTCATTTGCATTATTATTAAAAGGATAGTAGGCGACAAGGCCATCTTGGAGATTACTGCATTTTTCATTATATAAACTCGAAATTTCATTTTGGTTCAAAGCACGGTCATAAATTCTTATATCATCAATTTTACCAGAAAAGAAATAATTGTATGCATCTCTGCTTGCCCCAATAATTGCTTGATTTAATCCATCTGCTGAATGACCTGTTTCATTAATTTTAGTATATAATAATATACCGTTTAAATAAAACCTCGATGAATCAGCATCCACAGCTATGGTAGCCATATACCACTTTTTAGCTAAAATTGGATAACTGAACAGAATAGCTCCTGCAAAATAATTGATTTTATTGCCATTATTTGAATATACTGAGATTGCTGTTTTTCCATAAATTAAATTGTCATTATCAGAATCATATATAACATTTCCTATTGCAGTAAAACTATCAGCCAAAAACCAAACGTTAATTGTTCTTTCCGGAATATCAAATTCAGAAGGAAGAGCAATATAATCCGAAAAGCCGTTAAAATACATTGCACTATCAGATCTTCCGCATCTGTCGGTAGTAAGTGTTGCACCATGAATACTACCATTATTTCCATTACCACTTTCATCATTTGCATTTCCATTGAATGGATAGTAAGCCACCAAGCCATTAGTAGGAATTTGCGCTTTAAGAAATGGGCCAAAAATTAGGATTATGCCTAAGCATAAAAAAATAATTCTTGTTTTCACATTTTTTTAATTAATGTTAACTCACATTTTATTAATTACCTGCTGTTCTTCTTATTCCTTCAATACCAACCAGCCCTAAATTTATTCCAATATATATCTCATGCGAGCCTGAATTGTATGAAGCAATGTCACTTAAGTTATATTCATAATTGTACCCGGCATACAACATTTTGTATAAGTTTAACCCAAATTGAAAATTCATTTTTCCTGAAGTGCTATAGGATACGGCCAGCCAATTCAATCTCTTTATATAAAATTTTGCATGAATATCTAAGGTTATATTTTCAATCCCCGTTTTTTTAACAGTTAAAAAAGGTTCAAAATTAAGTGAATTACTTTTCGCCATAAATTTATAACCCCCGATTAAAAAATAACTTGGTAGTTCTTTTGGTTGATCATTTACATTTGAAATATCGGGTAAAATTTTATTTGCTGATAATCCTGCGAAATAAATATCGCTATAATAATAAACTCCGAAGTTAAGATTAGCTCGGAAAATATTGCCATTTCCTGTCAGCAAATAACTGTCATTACTTTGATCAGGCTTTAGAATAGAACTATTTAAAGAATAGATTGTTCCAATCCCAGATATACCAAAAGATAATTTCGAATCTTTGTTTAATGGTACATGAAATGCATAAGAAAGAATAAGCCCGGTATTTGATAATGGACCATTATTGTCTCTGTATAATGCAGCACCCAGACCAATGCGATTCGCCAATTTTAATGGACCTTTGTTTACAAATCCTTTTGGATCGTAAAAATCATATTGTCCAATCCTGTAATTTCCTGCAAGTAAAAAAGTAGTTGGCGCATCAGGAAAACTCAGCCATTGCTTTTTTACAGATAGCTCGGCTACAGGATAATATTCCGCTCCTGTAATGGCAGGATTGATAATAAAAGGGGTTAGATAATAGTTGTCATAAATTGAACCTTCTTGTGAAAATAAATTTATATAGCAAGTAATTAGAAGAATGAGAGAAATAATATATTTTTTTATGCACATAAGAATATTACTTTTCAATAATTTTAAAAACAACCCTTCTGTTTATTTTTCTTCCTTCTTCGGTGCTGTTTGATGTTAAAGGATAAGAATAACTGTATCCTGCCAATTCAATTCTATTTGGATTTATCCCATTTTCAATCAAATATCGTGCTACTGCTTCTACCCGCCTTAATGATAATTGCAGGTTGTAGTTATAACTTCCAATATTATCAGTATGACCTTCAATTTTAATTCTAATTTTAGGGTTATTGACCATTAGACGAAATAATTTATTCACTTCATTATAAGTCTGGGGCAATAAGTCATATTTATTAAATTCAAAAATAATATTTCTAAGTACAACAGCAGAATCAACAACAATGTCATTTATATTAAGAGTATCCATAATTTCTTCAACTTTACTTTGATTCATTTCATTTGAATGCTCTATTATTACTGCCTTTTCGACAATTACATCATCAATATAATAATAGGCGGCACGTTCCCTGGATTTTAGTTCCCATTTTTTCTTTTTGGTTCTATCATTAATCGGAGAGATTTTGCGGATTAAAGTTGTATTGTCTGGTCTGAAATTTCCTAAGATTATATATTTTTCATTTCCCCTGGCCTTATAAAAGGATTGTAATGTTATCCAATTTCGAGTGCTATCTGTATAAGAGAAATTAAATTCAATCTGAGGTTTTGTATTAAATAATTTAGAATCTTCATTGAACTGCAATGGGGATTCTGAAAATAAAATTCCAAAATTATTTACTGCAAAATTTGATTCCGCATCAAGGCATATCGAAATTTCGACTTTATAGAGACTATCTTTCCCTAGCTTATTTATCAGGTTCGTTTCAATATATTCTCTTATATTTTTAATTTTCCTTGCTGGATGAACCCTATAGCAAAAAATACCCACAAAACCATTTCCACTTTTAGGTTTTGCCCCGCCAACAAATTCTTTAAATATGTTATTAAATGGAGAACTATCACTAATATTAAAATAATCAGGCGTGTCTGATTTTTGAACTTTATGCCAACCTTTAGTTTCGGCAGTTTCGAAATTTACAAACTCTTCAAACGATGGATTAGGGACCAGATTAGGATTTACTTTAGAATTGTTTGAAATAGTAATTATATCTGTCAACCTTGCAGTATCCGGTGGTAATAATATGGTATCATTTACGACAGTATATTTTCCCTTTAATGAATCATCCAAATTTTTATTATTGAGATTGCTCCTGAAATTAATAGCATATATCTGAGCCAACAAATTTAGCATAGCCATCATGGAAATTGATACTTTCAATATCTTATGCATAGAAATTGGTATTGGCAAACTTCAAAAATGGGTGGCTATAAAATTCGTTATACCTCAAAATTTAAACCACTAATTTTATTATTTATATTTTATAATTGTATCTCTTATAATTACTGGGCTTCTTTTTATATAAATTGTTTTTTTTACAATTTTAATGTTTTTTTGTTTGGTTGTACTAACATTCTCAATAACCGGAATATCAGGTTGAATTGACATTTTTGAAGAATCCTTTATTAAATCGTCTGGTTTTTTTAAAATAGAATTCTGAATATTGGTATTCTTATTTTTGATCAAAGAATGCTGATTACTTTTCTTTAATTCAATTGATGATTTATTTTTTTCATAATTTACCGGTAAATTTATAACCTGACTCTTATTAGCTTTATTCCTGATTAATATTTCCATTTTTTTAATTTCCGCCTTTAATCTGTAATTTTGAACAAATTGGGCACTAACTGAAAATAATAAAACAGATAATATACTTACGTAGTAAATATTTACATGATTAAAGCTAAATCTAAAAAAATTTCTAAAAGATAATGTTTTATCGAGAGATTTCCATTCATCCTTTGGAACATTCAAAGAAGAATTTGAAAGCTTTTGCTTAATAATTAAATCAATATCGTCTAATTCGTTATGCATAATTTGCTTATATACGATTTTGAGTCAAACATAGTTCGTACAAGTACTTTTTTATAAATTTTCTGGCCCTTAATAGCCTTGTTCTTGAAGTTATTGAATCTATTTGTAAAATTTTTGCTATTTCGTCATGACCAAATTCCTCAATACAATGAAGATTGAAAACTATTCTGAGTTTTTCTGGTATTTTATTTATAGCATTTAATAATTCTTTTTCGGAAAAATCAGCCATTTTCACTGCTTCTAAATAATTCGCAGGTAATTCGTCTTTATCAAACTCGAAAAAAATATCAGACTCTTCCTCAATCGTATTTTCTAAATCATTGTCATCAAGCTTTTTCTGAATTAAATCAATATTTATATTGGTCCTGTATTTTTGAAATTTCTTGTTGTATTGAAAAGCTGTATTGATAAATATTTTTTTTAACCATCCCTCAAAAGAACCTATACCAGAATATTGATTTATTTTAACAAAAGCCTTTATAAAACCATCATGAACAACATCATCTAAATCACTTGAATTATTTAGATATCGATTACATAAACTTCTGATTTGTAAAGCATATTTTTCATACAATAAATGTTGAAAACTTTTATCATTGTTTTTGCAACCTTTGATTATATCATCCAATGAAGACATCAGGAAATCTATATATTAGATTCAAATAATTAAAAACGTTCCCTAAGAAAAACATGTTTTAAAACAACCCGTGAATATCGGCATCAATTTTATCTATTACGTAGCTCATATCTTCAGGGTTCTCGACAAAATTGTAGGTGTCAACATCTATAATAAGCATCTTACCCAGATTGTAATTTTCGATCCAGGCTTCATAACGCTCGTTAAGTCTCTGCAAATAATCCAGTCGAATTGATGCCTCATATTTTCTTCCTCGTTTCTGGATTTGATGTACAAGAGTGGGAATTGTTGCACGAAGGTAAATAAGCAAATCCGGAGGTTTTACAAGAGAAACCATTAAACTAAAAAGACTTGAATACGTTTCAAAATCGCGGGTTGACATTAGTCCCATGGCATGCAGGTTGGGGGCAAAGATATATGCATCTTCATAGATTGTGCGATCCTGCACGACTGTTTCTTTAGCTTTATGAATTTTCAGAATTTGCTCAAAACGGCTTTTAATAAAATATATTTGTAAATTAAACGACCACCTTTGCATGTCTTCATAAAATTCAGTGAGATATGGGTTATTATCTACGTTCTCATAATGGGCCTTCCATCCATAATGTTTCGACGCCATCTCAGTCAAAGAAGTTTTCCCTGAACCAATGTTTCCTCCTATTGCAATATGCATATTTTAGTTGTTAGTTGTTAGTTATTAGTCATTAGTCATTATCTTTAATTTTTGCTGATATTAATATTTCCCCCCTGTTAATCGATATAATTCTGAATTAATCAATCTTAAGACAATATCGTTTAGTTAATAAAACTTATCTGGTAAAGGCTTCGACTCCGCTCAGCCTGACAAACAATTAGAGTGTCACACTGTGCGTAGTCGAAGTGTTTTTGAGATTAACTAAACGACATTGTATTTTAAATTAAAATGTAAATCTTTTACAGCTAATTTACAATTTAAAACTTTGTAAGACAAAATTTAAAATTAAACCCCATAAAACAGAAATAACAGACTGTAATTTTTTGCCTGTAATTTATCAAATATCATCATTCAGTTTTAACAATTCCTCTGCATATTTTCTATCATTCGATAACCTGGGTATTTTATTCTGACCCCCCAATTTACCCTTATCTCTAAACCATCTGTAAAATGTGCCTTTTTTCAGATTACTTAAAACTGGTAAATCTAAAGTTATATTATTGTATCTCTTGGCTTCATAATCCGAATTTAAATTCATCAGGGTTTGATCGAGAACGAAAATGAATTCATTCATGTTATCGGGTTCTCTCTCAAATTCTATGCACCACTCATGACATCCTTTCGCATTGGTCTTCATGTAAACTGGAGCAGCAGTGTACTCATGAATCAAAGCTCCCGTAGCATTGCATGCAGCCAATAAGGCCTTATCCGCGTTGTCAATTATTAATTCTTCGCCAAATGCATTTATAAAATGCTTGGTCCGACCTGTAACAATTACTTTATGAGGAAACAACGAAGTAAACATAATTGTATCACCAATTAAGTATCGCCAGAGACCTCCGTTAGTTGACAATACAAGTGCATAATTTACACCGGTTTGAACCTCACCTATATGTAAGGCTTTAGGATTTCCGATTTGAAGCTGATCTATGGGAACGAATTCATAAAAAATGCCATAGTCTAACATAAGTAACAAAGCAGGATCAGAAGGACTATCCTGGATGGCAAAAAATCCTTCTGAAGCATTATATGTTTCCATATAATGCATTTTATCCGATGGTATTACCTGCTTAAACTGTTCCAGGTATGGGGAAAAATTTACACCTCCATGCATGAAAAGTTCAAGATTGGGCCATATTTCCAATAAATGTTTCTTGCCGGTATATTCAAGGATATATTTTATCATTACTAAATTCCATGAAGGAACACCTGCCAATGCTGTAATATCCTGACGAACTGTTATCCGGCAAAGTTTATCAAGCTTATCTTCCCATTTTGGAATAAGTGCTATTTTGGCAATTGGAGATCTTATGAAATTCACCCAAAAAGGAAGGTTCTTAATCATGATTGCTGATAAATCACCGGTTAATGAATTCCTGTTAAATTGATCATTTTGATAACTTCCTCCAAGCGTTAAAGTTTTACCAGTGAGCAATTTGTTTTCAGGATAATTTTTATTGTACAAGGATACTACATCTTTGCCCCCCTGGTAATGGCAAAGTTTTAATGATTCTGAACTAACAGGAATAAATTTGCTTTTGTCATTAGTAGTGCCCGATGATTTTGCAAACCATTTGATGGGCGTCGGCCATAGAATATTTTGCTCCCCTTCCCTTATTCGCACAATGAATTGTGTTAGTTCTTCATATTTTTGAATACCTACTCTTTTTTGATATTCTTCAATGCTATTAATTTCTGTATATTTGAATTTTCTTCCCCATTCAGTATTCCGTGCTGCAGTCAGCAAAGCCTTTAATTGCATATCCTGGACATCATAAGGATGTTTTACAAAAAAATTAATTTTCTGCAACCGGTTTTTATTGATAAATCTTAATATTTTATTTACATATGGCATCGTCAGAAAATCTGAATATCTTATTTTCTCAAAAATAGCATAAAACAAGTAGTATGCAAAATGTTAAATGACTAATGACAGATGACAGATGACAGATGAAATACTTTGCATAAACTTAACCAATTGCCAATAAACACTGACATTTATGTACTAATAAAAATGTTGAATTAATTATAATACTCACATATTTCCCATTCATATCTTGCCAATTCACAACTTCACGATTCACATCTTCTCCTTCTCATCTCAAAGATTATTCGTTAATTTGTTAATACAAATTTATGAAGAGCTTTCATGTTACACAAGACCCGAGGAATTGTATTACATTCAATAAAGTATAGCGAAACAAGCATCATTGCCCACATTTATGCTGAAGAGTTTGGAAGGCAATCTTATCTGGTTAAGGGAGTTTATAGAAAAAAATCTTCAGTAAGTATAGCGTTATTTTATCCTCTCAACCTTTTGGAAATGGAAGTTTATTATAAACCCGGTAGTAATTTGCAAAAAATAAAAGAAGCGTATAACAATCCAATTTATAATTTGATCCCGTCTGATCCTCAAAAAAAAGCTATTGTAGTTTTTCTTTCAGAAGTGTTATACCGTACTTTAAGAGAAGAAGAAGCCAGTCCACGGTTATTCAGCTTTATCTTCAATTCTCTGCAAATTCTGGATTTAAAAACTCCACCTGTGTCAAACTTTCATCTTATCTTTTTATTTCAATTATCAAAATTTATTGGATTTTTTCCATTAAATAATTATTCTGCCAGTGAACCCATATTTGATTTATTAAATGGAAGATTTGTCTCAGAGCCTCCCATGCACGGTCATTTTATAAACTTTGAAGAATCAAAAATATTTGCTTCAATGATAACCAAAGGATTTGATGATTCAGAAGGCATAAAACTTTCCCGTGAATTACGGCAATATTTACTTGAAAAACTGGTTGAATATTATCGTCTGCATATTGAAAATATGGGAAATGTTAAATCATTGCAGGTGTTAAAAGAAGTTTTTGACTAAATCAGTGATTATTACTAATTCTTATAAACATGTTAATCATTTTGATTGTTAAATAGAAACTTAAAATTGAAATATTATATTAAAATTGAAATAATAAAAAGTTCATTAATTCTACATTAACAGATTTCAAAATCTCAGAAGAACTTAATCTGTCAAAGTTGAATTAATGAAGTCAGGAAATGATTTTATTTATTTTTAAAACCAGAATTTGATTTCTTTGACCATAAAGTTGGAATTATGCAGCAAATAGCAAAGTACTTTGTAATTGCAGGATTAATACTTGTGTTATCAGGGATTTTGATTTATTTTGCAGGTAACAAATTTCATTGGTTGGGGCATTTACCCGGCGATATCAGAGTAGAGAAAGAAAATTTTAAGTTCTATTTTCCTTTTACAACGATGATTATTATTAGCATATTATTGAGCTTAGCTATTAAACTTTTTCAACATTTTAAATGAGAAGAATTTCTATAATTTTATTGTTGCTTCTTTTTTATCAGCAATTTATATGTTCACAAATTTCTGTACCTGGAACGCCCGAAAGTTTCAATATAAAAACAAAATTGGCAGTTGAAATTCCTGTTAAAATACTAGATAACATTGATACAGCCGGGATGCTTAAAGATGATTTTGAGAATGGCATATCAAATCGTTACGGTGTTCTTCAGAATATAAATGTAGATATTAAATCTTTTGGTGTTAAAACCCTAATTCCAGATAAAGGATATATTTGGAGATACCAGGTTCAATCTCCATTTGCATTTTCTTTGGGAATTCAATTCAGCAGATTTCATTTGCCGGCCGGGGCCAAAATATTTCTTTATAATAATAGCTTATCCCGGCTAATGGGAGCTTTTACTAGTTTAAACAACAATTCTGATAATCAGCTGGCCATCGCGGAGTTTTCTGGAAATAATTTAACAATTGAATACTTTGAACCATTTAATTCTGAATTCCCTGGCGAATTGGAAGTCAGTTCGGTTTCACAAGCTTACCGAAATATCCAGTCGATATTACAAACAAATGTAGAAATTAATTGTCCCCCGGGGGCTGACTGGCAAGTTGTAAAGCATACCGTTTGCCTTATGACATTCCATGATAACCGATTTGACTATTTTTGCAGCGGTTCACTAATAAATAATACAAGAAATGATGGCACTCCCTATTTTTTATCGGCAAATCATTGTCTTAACTCATCTTCCCTTGCTTCTACTTTAATTGTTTATTTTAATTATGAATCTGATTCCTGCAATGGAACCGTTCCAGCCACGATGCAAACTTTATCCGGTTCATCATTGATGGCAACAAATCAATATTCAGACTTTACTCTTTTAAAGCTAAATCAAATGCCACCTTATTCGTACCAGCCATATTATGCAGGTTGGGATGCAAGTGGCAAAATATCTTCAAAAGGAACATGTATTCATCATCCCGGCGGTGGATTAAAGAGTATTTCAATAGACAATAGCTCTCCTGTTTCAGCACTTTTTTCAATTAATTGGGATGATCATACTGTATCGTCTCCAAATTCCCATTGGGCAGTTCATTTTGATATAGGCACAGTTGAAAGTGGTTCCTCAGGGTCTCCATTATTTGACGACCACAAAAGAATTATTGGACAATTGCATGGCGGTGACTCCATCCAGGAATATTTTGGAAAATTTTCAGTTTCATGGCAACATAGTTCAAGGAGTAGTGAACAGTTGGCTTATTGGTTAAATCCCGATGATTCTGCTTCTTTAATTTTGGATGGATTTGATTCAAAATTTAAACCTCTTCCGGATTTTACTGCAAATATAACTACCGCGTGCGTTAATGCTCCGGTCAGATTTACAGATTTGTCCAAGTATTTGCCAGATAAATGGTCGTGGAAATTTGAGCCAGCAACTTACGAATTTGTCAACGGAACCGACAGCAATTCTGTATCTCCTGAAGTTGCTTTTTTAAATGCAGGCAGTTATTCTGCCATATTAACAGCATCAAATGAAAATGGAAGTAATACAATTATAAAAAATAATTACATAACTGCCGGTAGTAAGCTGGACGTTAAATTATCAGGATTGAAAAATGATACAACAATTTGCGGATTTGAGTTCATAAATATTCCGGTAAAGGAAACAGGAGCCATCAATTATTCTTTTTCTGTTATGGATTCGGATAAGATAAATTACAAAATAAACAACAATTATATTTTCCTGTCCCTCAACTCAGGAATGTTGGATTCGGGTTCTTTCAATACTTATATTAAATTAACCGGTATACATGGAACTTGTGCAAGTTCAGATAGTTTACAATTATACATCAAGATACCGGTAAATGATTTTATTAAAAATGCATCTAAATTGCACCTGGGAGAAAACGGCCCATTTTCAAATCAATGTGCCTCAGTCGAAAATTCCGAACCGCATCCTAGTGCCAAAGGATGTTTGTTACCAGATAGCTGGTGCATTGATACTGCAAATAATGGTGCAATTTTACATAATACCATTTGGTTCACTTTTACAGGTCCCGCAAACGGTGTAGTATCAATTGGAACCAGTGATACAATAACCAGCAGTTTTGATACTAGG
>Ga0265316_10000815_pt1 | contig 34455 bp, 29 predicted proteins | sample 4522metaG_FD_202092 | JGI IMG/M metagenome (GOLD analysis project Ga0265316, IMG submission 202092) | Rhizosphere microbial communities from Carex aquatilis grown in University of Washington, Seatle, WA, United States - 4-5-22 metaG | ecosystem: Host-associated > Plants > Roots > Rhizosphere >...
TGATCCCGTCATTCGGCCCAGCGTGTAAGTAAGGCCGGCCGGGATCGCGAAGATCGAAAGCATCTGCAGAAGGTTGCTAAGTGGCGTCGGATTCTCAAAGGGATGGGCGCTGTTGGCGTTCAAAAATCCGCCGCCGTTTGTGCCCAGCATCTTGATCGCCTCTTGAGAAGCAACCGGCCCTTGCGCGATGGTTTGGTCGGTCACGGTGTCCATTACCGGTTTGCCGTCCTGCCCGACCATCGGCTTGCCGTCCGTTCCAGTCTTCTGCACCTGTTGCGGCTCGACCAGCTTCGCGGTGTCGTACGGCTTCAGGTTCTGCACGGCTCCCTGCGAAACCAGGGCCAGGGCATAGACGATGCAGACCGGCAGCAGCACCCACAGGGCGGAGCGGGTCATATCGACCCAGAAATTGCCGATGGTCTCTTTTTCCTTGCGAGCGATGCCGCGAACGAATGCGATCGCCAGCGCAATCCCCACCGCCGCGGAGGCGAAGTTATGGTAGGCCAGGCCAGCCATTTGGGTGAGATAGCTCATGGTGGACTCGCCCGAATAGTTCTGCCAATTCGTGTTGGTGGTGAAAGACGCGGCGGTATTAAACGCCAGCGCTGGAGACACGCCGGCAAACTTCTGCGGATTCCACCAAGGCAGCAAATGCTGCGCCCGCTCCAGCAGATAAAGCAACAGCATCGATGCGCCGCTGAACAGCAGCATGGCAAAAGCGTATTCGGTCCAGGGCATCTCGTGCGTTTCATCGACACCGGTCACACGATAGAGCAATCGCTCGATCGGCCGAACCGCGGGGTCGAGAAACGTCCGCTCACGGCTGAACACTTTTGCCATGAACACGCCGAGCGGCTTGGTGATCGCCAGAATCACAGCCAGAAATACGAAAATCTGTATCCAGCCATTGGTTGTCATTTCAGAATTTCTCCGGTCTCAGCAACGCATAAAGCAGGTAGACCATCAAACCTGCGCTTATGATCAGCATGATGATCGATTCAGCGTTCATATTGATTTGTCCTCAGCGAATTCGATCGCAGAATTGCACATAAACTAGCGACAGCAAGAAGAACGCTATCGCGACCACAACAAAGATCAGGTCTTGCATACGACCTCCATCAAATCACGAACGAGCGCGGACCAAATTTTTCGTCACCATCTGAACTCGACCAGTATAGGACGTTCAGCCGGTTTTCATCTTTGCGAAGATCCGGCGTCCATCGGTTGGCAGGCTGGTGACCTGTGCCATCGTGGATTAGACAGGACTCTCCATAAAAGTGAGGTAAGCAGTACGTAAAGAAGTTATAAAGATAAACAGCGCTGCCGTTAGTCGGTTGGGGCACAAGATTGCCGGTGCCGCAGTGGAAGTGAGTCGCGTGGATGTGGCCTCTCCGTCAGTTCTACGTAAGAGCGCCCTCTCCACTTTCCGCTCGGGGACCTGGCAGCCTCTCCGGTTTTCTTTGTATGCAAAGGTCCGACCCGCTACACTTGTGCGGATAGAGCCATGCGGAAAAGCCTGCCGTTAATTCTTCGCCACGCTATGTATAACCTGCGTGGCGGCTTCTTGATTCGCCCGCTCACCATCGCGCTGGCGCTGGGTTGCACGGGCGCATTCCTGTCGTGGCTGGAAGAGGAGTTTCCCGTCACCAGCGCCTGGGTACCCGCTGTCTTATTCCCCTCGCACGCCGATCCGCAAGTCGCCCAGGTCATTCTGGCTGGCATCGCCGCCTCCATCATGACGGTGGTGTCGATCGTGTTCGCCATCCTCCTGATGACGCTCACCTTGGCATCGATGCAGTTCTCCCCGCGCATCATCGTCAGCTTTTCCCGGGACCGCGTGACGCAATGGACGCTCGGCATTTTCCTCGGCACTTTTTTGTACTGCATGGCGGCGCTTCCGGCGGCGCGGTCGCTTCCTACCCCGTTCGCGCCCGTAGGCACCGTCCTGGGCGCGATGGTGCTGGCGCTGATCTGCGTCGGGTTGCTGCTCTTTTTCATTCACCACATCTCGCAGGCCATCAGTGTCAATCACATCGTCAACAGAATCGCGGAAGAAACCGAAGCCATGATCGATGAGATCATGCCCTGGCCGCATCTGCCGGACCACCTGAAGGATGCGGAACCGCTCCGGCCCAACCCGAGCGAGGTAGCCGTCTTAAGCCATGATTCCGGCTACATCCGCTTTGTCGACACGCAACGCCTGGTCGCCATCGCCAAGCACTATCACGTAACCATCCGTGTTCTGCGCCGGGTCGGCCACTTCGTTCCGGAGGGAATCCCACTGCTGATGGTCTCCAAGGGCAACCGTCTATCCCCCGATGGAAGCGCCGAACTGCTGGCCGCGTTCGACTTCGGCCCCACCCGAACCTTGCAGCAGGATGTGGAGTTTGGCGTCCTGCAGATTGTCGATGTTGCGTTGAAAGCGATTTCGCCCGCCGTCAACGATCCCACCACCGCCATCAACTGCATCGACCAGTTGAGCCGCATTCTGATCCACTTCGCATCGCGCGAGCCACCCGAGGACCTGCTCTACGATCCGCCCGGCATCGTTCGCGCCAGCATCGCATGGATCCGCTTCGAGCGCTTGCTGGAGGCGGCCTTCGAGCAGATCCGCATGTATTCGAAAACCGACGTGGCCGTCAGCCTGCGGTTGCTGCGGGCCTTCGGCGACATCGCCGCCTCGACACCCGATCCGGAGTTCCGCCGCATTCTCGCGGAGCGCGGAATGAGGACGGTGGCAGGTTGCGCCGAAAAGCTCGGCGCGGAGGAACTGCGAGAGTTGCGCGCTCGCCAGGCCGCGCTCGAAGCCTTCACCGCGATCTCGCAGCCCTAGATTAGAACGGGCGATTCGAGGTCGATTCGCACTGGCATGACAAAGATCGCGCTCTTGCGCACAACCTCCTCCAACTGCAACTTAACTTCTTGTCACGATCAGAATTTAACCATGATGTCGATGTCGACAAACGACTCGTCCTTCCGCAGATCGGGGAACCATACGCTGCTGCCTTGCCCGCCGCAGCCCGAAGGCCCTTGCGCAGCGGTGAGGGTTTCTTGCATGGACGAATTTCCGTTCATGCAAGCATAGTATTGCGGAAATCCGTTGTTGGTATAAGGCACACCGCCCGGACCAGGCGGTGTAACTCCGCTGCGCCCAGTCCAATACGGCACACTCGCGTGGCGATAGTCGTACTCCCAGCGAAAGGTGAGCCACTGCTTGGGCATGTAATCAAACGTGATCGAACTGTCCCACGCCTTGAATGGATCTCCGGGATTTCCGGTAAAGTAGGGTGCGTTGATCGCCGCCGAGGAGGCCGTCTCACCATTGATAGGCGGGACCAGAACCAGATATCGTCCTGGATTGTTGATTTGGCCGCCGCCGATCGTCAACCCATATGTATCCTTCTTGAACCACGCGCGGTTGTAAATCATGTAGCCGATAAAGCTCTGCTTCGGACCGCCCGCAGTAGTACCGTGGCAACTCACTCCTCCGCCAAACTCACAACCCATATCGCCGGTTAAGGAGAGGGCCATCTTGTCGAGGCGGTTTCCCGGCTTGTCGAAGTACTTGAGTTCGATGCTGTCGTCGGTATGGATGCGACCGCGTTTCGGTATATACAAGTCATCGTGACCGAGACCGTAATTATTGGAAATGATGTTGATCCACGGTTTTGGAGTCCACTTAATCTGTCCGCCCAAGCCCTTCCTTGAGTTGGCGGAGCCGTACGATTGCCATCCATTGATGAACCACGGCTCGATCTTCAAGTGAGGCGTGGGGAAAATCTGCACTCGCAGTCCCTCGAAAAACCATGGCGTATTGGAAGAAACATACGAAGGTTGGTAGGCCCAGTTATCGAAGTTGTAATAGCTGAACAAGCCGACGTAGGACATAAAAATTCCCGCGTCAATGTTGATGCCATTCAGCGCGTTAATGTGATATCCGCCGTAGGCTTCCGACAAGTAACGGTCCGCATCGTTCATATTCCATTGTCCCTTGGAGTAGCTGGGGTCATTGCGCACCGTCGTCGTGGAATACATGCCGAATTGAGTCATGAATCGGGCGCGAACGTTGTCATAGTGGAAGTCGCCCCCGATGCCGAGTTGTTCCAACTGGATTTCGTTCGAGCGAAACAGCTCGCTCGACCCGCCCATCGAGTTATCGACGGGCTTATTGAAGTCGTAGTTGTAGGTAATATCGGCCCGGATTTCCGGGGTGAAGAATTTTGAATCAAAAGCCGTGTCCTTATTGCGCGGGTTACCGTTGAGCCAGGTCCAGTCCCAATCCGAGAAAGGTACGATTTTTTCTTTTCTTGTGAGCGAGGCCGCCGCGGAATCGCTCGACGGTTGCGCCACCACGACCGGAGACGGGGATGCAGGCGCCAAGGCTTCGGTCGCTCTTGTCAGAGTAGCTGGTGCCGAAACCGTCTCTGCCGTCGCCGCACGACTTTTCAGTTCTGCTTCGAGTTGCTCGATCCGCGCCTTCATAGCCGCCAGCTCCTTTAAGATGTCTTGAGAACTTTGCGAATCTGGCACGGTTGCGGTTCCACCCGGAGTTACGTCCGCCACAGCGGACGACTCGCGCAGGGCTGTCACTTTCGTCGGAGCATCCGATTGCACAGCAGTCTGCGCGTAACCGCGTGGAGTCTGACCAAAAGCGAGGCTCAAGACAAGCATGAAAGCTCGATTGCGTAAGGCAGTAGCGGTTTTCAGCTTTCTTCCCAATGTGATTTTCAAGTTCGCATCCTTTCCGGTCCAACTTTCTTTCAGGGGTCGTTCCAATTCGATTTAAGATGATAGAGGGCGTACAAGCGGGATCGCAGCTCTGCTATGGGAGCGACGTCTCATTTGGTTGCTAACTGGAGTGTGCAAGGGGTCGGCGTTCCTTCCGATGCCAGAAAGTTGACCCTAGCGGTCCAACAAGTGCGCGTCCAACGCATACTTTTTCTGCTTTGTATCAGAGTTTCATTTGACCAATGAACTCTACAAGACCCATAACGTAGACCTGTTCGAATGCGCGCAAAGCACCCGAATCATGCGACGCACGCAATATCTGACCGACGCCATCGTTGATTAGACAGGTTCGTCCATAAAGGTGAAGTAAGAAGTTCGTAAAGGAGTCATAAAGGAAAAGTCCGTCGCGCATCCTGTCCACGATTTCGCTGATCTTTTTCTTGCTTCGCGCTTATAGGAATGCTGCAGCGCGTTAACGATTATCCGCTCGCAGCAAACCCAGCAGCCCTCGTCAAGCGAATCAATCAATCGCCGGGCTCGAAGCGATAACCCACCCAGGGATCGGTCACAATGTAGCGAGGGGAATTTGGCGAGGGCTCAAGTTTCTTGCGGAGCTGCGCCACGAACACGCGCAGGTATTCGACTTGTTCCGTACTTTCACCACCCCATACCGCACTCAGCAAGGCGCGATGTGTTACCACTTTGCCGGCGTGGCGAGCCATATACGCGAGCAAGTCAAATTCTTTCGGCGTGAGGTGGACGGCGCGTTCCTTTACAAAAACGGTGCGGGCTCCGGGATCGATCTTGAAATCGCCGGTTTCTATCGACTCCAGTTCCGACGCTTCGGTGCGCGCGCGGCGGAGACTGACGCGGACGCGCGCCAGGAGTTCCTCCATGCCGAACGGCTTGGTCACGTAGTCGTCCGCGCCCGCATCGAGAGCCTTGACCTTGGTCCGCTCCTCTCCCCTCACCGAAAGCACGATGATCGGAATTTGCGTTTTCGCCCGCAGCCGCAGGCACAGTTCCAGCCCGTCCATGTTGGGCATCGCCAGGTCGGTGATGACCAGATCCGGCGACCAGTCTTTCATGATCTCCAGCGCCGTCTCGCCATCGTTGGCCACGCGAATGTCGTATCCGTGGCTGGAAAGGGACGTCCGCAGCACCCGCGTGATCTGCGATTCGTCGTCCACCACCAGAATGTGTTTATGCTCCAACATACCCAATCAGCCCCGCTCCTGCGTCACGATGTGCACATCCACCGCCGGGGCATCGCGCAAGAACTGATGGATCGCCGAAAGATAGAAATATCGTTTCCAACCGCGCGTCGCGGAGCGTCCGAAAACCACCTGCGTGATGTGTTTCTCGTTGACAAATTCCGCGACCGCATGAGCCACGCCCTTTCCTTTCAACCGTACGATCGTTGCCCCAACGTTTTCCCCAAAGCGCAAGTTCGCGGCCAGGGTGCGCTGATTGGCATCGCTGGAATCCTGCCCCAAGTCGGTATAGATCACAAAAAGCTCGGCATTCAAGGCGTGGGCCATGCGCGCGCCGCGGGCAATCAGATACTGCGCCGCCGGATTCGAGCTGACGCAAACCCCAATGCTTTCGCGGATGGCGACCGGCGCCCGGTCCTCTTCTTGCTCTCCGCGGTGCTGCTCCAGGCTTTGATCCACCTGTTGGGCGACCTGGCGCAGTGCCAGCTCTCGCAACGCGATCAAGTTTGTCTCGCGAAAGAAATTTTCCAGCGCCCGCCCCACCCGTTCCTGCGGATACACGTCGCCGCGCCGCATGCGGTTCTGCAGCGCCTCCGGAGTCAGATCGATCATCACCACTTCGGTGACTCTTTGCAGCACCCAGTCCGGAACTGTTTCCCGCACTGTGATTCCCGTGACTCCCTGCACCGTCGGGGTCACGCTCTCCAGATGCTGAATGTTCATGGTGGAGAGAACGTCGATGCCCGCATCCAGCAGTTCCAGCACATCTTCATAACGCTTGCGATGCTTGCTGCCTTCGATATTCGTGTGCGCCAGTTCGTCCACCAGCACGACGCGAGGGTGGCGCGCGAGAATGGCGTCCACGTCCATCTCCTCGAAGAGCGCGCCTTTATACTCGATTTTTTTGCGGGGCACGGCTTCCAGTTGCGTAACCAGTTCCCCCACCGTTTTCCGGCCGTGGGTTTCCACCACCCCGATGACCACATCTTCGCCGCGGGCGTGCCGCCGGATCGCTTCGGTCAGCATGGTGTGCGTCTTGCCCACACCGGGAGCGTAGCCAAGAAAAAGCTTGAACTTAGCGCCTTTCTTCGTTGGCGAACATTCCTCCAGCCATTGCTCGGGGGTCTTGGTCATCGCGATTATTGTCGTTGAGACATTCTACTTTGTCGATGCGTGCAGACAAGGTTGTGGAGACGAGGTTTCATGCTTCACGGGATTCAGAATTTGAAGGCCTCCAGGTCGGCCACGAGCATTCCTCGATGCCCTTGTCCTTGAAACCCAGAAACTTTGAAACCTTGAAACCTCGTCTTTGTCATACAATCGCCTCGTGAACGCTGCCACCCGATCCGTATACGGATACCTGACCGCGGTGCTGTCGGTAGCCGCTATCACCCTCGTCGGCTACCGCGGGTTCCATCTCAATCCGACCACTCTGGCGTTGTTGTATTTGCTGGGCATTCTCGGGATCTCCGCTACCTGGGGCTTGCGGCAAGCCGTTTTCATGTCAGTGATCGCGACCCTCGCTTTTAATTACTTTTTCCTGCCTCCGATCGGCACCTTTACCATCGCCGACCCGGAGAATTGGGTAGCGCTTTTCGCCTTTCTGGTCACTGCGGTAGCGGTCAGCGAACTCTCGGCGCGCGCCCGGCGAGAGGCGAGTTCTGCCGTCGAGCGCCGGCGGGAACTGGAACGCCTTTACGCCTTCAGCCAGTTGCTGCTTTCGAGCGACAGCCCGGCCGAGTTGTTGAACTTGATTCCCCGCTATATCGTGGACGCATTCGGCACACGGTCCGCCGCAGTTTGGTTATCCAGCCGTAGTGACGTTTATCGCTCGGGCCCCACCATCGACGGATTAGAATCGCGCGATCTCCAGTTGATTTGCGTGCGCGGCGAACCGCGGTTCGACGCGGTCCATCAATTGGCCTTCATGCCGCTCCGCATGGGCATGCGCGTCGTGGGCTGCATGGGCGTCTCCGGCTCGACGCTTTCGCGGCAAACCCTGGAGGCCATCGGCAGCCTGGTGGCCATCGCCATCGAACGCGCCGGCGCCGTCGAAAAACTCAGCCGCGCCGAGGCCGCCCGCGAAAGCGAGCAATTGCGCTCTGTCCTGCTCGATTCGGTCACGCATGAGTTTCGCAGTCCGCTCACCGCTATCAAGGCGTCGGTGACTTCGCTGCTGGGCAGCTCGAATCATTCGCCGGAGGAGAGGCAGGAATTGCTCACCATCATCAACGAGGAAAGCGACCGGCTGAACCGTCTGATCGGAGAAGCTGCCGAGATGGCCCAGTTGGACGCGAACAAGGTGGAATTCCGCCTCGGATCCGCCCCCATCGGCCCCGTGGTCCAGGAAGCGCTCGACGAACTGAAGCAACTTCTGGTGCAGCATCCCATGGACGTCAGAATCCCCGCCGGCCTTCCCAACGTGCGCATGGATCCCGCTCACATCAAGGAAGTCCTGGTGCACCTGATCGAGAACGCCGCGAAATATTCACCCGCCGGCGCTCCCATCCGTATCACCGCTGAAGCCAAGGACGACCAGACCCTCACCATCAGCATTGCCGATCGCGGCCCGGGCATCGACGATTTCGAGCAATCCCTCGTCTTCGAAAAATTTTATCGCGGAAGGAACCAGCGCGTGCAAGTCCACGGCACCGGCATGGGCCTCGCCATCTGCAAAGCCATAGTAGAAGCCCACGGCGGCCATCTCGGCGTCACCAGCCAGTTGGGGCACGGATCGGTTTTTTACTTTAGCTTGCCGGTGGGATGAGGAGGGTGGAAGGGCCTTTGAGACTTGGTGGGCCCGCTAGGATTCGAACCTAGAACCAACAGATTATGAGTCTGCTGCTCTAACCGTTGAGCTACGGGCCCCCGCTTCCATATCTTACACATTCACCGCGGGACCTTGCGGCTGGAATCGATGGAAAGCCGGGCGTCCCCGCCCGGCCACGATGCTGTCAGCATAGCGGAGAGGGGCGAGGACGCCGTTGCTCCAACGCATGACTCACTGCACCCGCGCGCCAGCGCCCGCCAGCGCTTCAATCTCCCGTTCGAGAGCCTCGAATTGGGCAGCGCTCCAACTGAGATTTTCATCATAACGCTCGACCCGACAATCGGCGAATGAGATGGCAATGCCCACGAGATCGCCGAGCCGATCTTCGATCTCGCGGCGATAGGATTCGTCCAAGCTGAGGCGGTCGATATCGATAACCAGATGGCATTGCGGCTCGCCGAGCCGCCTCGCTAGCAGCCACATGAAATAGAAGATGAAGTACAGCCGGCGCAAGACTGTCTCATCCACAAGTTTGCCCCGGAAGGCCTCGCGCAGCCCGGAGGACTCGAGCAATGCCGGCAATTCAATCGTGGCCAGCAGGGGCGCGAAGGCCGGCGCTTCCATATTGTGGCGGAGAATGACCACACCGCGTTGCAGAAAATAAGGATTGCCCTGCACCGCTTGCCGCAACATCGAAAGAAACTGCCGACGCGGCTCGCGACGAATAAAGATATGCGCGCCGGGCATCCGGGCGCGGAACCAGCCCACCCTCAAATCGGTGCGCACGAAGCCGTAAACCGGACGCCGCCCGAGCCGCCCGGCCAGTTTCGCCAAATCGTTCAGATAGGCTTCCAACTCCGGCAAAGGGTCATCGCTCGTGGCGCAATATCGCCCGAAGGTGAGATGGGCGGGAAAACCTGGTATGCCACCGCCCGGGCTGACTCGATCGATCAGGGGACGATACTCCTCCAGATAGGGCGCTTCGAGCTCCGGATGATTGGCAAAGGACCAGGGGACGAAGCGATCGATAACTTCCGCCGTCAAAGTGAATAGATGTTCGTTGAGCGGCTCGAAATAACAGTAAGTATCGGGCCGCTGCCGGAACTTAGCCCAGACATAGGTGCTCGACGCGCGCCAGCTCGAATGCAGAAAGATCGCCTCCTCGACCATCTCGCGCCTCCGATCTGCTGCTCTCCGATCCGTAGTGAATGATTATCGCGGGGCCGCCGTCGAATCCTTCGATCCTGTCGCTCCATAGAAGCGCGAGGCGTGGTCGCCCACAAATTCATAAGGACCGCAGTGGGTCAGCTTGCTCGCGGCATCGAGCCATATCTCGCCGCCGATCCGCCGCCAGCGCAGACAAAAAGAGTAATCCTCGCTCAAATAGGCGCCAGTCTCGGGGTCGATGATGCAATCGAAAAGCGCAAAGAGATTGGAACTCGGCACCGCCTCGCGCCGCGAGCCGGACATAGGCAGGCTATGCACGCGGCTGAAATGAGTCTTGGGATAGGCAGCAATCATCTTCTCCAACGCGCTGCGGCGGATCATCTGAAAACCGCCGCCCGCATAAATTCCGGTGACAAAATCGCCCTCCTGCTTACGCTCCGCTTCGGGGCAAAAGGTCCCAACATAGGACAAGGCAGCCTGCCGCACGCTTTCTCCGCGCTCGACACAGCGTTGCGGGATGAAATCCCAATCGATCGACTTGAGCGGGTACAGCGCCCCGGTAAAGTCCCTATCAAACCTCAGCAGCCGCTCGACCTGCTGCGGCTCGAAACTGATATCGGCATCGACAAACAGCAGATGCGTAGCCGCCGGATTATCCAAAAAGGCGCCGACCAGGGCGCTGCGGGCGCGCGAGATCAGGGCGTCATAGCCCAGCATCGATAGCGACACGTCGAACTCGGCCGATTTTGCGTAGCTCATGAGCCGCATCACTGACAGCATGTAATTCTGCGAAACCATGCCACCGAAGCATGGCGTCGCGATGAGAATCAATGGCTGGGACATGGTTTCTCCGGCAAACTTGTGTGGCGCGGTGCGCCTTCCACTTCGTTCCGTGCAGCGTCTTTACCGCCAAAGCTGGCGGATGCGCGCAAGGCCCATTACCATCGTTACGCGCACGCGCGGCAGCGTCAAGGTATGATTACGCGAGGAAAGCACCCGAAATGAAAAAGCTACGCTTCCTGCTCTCGCTCACCAACGACGACAACGATTACCAGATTGAGCAGACCTCCGCCGCCCAGCAGACAGCCAACAAACTAGGCGTTGACCTCAAGATTGTTTATGCCAGCAATGATGGCATCGTGCAGGGCCAGCAACTGCTGTCCGGCATCCAGTCGACAACCGCGCCGCGACCCGACGCCATCATCTTCGAACCGGCCGGATCTACCGCGCATCCTCAGATTGCGCGCGCCGCCGCCGCTGCTGGCATTGGAGTCGTACTGCTGAATCGCGACGCGGACTACATCGCCGAACTCCGCCGCGTTTTCCATGTGCCCACGTTTGCCATCACCTCGGACCATGAAGAGATTGGCCGCATCCAGGGAAGGCAACTGAGCGCGGTGCTGCCCGCTGGCGGAAATGTTCTCTACATTCAAGGTCCAGGCGAGAGTTTGGCCGCCAAACAGCGCTACACCGGATTGCTCGAAACTAAGTCCAACAATGCGCAACTTCGTGTCATGAAGGCACAGTGGACCGAGGCGAGCGCCTACAAAGCGGTCATCTCGTTTCTCCGTCTTTCCACTTCGCGCCAGGCACGAATTGAAGCCGTTTGCGCGCAGGACGATTCCATGGCCATGGGAGCGCGCAAAGCTTTCGAAGAATGCCACGAACTGAGCGAGCAGTTGCAGAAGATGCCGTTCCTCGGTTGCGATGGACTTCCGAAGACCGGGCAAGATTGGGTCCGCCGCAAGTCGCTGGCCGCCACTATTTTCATTCCGCCGAATGCGGATCTCGCGATTGAGATGATGGTGAAGTCGATTGCCAGCGGAGTGCTCCCGGCGGAGCGCACCTTCACCACCGCTAGGTCGATCCCCGCCCTCGAAGTCCTTAAACAACAATCGTCGGCACGTGCCGCATCCCGCTAACCGGACTTGCTGGGCTCAATAGAAAGTGTCATCTTGCGCGAACCCAAAGGCAGGCGCATTTGAACTCGCAGCACCGGGCATAAATCTTTCGCCGCGCTCAGGACGGCAGCGTGGATTTATTGACGTGAGACCTTACGGGACGCGACACTACGGCGTGCTGGGTGGTGCGGGCGCTACGGGCGGCGCTGCCGGAGTGGATTCCGCCGCGCTGTTGTTCACCAGATCTTTCAATTCCTTGCTGGGCTTGAAGAACGGAATCTTCTTCGCCGGAACCTCCACGCGGTCGCCGGTTTTCGGGTTCCGCCCCACGCGCGGCTTGCGCTGGCGCGTGCGGAAGCTGCCAAATCCGCGTATTTCAATCTTGTCGCCCACTCGCAGCGAGCGCACCACGCTGTCAAAGATCGTGTCCACAATCACTTCGCTGTCTTTGCGGGTGAGTTCCGCCAGCCGGGAAACTTCTTCGATCAGGTCAGCCTTCGTCATAAGCCTATTTACTCCCTTTGGGGCCGGTTCCCTTGTGGGGTTCCCGGTGCCCGAGGGCTTTGCCGCCCCCGCCTGCCTATAACCTTCTCAAATTTAAGGGGTTCTGCGCAAGTACAGTTCCCGGTTCCCGGGTTCGAGTGCAGGACCCCGGCTTTCCTCTGGCAACTGAGAAACTACGCCGCTACTCCCCTCCCTACTTCCATAGATAGTAAAAGCCAACCTGCTGCTCCAACAGCTTTTCCCGCGTGGGCAAATAATCGGAAACATCGCCAAACAGCAAATCCAGCCCCGATCGCTTTTCTTTCGGCGGCCAAACCAGTGTCGGCTCGCCCGAAATGTTTACCGCCCGAGCCGTGTCCTTCACCGCGCCTTCGAAATCCGCGATCTGATCCACTAGCTTTAACTCATACGCCTGCTCGCCAGTCCAGACTTTTCCATCGGCGACGGCGCGGATATCCGCTTCTTTCGCATGTCTGCCATCGGCCACCGCCTGGATGAACTGCGTGTGCATGTTGTCAATCAATCCCTGCATGTACTCGCGTTCCACCGGCGTCATTTCGCGCGTTGGACTGCCCGTGTCTTTGAACTCGCCCGCTTTCATCGTGATCGCGTTCAGCTTCGCCCACTTCAACAACTCTCCATAGTTCACCCACTCGGCAATCACTCCGATCGATCCCACCACGCTGCCCTTGTCCGCATAAATCTTGTTCGTCGCCGACGCCACGTAATACGCTCCGCTAGCGCCCACCGTCTCGATCGAAGCCACAATCCGCTTCTTCTTTTCGTCCCGGATTCGCTTCACCTCGCGATAGATCTCCTCCGACGCGGCCACGCCGCCTCCGGGCGAATTCACATGAATGATGATGGCCTTGACGGAATCGTCATCGGCAAACTTCTTCAGCTGTGGGACAACCTGCTTGGGAGAGAAAATTACGCCATCAAGCTCCACCACGGCAATCTTGGAGCCGAAGCCGGTAAATGTTTCTTCATCCCCGCCGCCAAAACTAAGGTATACCAGCGTAAACACACCCACCACGAACAGCGCGAACAACCCGCCGCCCACCAGAAACCATATCCAAATCCGCGAACGCCCTTCAGCCATAATTAGACGAGTGTAGCACCGGGAGATTGCAGAAGTCAGAAGTCAGATTGAAGAAGTAAAGCCCTATCCACCATCTACAAAGGTTCACTTCTTCAATCTGACTTCTGACTTCTGCCTTCGCCACCCCTGGCGTACACTCGTAGTTCTTCATGCATGATCCGGTCGAACTCGAGGTCTTCAAGAACCTCTATCACTCCATCGCCGAAGAAATGGGAGCTGCCCTGCGCCGTACTTCTTTCTCTCCCAATATCAAAGAGCGTCGCGACTACTCCTGCGCCGTTTTCGATGCCAAAGGACAAGTCATCGCCATGGGCGATCACATGCCGGTGCACCTAGGCTCTATGCCGATGTCCGTAGCCGCCGCCGTCGAACAGTGCGCTCTCGAACCCGGCGACGTAGTCATGCTCAACGATCCCTTCCGCGGCGGCACCCACCTCCCCGACATCACGCTGGTGATGCCGGTGTATGTGAAGGGAGCGAAGAGCGGCGGGCGGGGGGGGCGCCCGCCCCACACAACTCCCGACTTCTACGTCGCTTCCCGTGCTCACCATGCCGATGTTGGCGGAACCTACCCCGGCTCCATGGGCCCCTGCCGCGAAATCTACCAGGAAGGATTCCGCATTCCGCCCGTCAAAATCATGCGCGGCGGGAAACTCGTCGCCGATGTGTTGGCGCTCCTGCTCAACAACGTCCGCACGCCCGAAGAACGCGAAGGCGACCTTGGCGCCCAGATCGCCGCCTGCCAGACCGGAGCCCAGCGCCTCCGCGAAATCTGCGGCCGCTACGGCGGCGTCCGCGCCAAAAAAGCCGCCGCCGATCTGCTCGTTTATTCCGAAGAAATGATGCGAGCCTTTCTGCGTACCATTCCACCCGGCCGTTACGAGGCCGAAGATTTTCTCGATGACGATGGCGTGGAAGACAAGCCCGTACGCATAGCCGTGACCCTCCAAGTCAAGTCGGCCAGGAAATTCGCCGTAGAGACGCGACTTGCCGCGTCTCCGCCCAAGTCGAGCCAAAGGCCACAAGTCACCATCGACTTCACCGGCAGCGATCCCCAAGTCCAGGGAGCGATCAACGCAGTCGAGGCCATCACTTACTCGGCCTGTTTCTACGTCTTCCGCTGCCTGCTTCGCGGAGACGTTCCCGCCACCTCCGGCCTCATGCGTCCCATCCGCGTCATCGCTCCATCGGGAACCGTGGTCAACGCCAAACCTCCCGCCGCCGTCGCTGGTGGCAACGTGGAGACTTCCCAGCGAATTGTCGACGTGTTGCTGAAAGCACTGGCCCAGGCAATCCCAGACCGCATCCCCGCTGCGGCTTCTGGCACCATGAACAACCTCACCATCGGCGGCATCGATCTTCGCTCGGGCGACCTTCGTTCGGGCGATCCCGGCAACGGCGAGCCCTTCGCCTACTACGAAACCATCGCCGGTGGCATGGGTGCGCGCCCTACCAAAGACGGCGTCTCCGGCGTCCACACCCACATGACCAACTCCCTCAACACTCCCGCCGAGGCCCTCGAATACGCCTACCCGGTTCGCCTTCGGCAGTATTCTCTCCGCGCCCACAGTGGAGGCGCAGGTCTCCACACCGGTGGCGACGGAATCGTTCGCGAAATTGAAGTCTTGACCGACGCCCAGGTCACACTGCTCGCCGACCGCCGTTCCCGCGGACCCTACGGCTTGGCCGGAGGAGCCCACGCCGCTCCCGGCCGCACTCTGATCGTCCGGCGCGATGGTTCGAAAGAAGAAATCCCCGGCAAGACCAGCGTTCGCCTGCGCTCGGGAGAAAGAATCCGCATAGAATCCCCAGGCGGCGGCGGCTGGGGCAAACCAAACCGCTGAACCGCGAAGGACGCGGAGCTCCTGCCCGTGGAGCGCCGGGCGTCCCCGCCCGGCCGCCCCACTCTCCAGATCAAGAGATCCTGCGCTTCTTTTTCTCTGCGGCCTCCGCGTCCTCTGCGGTAAATCGCATTTTTTCGCTAGAATTCAATCTGCAGGTTTCGGGGACCACACACGATGAGATTCTTGCGCACTCTTATTTTCGCCATCCTTCTGGCGTCCGCCTTCTTCTACTTCACCACCTACCGCAACGGACACCTCCATCCCGCCAGCTGGATCGGCCGTCCGGAGCGCGTTGAAATTACCGAAGCCGCCGGCAGCGAAACCTTGGACGCCGAAGAGCAGAACAACATCAGCGTCTATCACAAGAACATCGCATCGGTAGTCAACATCACCTCGCGCGTCATGACCTTCGACTTCTTCTATGGACTGGTCCCGCAGGAAGGCCAGGGCTCGGGCTTCGTCATCGACAAAGAAGGACACATCCTCACCAACTATCACGTCATTGCCGATGCGCGCCAGGTTGAAGTGACGCTGCACAATCGCAAGAAATATAAAGCCACCATCGTAGGTACCGACAAGTCTCATGACCTGGCGATAGTCCAGATCAAAGCCCCCGACCTCCAGCCGATGACTCTAGGCGACTCGGCCAATCTGCAAGTCGGGCAGAAAGTCTACGCCATAGGCAATCCCTTCGGCCTGGCCGGAACCCTAACGCGCGGCATCGTCAGTTCCATACGCCAGGTGCAGGAGCCCGACGGCCTGGTCATCGAAGAAGCCATCCAGACCGACGCCGCTATCAACCCCGGCAACTCCGGCGGCCCGCTGCTCAACTGGCACGGCCAAGTCATCGGCATCAACACCATGATCGCTTCCAGCGTAGGACAAAGCGCAGGCATAGGCTTCGCCATCCCCATCAATACCGCGAAAGCCGTAGTGAACGACCTGGTCACGCTCGGACGCGTGCGCCGTCCCGCGCTCGGAGTTCGCACCATCCCCATCGATTCCGAAATTGCGGGAGAGCTAGGCCTGGCCGCCGACTACGGACTCCTCATCGTTCAAGCCGTTCCCGGAGGCTCCGCCGATCGCGCCGGATTGCGCGGCGGCTCCGAACGCGCCTATTTAGGCAACATTCCCATCATGATCGGCGGAGATTTAATTGTCGCCATTGACGGAGAAAAAGTCGAAAGCCAGCAAACGCTGGCCCAGATCATGAATAAGCACCGCGCCGGGGATACCGTGAAAGTGACCATCTTCCGGGGCAAGAAGCAGATGGAAGTTTCCGTGGCGTTGGGCGAAGCCAGGGACCAGGTGTAGGAGCTTGTGTCGGGCGCGGGCGACCCGCCCGCGTGAACTTGGAGAGGATCTGAGCAAGAGCTTCTTGCAATCCGCTTTGCTATATAGCATGATATATAGCAAAGGAGAGTGCCATGGCGCCGACCTCCAAAGCCAAGGTTTTTTACAGCGGCAGGAGCCAAGCCGTACGGATTCCTGCCGAGTTCCGCTTCACGAAAGACGAGGTCTACGTGCGCCGCGACCCGCAGACTGGAGATCTGATTCTTTCCGAGTCTCCGACAAAGACCTGGAAAGAAATCTTCGCCGCGCTCGACGAGGCTGGCGTTCCCGACGATTTCCTGGCTGATCGAGATACGAGACCACCGCAGAAGCGGGACTTCTAATGGTTCGAACCTGGATGCTCGACACGAATACCGTGAGCTACATCGTTCGGGGAACATCTCCCGCTGCACGGGATCGTCTGGACGGCCTGAAAATAAACGAAGTCGGATGCATCTCAGTCGTTACCGAGGCGGAGATTCGTTATGGGTTGGCCAGAAAACCTCCGAGTCTTGCTTTTCGAACAGTCCTTAACGACTTCCTGAGAAAGATACAAATCCTGCCTTGGGGCAGCGATGAAGCGCAGGCTTATGGAACCCTGCGCTTCAAACTGGAAAGTGCCGGCAAGACTCTTAGCGCCCTGGATATGCTAATTGCAGCCCACGCCATCAGTGCAAACGCAACCCTGGTTACCCGGGATAAAACGTTTGCGCAGGTCGAGGACCTGCGTCCGCCCGTGAACTGGGCAGTGGATTTATAGGGCGGTGTGGCGCGGGCGCCCTCGCCCGCGTGATGTTGGCCTTGCTTTCGATGGAGCGCCGTGCCTCGCCCAATCCGTAGCAGTTTAGCGGGCTCTCCACTAGCACTCACGCCGCGCTATCATCCCCCATGCCCGACATCGAATGGATTCGCAAACTCTGCCTTTCCCTCCCTGACGTGACCGAGGACATGCCGTGGGCCGACGACCTCTGCTTCAAAGTCCGCGGCAAAATCTTCACTGGCATGGCCCTCTCGGACGGAAAGTTCCCGCGCATCACTCTGAAATGTGCGGCGGAAACATTCCACGAGCTACTCGAAATTGAAGGCATCTCCCCCGCGCCCTACGTCGGACGTTACAAATGGGTGACTATCGCCAACTCCAACGTATTGCCCGCGAATGAACTCGAGTCCCTCATTCGACAGTCGTACGCATTGGTCGCAGCCGGAGCGCCAAAAAAGAAGAAAGCAGTAGCGAAGAAGCCGCGGGGGAAGCGCCGCGCAAAGTGAAGGCAGCCTTCCCCTGTGTTTCTCTGTGTCCTCTGTGGTTAAGCCTTTTCTCGGCGTTCTCCGCGTCTCGGCGGTAAACCCGTTTGACTCGCCGCGACCCACTGGACTAGCCTCGAAGGTTCGCCGCACAATCCATGGGCATTCAACATAGTTCCCTAGTACGTTTTCTGATCCTCTTCTGCCTGTGCGCTCTGCTCACCGCGCCCCTCGCGGCCGCGCCTCTGCGACCCACGCATGCCCCGCACGCCATCGTCGCCAGCATCCACGAGCTTGCTTCTCGCGCCGGCATCGAGATGCTACGCTCCGGAGGCAACGCCGTCGACGCTGCCGTGGCCACCGGCTTCGCGCTCGCCGTCGTCCATCCCCAGGCTGGAAATCTCGGCGGAGGCGGATTCCTTCTTCTCCGCAGCGCTAACGGAAAAGTTCACTTCATCGATTTCCGCGAACAAGCGCCCGCTGCGGCCACCGAAAACATGTATCTCGATGCCCAGGGCAACGTCATCCCCGAATCGAGCAAAGACTCCAGCGTCGTGGGATACAAATCGATCGGCGTCCCCGGCACCGTGGCCGGTCTCGTCTACGCCGAAAAACAATACGGCAAGCTCTCGTTGGCAAAAGTGATCGCTCCCGCCATCAAGCTGGCTCGCGATGGCTTTCCCCTCGCGTACGAAGACACGCAAGATCTGAAAAAGGATGAATACCTGGCGCAGTTTCCAGAGACGAAGCGCATTTTCCTGCGCAACGGAAACTACTACCAGCCCGGCGAACTATTCAAGCAGCCCGAACTAGCCCGGACCTTGGAACGCATCGCCAAAAATCCCGACGACTTCTACCACGGCGCCATGGCCCGCGAGCTGGCTGCGGCCATCCATAAGGGTGGGGGCCTGGTCACCGCCGCCGACCTCGCCGCCTACGAAGTCAAAGAGCGCGAGCCCATCCGCGGCTCCTATCGCGGCTACGACATCATCAGCGCTCCACCGCCATCCTCCGGTGGAGTAGCGCTCGTCGAGATCCTCAACATCCTTGAAGGCTTCGACTTGGCGAAATTGGGCAACCGCTCCGCCGACGCCATCCACCTCGAAGCCGAGGCCTTCCGTCGCGCCTTCTATGATCGCGCCGACTTCATGGGCGATCCCGACTTCGCCAGAGTGCCCGTCGCGCAGCTCATCGACAAGAAATACGCTGCCGCATGGCGCGAATCCATCGACCCAAATCACGCCAGCGTGAGCAAAGATCTGAAGCGTCCGGCGATCTTCAGTGAACTGGAGCGCGTAGCCCAGTCACGGCCAGCAGCCATTCGCGAACCGGAAAATACTACGCACTATTCGGTAGTCGATGCCGAAGGCAACGCCGTAGCCGTCACCACCACGCTCAACGATTCTTTCGGTTCCCGCGTGACCGCCGCAGGCCTCGGCTTCCTGCTCAACGACGAAATGGACGACTTCGCCGCCAAACAAGGCGTCCCCAACGCCTATGGACTCATCCAGGGCCCGGCCAACGCCATTGGCCCCGGCAAGCGCCCGCTCTCCGCGATGACCCCTACCATCGTGCTTAAAGACGGCAAGCTTTTCCTGGTTCTAGGCTCACCGGGCGGCCCCACCATCATCACCACCGTAGCCAACATCCTTATCGGCGTCGTCGATTTCTCGCTTGACATTGAGGAAGCCGTCAACGCGCCCCGGTTTCATCAGCAGTGGCTCCCCGATGAGATTCTCGTCGAAGACCGCCTTTCTCCCGATACAATGAATGTTCTGCGGTCCAAGGGACAGAAGCTGACCGTCCGCCATTTCTGGGGAGACGGCGAGTGCATCATGGTTGACCCCAAAACCGGCGAGCGCCTCGGCGCCAGCGACGGACGCAATAACGGGAAGGCGGTAGGTTACTGATGCAGAGGTCGGTATCGACGTACGTCTATGTGAAGGAACGGCTCCATCCGGGCTTGCTCGATGAGCTTGTCAAAGCCGGAGCCCAGTCGATCGAAATCTTCGCCGCCCGCCAGCACTTCGACTACGCCAACCGCAAGCAGCATGTCCGCGAAATTGCCGACTGGTTCCGCTCCACTGGCATTCCGCTGAATTCCGTCCACGCCCCTTTGTATTCTGATTACGAATGGGGGCGCACCGGTTCGCCGCCCGTCAACATCGCCTCCACCGACCGCGCCCACCGCATCGATGCCATGGACGAGATCAAACGCGCCCTCGAAATCGCCGAGCAGATCCCGTTCCGCTTTCTGGTCCAGCACATCGGCAATCCTGACGAAGAATTTGACGAAAGAAAATTCGAAGCCGCCATGACCTGTGTTGAGCACCTGCGCGCCTTCGCCAAGCCGCTCGGCGTCCGAGTGCTCGTGGAAAATATTCCCAACGAACTTTCCACGCCCGAGCGCCTCGTCGAGTTCATCCGAACCATGCATTTCGACGACATCGGCGTCTGCTTCGATTGCGGTCACGCCCACATGATGGGCGGCATTCCCGAAGCCTTCGCCATCCTGAAGAACCACATCTGTTCGACCCACGTCCACGACAACAACGGAGATAAAGACACGCACCTCTGGCCCGGCAACGGCTCGACCGACTGGAAACAGACGATGGAATTGCTGCGCACCGCGCCGCTGACGCCGCCCCTGCTCCTCGAAATCGACGGCGAAGAAAAGAAAAATCCCAGCGAAGAACTGACCGCAACTTTCCAGAAGCTGGAAGATTCGTGAGAGCAAGTCAAAAGTCAGAAGTCAGATTGCAGAAGTTAATCCCCAGCAGTAACCTCATCGGCTTTACTTCTGCAATCTGACTTCTCACCTCTGACTTCAAAAAGTTGCGCAGCGTAAGCGCCCAAATTTTATGTCCTCACCCATCAGCACCATCGCACAAATCGGCGCCCACGAAGGCCAGTCCGTCATCATCCGCGGATGGCTTTACAATCTCCGCGAAAGCGGCAAACTTCTCTTCCCCCAATTTCGCGACGGCTCCGGCGTGATCCAGGGCGTAGTCCCTAAGAACGCCGTTCCGCCCGAAGTCTTCGACGCCATCAAGGGCCTCACGCAGGAATCCAGCGTCATCGTCGAAGGCAAGGTCCGCGCCGACAAACGCGCCCCTGGCGGCTACGAACTCGATGTCTCGAACGTCCAGATCGTGCAGCGCGTGCCCGAGTCGACTCCCTACCCCATCACTCCCAAGGAACACGGCGTCGAATTCTTAATGGAGCACCGCCATCTCTGGCTGCGTTCGCTGCGTCAGGCTTCCATTCTGCGCGTGCGCGCCGAAATCATTCGCGCCGCCCGCGATTTCTTCGACAGCAACGGATTCACTCTCACCGACCCGCCCATCCTCACACCCGCAGCCTGCGAAGGCACCTCCACGCTCTTCCCCGTGGACTACTTCGAAGAGCAGGCTTACCTCACGCAATCCGGCCAACTCTACATCGAAGCCACCGCCATGGCGCTCGGCAAGGTCTACTCGTTCGGACCAACTTTCCGCGCGGAAAAATCGAAGACCCGCCGCCACCTCACCGAATTCTGGATGGTCGAACCCGAGGTTGCCTACGGTACGCTCGACGACCTGATGGAACTCGCTGAAGGCTTGCTGACTTTCTTAGTCAAGCGCTGCCTCGAGCGCCGCCGTCCCGACCTAGAAACCATTGGCCGCGATCTTACAAAGCTGGAGAAAATCGACGCGCCGTTTCCGCGCATCACCTACGACGAAGCCGTCACCAAATTGCAGGAAGGCCATTCGCAAGGCGTGCTTGAAAATAAGTTCGAGTGGGGCGGAGACCTCGGCTCACCCGATGAAACCTATCTCTCCTCGCTCTACGACCGGCCCGTCATGGTGCATCGCTATCCCGCCAGCGTGAAAGCGTTCTACATGGAACCCGATCCCCAGCATCCCGAACTCGCCCTCTGCGTCGACGTGTTAGCTCCCGAAGGCTACGGCGAAATCATCGGCGGATCGCAGCGCACGGCCTCTCACGACTTGCTCCTGCAGCGCATTCACGAACACAATCTGCCCGAAGCAGCCTTCAAGTGGTATCTTGATCTCCGCAAATACGGCAGCGTCCCCCACTCCGGCTTCGGCATGGGCATCGAGCGAGCCGTAGCGTGGATCTGCGGCTTAGAGCACGTGCGCGAAACCATCCCCTTCCCGCGCATGTTGAATCGACTATATCCGTAGCGTTTTTCACCGCCCAGACGCAGAGAGCGCCGAGAAAATGCTAGAAAATGACAGGCTCGATGAGATTTCGCGCCGCATCATCGGAGCCGCCATCGAGGTTCATCGACATCTAGGGGGCCTGCTCGAATCTGCATACCCATCATGTCTGGCGTTTGAGCTGAAGGAGCTTGGCCTGAAGATGGAAGAGCAAAAACCGTTGCCAGTTGTATACCAGCAAGTGAAACTCGATTGTGGCTATCGCCTTGACATGGTCGTAGAAGATGAGATCATCGTTGAAATCAAAGCCATCGAAAAGTTACTTCCAATTCACGATGCGCAGCTCTTATCGTATTTAAGGCTGGCCAAGAAAAGAGTAGGCCTCCTGATGAACTTCCACGTTCCAGTTCTAAAGAACGGCCTGAAACGAATAGTGAACGAATTTCCAGACTCCGAGCGGGCAAAAATACAAGCGCCGCAACCCGAATAGATCAAGGATTTGCTTTTCTCGGCGCACTCGGCGTCTCGGCGGTGAATAGGAAGCGTATGGCTCAGCGCAGCACCACCTACAGCAGCATTACCCCCCGCCAGATTCGCGTGATCGGTGTGCCTCTTGATCTCGGACAATCCCGGCGCGGCGTTGACATGGGTCCTTCCGCCGTCCGCGTTGCCGGACTCGAAGCTCGCCTCGAAGCCATCGGACACATTGTCGAAGACGCCGGCAACATCGCCGTCGCCATCCCCGAGCAGAAAAAAGAAGGCGCGGCCAGCGCCAAGTATCTCAGGGAAATTACCGCCACCTGCACCAAGAGCGCCGACCTGGTATTGAAGACGCTCGAAGCCGGCAAAGTTCCACTCGTCCTCGGCGGCGATCACTCTGTCGCGGCGGGTACGGTGTCAGGCGTGGCCGAGTTCTACCGCCGCAAGAACCAGAAAATCGGTCTCCTCTGGATCGACGCGCACACCGACATGAACACGCCCGACTCTTCCCCCAGCGGCAACGTCCACGGCATGCCGCTCGCCGCGCTGATGGGCCTTCCTCCCGCCGAACTCGGAAACATCTACAACTTTTCGCCAAAAGTGCGGCCGGAGAATTGCGTGCTCGTCGGCATCCGCGACGTCGACAACTTTGAAAAAGAAAATATTCGCAAATCCGGAGTCGAAGTTTTCACCATGCGCGACATCGACGAACGTGGCATGCGTGCCGTCATGGAAGAGGCCCTGCACATGGCCGGACGCGGCACGGCCGGCTATCACGTTTCGCTCGACATGGATTGGATCGATCCCGAAGACGCGCCCGGAGTCGGCACTCCGGTCTGGGGTGGCGCTACGTATCGCGAAGCTCATCTCGCCATGGAAATCATCTCCGACCATGGACGCATGACAAGCTTCGAAATCGTGGAAGTAAATCCGGTCATCGACGAGCGCAACCAGACCGCCGACTTAGCCGTAGAGTTGGCACTCTCGGCATTCGGCAAGAAGATACTCTAGCGCCTGTGTCTTTAAAGCTCGTCATCCTGAGCGAAGCGAAGGACCTGTTTTCTTGCCCGCGGAGGAAACGCTCAGGACGACAGTTTCTCGGAAGGTCTAGCGAAGACTCCCGCTCACTGCACATCCGAAACTTTTCCGTTGATAAACGTCACCTTCAGATCCTTGTAGACATATATCTGCTTGGTGCCTAGATTGACGATCTTGTCCGGGTTGCCGAGCGCGGCCTTCACTTGATCGGGCGTTTGCCCTTTCTCTATCTGCTGAGGTTCCGGCGGAGGCGCTTGTTGCTGCGCTTGATCTCCACCCTGACCGCCCCCTTGCTGGTTGTTGCCCTGCTGATCGTTGCCGCCCTGCTGTCCATTACCCTGATCGCCGCCCTGCTGCGCGTCGTCACTGCTGATCGATAGCAACTGCCCGATGACATCCTCCACCTGACCCGCGCTCGCGTTTGCCAAACTGCCGGCCGGGAACTGGAAGGCCACGAGCGCCTTGTTATATGTCGGAGGATCGGTTTTGTTGCAGGTGTCGCAGGCGACGATACCCAAAGTAACCGCGTCTTTGGCCACGTTGACGTCGATCTTCGTGGGATACACCTTGTCTCCCTTGGCAAACAAGTGCGTGGTCTGTCCTTCCGACGCCGTCTGCGAAAAATGTCCGAAAAGCGCCTTCCGTGCTTGCACCGCAACGCCGCTGGGAGTATGCACCGTTCCACCTTCATACTTGGTGGTGAGAACAGTCTTGTCGGAATAAGGCACGCCGAGAATTCCGCCCTTTTGGATAGCCAGCAGCGTTCCCGCCTCGACCACAGAAACCCCGCTTGTGTCTGACCCCAGCTTTACCAGCTTGTATTGGGCAGCCAGTTGCTCCTGCAGAGACACCGCCTGGGCATTGGCCAGCGACAACGGCAAAATCGTGGCTGCCAGAAACACAATTCCTGGAATCAGATCGTGGAATTTCCTCGACATAGTAAAACCCTCCGGTTTAGCTTTTCCCAAAGTTCGACTGTCAGCGTTGCGCTGAACAGTGAGCGCAGAGTCAGTGAAGATCTCGCCTCTGCATTGCAGAAGGGAGCGTCGTCATCCGACGCTCCCAGTGTCTGCCTGATGATGATGAACGATCCGCCTTTTACAAGCGTCCGTCCTACTGCCCGCCGCCCCCCGCGGCTTCCTGCTTGACCTGCTGCTCGGTCTGGTCGGCCGACTGCTGTTGGTCCTGCAGAGTTTTCTCCGCACTGGTATCCGCCGGCGGAGGCGGTACGTCTGAGGCCGACGTCCCCGTGTCCGGCGCTTTCGGAATGCCGCCCGTACCCTGCTTCTTGGCCAGTTCGCCCAAGCCGTTATTGAGTTGCTCGTCGAAATGGTTTTGCATCTCCTGCAAATCGTCCACGTTAACGGCAACCGTTTGTCCGGCCGCGCAGTCCGCCTTCTTGCTCGCCGCGACGCTGGCGGTCACCATATTGTCCCCATCCGGAGTATCGGTGAGCCGCGTGATGACGTCACCTCCGGTCAGCCCACATTCTTGTCCGTTCGCCACCACGCTGAGATCGTTGTCGACCACAAAGGTGCGCCGTGCCGGATCCAGTGCCGGCGGAACTTCGCCGTTGCTCGCATTCGCCGGCGCCGCTTGCCCGCCGGATCCGCCATTCTGCCCCGCTTGTGCCTGCTGCGCGGCCAATTGCGCTTTTACTTCATCGGCAATCGCCTGTTTGACCTCGGGAGTCAGTGCTGGCGCGTTCGAGGCTGCCGGAGCCGGACCAGAATCTCCACCGCCTCCGTCGCCCCCTTCCGCCTCCGCTGCCGCGTCTTGCCGGGCCTGATAGGCTGCCTGCAACTCTGCAGCAATCAGATAGTCCGTCAGCCAGAAGGCCGGCGAAGCATAATAGGGATAGGGCGTAAACCACCCGCCGTAGAATCCATACCACGGCGCTCCTCCCCAACCCCAGGCCCCAACGCCCCAGTAAACCGGCGCTCCCCAAGGCTGATAGCCCCATGCATAGAATCCCGGGTGGTACCAGTAACCGGGATGGTAGCCGTAATAGTTATGACCATGCCAGTAGTAGCCGCGATACACACCGGTCCGATAGTGGCCGTGGTCATAGTAGGTGCGCGAATAATAGGAGTGTCCGCCGCGCGTCACATAAGCGCGCTGCACGTATCCTCCATGCCGTCCCGTGTTCACGACGCGCGCTCCGTTGTGTGTACCCACCACGGTGCGCCCGCCGTGGACGCCATGCTGAATCTGCATGCCGTTGCGGTTGACCGAACGAATTTGTCCATTGGGACGGATGCTCGCAGATCCTCCCCCCTTCAGACTAACGGTCCTGCCCGGAGGAGTGTGGCTGCCCGCGTTGTTTCGGCCCGCCGTCTGTCCACCTTTGTTCCCGCCCGCCGCACCGCGACTGTTGGCGTTGGCTCCTCCGCCTGTTCCACGGTTGGCCGAACCTGCTGTACCGCGATTGTTGGTCGCGCCGCCCGTGCCGCGATTGGTCGTGCCTGTCGTGCCGCGATTGTTAGCGTTCGCTCCGCCAGGCCCGCGGTTGGTCGTACCCGTCGTACCGCGATTGTTGGCGTTCGCTCCGCCAGGCCCACGGTTGGCCGTACCCGTCGTACCGCGACTGTTGGCGTTGGCTCCGCCAGTCCCACGGTTGGCCGAACCCGCCGTGCCACGGTTGTTGGCGTTCGCTCCGCCAGGTCCACGGTTGGTCGCGCCTCCCGCGTGCTGCGCTGGAGCCGCGTGGCTCGCGCTCGCCGCCGGCCTACTCGGAGCCGCTGCGTGTTGGGGTGCGGATGCGTGCGGCGCGGGTGCACTCGGCTTGTTGTGTTGCGCCGAAGCAACGGCGGCAACTGCGAGAAGAATCGGCAATACTGACCATTTCCGCAGGATCTTCTTTCCTAGGTCGCTCGAATTCATAGCCACTCCTGTGAGTTGTAAAGCTCTTCCCTTATAAATCCACCAGCCGGGAACGTTCTCCGCCAGATAGACTTCAATCCAGCCCGCAGTCCCGCTCATGGTTTCTTCGACGAGAGCTTCTGGGTCCGAGTGCCATGGGGGAAGGGCCGGCACCGGCCTTTCGAAGTATCGCCAATTTCACACCTGTTTCATTGCGGTGTCAAGCAAGTCGCTCCTGAATTTACAACTGTCATAGAGGAGCACCGAACGATCCTGTTTTTGACCGTGCCGTCGACTCTAAGTCTTCGCCCCAGTCTTCACCGCAATCGCCGAACTTTTGCCCGCCTACCATCTGTTGACCACTTGTTTACGACCGCCTGACAACACCACTCTTCCCGTTTTGTAAGCTCCCCTCAGTACGACGAAAATTGGAGGCAAGCTGTGAAGCACACAACATTCGAAGGCAAATCCCTGAAGGGCAAGTTCTCGTTGCCTGTACTTCTGACCTTGGTCTTTTCGTTCGGCGCCGCCAGCGCCCTGGCCCAGACCAATTCCTATCAGCAAACGAATCTGGTCTCTGACATGGCTGGTGTAGCCAACAACACCGACCCCAAGCTCCTCAACCCCTGGGGAATTTCCTTCTTTCCCGGTCAGCCTTTCTGGATCGCCGACAACAAGAGCGGTTACTCGACCATTTACGACGCCAATGGAGTCGCGCAAGCGCCTTCTCCCATCCTGATTCCGGCTCCCTCCGGCGACACTTCGCCAGCCACTCCCACTGGCACCGTCATCAACCAAACTGAGGGCTTCAAGGTCAACGCCTTCCCCAGTCAGTTTCTTTTCGATACCGGGGACGGAACCATTTCGGGCTGGTATCTCTCGGGCAATGCGATTCTTGTCGTCAATCGTGCGTCGACCGGCGCCGTTTATACCGGCCTGGCGATGATCACAAATGCCACAGGATCGTTCTTGCTGGCCACTAACTTCAATAGTGGGCAGATCGACGTCTTCGACAGCAACTTCAACCTGGTTACGCTCGCCGGATCGTTCACCGATCCCACGCTGCCCGCCGGTTACGCTCCTTTTGGAATTCAACCTATCGGCAGCCAGGTCTTCGTGACTTACGCTCTGCAGAATGCGGCCAAGAACAAGGCGACCGCCGGCGCCGGGAATGGCTACGTCAGCGTATTCGACGTGAACGGAAACTTCGTCAGCCGCTTCGCTTCCACCGGCACATTAAACGCGCCGTGGGGAGTCGTGCAGGCCTCGGCCAACTTCGGTTCGTTCAGCAACGACATACTCATCGGCAACTTCGGCGACGGCACCATTAACGCCTTCGACGCCAACGGAAACTTCCTCGGCCAACTCAAGGATCAGACCGGCGCGGTGATTTCGAACGGCGCGCTTTGGGGGATGGTGTTCGGCGCAGGCGGAACCGGCGATCCCAACACGCTCTACTTTACTGCCGGCTTTGCCGAGGGAGGCCACGGTTTGTTCGGCGCGCTCGCAGCCACCACCGTAGGAACCGCGGACTTCTCGTTCGCCTCGTCGCCTCAATCTGGGACCGTTAACGGCGGCGGGTCGATGAACTTTACGCTCACCGTTACGCCCGCCAACGGCTTCTCCAACTTGGTGAGCTTCTCGTGCGTAGCTCCGGCGGGCATCACCTGCGCCTTCAACCCGGCCTCGGTGACTCCGGCGGGCGGCGCGGTGACCACCACGTTGACCGCGACCGCTGCTCCTCCCTCGGGCAGCCAGCCCTATGCCGCCCCCAAACTGATGGGGATGGCACTCACCGGATTGGGCGTTTTTGGTTGCTTCTTTGCCGGAGCGGGCGCAAATCGGCGGCGCTTGTTCTCGCTGTTGTTGGGTGGATTCGCCAGCCTGCTGATTGCGGGAACGCTGCTCGCTTCCACCGGATGCGGCAGCTCGGGCAGCACAAAGACGAATCCCGGCCCTGCGTCCATCGTGGTCACCGCACAGTCGGGAGCTCTGACGCACATGACCACGATTAGCCTTACGGTACAGTAGCCGGAGTTTCTCGGCCGTCTGTCAAGCAGATCGATGAAAGCGGATCGACGGAAGCGACCGGTCGGGCGAGGGATCGGCCAACCACCGAACGAGAAAGAGCGGAGCCGTTCCATGGCTTCGCTTTTCTTTTTCGCACGCAAGAAACCAGGTCAGCGCTGGCAAATTCCTGGCTTTTCGCGACCTGGTCACCTCCCAGGGTAACGACAGTAATTGGCGAGTCTTCCGTGGTTCGCCGATAGGACTGATGGACAGCGATGTTAACCCATTGGCACATTCGGTCGGTGCTCCTGGCTCTATTTGTCTTGACCTGCGCCTCGACGGCCGACGACACGAATCGTTCCTCCGGTCAGCCTACGTATCGCAGTACCGTCTCTGAAGTCCGGGTCACATTCTTCGCTACCGACGAAAACAATCATCCTGTCGCAAGCCTCGCGAAGTCGGACTTTGCGGTCGTCGACCGCGAACTTGTGATCCGCAAATTCCGAAGCTTCACACATTCCGATGAAACCACGCTCGACCTTGTGGCGCTGGTCGACTTGAGCGAATCGGTGGCGCCGCGCTTTCGCGTTGCCATGAGCGCTGTACTGCATCTGGTAGCGCACGAACAGTCGATCCCCGCCGACAATTTCGCCGTGCTCTCTTTTGGAGGAGAGTTAAGAGAAACTTCAGGAGGACCGTCTGCAGCCATACGTCCCGCCGTCCTCTGCGCCAGCGGTTGCGGTGCGTTTAACTCCGTCAGCCGACTGCTTTCGGTGAAGAGTGGCGGCACAACTCCGCTGTTCGACGCGCTCATCTTCGCGGCTGGTTTCATCGCTCATAATCGCCGCGCCGGAGCCCGTCCCGTCCTGATTTTGTTCTCCGACGGCATCGACACCATCAGCCTGCATTCCGAGCGTGAGGCGCAAAACGCCGTGCTCGACGGCGGCGCTCTGATCTACGCCGTCGATATTGGAGCCTCCGCGCACCAAACCTCGGGCAGCACCTTCCTGCGGCAGGTTTCGGAAGCGACGGGCGGCCGCTATTTCTCTTTCTCTCCGCGCTCCTCCCAGCCAGACGATGCCGCCACCGTACTGAACGCTGTACTGGAGGACCTGCGCGCCTCCTACGTCGTGTCCTACGATCTGCCCAGCCATCAGACTGGATTCCATTCGCTTCGCCTTTTGCCAACTCACAATCTCAACCTTAAATTCCATAGCCGCAACGGCTACTATTACGAACCCAGCGGTCACTGATCGGAGACTGCTGACTGGAGACTTATGAGATTCAGATTGCTCGTGGCTCTTGTACTTACATCGATTGGAGTTTCGATTGCCTTGGCCGCGCCAATTGGCACCTATCAACATGGAACCGTCGTTCGTATGCGCATGGGCGACTGCCTGCTGATGCATCGCGGCTTCATCAACACCTTTGGGCCGCCGCAAGGCGCGGCCGCCGAGGGAAGTTGCCCGGAATACACCCTGGTGACCGATAAGGTCGTGTTTGTGATCGTGGGCAAGTCCTCCAATCAACTGGTACCGCTCGCGGAAATCATCGATTTCCGTTTCCAAAACAAGGAATTGGCGGTGCGCGTGGACGATGCCCGCAAAGAATCGAAGTTCGCCATCAAGGAAATGACGCTGCGCTCGCAATGGGACCTCATCCAGAAACATATCGAGGATGAACTCAACGACGCGCCGCGTCACCCCGCCGACACATCCCTGATGCTGAGGAGCCGGCAATAGGAGAGAAAGGTTTTCCGCGACGCTCGTGTGGGGACGGGCGCCCTCGCGAGCCTGCCCTGAGCGAAGTCGAAGGGTCCAACCGAGCGCCGGCTCGGCAGTCTGCCTGCGGCGGCAGCAACCAAAGATTCGCAATAGACAATAGAGAGGTTTTCTCGGCGCTCTCGGCGTCTCGGCGGTGCAACACCAGCCACCGGAACCAAAGCTGCGATTGACGGAAAACACGCCGAGCGCCAGACTGAAAGGGCATGGCAAAACTTCGCGTTGGCATTCTCTTTGGCGGACGCAGTGGCGAGCATGAAGTGTCGTTGCTGTCGGCGGCATCGGTTCTGAACGCAATCGATAAAACAAAATACGAGGTGGTTCCCATCGGCATCACAAAAGATGGCCGCTGGCTCACGGCAGAGCACGCCGAGCGTTTGCTGAAGGGCGACGCGGGCGGGGGCGCCCGCGCCACCCCTGCAACGCAGCTTCGAGCAGGCGACCCCGAGGCGACTCCGGGAGCGGCCGTGCTGGCCACGGGTGAATCCGTCGTCGTTCCTCCCGAACCGTCGCGCCACGACGCTGGCCTCGCGCCGTTCCAGACCGATGCTGCCGCCCTTCGCCGCGCCTCCGACCGCGCCATTAACGTCGATGTCATCTTCCCCGTGCTGCACGGAACCTTCGGCGAAGATGGAACCATCCAAGGCCTGCTCGAACTGGCCGACATCGCCTACGTCGGCGCAGGCGTCCTCGGATCTTCCGCAGGCATGGATAAAGACATCATGAAGTCTCTGTTCCGCGCTGCGGGATTGCCGATAGTGAAGCACGTGACCGTGTTGCGCGGCCAATTCGAACGTGCGCCTAAGAAAGTGGAGAAGTTGGTTGGGAGCAAGCTGAAGTATCCCGTGTTCGTAAAGCCAGCAAACCTGGGATCGTCGGTGGGAATCTCGAAAGCGCACGATGCGAAGGAACTCGGCCCAGCCATCGCGGAAGCCGCCAAGTTCGACCGCAAGATCGTGATCGAGGAAGGCGTCGGCGGAAAAAAGAATAGGGCGCGCGAGATCGAGTGCGCCGTGCTAGGAAACGACGATCCCAAAGCATCGGTCGCGGGAGAAATCCTTCCCTGCAAGGAATTCTACGACTACGACGCCAAGTATCTGGTCGAAGGCTCCGAAGGGGTGATCCCGGCGAAAATAACGAAAACGGAAATGAAGACCGTGCAGCGCCTAGCCATCGCCGCGTTTCAAGCCGTCGATTGCACCGGTCTGGCACGCGTCGATTTCCTGATGGACCCCAAATCGCGCAAGATCTTCGTCAACGAGATCAACACCATGCCTGGCTTCACCGCCATTAGCATGTATCCCAAGCTGTGGGCCGCGACGGGAGTGCCCTATCCCGAGCTAATCGACCGCCTGATCCAACTCGGCATCGAGCGCCACGAGGATAAAAAGCGGAATCAGTACAGCCGTTGAAGCGGCGATCAAACCAGTCTCACGATGGCTTGCGGACTGGCAACAGATCAGTCCGTCGCATCATTCTCCAGTCATACTCGTCAGCACTTCCACAGCGTGGGCACATCTGGATACTGACGGCCATCGGCGGTGATGCGTCGCCAGGTGACCCGATGCGAGCAACCTCGTCCAAAACACCGCTTCAAAAAGCTCATTGCCTCACCCCTTCATTGCGACTTCTCCACGTATCGAACCACCGGCTAAAGAACGGTCGGGACCGACGGTTAAGCAGATCCTGAAGCGTGGATAAGAGAATCTTTGTCGGCTGGGATTTCGACAGGAAGGTGTCCACCGCCTCCAGTTTGCTCTTCGGCAGTGGCCCGTAGGCGGATAACAGCAAGATCGGGACCTGGGATTTGATGCGCCTGATCTTCGCGGCAACCACATCGCCGTTCATCCCCGGCATCTGGTAGTCGAGGACCACCGCGTCCACAGCGTGCGAGAGAAATAGCTTCAGCCCTTCGTCCCCGCCGGTCGCCCCCAGGACTCTATAGCCGTTGTTTTCGAGCAACATCTTGCGGCCGATGAGTTCATTCCACTGGTCGTCAATGCAGAGAATTGTTGCTTTCAGCCGCGACATCATTGTTTCCACATCCCCAATAGAATTGTCGGTCGGTGTAACTTCCACTCAGGCCTAAGGGATTTCCCCGGATTCCGAAAGACAATCCCCGCTTGGTCAACTTGCTGTGAATCACGCAGCCGTCAATCCCGGAACCGTGGACGCTGATTCCACAATTCGGTTCGTCGGCCCGTCCCAGTGCAGCATAGACAAGATTTCGTCCATCGTGGCTATTTCAAGTTCAGTAGCCAAGCGCAACCGTTGCAGGCTTCGCCGCACTTGGGGCGGGGGATCGAATAACTTGAACTGAATGCCGAAATCCCGAGTCCACGCCTGCAAGAACACGAGCATCCCCAGTACATCCCCTCCCATAAAACTCAATTCGGACAGGTCTAGGAGAACAACATTAGAGTTTCTTTGCCGCCTGACCTCGTCGCGCAACCTGAAGGCCGCATCACTGCCAATCATTCTTCCTTCACACTGAATGACAGCCACGTCACCTATCTTTTCGACGTGCACGCCGAACATGCGTTCCTCCTTTTCAAGAGACAACGACTTGGAATGCACGTCCCGTGCCATATCAAAGTTAGCTTCTTTTCTAGTGTTTACACGTGCAACACAAATCCGGCGGTTGGCAATTCTGGGAGGTCTCAAGAGAAAATCTGATCTACAGGAAACACTCGATTTCGGCGTGGCAAAAAGATGATCAATTTCGGGTCAGATGCAAAGGACTCTCGAGGGGGCTTTTCTGTTGAAGCCGCCCTCGGCAGCCTGCCGAAAGTTCATTGTTTCGCCTCGTGTAAAACAACGCTTGAGCAAGAAAACAGCCTCAGCCCGAGAGAATTTCTCGGCGCGCTCCGCGTCTCGGCGGTTAAAATCCGCTTGACAGCCCGCTCGCCCACCTGTAGTATCTGATCCCAAGTTTGCTCTTAATTGAGCAAATCGGAATTTCATGCAGAGTGGCTGAGGGACGAGCCCTAGGACGCCACGGCAACCGGATTGGGATCATATATCCCGACTGTCAGGTGCCAACTCTCGCCCGGTAACGGGGACCATGAGATTCGGGTAAGCGATGACTATTCGCATTTCCCGGACCTCTTTTCCCATTCGGAAAAGGGGTTTTGTGTTAACTGGGTATTTTTCCCCGGCTCGTCCCGCAGTCACAGAAAGAAGTTGCAAGATGGAGACGAGCACCTATCTGCTCCGCTGCCGCGAATGCGGCAAGACTTGGGGCAACCAGCCCCGCAGCATCTGCGAAGACTGTTTTTCGCCACTCGAAATTACCTACGATTACGATTCGCTTCGCTCGCGACTTTCGCGCGAACTGTTTGCCTCGCGCGCGCCCAACATGTGGCGTTATCGCGAGTTGCTGCCGCTGCCGGCGGGGTTTCAGCCCTCCCTCCCTGTTGGATTTACCCCGCTGGTCAGCGCGCCGCGCCTCGGCGACAAGATCGGATCGCGGCGGCTCTTCGTCAAGAACGATGCGGTGTGCCTGCCTACCTTGAGCTTCAAAGACCGCGTGGTTGCAGTGGCGCTGGCGAATGCCCGCAGTTTCGGATTCGACACGGTGGCTTGCTCTTCCACCGGCAACCTGGCGAATTCGGTCGCGGCGCAAGCGGCTCGCGAAGGTTTGAAGGCGTGGATCTTCATTCCTTCCGATCTGGAGTCGGCGAAGATTCTGGGCACGCAAGTGTTTGGCGCTGAGCTGGTGCGCATCAACGGCAGCTACGATCATGTCAATCGCCTGTGCTCGCAGATCGCCGACGAACATCGCTGGGGATTCGTGAACGTCAATCTGCGTCCGTATTACTCCGAAGGCTCGAAGACGGTGGGCTACGAAATTGCCGAGCAACTGGGCTGGCGCTTGCCCGATAACATCGTGGTGCCGATGGCCGGCGGATCGCTGATCACGAAAATCAAGAAGGCGTTCGATGAGCTGATCCTCCTCGGATTGGTCGATCCCAAACCAGTAAAGTTCTTTGGCGCGCAAGCGACTGGCTGCTCGCCGATTTCGACGGCGATCAAGCAGTACAGCAGCGAGATCGAACCGCAGCGTCCGAAGACAATCGCGCGATCGCTCGCGATCGGCAATCCGGCCGATGGACATTACGCGTTGAAGGCCATCACCAAGAGTGGTGGCTGGTCGGAAGACGTTTCCGATCCCGAAGTGGTTAGCGGCATTCAACTGCTGGCCGAAAGCGAAGGCATCTTCACAGAGACCGCGGGCGGCGTCACGGTTGGAACCACGCGCAAGTTGATCCATCAGGACCGCATTCTCCCTGATGAAACGACCGTGCTCTGCATTAC
>Ga0265316_10000816_pt1 | contig 34439 bp, 32 predicted proteins | sample 4522metaG_FD_202092 | JGI IMG/M metagenome (GOLD analysis project Ga0265316, IMG submission 202092) | Rhizosphere microbial communities from Carex aquatilis grown in University of Washington, Seatle, WA, United States - 4-5-22 metaG | ecosystem: Host-associated > Plants > Roots > Rhizosphere >...
GCTTTCTGATGCCATCGGATCTTGGCGGGAGTTTAAGACCGCTTGCTTCAACCGCCGGATGCGGAAAACCGCACGTCCGGTGGTGTGGGAGGGTGACGGGGCGCAATCCCCGTCACTCGACCCGATCTCACGTCGCCGTAATTCGGAACAGGAGTACTAAGCCAGCCAACGAAGCGTGTAGCGGAGGCTCTTCAGCGTTTCAGCGTCCCGGTGGTGAATTCTGCCGTTCCAAAGGCTGCCGCCCGTCAGCCCAAGGGCTCGGCGCTGATCGAATCGGGCGCCGGCGGGGCGTTCAGATTTTGCAGTGCCGGCCAGACGGCATTCAGCAGGCCCGCGATCATGCTCAAGTTGAAGAGAGCCAGAGCGGCGGCGGCGCGGGTACCCAGGAAAAACACCCCTGCCATCGATGCCATGCCGGGAATAAACGTGGTCATCAGCAGCGTCCGCAGGTTGCTCTCGTAGTCGCGCGCCAGTTCAAAGAGGTGGGTGAGGCGCCGGAGGCTCTCATCCATCAGGACGATTTGCGCGGTGTTGGTGGCCAGCGACGAAGCTCCGCGCAACGAGACGGAAACCGAGGCCGCCTTCAATGCGATCGCATCGTTGATGCCATCGCCCACGAAGCAGACGTGCCGGCCCCGTTCCTGCAGCCGTTCCACCAGGATCGACTTGTCCTGTGGCAGCACTTCGGCGAAGTACTTGTCGATGCCCACGTCGGCCGCCAGGGCTTCCGTGGGCGCCGTTTGGTCGCCCGAGATTATGTACAACTCCAGACCGCTCCGCTTTAGCCCGGCGATCACCTCGCGCGCTTCCGGCCGCAGGGAGGGCTGCAGTTCGAGAGCGCCGGCCGCCTGCCGGCCGGCCGCCACATACACCACCGACGCGCCCCGCACCTGCGCTTCATCGAGCGCCGCCTGGAATTCGGTGGGGATGCCAATGCCTTCCATGGCCATGAATCGCGCGCTGCCGACGCGAACCACGCGGCCTTCGATGGTGGCCTCAATACCGTAACCCACGTCATAGCGCGCCTGCTCGATGGCGGGAAGCGCCAGGCCGCGGCGGCGCGCCTCTTCGAGAATGGCCTGCGCGATCGGATGGCTCTGGTTGGCTTCCGCGGCGGCGGCGTAGCGCAAGACATCGCTGGCGCAGGTATCCGCGAAAGCATGGACATTTCCCACGCGCGGCTGAGGCATGGTCAAAGTTCCGGTCTTGTCGAAAACCACGGTGTCCACCGTGCCCGCGGTCTCGAGCGTCCGCCCGTCCTTGACCAGGATTCCCGATTGCGCGGCGCGCTGCAGGAAGTTCAGCATGCCCAGCGGCGAGGCAATCTTCATGACCGCCACATAGTTCGAGCACAACACGGCCAAGGCTCCTCCCGGACCCAGCAGAGCCCAGGCGAGGGCGGTCAGAACGACGGTCGGCACAACCGTACGGTCGGCCACATCCTGCCATCGGGCTTGGATTGCGGAGCGGAAGTCGATAGTGTTCGCCAGCAGGTCGCGGATCTGCGCGGCGGCGGTCTCGGCCCCGGTCTTGTTCACCTGCAAAACGATTCTTCCCGCCAGCAGCACGGTGGCGGCAAACACGGGATCGCCCGCGGCCTTCTCGGCCGGCTGCGCCTCGCCGGTCAACACATGCTGATCCACTGTGGCGGTGCCGTCGTGAACGACTCCGTCCACCGGAATCATCTGGCCGGCGTGCACTACCAGGAGATCGCCCGCCGCGAGGCTCTCGAAAGGCACTTCCACTTCCCGCCCCTCCACCAGAACGAGCACCGTGCGTGGCTGTTCGCCGAACAGATCGGCAATCAGCTTCCGCGAGCGATCCTCGGTCTTGAGCATCAACTTGGCGCTGGCGTGAAAAATGAAGGATGTCAGCGCGCAGATCAGAATAAAGCCGCCCGCCAACAGCCCTACCAGGCAGACAACGTCCAGGACTGCGATGCTGAGCTTGCGCTTCTCGATCAGATCGACGTACCCGCTCTTAACCGCGGGATAGGCCACATAGCAAATCATCGCGCCCGCAACCCATTTGAGCGGCGGAAGGAACAGGACCCCCGCGGCGGCGACGATCACTGCCGCCGAAGCTACTTTCAGGTAGCGGTTCACCGCCGTCTCCGCCTCGCGGATGAGGGCTCGCGCCTCGCTGCCGCCAATTTCCTCCAGTTGGGCGTCGCGTTCGCCGCCGAAGATCAACTCTTTGGCGCGGCGGAACGACTCCCACAGCGCTCGTCCCCGCAACGGGCTGGCCCGCCGGGCTTGTTCGGACTTCGCCGCGCGGGCGCGGGGCAGCGGCCAGATGGCCCTGCCGGCGTACGCCATATCGGCGGCGGCTCCTCCGGCAAATTGGAACGCCCGATGGGCGCCGCGTCCCAGAAAGCTATCGTCCTCGGCCAGCACCGCGCCGAACGCCTGCCACTCTTGCCGCGCGGCCCTTCCGAAAGGCCGCAGTTGGCGATCGCGAAAAGACGCCAGCCCCTCGCCCGCCTCTTCGGCGGCGACTTCCACATCCTCCGCCAGATCGCGATAGATCGCGCCGCCGGCTTCCCGGCCGCGGGCAACCGCGTGCCTGACCGCGCGCCGGCCGCGCTGGATTTCCGGCGAAAATCGCTCGATATCATGTCTCAATTTGTCATGCAGCGACGAGTACGCCGATCCGAACAGCCAGCCGCGCGGACCGGTGGACCCGTCCGGCGTTGGGCTCCTCGATTCCCTGACCCTTATGTAAATGAGGAGTCCGGCCGTCGCGGCGCCAGCGCCCAAGATCGCGGCCACAAGCGAAGTCATAGGGGCTATTGTACATTGGCTGGGGGCAATGGGAACCGCGATTGCGTGGTTTCGCGGACTCCGCCGGAGCAACCGGGACGCGGCCGGCGGAGTCCATTGGTCCGCTGCCAAAAAAACGCCAAAAAAACTTGACTCGGCATGTCCGCTAACTTACACTTCAGAGATTAGCGCCGGGCAAGCCGTTTCAGGTGAGCTATGCTGCGTGGGCGGTGTGGCGGCGGCTGGGCGATAGTGTCCGTAACTTCGCAGCCTTATGCCGAAGCTCGCCAGGCGCGCGCGGAGGCCGGCGCGGTGAAATTGCGGAACGACCCGAAGTTCTTCTATGAATACGTCCTTCAGGAATTCAGGCAGCCGGGCGGCGGGACAACGGCTGCCTAAAGCGCGGCAGCTCCGATCATAATGAGGGCCTCCACTAGTCTGTTCGCATATCTGGCATTGGCCGCCGTTTGCTTTTCTTGGGGAACGGTATACCTGGCGTTTCGCATCGCCGTGGAGAGCTTCCCGCCGCTGCTCTTGATGGGCGGGCGCTTTTTCCTGGCGGGAACCGCCACGTTGCTGGTGGCATGGGCAGCCGGCGCGCGGCTCCCCTCCAGGACCGAGTTTTCCCGGACGTCATTCAACGGTTTGCTCACCCTGGGTTTGGGAATCGGCACCATCGCTTTCAGCGTGCAATGGATACCCAGCGGGCTGGTCGCCATGTTGACCGCGACATCGCCGTTCTGGATGGTTGCGGCCGAGGCGCTTGTGCCCGGCGGAGAAAAACCGAACCTCGGCGCCATGTTGGGGCTGGTGGTGGGCCTGGCCGGGTGCCTGCTGTTGGTCGCGCCGCCGGCCATGGCGCAAGGTTTGGGGAGTAAGGTTCTGCTGTCATTTCTGATCCTGCAGATCGGCTGCGCCGGCTTCGCCGCGGGCTCGATCCTCGAACGCAGGCATCGCACCACGACTCATCCGATCGTCAATGCCGCCGTCCAGGAGACCGCTACGGGGGCGGTCTTTCTGATTCCGGCGATGCTCGTCCCGCACCATCCCATAAGCTGGACATGGAAGGGGATCGAGGCGGTTCTGTATTTGATCGTATTCGGCGGGATCGTGGGTTTCAGCAGTTACATCTATGCCATGAAGCACCTGCGGGTTTCCCTGGTCTCGATCTATACCTACGTCAACCCGATCGTCGCGGTCCTGGTGGGAGCTTCTCTCTATGGCGAGCCGCTGGGGCGGGTGGAGGCCGTTTCCATGGTCCTCGTGGTGGCAGGGGTTCTGATCGTGCAGCGGCACAGCCGCCAACCGTCGACAGGCAGCCTGAGCGTCCCCGCCGCTCGCGCGAGCGCCGCTTAGCGCCGGAATCGCCCCGATAGGTTAGGAGCCCATGGATAACCTCTTTGCACCCGTAGACGGCGCCAAGACCAAGACGGCGCAGGACGAAGAAGCCCGGCGGCGCGCCGAGCGGCGTGCCCGTAGTCGAGAGCGGTGGCGCCGCCGTTGGGGCCTCTTCAAGGGAGGTTCCAAGGTTGGCATCGTCTTGCTTGTGGCGGGGCTGCTCCTCTGGGTCCTCCGCGACCGCATGATATTCACCGTCGACTCGGGCGAGGTGCTGGTGGTGTATTATCGCGTGTTCGGTGGAACCTCGCACAACCGGATCGGGCACGAAGGCCTTCACATTATCGCGCCGTGGGACAAAGCGTACATTTATAAGACTCGCACGCAGACCATGATCATGCCCATGACCCTTCTTTCCAAGAACGGCGTGGAGGTCCACATGGACGCCCAACTGCGGTTCCATCCGATTCCGGAAACCATCCCCTACATGCATCGCGCCTTCGGGCCCGACTATGTCAACACGATCGTCAAGCCGGAGTTGATGCAGACGGTCCAGGAGGTCATTGGGCAGTTCATGCCGGACGAGCTGTATGCCTCGCAGAGCGGGGCCTTCTCCAGCCGGATGCTGGCGCGCGCCAAGCGGCTGATCGGCGGAGTCTACGTGGTGGTGGAAGACATCGCTTTGTTCAACATCAAGCTTCCGCAAGCGGTGCAGGATTCCATTCAAGCCAAGGCGCAAGCCGAACAGGAGGCTCTCGCCAAGGCTTTCAAGGTGCAGGAGGAGCAGCAGGAAGCCCAGCGCAAGCTGATCGAAGCCCAGGGGATTCAGCATTTCCAGGACATCGTTAAGGGTATCCCCAGCAGCGTGCTGGTGTGGAAGGGTATCGAGGCGACGCTGGAGTTGGCCAAGTCTCCCAATGCGAAGGTGATCGTCATCGGCAGCAAGGATAACCTGCCGCTCATGCTGGGGAACGTGCCGGATCTTGGAGGGAGGCAGTGACCTTCAGGGGCGCGGCGGTTCCGATTATGGCGCTGGCGCTTGGCTTGACGCTGGCCGGATGCGGCCCCAGCCGCGACGAACGGCGCGAAGCCTTGGAGTTGGCCAAGCTGCTGCGGAGAATCTCGCCGGAAGCCAAAGAGTTGCTCGCGGGAGAGACGCTTTGCGCCGCCGAATTGAGGATCACTTTGGAAGAGGCCGGCTCCAAGGATCTTAGCGAATTCCGTGAGCGCTTCGACGCATCGGTGGCCAGACTGGGCGTGATCCGCGACCGCCGGCGGGAATTGCAGGAAAAGGTAAGGCAGGGCTGGTGGGTCACTCCGCTGGTCCATGTGGTGCAAGCCTCGGCGCTGGTGGCCTTCCAGGACGATTTGGCACGGACCGAGGCGTGGATCGCGCTCGCGCAAAACGTCCGCTATCGCGCCGATCTGGGCCGCCAGCGGGACTTTCCGGAAGTGGCCACTTTGAAGCAGCAATTGGAGTACTTTGCCGGCGAGTCGCTGGATGCCCCCCTTTCCCGGCAGTTAACCGCGCTGGTGGACGAGTACAAGTTCACCGAGGCGGACATCAGCCCATAGACGCTTCCTGCTCCCCAGGTCCCTGTATTTCGAATTCGTTGGAGAAGAGAGCAATGCGATGTTAAACAGGATCAGCAAGTCGTTTCACGTCGTTCTGGTTGCGATGGCGACAATAGCGGTAGCCTTGGTTGCCGGGCGCGAGTATGTGAACCGCACCGAAACCCGGCAAATCGTTATCGCCGGCGGTGCCGCTAACAGCGAAGCCTTTGTCCTCATGCAGGCGTTGAAGGCGGTCACCGAAAAGTATTATCCGCGCTTCCAGATCCAGGTTCACGAAACCAGCGGAACCAAAGAAAACGTGGACGCGCTCAACCGTGGCGAGGCCCAACTGGCGACGGCCCAAGCCGACGGACTCGGCCACGCGAACGCCGAAACGGTGGCCGTGCTGTACGACGACGTCTTCCAGATCCTCGCCCACAAAGACAGGAACATCCAACAGTTTGCCGACCTGAAGGGCAAGAGGATCGCCGTGCCGGTGGCCGGCGGACAGAAGGACACCTTTCTCTACGTCGCCGACCACTACGGGCTCTCGGAAAGCGATTTCACCTTCGTCGGGCCGAGCGATGAGTCCGCGGATCTGGCGTACGTCAAGAACGATGCCGATGCGGTCTTTCGGGTCCGGGCGCTCCATAACGCCTCCACGGCGCGGTTGGCCGCCTCCGGAATCTCGGTGGTCGTGCCCATCGAACAGGCTGCCGCTCTTCACCTGGATTATCCGGGCTGGTCTCCGACGATCATTCCGCAGGGAGCATTCGTCGGCCGCCCCGCGGTGCCGGAAGCCGACACGATCACTGTCTCCGCGCCGCGGTTTCTGGTGGCCCGCCGCGGCACCGATTACGACCTCGTCTTCGCCGTTACCCAGGTGCTCATGGAACACCGCCAGGATCTGCTGGCGGCCATCCCGGAGACGCAGTCCGCCGTGCAGCCCCTGGCGGCCAATGCCCAGCCGCCGAATCCGCGGGTCGGCTTAGGTTCCGCGATCCACCCGGCGGCGCGCGACTACTACGACCGGACCCGTGTCCCATGGGTCGCCCGCTTCGCGGATTGGGTCGGCGCCCTCGTCGGGCTGGCGGCTCTGGCGGCGCTCTGGTCGCTCGCCCTGCGGAAGCGGCGCCGGATTCTGCAGTCGGCGAACGCCGTGCAATTCCGCCAACGGGCCGCGGCGCTCATCGAAGAGGCCCGGACCGCCAGCAAGGGACGAGAGTTGCAAGCGATCAGCGGGGAACTCATCTCCCTGGTGCCGCGGGCCGTCGAGGGTCTCGACGAACGCCAGTTGTCCGACGCCGACCTGCAAACCGTCCGCGCCCTTGCCCAGTTCGGTCTGGAAGTTGTTCGCGAGCGCATGCGCGGTGACGAGCCGCCCGAGTCCGCGCCGGAGAGCGACCCTGTCGCCGCCTCCAACGGGGAAGAGACCCGCGGCTCATGGTGGAAGTTTCGGAGGCGCCGTTAGGCGGCCGAGACCGCTCCGCCGCCGGACCGGCTCGTCTTGCAACAACGGAGACCAACTTTCTACCGGGATGCATGACCGCGTTGTCACCCAGCGGTAACAAGACATTTCTTGGGGTCAAGGAGGCCCCACCGATGACGCTCGTACGAGTGCCAATGGTTTTGCTTGCGTACTTCGCCTGTTGCCAGGCGCAAAGCGTGGATCAGGGAAAGAAGCCGCCGGCCGATGTTTTGATCTTCGGCAATGGCGATAAGCTGACAGGTAAGATTCTAAGCGCCGACTCTGCCGCCGTCACTTTCCAGAGTGAAGTGGCCGGCAAGGTTACCATCCCCTGGACGACGGTGCGGGAGTTGCAGTCCGCGAGTTCATTTGTCGCGATTCCCAAGGGCGTTGTCCTGGTGCGCGGCTCCGAGCCAACCGGAACGCTGCGCGGTAAGATGGCTCTCAACAAGCAGGATCTGGAACTGAAGGGCGATGACCCGGCGCCGGTACAGACCTTGCCGCTGAACAAAGTCGCAACCGTGATTCCCGCATCGACGTTCACCGAGGTGAACAAGCCCGTGGGATTCTTCACCAACTGGCATGGGCGGGGCGCTTTCGGCGTGAACTTAACGCGCTCCACTCAGGATGTGCTCGGGTACTCCACGGGATTCAACGCTGTCCGCCAAGATCCGTCTGTGCCCTGGGAGAGCCTCAAGTCGAGGGACACCATCGATGTCAACTACGTCCAGAGTAAGATTTCGTCGTACGGAGAGTCGATCGACATCTCGATTATGAACGCGTTGTATGAACGGGACCACTTCATCACGCCCCGCTTCTATCTGCTAGGAATTGCCTACCTGGAGCGCAACAATTCCCAGGGTCTGAATCTCCGCCAAAACTACGGTGGCGGACCGGGTTACTTTCTGGTCTGGAACGAACGTACCTCGTTCGAGGTCTACGGAGCTCTCCGTTATTCGTACCAGCAGTTGACCGACCCTTCTTTCAACCGTAGTATTTTCGGAGGCCGCTTCGGCGAGTTCCTGACGCACCGTTTTAAGAGCGGAGCCTCGTTCTCCGAGCGGGCAACTTATTACCCGGCGTTTAACTACGAAAAGGATTACTTTGCGAGCTTTAGCGTCTCTCTGTCCGTGCCGGTTTACAAGCGGCTGGGAGTACAGATTTCGGCCTTTGACAACTACTTCAACGAGCCGCCGCCGGGATTCAAAAGAAACTCCTTTCAATCGTCCCTCGGTCTGACTTATGCGTTTTAGCCGGATCGGCGGCTGAGCCTCAGCGAATGCTCTGGAAAATCGACGGGTGGACCTGTTATAATACCGAAACTATCTTCCGGTACCTTCTTCGTTGCCGATCCGTAACCGCTATGAATAAAGCTGCATCGCTTCCGGCCGCGCTGTTTCTCCTTTTGGGCGTCCTCAGCGCACAAGCGCAGGACAATGCTTCCAAAGGGCCGCCGCGGACCATGCCCTTTTCCGCCGGCAAAGACCCGTTTGCCGATCGGACCGACAACAACCCGATCGAAAGTACGCGGATGGCCTATGCCTCCCTCAAGGAGGCGATCCCAGGCCTGGTCAAGCGGTTCGACTGCGCCGGGAAGAACGTGGTGCTCTACGGACCCGGGCAGGCCGACTCGCTCGTCTGGCTGCGAACGTTCGGCGGCCAACTGGAGTTGGTGCGCACCCGCCTGAAACTGCTGCTCGATTCGCCGGCGCCGGCGCTGCCCGATCCCGCCGCGGCGGTGGCCGTCCCCGCGCCGCCGGCCGTCCTGGCGGGTCCGGCCCGTCAAGCCCTGCTGGACCTTGGATCTTTGCTGTCCGCCGCCGGACCGGCCCGCCGGGACCTCGATTCCGACGAGGGCGGGCTGATTCCCATTGTCGCTCAGGCGGCTGTCGCCAACGGCTGTTCGGTCTACTGGCCGGATGGGGCCGCGCCGAATCTCTACAATCGCGCTTCGAAACTGATGGTCCTGTTGAACGAAGTCGGCGATATGACGGACAACGGACAGGCCGCCGGCAAACCCCTGGACCTGCAACAGAAACTCCGCGCTTTACAGGCGGAATTGCAGCGCGCCGAGGCCATGGCGCAGGATCTCGGAGAGAAAATCGAGAACGAGCAGAGCCGCCTTTCCGGCGCGGACAAGAGCGTGCAACAGATGAGGGAGCAGATCGACTGGCTCGCGGGCCATATTGAAACCGGCAAGGACACGGCGACGCAAGCCAAACTGAACAAGACCTTTTCCAAGAGCTGGGACGACTTGGAAGCCGCCACGGCCCGCCAGATGTCCCACGCGCTGCCGCAGTCCATGGAAGACCAGGAAAAGGTGGGTGAGCTGGCTAAGCGCGTGGACGTTCTCCGGACTCAGACCGAATTCCTGTCGAAATACACGCGCGATGAGAGAGATCTGGCGCTGCAGGAGAAGCTGAAACGCACGCTGTCGCAGAGCTTCGACGACTTGGCTGCCGCGATCAGGAATCGCGACGCCCTGGCCGCCAGTGTCCCCAAGGGCATCGAAACGGACCTGAAGGAGAAACACCGTTGGGAGGCGCATGCCGCCGGGGTGAAGGCTCATATCGAAGCGCTCTCCGCCGTGCTCGAGTCCTATTCGGCCGTTCGCAAGACCCTGCTGAACTCGGAGAGCGGCGCATCGCCCCTCCACGAGTTGCTGCGCGCCGAGAGCCTGCGGGATTTGATCCTCGACGAGAATTTCGGGGAACGCCCGGGCGCTTCAATCGTGCATCTCAAGTTGGAGAGGATTGCCGGGACCTCGCGTTCGACGCTGGGCAACAACGCCAGGGCCGGCTTTAGCGGCGGCGTGGTTCTTAGCTTCGTGCAATACGATCCGAACGGCAAGGTGATGAACTCCGGCGTGGAGACGGCCTACTCGGGCTTCCGGTCGGAGATCGAGTAAACCGGTTGGCCGGAGGGGAGGGGACCCGTGGAGTTTGCAGCAGTCATTGAGGACGCCGCCGGTTCGCGCGCGGCAGAAAAGAACTTCATTACCGACGGCGGGAGCGTGTGCGCCTATCCGGATCTTCCCGGCCAGCTCGATAGGATTGCCGGTTTTCTGAAAGCGCGCGAAATCGACAATCGGGAGGCCATCGCCGTCGAATGCCTCAACTCCGTGCCGGGCGTGCTGCTGCTCTGCGCTCTGCTGCGCGGTGGATATAGTTTTCTTTTGATCCCGCCGGCCGCCGGCGCCTGGAAGCCGGTCCCGCGCTTCTGCCGGTTCCGGTTGACGGTTCTGCCCGCGCCCCTGGGAGATTCGTGGACGCCGGAGGCTGTTTTTCAGATTCAGGCCAATCCGGATTATGCCGCCCGGTCCGTTCCCGGCGCCAGGCTGATGCTGCGGACTTCGGGCAGCATGGGCGCCTCGAAGATCGCCGTCCATGCGCACTCGGGGCTGATGGGAAATGCCGGGAATTGCGTGCAAAAATACGGATTCTCGGCGGAAAGCCGGGTCGCGATCCCGGTCCCGGTCGCCCATATGTACGGCTTCGGCGCCGCGCTGCTGCCGGCCCTGCTTGCCGGCGCCTCCATCGACCTGCAGCACAACACCAATCTGCTGAAGTATTTGGATCGCGAAAAACATTTTCGGCCGACCATCGCCTTGGCCACTCCGGCGGTCTGCGGGATGCTGGCGAAGGGGTACAAAGCGCCGCGCAATTGTTACCGGGTATTTGTCACTTCCGGACAGAACATCGAAGAGCGGCTCTTCCGGACATTCGACGCGTTGATTGGCGGCCGGCTCATCAATCAATACGGCAGCACGGAGATGGGCGCGATCTCCGCGTGCGGCCTGGACGATTCGCTGGAGGTTCGGGCGTCCTCGATCGGCGGTCCCATGCCGGGAGTCTCTCTGCGCGTGGACGGCGAGGCGAATTCCGGACAACTGTATTGCAGGCACCCTTACGGCTTCGAGGGCTATCTGGACGAAGACGGCGCATGGCTGATGCGCCCAGAGCCGGGCTCATGGTATGGCACCGGCGACATCGCGGCACTGCGCGACGATGGCCGTCTGGCCGTGCTGGGCCGGGCCGGCGACGCCGTCAATCGCCGGGGGTATCTGGTCACGCTGGCCGAAATCGAACGCACAATGGCTGCCCTCGATCCCGTCAGCGAGGTCGCGGTGGTGGGCGATGCCCGCGAAAACAGCCAGGGCCAAAGGGTTTCCGCCTTTTGCGTATTGCGGTCCGGATTCGCGCTCGATGGCGAGCAGTTGCGCCAGCAGTGCCGCCAGGCGCTGCCGAATTACGCCATTCCGGACGAAGTTCACATCGTTGCGGCGTTGCCGTTGCTGTCCAGCGGCAAAACCGACCGCCAACGTCTGGCGGCCGCCGCGGGGTAATGTGGAGTTTCCAAAATGCCGGATACTATCGAACGATTACGACATTTGATCGCTGAGAACCTGGATCTGGGCTTGACCGTCGAACAAGTCGATCCCGGCGCGGCGCTTCTCGAAGACGGTCTGAAGCTGGATTCCCTGGCGATCGTCGAGCTGATTTCGCTTATCGAGGAGACCTTCGGGATTGAGTTGGGGGAGGACGATCTGAACATGGACGCCTTTCGCAGTACGAGCAGCCTGGCGGCGGTCATCGACCGGCGGGTTCGTGCGGCGGCGGAGGCGGCCTGATCGCCCCCGGTCACATAGTGTGAACCCAGGGAGGAATCGGCCGGTCCGTTTCCCGGCGCGGCTTCTCCAGATGGTCGAAATCGTGGACCTGAGGCCCGCCCACGGTGAGGGCGCAACGGGGCAAGCCAGGGTCGTCGAGCGGTTCGTCCTGCGGCCAGAGATCAAAGCCCTGATCCTCGGTGTTCTGAAAGTGATCTTCCGGAAAGACCTCATCGGTGACCCGGACGACCTCGTTGATGAAGTTCTGCAGGATGTAACGCGGCTTTTCGATTGCGAAATCGCCGTCGAAATCGCGCGCGGCTTCGTCATACCGGATCACCGCGGAGCTGCGGGTGTTGCGGCCACCAACGAAAACGCCGCGGTCGTAGTAGCGGAACACCGGGTGGAGGTAGGCCACGCACCCCGGCCGCTCGGGGTCGTTGCGCCGTACAAAAGAATCCGGATTGGCGCCGGGAAAGTTGTCGAACCCGTACTCCAGCGTGAAAACCATGATCTTCTTCCCGGCGAAGTACGGGTGCTCCAGGACGTAATCCGCCGGCAGTTCATAATGCAGGCGGACCTTCTTTTCGCCCTCGTCGAACACCAGGGTGTCGCACATGATGCCGTAAGTCTCGTAAAGCCCGGAGGACAGGCTGATCCGCTGGATCATGTGCTGCGCGACGCGCTGCAAGTCCGCGGAATCTTTCAGCTCGAACTCTTTCTGAGGCGTGGGCACGCCCTGGTAGCGATCCTCCAGGATGCGGAACAACGCCCGGACGGTATAGCGATAGCCGTGTATGAAGCCCGTGGGGCTGCGGCGGTTTCGACCCTCCATCGCGGCGCCGGCGTAATACAGATCGGGAACGGTGGACTCCCACGCCGAACTCATCCAGGGATACTTGTTCGTGGAATCCGACGGGGCCGGGACGATGTCGGGCGCGAACAGGTCCGGATCGAGGTATTTCCACCCGGTGCAGCGGATGACGTAGTCTACGGGAATCCAGCCATGGGCTTTGCCGGGCGTGGTCCAGTGAGGAAACTCCTCCGTGTAGTACAACCGGAGCGAGCCATCCTCCTGGCGGGTGATTTTCGTGGGCGTGATGCCCTGGACGGCATGCAGCAGTTTCAATTGCGACATGTCGAGGATCGCGTTCCCAGCCGCCCGTACGTCTCCGACATAGTGCGTCTGCCACGCGTGCTTGAGCCAGCGGTTTCGGGTAATGATGGTAATAACCGACGCCGAGTTCGCCAGGTGATTGGCCGTCTCGAAGGCGGAGTTGCCGTGTCCCAGAATCACCACGCGCTTGCCCTCATAGCGCTTCTTGTCCGTGTCGTGAGACTCATAACCCTCGGCGAACTCGATGCCTGGGATATCCGGAATATTGGGCTTCACGGGACCGGTGGCCATTACCAGCACCCGGCAGCGATACTCGCCGCCATCCGCGCAGGTCAGGATAAAGTGACGCGTCTCGGGATCGCGGGCGATATGCGCGATCCGCGTCCGGTACTGCACCCTAATACCGAAATGATCGATGAAGTCGTGGAGATAGCGGACTATGTCGTCCGCCAGAGGGTACAGCTCTTCGGAATAGTCCCGGAAAGGGAATGAGTAGTCGTGCGTCAGCAGGGAGTTCCAGTCGAACCGCAAGTTGAACTCGGGTTCGGGAAACCAGTTGAACCGCTTGTTAAAGGAATTCAGCCGCCGGTGGCGCGGCTTATGGCTGAAAAACATGGCCGCCTGATGGCCGCCTTCCAGAATCAGGTAGTCGCGTCCGGCCTGATCGAGGAAGTAACCCATCTGAATTCCACCAGGGCCCGCGCCTACGATTAGATATTCATGATAGTTCATCGGTTTCCGGTCCCTCTGCCCGGCTGTAGTCTTATCAAAACTACCAGATCGCCCAGTTTCCGGTCAACCCGCGGCGACCGCTTCCTGACGGTCGCGGCTCTGTAACTTGCTGAAAGTACGCGGCATTCGAAACTGAGCCGCGACCGTCAGGGAGCGGTTTCACCGACTGCTGCGCGAAATCCCGAATCAGTGTAGGCACTTAACCGCGCCGTCAGGGTCGGCACGGTCGGCGGGGGCGATTTCGGTTGACTTTTGCGGCCAACTTTTCCGATACTTAGGCTCTGGCACAAACTATGGAGCAGAACAGGATCAATTGGACCGGACGGTTGTTACGGACGATTTTCTTTTCGGTAGCCGCTTTCCTTTTTTGCGAACTGGTTTTGCCCCCCGATTGCCTGGTGGAAGGCTGGCAACCTCTTTTGGGCCTGTGCGTTGCAGTCTTTACCGTGTTGATGTTCGGTGGCCTCGTGCGGCAGCTATGACACCGGTCACACCCGCGACAGCAACTCCGTGACCGTCCCCTTGGGGTAGACAATCATCAACTGCAACAGCGCCGCCAGTGTCCGGTTCATCTCCTCGGCGGTTGGGCCATCGAAGATGGCTTGCCTGTGCAGCCAGTGGCCTATCACGGTGCGCCCGCGCGGATGGCTATTCTCCCACAAGCACAAATACACCTCCGGTCGCGACAGGTCATTCAGCACCTCCTCGAGGTAGGTCACTTCGACGCCGGACAACTGAAGCGGCTCGGAGGACGGCTCGAAGAAGGTGAACACCACCCGGAAAAGCGGGCCCTGCTGCCCGGCGAAGGGCAATTGGGATCGAAGCCGCTCCAGGGGCACATCCTGATACGTCAACGCAGCCGCGACCAGAGCCCGCAGGCGGGCGAGCAGCGTCTCGAGCGTAGGATCGTCCGTGGTATCGACGCGCAACGCCGGCACGTCGATCGCCGCGCCGATGAGCGACGCGAACTTCCAGTGATGGCGGTTCGAATAGGTGGTACCGATGACCATGTCCGCGCAGCCGTTGAACCGCCGCAGCGCGATGGTATATGCCGCCAGCAGTGTCAGGTAAAGCGTGACTCCGTTGCGTTGGCTGAGCTCCTGCAATTCACCGGTCAGCTCGGCCGTCGAGCGCAGCCACGACACATGGGCACGGAATCCCGGCTGCCGGTCCGGCGGCCGCCGCGGAGTCCAATCCCAAGCGGGAGGCTGGCCGCGGGCAAACCATTCCTTCCAGTAATGCAACCGCTCGTCCATGCCATTTTCCGCCTGCGCCTGCTGCCAGCGGACGTACTCGGAATACTGCGCCGGGGCCGGCAGATCGGGCGTCCGGCCCTTGCGCAAAGCCGCGTAATGCGCGCTTAACTCCCGGAGCAGGACGAGCATCGAGCGCTGGTCGTAGAGCGTATTGTGCAGGCACAGCATCAGGACGTGCCGGCGCTCGCCCGTACGAACCAGAAGCGCGCGAAAGCCGGCCTCCCGAGCCAGGTCGAAGGGCCGCTCCATCTCCTCCCGCAGGACTGCGGCGAGCATCTCGGGCGATGTTTCCGCCACGCGCAACGACGCCTGGCCTCCCGCGGCCACCACCTGCGTCAACTCTCCGTCGCGCTCCTCCAGAGTGGTCCGCAGCGACTCGTGACGCCGCACGATGGCGTTGCAGCTCGCCCGCAGCAGTTCGACATCGAGGTCTCCCGACAACTGGAACGCGCACGGCACGTTGTAGAACGAATCCGCGGGATTGAGCCTCTGGAGCGTCCAAAAACGGCGTTGGCAGTGGGACGGCGGATAGGTCCGCGGCTCGCTCAGTAGCGCAATCAGCTCAGCCTTATGGGCGTGCAGGTACGCCCGAATCTCCGGCGTCAAAACTCCGGCTGGCGCGCGGTATCGCAGCCGCCCGTCTTCCGCCCAAAGATGAATGCCGCGCGCTGCCAGCTCGCCGACGGTCAAATTTCCCCTTCCTCGAGCAGCGGTGCGCTCTGCCGCCCGCCGCCGCGCAGATACTCCGCGTATTCGAGGACCGTGGGCAATTCGAACAGTTTCACGGGTGTGAGATCCCGGCCAAAGCGCTTTTGCATTTCGAACGTCAGCGCCACCGCGCGCAGGGAATTGCCCCCCAGCTCAAAAAAGTTGTCGCTTATGCCGGCTTCGGGCAGACCGAGCGCATCGGCCCACATGCCGGCTATCTCGCGTTCCAAGGCATCGCGCGGCGGTGTGGGGTTGGCCGATTGCATTGCGGACGGAATCTTCGCCAGAGCGTTGCGGTCGATCTTGCCCGTTGGCGTCAGCGGGAACTTCTCCAACACCGTGAAGCCGGATGGAATCATGGATTGCGGCAGTTTCTCCCGCAGGAATTGCCGCACCATCGGAATCAGCTCGCGGTTCAGCCGCGCGCGGAGCGGCTGGCTGGCATAGTCCGCCAATTTGCGCAGGTGCGCTTCCGCTGGAAACTCGGCCGGCACGGCGGGCTGGTCCAGCCGCGTGAAGACCGCGTGGAACAGCCCCGGTGCATCTCGGTGGAAGCAGCTCAGCTCCAGGCGGTACCCCTCGCTTTCGGCCACGCTCGCCAATTCGCCGGGCCTTACGCCGCGCGCCGGCTGCCGGGCCAGATAGTCGCGCAGTTGTCCGGCGGTTTGCCCGGGAGCGGCCTCGCGCAGCCAGGACACTGCCTCGGCATCCCGTTCCAGCCGGGCATTCGGAATATTCGAGACCGCCAGCGTTACCGGCTGGTCTTCCCGCAGGCGCTGGCGGGTCTGCGCTGGCGTCAAACGCCCGCGCCGCCAATCCACCCACTCCAAATCGCGCCGCGGTGCCACCGGAAGAAGAAGCGGCGGCGATTGAATTCGCAAGATGGCGTCGTAGCGGAAGCGCGTCAGTTCGTTATCGAACTCACCCAACTTGGGGACCGCTTCCACATGGGTCACCGCCGGCGCCTCCCGCGCCAGCACCCGAAAGAACTCCGGCGCCAGCACGAGATCCCGCTGCTGGGCCGCCGCCAGCCGGATTCGCTCCCGCAGCGCGCCGATGCCATCCGCATCCCCGGCGCGATCGAGTTGCACCGATGTGTGCAGCGTCTCCAGGAGGGTCAGGTCGACGACATCGCCTACGAAAATGGCGCCGCCCGGCTCGGCCAGTTCGATGGCCCGCCGCAACACCCGCGCCAGATACTCCGCGTCTGGGAAGTGCTGCACCACCGAATTTATGACGATGGTATCGAAACTTCCCGCCGGGAATTGCGACAGCTCGTCGGCGGGGCCCTCCACCAGCGTCACTTGATCCAGATTCCGCGCCGATTTCCGGATCTCGCGAATATGATCGAGCGCGGCGCGCGAAAAATCGAGACCCGTATAATGACTGCATTGCGGAGCGATCCGCGCCAGCAGCATGCCCGTTCCGCAGCCTATCTCCAGGACCTTACGCGGCCGCAGACTCAGTATCCGGCCGACGGTCTGCTCCAGCCACTCGCGCATCTCCGCTTCGGGAATCGGCAGCCCATCGTAGCTGCTGCGCCATCCGCTGGTGTTGAAGGTTGGATCTTCCGGCGCGGGAGCATGCCGGTACGCCGCCTCGTAGACTTCGCGCCACAGGGTCACATGTTCCTGTTGGCCGCGCTGCCCGGCCGGCGCATCGGCCGATGTCCCGGCCGCTGCCAGGTAGGCGGACAGTTGCAATTCGCCCTGCGGACCGGGCAGGGCCAGCACCACCGCGCGCGCCACCCCCGGATGCTGCTCCAAGGCCGCTTCGATCTCTCCCAATTCGATCCGGAAACCCCGCACCTTCACCTGGTGATCCATCCGGCCCAGGAACTCGATATCGCCACTGGGCAGATAACGGGCCAGGTCGCCGGTGAGATACAGCCGTTCGGCGCCGAAAGGGTTGGGAACGAACTTCGCCGCGGTCAGCTCCCGCCGGTTCAGGTAGCCGCGCGCCAGGCCCAGGCCTGCCAGGCATAACTGTCCCGCCGTGCCCGCCGGAGTTTGCCGCATGTGCTCATCCACGATGTACGCTTGGGTGTTGCTGATCGGCCGCCCGATAGTAGGATTGCCAGCGGCATCTTTCTCCGCCAGCGCATAGGTCGAGTAAGTGGTATCCTCGGACGGTCCGTAAAGGTTATAGACTTTGGCGACTGTGCCGGCGCGGTAGATATCCTGAACGAGTTTATTGGAGAGCGGTTCCCCCGCCAGGTTGACGGTGCGCACATTGGCCGGCACGCCGCCCGTCTCAATGAGGGCGGACATCGCCGAGGGCACCGTGTTGACAAGCGTCACCTCGCCCCGGGCCGGCATCACCGGCAAAGCCAGCGCATTCTCCGCCAGGATGACCGTGCCGCCCGAGCTCCAGGGGACGAAGATCTCGAACACCGAGAGGTCGAAGCAGATGGACGTAGAGGCGAGAGTCCCGGCTAGCTCGGCTGGCGAAAAGACCGACTGCGCCCAGCTCAGGAAGGCCGCCACGCTGCGATGCTCGATGGCGACTCCCTTCGGCTGGCCCGTCGATCCCGAGGTGTAGAGGATGTACGCCAGGTTGCGGGGCGTGACCGCGGCTGCGGGATTGGTGTCCGGAGCCTGCGGGAACTGGGCCCAATCGCTGTCCAGCCATAGCAGTTTCGCCTTGGTCTCCGGCAGCGTGCCGGCCAGTTCCCGCTGGGTCAACAGGATCGTGACCGCCGCGTCCTCCATCATGAAGGACTGGCGCGCCTTGGGGTAGGCCGGATCGAGCGCGACGTAAGCGCAGCCGGCCTTCAGAATGCCGAGCATCCCCACCAGCATTTCCAGAGAACGGTGGCAGCAAATGCCAACCAGCGTCTCCGGCCCAACGCCCAATCCGAGTAAGTGGTGCGCCAGCCGGTTAGCGCGCAGGTTTAACTCGGAATAAGTCAACCGCTGACGCTCATAGACCGCTGCCGTAGCCCGCGGAGTGCGCGCCGCCTGCTCCTCCACCAGGCGATGCACGCAGGCGCAGTTCCAATCATCCGGAGGATAGATGGTCCCGCTGTCGTTATCCATAGAGGAGGCTCTTGCGAAATGCGAATCTGGCAGGCGGCACCGCCTGCCCCACCAACGGCAAGCGCAGGATTCGATTTGGTGGCGCAGGCGGTGCCGCCTGCGCTCCGCAACGTGCGTAAGCCAGCGGTTTCTCCTGATTTTGCAAGTTCCTCATAGTCCTTATACCGGCGGCAGAACTTCACAGATCCACACCTGTAGTTGTATGCCGGGAGAGTGCCGGTAGCGTCCCTCAAACGGCGGAGTGGTTTCGACGACCCGCCAGCGGCGGGACTCCGAAAGCCCGGTCATGGCAGCGAGGAAATCGCTCCCCAGGTAGAACTCCGGCCGCAAGGTGAAGACCAGGCGGCCTCCCGGCCGGGTGATGCGCACCAGTTCGTGCAACGAGCGGCCGGGAGCGTGCGCCCGCACAAACACGCCCACGGACAGCACCGCGTCGAAGGCGCCGGTCTCGAAATCCAGAGGCTCGCCCATTGTCCCCCGGTACAGCGCCGCGTAGCAACCCTTGGCGGCGGCTTCCCGCAACATGCCCTCCGAGATGTCCAGCCCTTCCAGCCGCCGGTATCCGCGGGCAGCCAGCAATTGGCCCGCCAGGCCTGTGCCGCAGCCGGCATCCAGAATCCGGCTTTCGGGCGAGACACTTCGGGTCAACGCATCCACGCATTCGTGCGGACCCGCATGGTCTCCCATGTCCTGCTCATAGCTCGGCGCCCAGTCGTCGTATCGCGCCGCCAGTTCGTCCGGCGACTGAGAGGCGAATACGGCAGTGACTTTTTCAATCATAATCCCTAAGCGAATTGCGAGACCTGGCGAAGCCCGTCGAACGTGTAGCCGAAAGCCTCCACGTCGGCCCCAAACGCCTCGCCGATCGCGCGGCGGGTCCTTTCGTTGTAATACATCCGGTAGTCGCGGTGTTCGCTGCGGTTCAAATGCGGCAGGTCGCCATCGATCCCGATCCTCTCGCGGACTCGCCGGAAGTCGGCAGCGAGGGTCTCGTAGTGGCCGATGAAGTCCACCAGCAGCCGCCCTTCGGCATCGGTCACCATATCCTTCTGGAGGCGCGCGATGCCCCGCGGAAACGGGTTGGCCGCCCGCGCCACCCAATCGACGTAACCTTCAAAGCCACCGAGGGCTTTCACTTCCGCGTGCATCGGCGCGGCCGGCTGGGCCAGGATGAAGTGATACATCGACACGTGCCAATCCCACGGGTTGCGCACAAACGCAAACCGGTAAAAGCTATCAAAGACCTCCGGGGACAGCTCCTTCCGGACGTCGCGAGCCTTGGCGTGAAGCAGCAGCGTTTCCCATACCGTGAAGAGCGGATTGGGCCGGTCACCGACCATTTTCATTGGACGGCGCATTCGGAAGCGCTCCGGCTCGACGCAGTAAGGCTGCAAGACACGGCGTATGCTGATGCCGCCGGTCTTGCCGACGTGAATGAAAATGAATCGATGGGAGTGGGAAATCAGCATCCGGTTACAGTGTCGCAGGCTCTGGCAGAAAGCCGGTCTGCCGCCAGTAATCAACGTACTTGGCGATCAGCGCCTCGTCGAACGGAGGACACTCGATGCCCGAACCCGCAAGTCCTTCCCGGGCTTGGGTGGTATCTACCGGAGGCCGGGAATAAAACAGAAACTGCGGCGCCGTCAGCGCCAGCCGCGCCGTCGCCAGAAAGCTCTTGCGATCGTTCGGATCGGACGATCCCGGCCTGGCCCGTTCCTTGAGTTCCTGCCACCACTCGTCCCAGCCCACCTCCCGCAAAGGATAGCCGAGCGAACGCGTGGCCGCCATCAGGCGCCGCCATGCGATCGGCTGCCCCGTGGCGTAATGGTAGGCGTGGCCCCACGACGTTTGGCGGCCGGTGAGTTGAATCATCGCCCGGCTGACGTAATCGACAGGAGCCATGGTCACGGGGATATCGGCGGCGGGAAATCTGCGGAGCAGAATGCAAGCCTTCCACACGACCGGCAGGATGTCGCTATTGTCGCGAATGGCGCCCGTGCGGCTGTCGCCTGTAATACGCACCGGCCGGTGAATCGTGACCGGCAAACCGCGTTCCGATGCCTGCCACACCAGCCACTCGGCGACGCACTTGGTGCGGCTGTATGCGCCCTTCAACGAAGCATGCGGATGCGGCCTGCCGGTCTCCCGTAACCGGTCCGCGCGCGTATCGATCTCATTGAGCAACACCGCGATGGAGGAAACGAAATGGACCGGCTTCGTCGATGCCGCTCCGGCGAGCCGCAACACCTCCAGGCAGCCCAGGACGTTGGGCGGCCGCAGCCGCTCGTACGGCAGCACCATATTGGTGCGTCCGCCGCTGTGATAGATCTGGTCGATCCGCTCCGCCAGATCGCGAAAAGCGTCCGCAGACAAACCAAGGCGCGGCTGGCTCACATCTCCGGCAATGGCGTGTATGCGGCCGCCGAATGCATCGCGATAGAGGTCGTAAGACCGCAGGTGGTCCACGATGCGCTCCCGCGCAGCGCGGGAATCGGCCGCCCGCACCAGGCAGTGGACGTTGGCCTCGGTACGATGCATCAGTTCGCTGAGTAAATAGGCGCCCAGAAAGCCCGTTCCGCCGGTCAGCAGGACTTCACGCGGCCGAATGGCTCCGGGGCTCAACGGATGGGGGAACCGTACCGCATCGTCCAGTTGCAGGTCGGCCTCGAAGTCCGCATCTACCGCAACCGATGGCACCATAATCCTAAGAGCATACCACGCGATTCTGACATGGCCAAGGGACAGTCTTGGATGACTTGTATGGCGCAGGATGAGCCCGGAGACGGGGTGGGTTTCTAACGCGGGATGAGCCTGAAGGGGGTGGAGAACCCGCGTGCTCGGGGTTGGATCATCAGCATGAAGAACGGAAAACGGCTGAGTCTGAACCAGGTCTGGACGTTTTTGGGAGGCAGCGTAATGGCCGGCCTAAGCCGGGCACGAGTCACGCGGTTGAGCGGGCAGTATCTGGAGAGCGGCGCGGTGAAGGAGCGAAACTACCGCAGGAACCGATTCGTGAAACGATATCAGGCGGTCGACGTGGACGCACTCCTGCGCCCCGTCGGCCTCAAGATCGCCGCCTGATCCGACACAACGGAATTGTCGTTGGCGCCCATATAACGGGAACTAATCCCCCCGCTTAGGTAAGTTGGCGGTGGGTTCGCTATATTCCGCCATCAACGCGGCGCACTCCGCGGACGGCTCGTGCTGCTCTTTCCCTAACTGCCGGACATTCACGGTGACCGGGCGCCATTTGTATCTCCAGTTACTCACCGTGCACAGTTCGAGCGACCCGCATTGCGAAAGCTTGCGCGCCGTCTGCGGATCGCTGTTCGCCGCCTCCGGCCAGAACTTGCCGCGAGTGGCGGCATTGCACGCCGCCTTCCTGGGCACCTGGGGCTGTTCCGCCAACACGCTTGCCGCTACCAGCACACAAAGGATGAGCCGCTTCACCACCCCATTCTCCGCGCAAACTGTGCTTATAACTAGCGGTTTCCATGCGCAGCCGTTCTACGGAAAAGCCTTTCTGGTACTATCGCCGGTATGAAGCAAGAGGCATCGTTCTTCGAGGACCGCGAGGCCGTCCTCGTCTATATCGCCAAGAAACTGAACGAGGCAAAGCGCCTGGAATCCGTTTTGACGACGGCCGGCCTCGACTACGGCGTGGAGGCCGACGAGTACCGCGGCGGCGTAGTGTTCGTCACGGCGCGCATAGGAGCCTTCTTCTACGTGCTTCCCGAAGCCGTGGCGGCGGCCCGCGAAATCATCGAGCGCAACGGGTTCAAGCCTTACCAGGAGCCAGCGCCGAAGAAGTAGCTATCGCTCTCCCTGGTAAGTCTTGCGCGCCTCACCCGGAGAGCCAATCGCCTTGAGCAGGGCGGATACGTTGACCTGAGCTTCCACCACCGTGGCCTCATCGCGCTCGAACGTGGCGATCAGCATCCTGGTGTTCTTGCCTATTTCACCGGCCAGAACATAGCTCGATCCGCCGCCGCTCCGCGAATGCGTCACCACCAGGGCGTGCAACCCGCCTTTCGACGCGTTCTCCATGAAGCGGTCCAGTTCCACCTGATCGCGGTAGGCGGCGCCTCCTCGGAAGTCTTCGAAGAGCGCCAGCTTGAAGCCGCTGGCCCCCGCCGGCCGGACCACTTTGATGACGAAATTCGCCGCGCCCATCAGCGGAATGTGGGTGCGCTTCACGCCGTAATGGTTCTCAATGGCGTGGACCAGGTTATCGAATTCCCAATCGGCGCCGTAGGCCGCGCTGGTGGCGGCCAGCAAAAGAGCCAGCACCTGGTGTTTCATTTCCCGGCCTTCTTTCCGCTGATATGGACCCCCATGTCGAGCTTGGGCACACCGAACTGCCCGCCCAGGTCCGCCAGTTGCGAGGGGTCCAGGATGCCCGCGATGCGCACAATCGTCAGCTCTTTGGGCTCGGCACAGATAATCACGATTCCCCCCAGAGTTCCATTGCCGCCATCCTTGAGGTAAACATCGGCGTGTTCCCCGTCCTTCTTCGACGTCACGCCGACAATGCGCGACCACTGCGGAGCCGCGAGCTGGGCGCGCACGGAATCCACGTCGGCGGCGTCGTATTGGCCTTCGCTCGAGAAGGTGAAGCTCTTGACGGAAATGCCCTGCAGCCCGGACAGCAGGCGTTTGGTCTTGGCCTGGCCCTCGTCCTTGTAGGAAAGAAAACGCCCGGCGAGCTGCAGCATGGAGCCATCGAGCGATACGTCCACGGTTTCTTCGGCCTTGGCGGCCAGCCTCTCAATATTCGCCGGCAGCTTGATTTCCTGTGCCCAAAGCGGCATCAAGGCCGCTGCCAATGCGATGGTAACGATTCTCATGATTCCTCCTGCACCTAAGTACGCCCATCCGGCGAACCGGAATGCAGTTTCTTCGCGGGCCCCATCTCCGATAGACTGTATAGAGCGTTTATGGGGCACTCGGAGAATCTGACACTGGCGCTTCGGGAAGCCCGGGCGCACACCGACGAACTGTTTCGCCTGGTGTGCCCCGGCGCGCTGTACGATCGGCCCATCCCCGAGCGACATCGCATCATCTTCTACCTGGGCCATCTGGAAGCCTTCGATTGGAACCTTGTCAGCGGCCACGCGCTGCGTCCCGGCTCGTTCCATCCGGAGTTCGACCGTCTGTTCGCCTTCGGCATCGACCCGCCGCCGGGACAACTGCCGTGCGATGAGCCGCGCGACTGGCCCTCCGTCGCCGAGGTGGAACAATACAATCGCGGAACGCGGCAGGCGATCGACGGAGTCTTGGGCGAGCTGCCGGAACGCCTGTTGCACGTGGCCATCGAACACCGGCTGATGCACGCCGAGACGTTCGCTTACATCCTGCACAGCCTGCCGTACGAGAAGAAGGTCCGCCCCGAGCCCGGCGCCCCGGCGGTCGGCGCGGGCAGCCTGACAGGCACCGCGCCGCGCCACCCCGGCCAAACTCCCCCACCAGTGGCAGCCCCTGGCACCGCGACAGCGAGCGCGCCGCGCCACCGGATGCTCGAGATTGCGGCCGGCCCTGCGATGTTAGGGCTCGCGCCCGGAGAGCGTTTCGGGTGGGACAACGAGTTCCAGGCGCACGCGGTGGACGTGCCGGCCTTCTCTATAGGCAAGTACAAGGTAACCAACGGCCAGTACCTGGAGTTCGTCCGGCAAGGCGCCGCACCGCCGTTCTACTGGCGCGATCGCGCCGGACAATGGTTCTATCGCGGGATGTTCGAGGAGATTCCGCTGCCGCCCGATTGTCCGGTCTACGTGACGCATTGCGAGGCCCAGGCGTACGCCGAATGGCGCGGCATGCGGTTGCCCTCGGAAGCGGAGTTCCACCGCGCCGCGGCCACCGCAGGCGTTTCCTGCAACGTCGACTTCCGGCACTGGGACCCCATCCCGGTAACCGCCGATGACGACGCGGGGGACATCGCGTCGCCGCGGCAACTGGTGGGCAACGGTTGGGAGTGGACCGCGACCGTGTTCGCGCCCTTCCCCGGTTTCCAACCGTTTCCGTTTTACACCAACTACTCCGCGCCCTTCTTCGATGGCGCTCACTATGTGCTGAAAGGCGGCTCGCCGCGCACCGCCGCTCGCCTGCTGCGGCCCTCGTTCCGCAACTGGTTTCGTCCGGAGTATCCCTACGTGTACGCCACATTCCGGATGGTGGAACGATGATGCCCGCGCCGGCCCTGGACAACGAGTTCGCGCGCGATGTGCGCGCCGGCCTGAGTACTGCCGGGCAGAAAACGCTGCCCTGCCGTTATTTCTACGACGATGTCGGCTCGGCCCTTTTCGAAGCCATCGCCTGCCTGCCGGAGTATGGCCTCACGCGCGCCGATGCCCGGATTCTCGAAGCCCACGCGGGCGAAATCACCGCCTGCCTGCCCGCGCCTGTGGTGGTGGCGGAACTGGGCAGCGGTAGCGGCAGCAAGACCCGCGCGGTCCTGGAGAGCCTGCACCGGCGGCAGCCGGTCGAGTATTACCCCATCGATCTCTCGGCCGCCGCGCTCGGGCAGTGCGCGCGCGAGCTTGCCCCGTTCGGCGCCGTGTTCCCCATAGAGCGCAGTTATCTGGAAGGCATGGCCGAAGTGGCCGCCCGCCGGCGCGCGGGCGAGACGCTGCTGGTGCTGTTTCTCGGCAGCACCATCGGGAACTTCGATCCCCCGGCGGCCGTCGATTTCCTGGCCGCTCTGAGGGAACGGCTGCAGCCGGGCGACGGCCTGCTGCTGGGCACCGATCTGGTGAAGCCGCTCGACCGCCTGCTGGCGGCCTACGACGATCCCGCGGGCGTGACGGCGGCCTTCAATCTCAACCTGCTGGCACGCATCAACCGCGAGCTGGACGCCGATTTCAACCTGCGTCATTTCCATCACGAGGCGCGCTACCGCCAGGAGGCGCAGCGCATCGAGATGCACCTGCGATCGCGAGGGCGCCAGACCGTACACATCGGCAAGGCGGAACTGACCGTGGAATTCGCCGCCGGCGAAACCATCCTGACGGAAGTCTGCCACAAGTTTCGCGCCGCCCAGATCTCGACGCTGGCGCGCGCCGCCGGCTTCCGTCTGGAGGGGCAATGGCTGGATGCGGAGTGGGGCTTCGCCGAGAGCCTGCTGCGGTAGGAGTGGCTACGGGGCGATGATGTCAAGGCCGGTCTTCCCGGCTGCCGCTTGAAGCTCCCTGTCAACCGTCGCAATCGGCAACCGATGCGCCATTGCCAGGCTCAGATAACTTGCGTCGTACACTGCCAGGTTATGTTCCAGCGCCAGTTCTAGCAGCGTCCGATCGATGGGGATTTGGACGATGCGCAAAGGCAGTTCTCGAACCTCTTGCCATAACAGGAACGCTTTTTGCCGCTCCAGGCGCCCGCGGGTAACGCCCTTACCAAGCCCGTTCAGCACTTCATGCTGCCAGATGGCTGGAACCCACGCGAGCGCATCTTGATTCTGAAGCGCGGTGAGCAGCGACTCTGTTGCCGCCGTGGCCTCGTCCTCAAAGCACCAGCAGAGGGTAAAGGAAGCGTCCAGGACGAAGTCCCTCACTCACGGCCCTCTTCGATTAGTTCCTTAATGGAGATGCCGCCAAGCGTGACTCCCCTGCGCCGTTCGCGAATGCGCTGCCCGGCAATCTGCGACCGTGTCAACGGCGGACTGGCAGCCGCGCCGCTTCGTTCGCGTAGCACAACGTAGGCTTCGAGTGACAGGCCGCTCTCCTGCGCCTGTGCCAGCAGCCCAGCCTGCACATCCGGTGTCAACTCCAACTTTACGGTCATAAGTGCCTCACGAGTTCCTCTGATTTCCAGAATAGCAGGACTTCCTCGCCACGCCGACGGATGCGCCGGGCTCTCGTGGATAACCCTACTCCAGGGGGCTGAACTTGCCAAAACGGATCTGCGCGTCAATGTCTCGGAGCTACTGCGACCTTCTGCCGCCGCGAGCGCTGTCTTCTGCGCCCTCCCGGTCCCAGGTATCGCGGTGGCATCGACCAATCCAGCGGCACCGCCATCGCCCGGCAGTTCTCTCACCCGCCAGTGGCTGCGCGCCGCCAGGCGCCAGGAGGGGACATGATCCCCGCCTTCGCTTGACAACCCCGGAGACGCTCCATACAATCGGGTCTTAATTATAGCTTCACGGCAGCGCAGTCCGGCCCGATTGGAGGTGTCTTCCCATGTTCGCGACGCTGCGTCTCACCGGCGCAATCCTGGCCCTCTCTTGGATGGCCCAAGGGGCCCAGCCCGCTGCCCCTTCCGCTGCCCCCACATCCTGGGCGCTGGCGGTTGCCGACAGCATCATTAGCCGCAACCCCGGCACGCCGCGGGACCGGTTGGCGCGCTGGTCGTACGTCACAGGCTACACCTTGAACGGGATCGAGATGGTGGCGCTGTCCACCGGCGATCCCAAGTATTGGGACTTCATCAAGCGCGTGATGGACCAGTTCATCGATGAAAAGGGCAATCTGAAGGGCGTGCGCCTGGAAAGCCTCGACAACACCATGCCAGGCAATATCGTCGTCGGCCTCTACGAGCGCACCCATGATGAGCGGTATCGCACCGCCGCCGCCCAAATCCGCGCGGCCTTCGACAAGTTTCTGCGGAACTCCGATGGCGGCTTCTGGCACAACCAGACGCTGCCGGGTGAGATGTGGGTGGATGGCGTCTTCATGGGCCAGATGCCGCTGATCCGCTACGGGCATTCCATCGGCGACGCCGAACACTGCTTCAACGAAGCGGCCCGGCAAATCGTCGCATTTGCCCGCCACGGCGCCAAGGGCACGACCGGCCTCTACTACCACGCGTGGGCCGAGAAGCCGGAATTGGCGGTGGTGATTGGCAGCCACCGGCCCGCCGAGCCCACCCATTGGGCCGACCCCAAAACGGGTCTCTCGAGCGAGGTCTGGAGCGAAGGACTCGGCTGGTATGCCCTGATCCTGGCCGAGACCCTGGCGGTGATGCCGAATTATCATCCGCGGCGCGGCGAGGTGCTCGACATCTACACCCGCTTGGCGGCCGGTCTCAAACGCACCCAGGACGCCAAGAGCGGCCGATGGTTCCAGGTAGTAGATAAAGGCGACCGCGCGGATAACTGGACGGATAACTCGGGCAGCGCCATGTTCACTTACTCTATTGAGCGCGGTATCGAGCTGGGGCTATTGAACCGGACCGAGTATGGCCCGGTGGTCTCCAGAGGCTATCAGGGTATCGTCGCCAACGCTAAGATTAACGAACAGGGATTGGTGGACATCTATAGCGCCTGCGAGGGGCTGTGCGTCCAGGCGAGTTACGCCGACTATATCAACTACCCAAAAGCAGTCAACGGCAACGAGGCGGTTGCCGGGTTTCTCTGGGCCACGGCAATCGTCGAAAAGCCCGCGGCCAGGAAGGCAAAGTAAATGTATAGAAGATCTGTCTTACTAATGGCCGCCTGCGCGGCCTTCTTGGCGGTGCTGTGCGGCTGCGGGCGCGGTCCCGAGTCCACCAGCGCCACCGGGCTTCAGAAGGCCCAATTGTTCGTGACACTGCCGGATTTCGCGGTGACACCCGATGGCATGGCGGTTGCGCCCGATGGCGACCTGCTGGTGGCCATCCCTAACTTTGCCAGTTACGCCAAAGGCGCCACCACGCCCGGGGTTCCCGCCCGCTTCATCAAAATCGGCAAGGACCGCAAGGTGCGCGATCTGTTCGAATGCCCCATCCTGGCCGAGACCGGCAGGGCGTGCCCCATGGGTGTCGAGTTCGGCCCGCAAGGCGATTTGTATGTGGTGGACAATCAGAACTGGGCCGCCGGGAACGGGACCAATGGCGAGATCAACCAGGGCCGGATCCTGCGCTTGCGCCTGGAAGGCGACAAGTTAGTCGAGACTATAGTGGTGGCCAAAGGGATCAGCCACCCCAACGGATTGAGGTTGCGCAACGGCCAGGTGTACGTCACCGTGTCCAAGCTGCCCAAGGTCAAGCGGCCCGACGGCCTGATGGTGAGCGCGGTCTATCGCTTTCCCGCGGACGGCCGGGACATCCAGGTGAATAATACCCTGGACGACCCCAACCTTCTCGTGAGCTTCGTTACCGGGAATAAGTTCGCGCAATACGGCTTGGATGGCATTGTGTTCGATAGTAAGGGCAACCTGTTCGTGGGTAACTTCGGCGATGGCCAGATCAACAAGCTGACGTTCGACGATAAGGGCAATGTCGCGAGTAACACCGTGTTCGCCAAAACGGATCACGACTACTCGCTCGACCCCAAGCTTCCGGGTTTCCTCGCCAAGGCTACCAAGGCTAAGATGCGGACCACGGACGGTATGTGCATAGACAAGTCCGATGACATCTATGTCGCCGACTTTTCCAACAACGCCATCGCCAAAGTCACTCCCGCGGGCGCAATTTCCGTGATGGCCCAGAACGGCGACACCGGCGGCCGCAACGGCGACCTGAACGAGCCCGGTGAACCGATCGTCTGGAACGGCACGCTGGTGGTGTCGAACTTCGACGCCGTCATAGAGCCTGACAAGGTCAACGGCGCTCACGAATCTCCCGCGACCCTTTCGCTGCTGAGGCTCGAATGAGGCTACTCACAACGGTGGTGGGCGGGGCCATCTGCGGCGCCCTGGTATTCGGCGTCTGGCCGGAGATGTGGAAGAGTTACGGCATCATGGGCGGCTGGTTGGCCGCCACCATCGTGATCGCCATCTGCTGGTACATGAATCACTGGATCGGCATGATCTGGAACGAGCCGGGCAGGATTTGGGTGGACCAGGGCTGGGCGGTCAGTTCCTCCGGCATCGTGTGGGCGGTGGTGCGCTTCCAAGCTGAGTTTCTGCAGTGCCTGCCCACGCTGGTCTGCTGCCTGATCGGCGGCGGCCTGGCCGGATTGCTGGCGGCGCAGGTGAAGAAGCGCCATCCGGCGTTCAGCCGAAACTCGCGGGAGGCCGTATGTACGAAATAATGTCGCACTACGCGGGCGCAATCGGCATGCCGCCGGTCAGCATTCTCACAACCATCTTCGGGGCATTCTGCGTGGCCTTCACCGTCATCATCTGTTGGGGCAGGCTGGTGGAAGACTTCGGCCCCATCGGCGGCATGATGGCGGCGGCGTTTATCATCGGCACCTTCTGGGTTCTGAATCATAAGTTGCCGGGCTTTGGCATTAACCCCGAGCTGATTCCGCATCCGGAAGGGGGCTCCAAACAGTTCGGCTTGATCTATCAGGGCTTCCGCGGCGCGGCTCCCTGGGTGGATATGGGCACGGCGATCGCCGCCGGCATGTGGGTTTGCGGGTTGTGCGAGACAGGGCGCGGCGGCAGGCTGCGGAACGCTGTGGAATCCGCGCCGCGGGTGCTGGCGACAATCGCCGGCGGCATCGTCGGCGGAGCGATAGTAGGGTTGATCGGTTGGACCGGCGCCAACCTGTTTGGCTACAAATAACCGGCGGAGCGGACTGAATGGCGAGATACCTATTGGCCCATGACCTGGGCACCAGCGGCAATAAGGCCACGCTGTACACCACGGATGGCAACTTAGTGGCCAGCCGTACGTGCCCTTACGACACCCGCTTCTTCAACGGTAACTGGGCCGAACAGGAGCCGCGCGATTGGTGGAGCGCCGTCTGCCGTTCCACGCGGGAACTGCTGATCGAGGCCGGGGCCGGCGCCGCCGAGGTGGCCGTGGTGGCGCTCAGCGGGCAGATGATGGGCTGCACGCCCGTGGACCGGGAAGGCCACCCGCTGCGGCCTTCGATCCTCTATTGCGATCAAAGAGCCACCCGCGAAGCTGCGCAGGTGCTCGACAGAATCGATGCCAAAAGCTTCTATGACATCGTGGGCCACCGCGTCAGCGCCTCTTACTCTCTCGAGAAGTTGATGTGGATCCGCGACAACGAGCCGGAGATCTACGCCCGCACTTATAAGACGCTCTGCGCCAAGGATTACATCAACTGCTGCCTGACCGGACGCATGGCCACCGATTACTCCGATGCTTCCGGCACTAATGCTTTCGACCTCAACACCTTCCTGTGGTCGGAGAAAATCATCGGCCTGGCAGGCCTGGACGGAGAGAAATTCCCCGAGGCTCTGCCCTCCACCGCCATCCTGGGCACGGTCACGCGCCGCGCTGCCGGCGAGACCGGCTTGCGGGAAGGCACGCCGGTGGCAGTGGGGGGTGGGGACGGAAGCTGTGCCGGCGTGGGCGTTGGCTGCATCCGGCCCGGAACGGCTTACAATTATCTGGGCTCCTCATCCTGGGTCGCGCTGACTGTCGAGAAGCCGATCGTCGATAGCCAGATGCGCACCATGAACTGGGCCCACTGTGTCCCCGGCTATCTGCATCCGAGTGGCACGATGCAGACCGCCGGTTCCAGCCATAACTGGTTGAAGAACGCGCTTTGCCAGGTGGAACTCGCCGAGGCCGCCGCGCGCGGCATCAGCCCGTACCAGTTGATCGACGAAGCCGTCGCCAGCGTGCCCACCGGGTCCCGCGGCGTCCTGTTCCTGCCCTACATGTTGGGCGAGCGGACGCCGTGGTGGAATCCCAACGCGCGCGGCGCGTTTGTGGGGCTCAACCTGGCGACGCGGCGCGAGGACATGCTGCGCGCGGTGATCGAAGGCATCACCATGAACCTGGGTATCATCGTGAACATCTTTCGCGGCCACGTGCCCATCGATGCCATCACGGTGATTGGCGGCGGCGCGCGCAGCGAAGTGTGGCGCCAGATCATGGCGGACGTCTACGGTTGCCCGGTCCAGTCGCTCAACTTCCTGGAGGAAGCCACCTCCATGGGCGCGGCGGTGATCGGCGGAGTGGCCGCCGGCCTGTTCCCCGATTTCGACGTGATCCATCGCTTCGTGCGCGTGGACCAAACCGCGGCGCCTGACGCGGAAAGTCGGGAAGTGTACCGCAGGCTGATGCCTGTGTTCGAAAAAACGTACCTTCGGCTGGTGGAAGTCTTCGACGACCTGGCGAAGCTGAACTGAAGGGGAGGAGCCATCCATGCGCGCAGTTGCCGTCACCGAACCGGGAAAAGTCGCCATTGTGGAGTTGGGCCGCCCCACGGTCGGGCCCTACCAGGCCCTGGTGCGAACCGAGGTCGCGTGTCTGTGCAACGCGACCGATAGCAAACTGATTGCCGGCCACTTCCCCGGCGTGGACAAGTACCCGCTGGTGCTGGGGCACGAATGCGCCGGCATTGTGGAAGCCGTCGGCGGCAAGGTGCGCAACTTCCAGGTGGGGCAGCGAGCCATCGGCGGCCTGGTCTTCGATTTCTCCGACCCCGCATACTCGAGCGGCTGGGGCGGCTTCTGCGAATACACCCTGGCGAACGATCACGACGCCATGGTGGCCGATGGCGTAGCCACAGCCGAGCACGGATGGTTCGAGGTCTACGAGATTCAGCGCCCGGTGCCTATGGACATTCCCGTGGAGGCGGCGCTGCTGTTGTGCACGTGGCGCGAAGTCTACGGCGGATTCGGCGACTTCCAACTCCGCGCCGGCAACGATATCGTGATCTTCGGCGCGGGACCGGTCGGCCTGAGCTTCGTGAAACTCGCGCGGCTGCTCGGTCTCGGCTACATCGGCGTGGTGGACCCGCTCGAAAGCAAGCGCCTCCGGGCCATCGAGATGGGCGCGGACGAAGCCTTCGAACCGGGCGGCATCAAGGCGCGCCGGGGGAAGCCTTTCGACGCCGTGATTGACGCGGTGGGCCGGGAGTCCATTGCCAACGCGGCGCTGGGCCTCATCGGCATGGGAGGCTCCATCTGCATCTACGGGGTCCTGGCCGAGCCCAGCATCACTGTCCACAAGCACCAGGGTCCTTACAACTTCAACCTCTTCGTTCACCAGTGGCCCACCCGTTCCCGCGAGCGGGCCGCCATGGAGCCTCTTTGCGGCTGGGTCCGCCAGGGGAAACTGCGGCCGGCCGATTTCATCACCCACGAATTCCCCGTGGAGCGGATCGCCGATGCCATAGAGGCAGTCCGCGGAGGGGAAGCGCTCAAGGTGCTGCTGCGTTATTGAGGAGGACTGACCACGCGGCGCTGGGGCGAAGCCCGATACCAGCCCAGCCAGAGAAGATCCTGGCGTAGGCGTATTTCAGGCGATCCGGGCCGAGAGGGCGGCCCGGATCGCTGCCTGACGGGGGCGCCCCGGGCTCGGCTCCGATTGAGGCCTATATCGCGCGGCGAACCGTGCGGCGGTTGCGGGAACGGAACACCATCTTCGGGCCGGCTTGCTGCTGCGGGTGACGCTCGAAGCGCATGGCGGCTGCAATTTCCACCACCGGCGCCATGGTCTGGCGGTCTCCGGCAATCTCCCGCGGGGCCAGGTGGCGGGTCATGCGGATGGAAAGCGTGCGCTCGATTTTGGAGATCTCGGAGCGCTCCATGCGGGTGCCGAAGGTGGAGGCGGTCCCGCGCGCTCCCGCACGGCCGGTGCGTCCCACGCGATGGATGAAGTCTTCGGGCACCTGCGGCAGATCGTAATTCACCACGTGGGAAATGCCCTCCACGTGAATGCCGCGGGCGGCCACATCGGTGGCCACCAGGACGCGATAGTAGCCATCCTGAAAGCCCTTCAGCGCCTGGTTGCGCTGGCTCTGGCTGCGGTCGCCGTGGATCGCGGCGGTCTTGAAGCCGGCCAGGGACAAGCGCTTGGCTAGGCGTTCGGCGCCGTGCTTGGTGCGGGCGAAGACCAGGAAGGAGCCGGTTTCGGTCTCCAGCATGGATTCGAGCAGCGGCAGCTTATGGTCCTGATCGATTTCGTAAAGACGCAGGTCGACCTGCTCCACGGGGCTGGTAATGCAGCCGACTTCCACGCGCACGGCATTGGGGACGTGGGTCTCCACCAGGTGTTTGACCGAAGACTCGATGGTGGCGGAGTAGAACAGCGTCTGCCGGCCTTCGGGAGTGGCGGCCATGATGCGCTTGATGGTGGGCAGGAAGCCCATGTCGAGCATGCGGTCGGCTTCGTCCAGCACCAGGACGCGGACGCCTGCCAGGCTGACCAGTTGACGGCTCAGAAAATCGTACAAACGGCCGGGCGTGGCGACAATCACCTGCGCGCCCTTGCGGATGGACTGCAATTGCGGGTTCTCGCCGAGGCCGCCGACAACGATGGCGGCGCGAACGCCGGTGCCGTGGGCAATCTGGCCGAAGGCCTCGTGGATCTGAATGGCCAGCTCGCGGGTGGGGCTGAGGATGACGGCGCGGACGCCTTTGGTGGCGGGCTCATTGAGCAGCGACTGAACTAGCGGCAGCACGAATGCGAGGGTTTTGCCGGTACCGGTTTGCGCGGTGGCCACGACATTACGCCCCGCAAGCGCCGGCTCGATGGCAAGTGCTTGTACGGGCGTGGGTTCGATGAATCCGTTCTTGCGGAGGTTGGTCTGCAAGACGGGGGAGAGAGTGAGATCGGAGAAACTTTTCATTTTTCGTTTTGTGAAGGAAGGAAATCTGCGAGTCAACTACCGACGAGGGAAGAAGAGGAGGCCGATCAACTTCGCGTACTGTTTGAGTATAGCAGAACGAAAGAAGAATGTTTTGGCGTTGGGTGCGCGATGGGGTAGCGCCTGGGCCAGGAGCGGCGAATTTCAGAGCGGACCGGGGGGCGGACGCCGTTTGGCATCGCCCCCTGGGGAGTCAATAACCGCCACCGTTTTGCGCTTCAGGCGCGCACGTGTGCATCGGTGGGCTTCAACAACCTCATCTTCGGGCCGAGGTAGCGGTGAAGTCAATTACTTCACCGATGCTGGCCGGGTCAGCGGCGCGTGACCGGGTGCGCCGGGCGGACGGCGACCGTGAGGGTGAGCTTCTGCGCCTGGGAATCGTTGCCCGCCGCGGTGTCCGTAAGGACCACGTTGAAAATGGATGTGC
>Ga0265316_10000817_pt1 | contig 34402 bp, 19 predicted proteins | sample 4522metaG_FD_202092 | JGI IMG/M metagenome (GOLD analysis project Ga0265316, IMG submission 202092) | Rhizosphere microbial communities from Carex aquatilis grown in University of Washington, Seatle, WA, United States - 4-5-22 metaG | ecosystem: Host-associated > Plants > Roots > Rhizosphere >...
CAGTCCATCGATTGAACAGTCTCGCCGACTGCCTCCTCGTGCATAATCGCGACATCCTGTTGCGCTGCGACGATTCCGTGGTGCGAGTTGCAGGCGGCATCACGCGCCAGTTGCGGCGTTCCCGCGGTTTTGTTCCGGTCCCGGTTTTCTTGAAAGACGATCAGCCTCCAGTGCTGGCCGTCGGGGGCGAACTCAAGAACACCATCTGCCTTACCAAAGGAAAGCACGCATTCTTGAGTCAACATGTTGGAGATTTAGAAAATGTCGAAAGTTATACTTTTTTCCATGAGGCCATCGAACATCTGGAGCGGATCCTCGAAATCCGCCCGGAGATCGTCGCCTACGACCTTCACCCCGACTACTTCTCCACCAGATGGGCGCTCCAACAAACTGGATCGGCGCTCATCGGCGTGCAGCACCACCACGCGCACATTGCAAGTTGTATGGCGGAGAACCATCTCGAAGGCCGAGTAATCGGATTTGCCCTCGATGGCACCGGCTACGGCGCCGACGGGAATATCTGGGGCGGAGAAGCGCTCATCGCCGGCTATGAAGACTACGAACGCGCCGCTCATTTCGAATATGTGCCTTTGCCCGGCGGAGCGGCCGCGATCCATGAGCCCTGGCGGATGGCAGTGAGTTACCTAACACATCACTTCGGTCGCGACTTTCTGAAGCTGGACCTTCTGAAGCTCGACATCCCATTCGTGCGCCAACTCAATCGGCCAAAGGTGGACCTTCTCCTGCGCATGATCGAACAAGGCGTGAATTCACCTCTCACCTCCAGCTGCGGGCGTCTGTTCGACGCCGTGGCCGCGTTAGTCGGAGTCCGTCAACAGATCAATTACGAGGCTCAGGCTGCGATCGAACTGGAGATGGCGATGGCAGCGTCAGAGCTTGCATCGTCAGAAGAAGACATTGCATATCCGATAAAGCTCGCGCCGGATCTCGCGCCCGGGGATGAGCACTGGATCATCAGCACTCGTCCGCTGTTTGAGGCGCTGCTGGATGATCTCGGACGAAGTGTCCCTGTGGCGACAATCAGCCGCCGTTTTCACAACGGCTTGGTGGAGGGATTCGTCGAACTGGCAACGCTCCTGCGGAACAAATCCACTCTCAATCGTGTGTGCCTGAGTGGCGGGACGTTTCACAATGTGTACCTGTCCGAACGGCTCGAAGCGCGGCTGTCCGAAGCCGGATTTGAGGTGTTCACGCAGAAAGAGGTGCCGTCCGGGGATGGCGGGTTGAGCCTGGGGCAGGCGTTGGTCGCGGCGGCCAAGGGGGGGGACGTAGGACCGAATCAACGGTGGCCTTACTTGTGATAGAATGTAAGACATGAAGGATCAATGTTCAACCTTCACATCCAAGGGCCAACTAGTGATTCCGGTGGAGCTTCGCCGCAAGCACAAAATCGAAGCGGGCACGAAGGTCAAGTTTCTGGAAGACCAGTTCGGGCGCATCGTCCTCCAGCCCATCACCGAGGAATACATTGACCGTGTCATGGGCTTGTTTGCAGACGGGCCCGACCTGCTCGCCATCTGGGAAAAGGAACATCGCGAAGAAGGCAAGCACGATAAATGAAAACCTACGTGCTCGATGCCAGCGCTCTGTTCGCTTTTCTGCAGAAAACCCCGGGTGCTTACAGAATCAACGAACTTCTGAAAGAAGCCATGCACGGGCGCGCCCGTGTGCTGATGTCAGCGGTGAATTACGGCGAGGTATATGGCAACATTCTCCGCGAACACGGGCCCGATCGGGCTCTCATGGCCCTGCACGCCGTGGCTCCATTACCAATCGAAGTGCTGGACGCAACGCCGCAGAGAGCATGCAAAGCCGCCGATGTGAAGGTCAAACATAAGCTTTACTACGGCGACAGCTTTGCGGCTGCGCTGGCGATCGAACACAAAGCCACGCTGCTGACCAGTGATTCCGATTTCCGCAAACTAGGCCACGGTTTTCCTATAGTTTGGCTGAAGGCCTGAAGGAGCGTACTTATGTAGCCCGCGTGTCCATTTGCCAACTTCTCGCGCCCGTTCTATGTTTTCCCCAGGAGAGAAACTCATGTCCAAGCGGTCGTCGCTGATCTCGCCATTGCTGATGATGCCATTGCTGCTAACCCTCTTCTGCTCTCTTTTCGCCGCTGCCCAAGTCGCACCGGTCGACGCGGAAGGCCATCAGTGGTGGCAGCACGCCGTATTTTACGAAATTTACCCGCGCAGTTTTGCCGATAGCAATAACGACGGCATCGGCGATCTCAACGGCATCAGCTCCAAGATGAGTTACCTGCATGAACTCGGAGTCGACGCCATCTGGATCACTCCCTGCTATCCCTCGCCCCAGGTCGATTTCGGATACGACATTTCCGACTACCGGAACATCGATCCCATGTACGGAAATCTCGACGACTTCGACCGCATGGTCGCCGAGGGCAAGAAACATCAGGTGCGCATCATTATGGATTTCGTGCCGAACCACACCTCCGATCAGCACCCGTGGTTTCTGGATTCGAAATCCTCCCGCACCGCGCCGCATCGCGACTGGTATATCTGGCGTGACGGCAAAGCGCCCGGCCAGCCTCCCAATAACTGGGTCTCACTTTTCGGCGGCCCGGCATGGAAGTTCGACCCAACCACCAACCAGTTCTACTATCACTTCTTCTATGCGCAGCAGCCGGACCTGAACTGGCGCAATCCCGCGGTTGAAAAAGTCATGCTCGATACGACGAGCTGGTGGTACAAGCGCGGCGTTGCCGGCTTCCGCCTCGACGCGGTTGACACGCTGTTTGAAGATCCCGAACTGCACGACAATCCCGTTCTTCCTGGAACTAACGCGCAGGGCGATCCCAATACAGACGAGAAGAACAATAGAAATTTTCCCGAGGTTCACGAGGAGTTGCAGAAACTGCGCAAAGTGGCCGACGAATCTAACGCCGTACTCATCGGCGAAACCTGGACATCAACTGCCGCGGAGCTCGACCAATATTACGGCCACGGCGGCAATGAACTCCAGATGCCCATGGATTTCATGTTCACTACGGTCGATAAGCTCTCCCCGCCTGAATTCCGGCGCCAGATCGCGGCCGTCGATAGCGCCCACGGCTGGCCCGTATTCGTGATCAGCAACCACGATATCGTTCGCTCTTACAACCGCTATGGAGACGGCAAGAACAACGACGCCATCGCTAAGCTGATGGGCGCCTTCTACCTGACTCTGCGGGGTACGCCCATCATGTATTACGGCGAAGAAATCGGAATGGAGAATAACGATCCGACCCGCAAGGAAGACGTGAAAGATCCGATCGGCCGCACCGGATGGCCGAAGGAAAAAGGCCGCGACGGCGAACGCACGCCCATGCAGTGGAACGCCAAGCCCAACGCCGGATTCAGTAAGAAAAATCCGTGGCTGCCCGTGCCGTCCAGCTACCAGACACACAACGTGGCCAGCGAATCGAAAGATCCTAACTCCGTTCTGAACCTCTACAAGAAAGTTCTCGCGTTGCGACACACCAACCAAGCCTTACTCGAAGGCAGTTACATCGCTCTCAACGAAGAAGACCCCAACGTGATGTCCTACCTGCGCAACTACAAGGGGAAAGCCGTGCTGGTAGCGCTGAACATGTCGGCCACTCCGCAAAAAGCGACCTTCAATCTTTCTCCACAGGGATTTAATCACGCGACCTTGAAAACCCTGATCGCATCACCCGCGGCATCGGCAAAGGGCACCGAAGTTACCCTCGAACCCTTCGGACTGCTGATCGCGGAAGTGGATTGATGAAGTGAATTGGTGACGCCTTGCCCTGACGCCGCCGATCTGCGTATGGTTACGGAATGAAATTCCCGCGATGTAGTGGAATCCTCCTGCACTTCACTTCGTTGCCCGGCCGCTTCGGCATCGGGGATCTCGGTCCGTGTGCCTACGAATTCGCAGACTTTCTCTTCGCCTCCGGACAGAAGCTGTGGCAGGTCTTGCCGCTGAATCCCACGGGATACGCCGATTCCCCGTATCAATGCTTCTCCGCTTTTGCTGGAAATCCAATGTTGCTCAGTCTTGAACGTCTGCGCGATCGGGGCTTGCTTCAGGACTCGGACCTCGCTCAGTCGCCGCCGTTTCCCGAAGAGTTCGTCGATTATGGTCCAGTAATCGAGTTCCGCATGGCGGCCTTGCGGCGGGCGGCGCAGGCTTTCTTTGCCGACGGTTCCCGCGCCGATCGTGCCGCCTTCGATCGCTTTTGCGAAAGCGCCAGTCCATGGCTCGACGACTACGCGCTCTTCATGGCCTGCAAGGATATGCATCGCGGATCGATGTGGACTCAATGGGACGCGCGGATTCGCGAGCGCGACCCACACGCCATCAGCGAGTGGTCGAAGAAACTAGCGCCGGAAATGCAGGCCTTCAAGTATTGGCAGTTCGAATTCTTCCAGCAGTGGGAACATCTCAAGGCTTATTGCCAGCAGCGCGCTATCCGTTTCATGGGCGACCTCCCGATCTATGTTGCGCACGACAGCGCGGATGTGTGGGCTCATCCCGATCTGTTCTATCTCGACGATCAGGGGCGCCCGACCGTGGTCTCCGGTGTGCCGCCGGATTATTTCAGCGCCACCGGACAGCTTTGGGGGAATCCTATCTATCGCTGGAACTTGCTGGCCACCGGCGGATACCAGTGGTGGATCGAGCGCTTCCGTGCCTCGTTCGCGCTGTTCGATATGGTGCGGCTCGATCATTTCCGCGGCTTTGAAGCGTACTGGGAGGTTCCCGCCGGCGAAACGACCGCCATCAACGGGCGCTGGGTCAAAGGGCCGGGCGAAGATTTTCTGTCGGCCATGCAGAACGCATTTGGCGGACTACCGATTGTGGCGGAGAATCTGGGCGTGATCACTCCGCCAGTAGAGAACCTGCGGCAGCAGTTCGGTTTGCCGGGCATGAGTCTTTTGCAATTCGCGTTCGGCAATGATCCGCAGGGTCCATCGTTTCGTCCGCATAATTACAGTCGCGATCTCGTAGCCTACACCGGCGGCCACGACAACGACACCACCGTCGGCTGGTGGTCGAGTTCGGGCGCAGGCGACAGCACGCGCACTTTTGAGGATGTCGGCAAAGAGCACGCCTTCGCTCGCGCCTATCTCGACTTACGCGACGATTCCGAGATCAACTGGGTTATGATCCGCGCGGTGCTGGCGTCGGTCGCCGATGTTGCGATTGTCCCGTTGCAGGATGTGCTGGGCCTGGGCAGCGCGGCGCGCATGAATCTTCCCGGCACGGTCAGCGGAAACTGGAAATGGCGTTATCGTCCCGGCGACTTGAGCGGCGAGTTGAGCGCGAAACTTCGATCCCTCGTCACCATGTACGATCGTTAAAAAGAAAACTCGACAGAGATAGTCGCCAGCAGGAGAATCCATGGACAAACCACCACGCACGTTCTGGGAGATTTGGAACATGAGCTTCGGCTTCCTCGGCATCCAGTTTGGCTGGGGATTGCAGATGGCGAACATGAGCGCTATCTACGAATACCTGGGCGCGCGGGCCGATCAGATTCCGATTCTCTGGCTGGCCGCGCCGCTGACTGGATTGATTGTGCAGCCAATCATCGGCCGCGCCAGCGACCGCACCTGGGGCCGGCTGGGCCGACGCCGCCCCTACTTCCTGGTCGGCGCGATTCTAAGTTCGATAGCACTCATCCTGATGCCGCGCAGTTCCGCACTTTGGATGGCGGCGGGGCTGCTATGGGTTCTCGACGCCTGCATCAACATCAGCATGGAACCCTTTCGTGCGTTTGTCGCCGACCTGCTCCCGGAATTTCAGCGCACTCGCGGCTTTGCCATGCAGAGCCTTTTCATTGGCCTGGGCGCGGTGATTGCCTCGGCACTGCCTTACCTGCTCACCAACGTTTTTCACGTGGCGGGAACCAGGGCTGCGGGGACGATTCCTTTTACCGTGCGTCTTTCTTTTTATATTGGCGCGGCGGCGTTCCTGGGCGCTGTACTGTGGACTATTTTCACGACCAAGGAGTATCCGCCAGATAATCTGGCAGAGTTTCAGAGACAAAAGACCGAGCGTACAGGCATCGGCACAGGGGCGCGCGAAATCCTGGCGTCAATCCGCGAAATGCCCCGCACCATGCGGCAACTCGCCTGGGTCCAGATCTGTACGTGGCTGGGGTTGTTCTGCATGTGGCTTTATTTTCCAGTCGCGGTGGCGCGCAATGTCTTCGGCGCCGCCGATACGAATTCTCCTCTGTATTCCGCGGGGGTGGAGTGGGCCGGCGTTTGCTTCGGAATGTACTCGCTGGTGTGTTTCGGATTTTCGTTCGTCTTGCCCGCGCTCGCCCGGCTGTATGGACGCAAGGCAACTCACAGTCTCTGCCTGATATGCGGCGGCTTGGGACTGCTTTCCGTAGTCGTGATTCACAACAAGTATCTGCTGCTGCTGTCCATGATCGGAGTCGGGATTGCCTGGGCCAGCACGCTTTCGATGCCCTACTCAATTCTTGCCGGGTCGCTGCCCCAGGGAAAGACCGGAGTCTACATGGGGATCTTTAACTTCTTCATCGTAATTCCAGAGATCACTGCCTCGCTTGGATTCGGCTGGGTCATGGGCCATTTGCTGAACAATAATCGGATCTCCGCGGTGGCGGCGGGAGGAATCTTCTTCATGCTGGCGGCGGTGCTGACGCAGCGCGTGGAGGATCTCTACGACCTGCGGCATCCCAGTGGATCTCTTCCGGGCAATGCCGTCGCGGTAAAGTCCTGACACCATTGAGGATAGTGGATAGTGGAGCGACGGGCGTCCTCGCCCGTCCGGCGGTACGGTGGCCGGGCTCTCCACCAGCAAGAAGCAGCAGCACCTCAGCGCGCCCGCACGGCAACGAGTTCGGTCGCCACCGGCACACCGCGAGCAATCTTCACTCGGACCAGCGCTTCGAAAGGCCTGATCGGTCCCGTCCCCGAGCTCGGAATCGCATGTAGCAACTTATCCACAGAATCGGGGCGGCAAACAAACTCCACCACGCCTTGCGTCCCGAACGTGGTCGTTCCCGCCAGAATCATCACGAACCGGCCGGACCCTATTCCCGGCACCAGCCCGATGACCGAATAATCTTCCGTCAGCGGGACATTGGAAGGACTCGCCAAATAGGTGCTGGCCTCCCCCGGCTTCGGATGTTTGCTGGCGATCGCAAGATCGCCTTGACGCGGCCCCGACGCCACCCTTTGAAAAACGAATTCCTGCGTGCCCGGAATGTCGAGCAACGAAAGATTTTCTGAGGGAGAGCCGACAAAGATCAGGTTGTTATTCCTCACGTCGTCGAGCGTGAACAAACTCCCGCGCTTCACCCGGAGCCTCCGTCCCAGCGTGCCGAACGCGTCATCCAGTGCGTGGATGGCCAACACTTCTCCCACCCCGGTGTAGTGGTCATACACGGCGATCTTCGAATCCTCACGCGAATTGTAGTAACGCATGCCCGTCTCCGGCCGTCCCACGAAGGCAGCATTGCTGAAGATCACCCAAGGCTCTTCGACTCCGGAGGTAAAAGGCCGCCAAAAGGCGGCCAAAGGACCGGCGGCCCGCGCCACGCTGGGTGCAGCCATCGCAGGCTCGGGCAGTTTCCGGTTCCACAGCAGGCTCCCCAAAACAATCAGCGAGACGATGAGGCCGGCCGCGAGCAAGACAACCGCAATCCGCCACGGTGCCGAAACGGTTTCGACCGCAACGCTTGGCGGCGACTCCCGCAGAGGCACGGCCTGAGGCTGCGGGTGCGGCTCGATCGTTCGCGCCTCGAAGACGAGGTGATAATTGCCCTTCGGAATCTTGACCAGGATGGGGTCCGCCGCTCCCTCCCCGGAGTAGTACTCCGCCAGCTTCAGACGAAGACGCCCGGCTTGCACTCGAATCGTTGAGTCCGACTGCGGATCAAAATCCGCGTGCCGCCCATACACCTCGGTGGCAATCTGATACTCCTTCAATGGTGCGTCGGGATGGTCGATGGATTGCTTTGCAAGATATTGCAACAGCTTGCACAGGGATTCTGACCCTCGCAAACTATGACTTTTAATAATGTTATCTATTTGTTGGAAGAATTGTTCGGGACCGGCGGCGAAAGTGTGTCTCACAACCATTTAACACCGGTGTAACAGGGATTAGTATCCTCACGCAGTAGCAGCATTTTACCGCAGTAACCGTTTAAAAACCTAGTGAAACGTACCGCGCGGATCGCTTTGCATGTGGTTTGCTCTTCTCCCATGATGGTGGCCCACGGAACTCACAGCTTCGTATCAACTGTGTGGCTGACCAACGGTTTTGGCGGGCCACTCGGGCCCCATGTTTCTTGTTTAAGGAGAGAATATGCCTAGGTTTCGAAGCTCCGCATCGCTGTTGGCGTTGATCTTGCTCGCAAGTTTTTCCTTTGCTCAGTCCAGCACGGGATCAATACAGGGTACTGTGTTCGACGCCCAAGGAGCTGTTGTCACCAATGCTTCCGTGACGGTCACCAATTTGGGCACGAATCGTGCGGTGACGGTTACGAGCAACGGGGACGGTCTGTTCAGCCTGCCAGCCTTGGACCCTGGATCTTACAAGGTAGAAGTGACGGAGACGAACTTCCAAACTACAACGCAGCAGGTCACGCTGCAAACCGCGCAAGTCTTGAATCTGGAGTTCAAGTTGCAGCCGGGCTCAACCAGCACAACCGTGGAGGTGACGTCCGCGGTTCCGATTGTCGACACTTCAACCTCCGGTGTAAGCGACATAGTCGTCGGTCGGCAGATCACGGATCTTCCCCTGAACGGTCGGAATTTCACTCAGTTGGCGTCGATGGTTCCGGGCGTCACCCGGGGACAGCCCGGCAACCAGCAAAGCGGGCAAGGCAACCAATCCGAAACCTTCCGGTACGCTGCTAGTGGCGGCGGGGCAATTTCAGCCAATGGCGTCCGTGTACAGGCAAATAATTTCCTGTTTGACGGCATTGACAACAACGAATCGCTCGTCAACACGATCATCTTCTTCGTCGACACCGATGCCATCCAGGAATTTCGTGTGGACACCAGCGTGGCACCGGCGGAATATGGCCGAGCCGGCGGCGCGGTCATCAACGCCACCTACAAGTCTGGCACTAACGACTGGCACGGTACCGCTTTCTGGCAGATTAGAAACAGTGCGGCCGACGCTGACGCCAACTATTTCTCCGGCGCACCGTCCTTGTTGTTTCAGCGCAACCAGTTCGGATTTGCCGGCGGCGGCCCTGTGATCAAGAACAAATTGTTTATTTTTGGCGACTACCAGGCTTTGCGCCAGAAGCTGCCCTTGAACGACGGTCCCATAACGGTGCCTACCACCTTGGAACGCACTGGCGATTTCTCGGAATTGTTGACAGCGGTAAAGGAACCGAGCGGCACATCGGACAAGACTCAGCTCTACTATCCCGGCGCCACCACTACATTGCTCCAACAAGCCAATCCCATACCGGGGAACAACTTTCTCAACACTTCGCTTGGGATCGTACCTGCCGGGCAGAACTATGAGAATGCCTTCCCGCTGCCCACCATCGCAGGCAGCGACCCCCGCTGCTCAGTGGTTTCAACGGGCGACGGTGTCTGTCTCGAGAACAACTTCCAGCCGGCTCGTGTCCAGTTGCAAAAATACAACGACTTTAACGTACGCCTCGACTACATTCTCGGCTCAAAAGATCAGGTTTTTGCCCGATATAGTTACGGTCAAGATACGGACACCACGACTTCGCAGATGTCGACTCTACCCGCGGGCTATGGCTCGGGCTTCCAGTTCCAGCATCCGCGCAGCGTAGTGCTGGGTGAAACTCACACCTTCGGACCTACCATAGTCAATGAATTTCGCCTCGGCTACGTCCGCTCGTTCTTGGGTTATCAGCCGCCGGACGGCTCTATTCCCCTCTCCGCAAATCTCGGCATCCCCAACGCGAACACCAGCCCGCTGCTTGGCGGTGGAGCGCTGATCGGCAACAGCGGCAACCAGATTTCCTACACCGGAGACTATGGCGATTACTTCGTTCCTGAAGACACCTACCAACTGGCCGACAACGTTTCATGGGTCAAGGGACGCCACGCGCTCAAGTTTGGCGCGAACGTCATCTGGCGGCAGGTGAACTTCTTCAACCCGATCGCTGGAAAAGGCTTTTTCCAGGCCTCCTCGGGCTCGCCGTGGTCGACCGGATACGAACAGTCGGACTATCTGTTTGGCTGGATAAATAATTATCAGGTCGGTCCTGCCAGTGGGACGTTCCACACCCGCAGTTGGGAGAATGGGTTTTACGGCGAGGACGACTATCGAGTGAACAATCGTCTGACTCTCAACCTCGGCCTGCGCTACGACCTGTACACCTGGCCGACCGAAGTCAACAACCGCATGGCCAACTTTGACGTGGCGACGGGCGCGATCCTCCTGGCAGGTCAAAACGGCGTTTCCGACAGCACGCTGACCAATCCGAAGCATAATTTTGCTCCCCGTATTGGGTTTGCCTACGACCTGTTCGGAGACCAGAAGACCTCGATCCGCGGTGGCTACGGCATCTTCTACTTCATTGACCGTGAGGGTATCGACAAGCAGATGTCGCAGAATGCGCCGTTTGGCGGCAGCGCATCTTACAACTACGGAAACGCCGTAACGAACGACGGCTATTTTGTGAACGGCAGCGGGACTTTCCTGACTTTGGGTGGCCTAGCGCAGCAGACTGCCAACGGTGCCCCGATCGTCAGCACGATCACCGCCACCGGGTTCCCCAGCAAAGCGTCACTGCCAATCAGCCTAACGGCTCCCGCCAATGTCAGCCTCACTGGCTGGCTGCCGAAGGACACTACCTCCAACGTGCAGCAGTGGAACTTGCAACTCCAGCATCAAATTAACGCGAATACGGCCGTGACACTAGCATACGTCGGCACCAAGGGGACGCATCTTTCCACGTTCTACGATGTGAATCGCCCCGCCTACACCACCGGGATCAAACCCTTCCCGGCCCTCGGCACCGTTCCGGTCAACGACACCAGTGGCAATTCCATTTACCACGGTTTGCACGCGCAGGTAGAGCGGCACCTCACCAGCGGGATTCAATTCACCGCCGCTTATACCTGGTCGCATGCCATTGACAACACGGAAGCGGGTTTCGACAACGATTACCGTTATGGCGGCAACGAGGTCGATGCTTTTGATTGGCAAACCCAGGAGCGCGCCAACTCCAATCTCGACGTTCGCCATCGGTTTGTATTCAACGCTCTCTACGAACTGCCATTCGGTCGCGGTCGCACCTTCGGCCATGACTGGAACACGGCTACCAATGCGCTCTTGGGCGGATGGCAATTCAGTCCCATTCTGACTCTCGCCAGTGGCTTTCCGTTTGATGTCACTTGCCAATATTGCTACAGTCCCAGTACCCGACCCAACCTGATTGGGCCTCTGCATCAAATCAACAGTCCGCGCAACTGGTTTGACACGTCGTCTTTCGGCCCGGTAACAACCATCAACGGCGTTCCGATCGCTCCGGGTACTGGCCCTCGAAATCCATTCACGGGCGCGGGTACGAAAGATATGGACTTGAATATTAGCAAGACCTTCGCCGTTACCGAGCGCATTAAGATAGGGTTCAGTGGCGATTTCTTCAACCTGTTCAACACACCACAGTTCAACCAGCCCGACGGAAACTTCAGTCATGGGAGTTTCGGGACAGTCACCAGCCTGCGCGTGGATAGTCAACGTGAAATCCAAGCCGGGCTCCGCGTGACCTTCTAGACCCAACACGAGGAGGGGAGCACTGTACTGCTCCCCTCAGGTTGCCCGCCGCCATGAAACCCATCTTCGCGAATCGCCCAGTCCGAGTAATTGCTGTCTTCTTCATAGCGTTGTCTACTCTGGTGGAGGCGCAAGCCCCCGCTGTTCGCAAGATCGATCCTCCCAACTGGTGGGTGAACTACACGCCCGAACTCACGCTGCTGCTCACCGGTGAAAACCTGGGCGGCGCTCGCGTGGAAAGCCCCACGAAGGGTCTGACTCCTCTCGGCGCGGAAGCTTCTGCCAACGGACATTATCTCTTCGTCCACCTGCAACTGAGTTCCAATCTGCCGTCGGGAACCGTTCCCTTGCGCCTGATCAACTCAGCGGGATCAACCACGGTCCCGTTGTCGCTGCTGGCCCGCGCCGACTCCCACGGCCGCTTCGAAGGCTTCTCTCGCGACGACGTCATTTACCTGATCATGCCCGACCGCTTCGCCGACGGCGATCCGTCGAATGATCGGCCTCCAGGTTCAACCGGACTTTATGACCGCAGCCAGCCCATGGCATATCACGGCGGCGATCTCCGCGGCATTCGCGAGCATCTTGGATATCTGCGCGACCTTGGCGTCACCGCGATCTGGCTCACTCCCGTCTGGAAGAATACCGACTCCGACTACCACGGCTACCACGTCGTCGACTTCTATGCTCTCGACGACCACATGGGATCAATACAGGAATACCAGGCGCTGGTGGCCGACGCTCACAAGCTGGGCATGAAGGTGTTAATCGACTACGTCGTCAATCACACCGGTCCTCATCATCCCTGGGCCAACGATCCACCGACGCCTACGTGGTTTCATGGCACACCCGCGCATCATCTGGAGCCTGCTTATACGTTCACCGGGCTGGTCGATCCGCACGCTTCGCCGCGTGAGTATCTCAACACACTTGACGGCTGGTTTGCGGGCAAGTTGCCCGACCTGAATCCGGACGATCCCGCGCTCGCCCTCTACCTGGCGCAGAATGCCATGTGGTGGACGGAGACCGCGCAACTGGATGGATTCCGCCTGGACACATTTCCCTATTCCACGCGCCAGTTCTGGAGCGGATGGCATCAGCGACTGCGCCAAGTCTATCCGCAGCTCAACAGCGTCGGCGAAGTGGCCGACGCCGATTCGACCATCACATCATTTTTTGAAGGCGGACGAGAACAATTCGATGGCATCGACACCGGCCTGGCAACGGTCTTCGACTTTCCTCTCTGCTACGCCTTGCGTGACGTAGTCATCAAGGGCGCGCCAATGGAGAAGGTCGTCGATGTTCTCCGGCACGACGAACTCTACCCGCATCCGGAGATGCTGGTCACCTTCATCGGCAATCACGACACCCGGCGCTTCGTGAGTGAAGAAGGCAGCAACCCGGCTAAGCTCAAGGCCGCGCTGTCGTTGCTGCTGACATTGCGCGGGATTCCACAAATCTATTCCGGTGACGAAATCGGCATGCCGGGCGGCGACGACCCCGACAACCGCCGCGACTTCCCGGGAGGGTTCCCCGGCGATCCGCGCAACGCCTTCACCGCCAGCGGCCGCACCGCTGAACAACAGGATGTATTCGCACACGTCCAGTCATTGCTGGCCCTTCGCCAGAGCCACGCCGCGCTGCGAACCGGAAAGCAGTGGCACGTCGGATGGGACGAAAATTACTACGCTTTCCTGCGCGAGTTGCCGGAAGAGAAACTGCTGATTGTCTACAACAACGCTCCTAAGACGCGAGAACTCAACATCCCCGTCGAAAACACGCCGCTTGAAACTGCGCACCAGCTGCAGTCGGTGTTTGGGAATACGTCCGCGGAACTAGTGGCCGGAAAGGTGCACGTCTCCTTGCCGGCCCAGACCCTCGCCATGTTCAGCGTGCGTTAGTGGAACGAAGAGCAACCTTCAATTGACTCCCTATCGCGCCGTTTCGGTAAAAGTGGCCACAGGATGCCCCAACCCATACGGCGCTTCTGCAGTCACATGCACGATCCCCGCACTAGCAGGCAACGTCAGCACCACCGCCGCGTTCCCCGACGCGTCCGTAGTAACCAATCGATTCGAGAGCGTTCCCGAGTCGGAAGTGAACAGAATGTCAGCTCCCGCTCCCGAGGTTCCGCCCGATTTTCCCGGAGCCAAAGTAACGGAAAGGCTGAGGTTCGTTCCGGGTGCTCCGCTTTGATTGTTTCCTCGTTGGCTAAGCGATGCCGGCGGATTGCCAACAAGAATGTACCCTTCCTGTTGTTGGCCAATCCCGGCGTTATCCGTGGAAGAAACGCTGTAGTGATAGAACCCAGGGGTCTTGCCCGCCGTCACCGTAATCGCTCCGTTTTGCCCGGAAGTGACCGTGCCTTGCGTCACCGCCAGGGTAATTCCCGTAGCCGACTGTGGAGTTCCCAGCGTGACCGTCCCAGTTCCCGAAACAATCTTCGGAGAAAGCATCACCTTCCCGCCCGCCGCCACCATCACCGTATCAGGATTCAGATCCCACTCCGCGCTCGGCAGCGCGCCGGAACCCGTGATGACCAGCAGCGTTGCCGTGTACGGAGCAAGCGTCAGGCTCGATGACCAGGCCTGCGGCGACGAGGCCACAATCTGCGTCGGATTTTTCGGTCCCAGCGTGTACGTCGTAACTTGCGAGGGCGTAAATCCGTTGATCACAAACTGCGCGGCGAGTGTGGTTGCAGGAGCCTTGTTCAGCACCATCACGGTTAAAGTTGTGCCCGCAGCGTCCATCGCCGCAAAGCTACTGACCAGATTTGGGCTACCGTTGTTCGTCGCCGAAACTGAAGTTCTAGCGAACCGGTGATGCCGCCCGTCGTAATTGGTATAAAGCTTCAGCCCAAGGTAATTCGGATTCCCCGGAACCGGCGCCACCCAGCGCGACGCCAGGTAAGCGCGCTCCCGCCCTAGAATGCCATAAGCGTCGGCATCCGACAGCGCCGTCGAGTAATCCGACTCGCCAGCGATGGCGGCATTCCACTCCGTTATGCTTAGAGGCGTGCCAGGATAGATCATGTTCGCAATCGCCCGCATGCGTGGAATCCGGAACGGAATCGTCTTCTTCGGCTGAATAAATGTGGTCCATTTCTGGTCGATATCGCTCCCTACGCTGACGTAGGTTGGATCCCAGTAATCCCGGAATATCCGCAAAGCCAATGCTCGCTTTTGCGCTAACGTGTAGGCGGAAGTGTCGGGCGTGTCAGGATACGCATGGAGATCGAACACGTCGAGCGAGCGCGTACCAGCAACCTGATCCTGCCAATACACTTCATTCAGCCACCAAGGCAGAAAGTCGTTTCCGGCATGAGCGGGTTTGTCGGCGTTGTTGGCGCCGTTCCAGTAAAACCACCAGCAGCAGGTAATCGGCCCCAAGCGAATCGCCGCCGGATCCCACCCCTTCAGCGCGCGGCTCTCGGCAATAAACGTATCGCGCAGCTCGTCATAGGTTGAAGGCAGCGGATGCACATCGCGATGCGTGCTGCCCCAGATTTCAATCTCGTTGTCCATGTCGTAAAAATGCGGAGCGCTGCCGAAAGCGGCAGCCAAACTCGCCGCCCACTGGCTCCGGTAAACACTGTTCGGTGGATCGTTGCTCCCGGGCTGATCCAGCAGCGGGAAATACGCATCGTTTGGATTTGCCGTAAGGTAGGTAGGGTTGCCGCACGTCCCGGAAACAATGCCGTCGCCCGCGTCCGTGTTGTATGGATCCACGCTGCATTGCGCCCCATCCTTCGCAACCGAAAAGCTCCAGTGGTAATTGTCCGAAGAATCTCCCTGCTGCGTCGACGTCTCCGCGCTTTGCGCGACCCACGGCAGCATCACCATCGTCATCAGCGGGTTGCTGCCCGCCGCTTTCACGTCCCGGATGAACTGCGTGGCGTTGCCATCGCCGCCATTGCCGAACCCTTCGGCAGCAAAGTCCTCAAAGTAGTAGTCATTGGCGGCATTGTAAGTGTCGAGCTGCCAGTTGTAGGTCGAAGTCGCATCGCCGCCCCAGCGCACTACAGTCAATCCGCTATCGGCGATGGTCGCCGCGTCCTTAGGATAGGCGCCGCCATAAACATAAGTGCTGATAGGGTGCCGGTTCGTCAAGGCGTCAATAGTAATGGTGACCGTTTTGCTGGTGAGTGGCCTTGCCTGCGTAGAGGAGTACGCATTCATCTGCCCAGCGGAGCGCTGCTCCGCCGCCTGCGATGAGCTAAAGCCGGAGCTTGCGGCCGCGACGCTAGGTTCGTCGCCCGTCCCGGGCTGATCGTTGGAAGCAGCCGCTATCGTCGGTCCAGATCCTGACACGCCGCTGGTGACAACTAACCCGAGAACGGCTGCAACGATTCCAAAGCGAATAAAGTAATTCATGGGGGAGGTCTCCTGCCAGTGAATGTTACCTTTGGTGCGGACTGCCTGCGGTACTCATAAGTGCAGTTCAAGATATCGCGTTTTCGCACCCCAGCGCGGAACGTGTCATAGAGCACTCCAAGCAGAGAGCTGAGATCTCGCCCCGACGTGACCCAAGGAAGCAGGAGAGAACCATCACGGGCTGAGCATCGACGCAAACGACCAGCGCGCGGATGCCGCACCGCCGGTGAGAACGCCGGAACACGGTCTGCTGTCCGTCGCGCAACTCGGTTTGATAGTATTGAGAGGGGAGGGCATGGAATGCTTCCTCCACGTGACTACGCTGTCGCGGCTCATCTGGGGATCCCCATCAGGTCTCGGAATACGAAATAGCAGATGAAAAAGCCGATCACATATAGGTCGCAGTTGTATGAGTATAGTGTGTACACCGTGGCGGTGTAGCTCAGGTGGTTAGAGCGACGGTCTCATAATCCGTAGGTCGTAGGTTCGAGTCCTACCGCCGCCACCAATCCCTTCAACAGCTTGCGCGAAATTCGGCGGCACCTCAATTTCGCTTTGTTGCGTGGGGGTTGCGGATTGCTGCCAACTTCCTTTTCGACTTCTCGACAGGGACCTCGTCTAAACGGTCCCACGAATGACACGTTCGCACCGGGGATCAGATGGCCGCAGGTGTCCACCGTGACCAGAATTGAGCCGCACCCCATCTGCTCCTTCAACATAGACAATCGAAGCCCCATTTTGGAGTGCTAGTGACCCGAAGGTATGCCGCACATCATGAAGGCGCAAGTTGCGGTTCTCGATGAGATCGTGATGTTGCTAAGACATTCCCGATGTTCAACGCATTACGCAAATACTCATTGGCAGGTCAAGGGATAATCGGGCTCAGCTCGTCGCCGTTGACGCATTGACCGGGGTGGGTAGTGAAAATGCCTGGGCTCGACGACTTGGAAGAGTCGGCCCGGAGTCGCTCGGCCTGTGCATGGCAACCATTGCTGCGGGCGAACTGACGAGCGAATAGGTGACTGCGTGCACCGAAAGCGCAATGCGGTTTTGCACTCCCACCTTGCGCATCATTTTCGCAATGTGTGCCTTGACCGTTCGCTCGACAATGCCGAGCGGCTCCCCAATTTCCTTGTTGGAAAGTCCCGCTACCAGCATTTTCAGAACCTGTTTCTCTCGATCAGTGATAGCCCCGTTGGACCCGGACGGCATTCCGCTACGCTGCGCGATGGCGAGTTCAATGAACATCGAAAGTACCCGTCGTGGAGCCCAAATAGAACCTTGATTTACCGTGCGAATCGCCTGAGCAAATTCGCTGGGCGATGCTCCATCAAACACATAGCCTTTCGCTCCGGAAACAATGGCATTCAGCATGACCTTGTAATCCGTGCTGCGTCCGATCACGATAATGGGCAACTTGGGGCGCATCACTTTGAGGTTGGACACCGTGTCGAACAGGTTCTGGCCGGGACGGTCCCCCATTAGTACCACGTCAATGTTCGCCTGAATCGCGATTTCCGGGAGCGAGGCAGAAATTAGTTCTAAATCCGATTCTGAGTCCAATAAGGCGTGGAAACCTACTAACCGCAAGGGATCGCTTTCGACGAGAGCAATACGGATTATCGGCTTCGTGGTTGTTGAGATTTTCATTTAAGGCCTCATGTGTTCGGAGTTCATGGTGCAATCAGTAGGCCTTCCGCCACATAAGGATAGGTACTATAGTGCTCGCGTGTGGACTGAATTCTTCAGTCATGTAGACTTGCGCATCGTCGAGTTGGAGGCGAGGATGTCGCGCATGGAGAATGCGCCCGGATCGTGGCTTGATCCGCGAATCGCCCCAGCGTACTCAAACGTCCTGCCGAGATCGAACTTCCAGCCCATCACGAACGACATACTCATCATGGCCCTTCCCTTGCATTCACTTCTACGAGGTCTGCGCTCAGCAAGTTAAGGAATCCCTGCCACATCATTGAAGGCAAGGCTTAACTGCTCTTTCGCCGAATGAAGGCCCGGCTAGTCACGAGCCGGCCGGTGGCGTTCGTCCGAGTTTGATACGCGCAATCCACATTCCGAACACGGAGAACATTCAGTGAAACACCATGAACAGTGAAATGAGACCAAAGTCCGTTTTGAATCGCAAGATACAACTCGCGTTCGGCTCCGCCCTGTTGACGTTACTCGTCGTGGGTGCGATTTCCTATCGCGGGATGGTCTTGTCCAACGACAGCGCGCGCTGGGTGAGCCACACCCACGAGGTTCTGGAAAGCGTCCAGGATTTAGTCTTCGCGGTGGAGAGCATCGAATCGAACTCCCACGGATTTGCATTGACGGGCAACGAGTCCTATCTCGAGTCCTACCGTAACGGCCTGCTAAAGGTCGCGCAGGACCAGGCAGCTATTCGCCACTTGACATTGGACAACCCTGAACAAGAGCGGCAGATTCCGGAGTTTGAAAACCTGACTGCTCAAAAGATACAGCGCGCGGAGAAAGTCATTCGTCTGCGCCAGGAACAGGGTTTGGCAACGACTGCCACTCGAAGCGGGCCGGTCCAGGGAACCACGGACGAGTTTCTCGCGGTAGTTGGTAAGTTGCAGAGCGAGGAGCTTCGGTTGCTGGTCCTGCGCACCGCAGAGACCAAGCGGCGCTTGAGCCAGACCAAGCCGGTATTGATCTTCGGAACCGCTCTGGGCTTGTTGATCGCCGCCGCAGCCGGCTGGAGCGCCCAGCGCGACAACTCCGCGCGCGGGCGAGCCGAGGGAGCGCTCGGGGATAGCGAAGAAAAGTATCGCATGCTGCTGGATGGGATACACGACTATGCGATTTTTATGTTGGACCCGCTGGGCCAGGTTGTCAGTTGGAATGCCGGCGCCGAACGAATCAAAGGTTACGCCGCGGAACAGATTATCGGGCACAACTTTTCCTGCTTTTTTCCTCCCGAAGATATCAAGCGGGGCAGGCCGGAGGAAGTGCTTCGGATGACTGCCGCAAGCGGCCACCATGAAGAAAACGGCATGCGCGTGCGGAAAGACGGCTCGCAATTTCTGGCGAGTGTCACCTTCACAGCGTTGCGCGATGCGGACGGAAGTCTGCGGGGGTTTTCTGAAATCAGCCGCGACCTCAGCGAGAGCAAGGAGTCGGAGGCGAAGTACCGCGGATTGCTGGAAGCGGCTCCGGATGCAATGGTGGTCGTGAACCCGAACGGAAAGATCGTGTTGTTGAACGTTCAGGCAGAGAAACGTTTCGGATACAGTCGCGATGAACTCATCGGCCAGCCGGTAAAGAACATCATTCCCAAGGGCTTCGCCGAACGTCTGATCGCCGACGCTCTTCGATCTGCGGAAGACGCTATTGAGCAGCAGATCGGTACTGGGATTGAGCTGACCGGGCGGCGGAAGGATGGCAGTGAGTTTCCCCTCGAGATCATGTTAAGCCCGCTGGAAAGCGCGGAAGGAATTTTGGTAACGGCAGCGATCCGCGACATCACCACGCGGAAAATGGCCGAAGCGCTGATCGTCCATTCGTCCGAGCACGATTTCTTGACCGGCTTGCCCAATCGTACGCTCCTGAATGACCGGGTTAATCAAGCGATTCTCTTAGCACTGCGTCACCGGAGAAAACTCGCGGTCCTGTTCCTGGATTTGGATGGTTTCAAACACATCAACGATTCCCTCGGGCATCCGACCGGCGACAAGCTTCTTCAATCTGTCGGGAAACGCCTGGTGGATTGCGTGCGCGGTTCAGACACGGTAAGCCGGCAGGGCGGGGATGAATTCGTTGTGCTGCTTTCCGAAGAGGAAAGCGCGGAAGATGCGTCAGTCACCGCGAGAAGAATGCTTCGGGCGGTGGCCGAAGCTCATTTCATCGACCAGCACGATCTTCACGTCACCTCCAGCGTTGGCATCAGTGTTTATCCCGACGACGGCCAAAATGCGGAGACCTTGATCAAGAATGCGGACACCGCCATGTATCAGGCGAAGGAAAACGGGCGTCAGACATATCAGTTTTTCGAGCCTGCTATGAACCTCCGGGCCGTGGAGCGGCAATCCATCGAGGGGGACCTGCGGCGCGCCCTGGAACGGCACGAATTTGTGGTGCACTACCAACCGAAGATCAATCTGAAGACGGGACGGATTGCCGGTGCAGAAGCATTGCTACGGTGGACGCATCCCATTCGAGGGTTGGTCTCTCCGGCACAATTTATTCCGGTTGCGGAAGACTGCGGCCTTATTCTGCCCATCGGCAACTGGGTTCTTCGTCAAGCCTGCCAGCAAGCCCAAGCGTGGTTGGCTGCAGGCCTGCCTATGGGCACCATGGCGGTGAATATCTCAGCGATGCAGTTGCGCGAAGGAACTTTTGTTGACAGCGTGTTCGCAATATTGAAGGAGACAGGGCTGGATCCGAAATTTCTTGAAGTAGAGCTGACCGAAAGCGTTCTGATGAAGCATGCCGAGTCCACCGCGTCCATCCTCAAGGCACTGAAAGCCAGGGGGGTGCAGGTGGCGGTCGATGACTTCGGCACCGGGTACTCCAGCTTGAGTTACCTTAGAAAGTTTCCCATTGATGCCCTCAAGATCGATCAGTCCTTCGTCAGTCAGATCACCACCGTACCCGACGAAACCATCATCGTGAAGGCAGTGGTCAGCATGGGCCGAAGCCTTAAGCTTCGGGTGGTTGCTGAGGGCGTGGAAACGCAAGAACAGCTGGCATTTCTTCAGGCCCACCAATGTGACGAGGCACAAGGATACTTTTTCAGCCGGCCGGTGCCTCCCCAGCAGTTCGCCAAATTGCTCAAAAGCGGCATTACAAAGGCAGCCTCAGCTAAATGAGTTAAGGGCGGCTAGCGCGTTCCAAAGCCTTTAAGTAGAGAGAGTGAGACTTATATGAAATTGAAAATTCTGGTGTGGACACTCGTAGCAGTTACCGCCACCGCGGTTTCCGGCGCACAATCCAGCATAGCGCAGGTACCCTCCCGTGCTTCGATCACTGCCAATTATGGCAAGCTGCCGCTGACCTTCGAAGCCAACCAAGGCCAGGTTGACTCTAAAGTCAGGTTTGTTTCGCTTGGTCCGGGATACAGTGTGTTTCTCACCTCAGGTGGAATGGTGCTCTCTCTGCGTCCGAGTAAAGCCGTGTCTTCCCAGCCGGCGGACAACGTCGCTGCGATCAACAAAGCCCAGCGGTCCGCGAAGTCCACATTACAGTTCAAGCTGCTGGGAGCAGCCGAGAATCCAACTGTGATTGGAGAAGATCCGCAGCCCGGCCGTGTGAATTACTTTATCGGGAACGATTCTGCGAAGTGGCATAGGAACGTGCCGACCTATGGCCGAGTCCGCTACAAAAACGTGTACCCGGGCATCGATCTGGTCTACTACGGAAATCATCAGCAGTTAGAGTACGACTTTGCCATAGCTCCGGGAGCTGACCCCAGACAGATTCAATTCGAAATCAAAGGCGCCAATCAAATCAAACTTGACGGCGGAGGCGACCTGGTTTTGCAAACCAGCAACGGGGAACTTCATTTCCAAAGTCCGGTCGTCTACCAGGAATCCAACGGATTGCGCGTGCCCGTGTCCGGCGCGTATGTCATGAGCGATTCGGCGCACGTCGCTTTCCATGTTGCGCAGTACGATGTGAGCAAACCGCTCGTCATCGACCCCGTTCTGGTCTACTCGACCTACCTGGGCGGAAGTGGCAATGACCAACCCACCGGGATTGCCGTGGACAGCACTGGCAGCGTCTACGTCGCGGGCTACACCGACTCCACTGACTTTCCGCTGGCCACTCTGGGATCGATTCCGGCCGGCGCGCCCCACGTCTTCGTCGCCAAACTCGATCCGACCGGTTCGAACTTGGTGTATGCGGACTACATCGGCGGAAACAGTCAGGATTACGGCTTCGCGCTGGTACTGGACAGCGCCAACCATGTGTACGTGACCGGCACCACAGACTCGAGCGATTTTCCCATGGTCAACCCGTATCAGGGTTCCTACCCGGGATCATTCAATGCCTTCCTGACGAAAATCTCTGCCGACGGCTCCTCACTCTTGTACTCAACCTACCTCGGGGGAAATGCTTCGGACGAGCCCTCCAGTATTGCGATCGATAGCTTGGGGAGCGTGCTGGTCGCCGGAAACACTTCGTCCACAAACTTCCCGGTGGTCAATGCGTACCAGGCCACGGCTTCGCCGAATCAAAACGGCTCCTATGGGAGCTATGGGTTCCTGACGAAGTTCAGTCCCAATGGATCGTCCCTTATCTATTCCACTTATCTCAGTGGCAACTCCAATGTGCCGCTCAATTGCGGGGGCAATCCCTGTTGGCCCTCACCCTACAGTGCCATCACCGGCATCGCGTTGGATTCGAATGGCAACACGTATGCCGCGGGCGTCACCAATACTTACAATTTCCCGACGACGACGGGCGCCTACCTTGCCACGAACTCGACCTCGCAGGACAATGCCGTCGGATTCGTCAGCAAAATCAGCAGCTCCGGAAGCCTCGACTACTCCACCTATTTCTATGAATCCAGTGGCACAATCATGAACCTCAGTGCCATCGCAGTGGATGCTTCTGGGTCGGCTTATGTGACCGGCGTTACTCTGAGTGATGGCACCTTCCCGATTACCGCGACCAGCATCTGCAATCCTTCCGTTGAAGGGTGGGGATGCAACTTCGCTTTCGTGACCAAATTTGATCCGACGGGCTCGACGTTGCTGTACTCGACTTTTCTGGGCCCGAACAACGATGCCAACCCACAAGCGATCGCGCTCGATGCCAACGACGATGCTTACGTCTTGGCGTCGACGTCCAGCGCTACCTTTGGCACAGTCAACGGCATCGAGCCTTACGCAAATGGGTCAGACCTGCTGTTGGTGGAGATTGACGCAAGCGCAAGCACGGAACTGTTCGCTACCTACCTGGGCGCGAGCGGGAATGAGTCTCCCGCTGGTTTAGCTCTCGATTCCAATGGGAACCTCTACATCGCCGGTTCTACGGATTCAACCGACCTTCCGGTGACGCGCTCCGCGTTCCAGAGTGTATTGGGAGGAAAGACCGACGCCTTCGTTCTCAAGATCGGAGCCGCGTCCGCACCAGCCGTTTCCTTGAGTCCCGCTTCTTTGCAGTATGCCAGTCAGACGGTCGGCTTAAGCAGCCAGCCGCAAACTGTCCTGCTGCGCAACATGGGTAGTTCGGCGCTTTCGATTTCATCGATCACAAAGACCGGCGATTTTGCCGAGACCGATAACTGCGGGAACATTGTGCCGGCTGCCGGCAGCTGCGCGTTGTCTGTTACATTCACTCCGTCCGCCACGGGGCCTCGCAGTGGGACTATCGTGATTCAGGATGACGCGGCGGGATCGCCCCATACCATTAGTCTGAGCGGAAGCGCCTTTGGTGCCGCTGTCACGCTGAGTCCCTCCAGCCTCTCCTTCACCAGCGTGCCGGTAGGAACCTCCAGTGCTGCCCAGACGATAACGCTAACCAGCAGCGGCGACAGAACGCTGGCTATCAGCAGCATCCAGATCACGGGCGACTTCACGCAAACAAACAACTGCCCGGCCAGTTTGTCCGCGGGGTCCGTTTGCGCGATCAATGTAACGTTTGCTCCGACAACGTCTGGAACCCGCAATGGAACGGTGACGATCTCTGATAGCGAGGGAGGTAGTCCCCAGACGGTGGGACTGACCGGGGTGGAATCAGACTTCAGTCTTTCCAGTTCGACCAGTAGTCAGACGATCAAGGCTGGTTCTACTACGACCTACACACTCAAGGTTGCTCCAGTGGGCGGGACATTCTCGAACGCCGTCAAACTGAGCTGCAGCGGAGCCCCCTCGAACACGACCTGCAGTCTATCTGCCAGCTCGGTGACTCCCGGTTCGAACCCGGCTGCTGTGACGCTGACGATCACTACCACGGGCACTTCTGCCGAAGCAAGACCGCTTCGTCTATCGCGGGATCAGCCACTATATGCGGTTTGGTTGCAGTTCCAGGGACTCGGCCTCTTTGGATTGATGTTGGCAGGCTCAAAGCGCCGCACGAAGAAACTTCCTGTGCTGATTGCGCTGGTCCTTCTGGTTGGAGCAATGCTGTTCATGTCCGCCTGCGCTGGCGGTACCGGTATCGCCCCACGAACCCAACCCGGGACTCCGCCGGGAACATACACAATCACCGTCTCTGGAACTTCTGGTGCTTTGCAGCACTCACTTCCCTTGACTCTGATAGTGCAATAGACACCGCGCCTACACAGGGTCTACGGCGGAGCTTAGTTGCACGCCATCATGTTCTGGGTCACACCCTGCAGGCTGATGATCGAGTTCGCTACCAGGGGCGCGCTCCAGAACCTGTGGTGGTGCTTGCGCAGGTAGTAGGCGGCGAACACAGAGGCAGCGGTCTTGGCGGAAGCGACGGCGTAGCTGCGGCCAACGGTAGGGTGAGTGCCATAGAGGTAGGCGGACTGAACTTCCACGTTGCAGACATTCGTCCTGCCGGCCAGCCAGTTCTGCCGGGCGAATAGCGTTGTGTAGGAATCTGCGAACGTGCTGCCGGCGGAGATCAGCGCGAGGCTGACAAACTTGGCATCGACAACTTTCGTCTCGGCAACTATCGGCGCCGGAGCTGGCAGGGTGGACCGCACGATGAATTCAGCGGCGGCTATTTCCGCGCTGGGCGCATTTGGCAATTCCTTCGCCACAGTGACCGCGGTCAATACCAGCACCACCAACGCAGACTGTAGGATTGATTTCATGATCGTTTCTCCTCTGACCGGCGAGTGTGAAGCAGCGGCGCTTTGTTTCGCGTTTCCCACCGATTTGCTGAGATTCGTCATGAGGCGAGATTACGTTGGTACGTGTTCCAGCACAATTGGAAGAACGTGGTGGTGAGTGGAAGAACGTTCTAGTAAGTTAGTAACGGGTGGTAACCACCGGTTAGTTACCTTAGCAGGGTGGGAACGGCACGGCTTCGCCGCCTGCGAAAAACTCGATTTTGCGTTTGCTTTTGGGTGGCGCAGCGGTTTACCGCTGCGATAACGGGAGTAGGACCCATAATCCACGAGGTCGTAGCCTCGAATCCTACCGCCGTCACCAACTTCAAACCGCTACTGCACTTTTCCGTCGGTGTCCATCAACCGGAACTCGCCGAGGTTCAGCTCTCGCACACCGGCTTCAATCTTGGCGCGATCGCCCACCACGATCCAGATCAGGTTGTCCGGACGCACCACTTCTTTTGCGGCCGCGCTTACGTCGCTCGTCTTAAGGGCGCGGACTTTCCCTGCGTAGGTGTCGTAGTAATCGTCGGGGAGTCCGAATTGCACCAGGTCCACGATTGACTGTCCTAGCGCGCTCAGCGTCTCGCGCGACCCTGGGAGCTTCAGAGTTTCGTTGGCCTGAATTTTCGCGAGCTCGTCGGCTCTAATTGGATGGTCGCCGGCGATTCCGCGGAACTCCTTGTTCATCTCCACCAGCGATTCCTTGGTCTTGTCGGTTTGCACGGGCGCAATGGCGTAGAACGGGCGCTGCGACCGGGCATCACGAAGCACGGTGCGCACTCCATACGACCAGTGTTTGTCTTCCCGCAGATTCATATTCATGCGCCCGCCAAACGTGCCGCCCAGACTGTCGTTCATGGCTTCAATCGCGATTTCCTGCGGATTCGCCCGGGGGGGCGCCACCACTCCCGCGATGATCACCGATTGCAGCGCGCCCGGTTTGTCGATCAGGTACACGGCGGACTTCGATGCAACGGCAACGGTCTTCACGTTCTTTGCTGGCGCGCTTCCGCTCTTCCACCCGGCAAAAAGCTTTTCCAGTTTTGGCGTCACTTCCGCCAGCGTCGTGTCGCCCACCACGATTAACGTCGAGTTGTTCGGATGCAGCCAGGTGTCATGAAACTTTACCAGGTCCCCTCTCGTCAGTTTGGCCACGCTTTCCTTTGTCCCGGATCCCGTCAGCGGATTCCCGTACGGATGGTCCGCTCCGTACAAGAGCGCCGGCAATACTCGCAAAGCCAGCGTCGTGGGCGTGTTTTGTTCGCGCTCGATTCCGGCCAGCGCCAGTTTCTGCTCGCGCTTCACTTCCGTCTCGGGATACGACGGATTCAAAACGACGTCCGCAAACAAGTCGAGCGACGGGTCGAGTTTTGCGGTCAACGCCGAAAGAGACACGAACGACAGATCGAGATTTGAAGATCCGCGCAACGTGGCTCCAAGCGATTCCAACTCGTCGCTGATCTGCAGCGCGTTGCGCGTGCGCGTCCCGTCGGTCAGCACCTGCATCGCCAGGTTGGCAGTCCCCGGCGTCGTCGACGCATCGGAGGCGAATCCGGCGTCGGTTGCCAACGTGAAATTTACCAGCGGAACTTCGTGACGCTCCGCGAGAATGATCTTCAATCCGTTCGACAGCGTCGCCCGCTGCAATTTTGGCAGCTTCAACTCCGGCGGCGTTCCGGTATCCGGTGCCTTGCCGCGATCCGCACCCGCGGACGCCGTCTTGTAGTCGGGGAAAGGGTCCACTTCGAGGATGTACACGCCGTCCGAAAGCCAATGCTGCGCCGCCGCCCTCAGATCCTCGGCCGTCGCCAGTCGTACGCGCTTGAGCGAGATCTTGTAGGCGTCCGGACTTCCGAGAAACGCCTGGTTCTTCGCCAGTCGGTCCGATTTTCCGCCGAATCCGCCGATCCGCTCGATCCCGCGAATGAACTCCGCCTCATGCTGCGTTTTGACGCGCTGCAATTCCTCGGGCGTCGGGCCGCTCTTCACGAAGCGCGCCAGTTCTTCATCCAGTTCTTTTTCCACCTGCGCAATACTCTGTCCCGGCCGCGCCGTCGCGCGCACGTAGAACTGCCCGCCAATCTCCCCCAAATCGGTGAAGGCCAAAGCATCCGTCGCAATCTGGTCTTCATATACCAGACGCTTGTAGAACCGCGACGATTTCCCGGAACTCAGGCAATCACTCACCAGATCCAGGTAATCGCCTTCCGCGCTGCCATATTCCGGGATGTTCCATACCTTGTAGATTCGCGCCTGGGGCACGCGGTCCTGCACCACCTGCCGGTGCGTCCCCGTCATCTTTGCAATCCACACTTGTTGGTGCGCCACCGGCGGTCCCGCCGGAATGTCGCCAAAATACTTCGTGACTTTTTCGCGCGCCGTCTTCGCGTCGATGTCGCCCGCTAATACCAACACGACATTCGACGGACCGTAGTACGTCTTGAACCACTCCTGCACGTCTTTCATCGACGCCGCATCCAGGTCCGCCATGTCTCCGATCGTCGTCCACGAATACGGGTGCCCCGCTGGATACGTATTTTGCGTGAGCAGTTGCTCCGTCACCCCATAGGGCTGGTTCTCGCCCTGGCGTTTCTCGTTTTGCACCACGCCGCGCTGCAAATCGAGCGTCTTCTGGTCCAGCGCTCCCAGCAGGTGCCCCATGCGATCGGACTCCATCCACAGCGTAAAATCCACCGCCGAGGTGGGGACATTCTCGAAATAATTTGTGCGGTCCGAATTAGTGGTGCCGTTCAAGTCGGTCGCGCCAACGTTTTCCATGGCGTCGATGTACCGCCCCGGCGCATGCTCGCTGCCCCCAAACATAAGGTGTTCGAAAAGATGCGCGAATCCGGTCTTCCCAGGCTTCTCGTTCTTCGAGCCCACGTGGTACCAAATATTGATCGCCACGATCGGCGCCTTGTGATCCTCATGCACGATCACGGTCAGGCCGTTGTCCAGGACAAAGCGCTCATACGGGATCTCAATCTCCTTGGTCTTCGTCTGTGCCGAACCGCTCGTAACAAATGCGAGCACAAGGAACAAAACCACAAATTCCATCCGCATCTTCAACCCTCCGAACCAATTTCACAAAACCATGTCTGCTTCAACTCTTTGACTCGGGAAACGAAAAATAGTTTACACCCGAGGTTTGGAATTCCCTTCCCCGCCTCCAACCGACGAACGGCCCTTCGCGGTGTTATCCTAAGCGAGGTCACGCCGCAGGGCTTTAACCTCATTCATGTCCAATCCAGAGACCTCATCCAATCCAAGCATGTCCGATCCAGACGCGCCCAACTCAGGCACTCCGGAATCCACGCCAGCCAAAGAGCCGGCCGAATCACTTCCGGCCGAATCATTCAAAGATATTTTTTCCGAGTACGAGCAGAGCCATTCCCGCAAGAGCGAACCAGGCTCGCAGCGCCGCGAAGGCACCGTGATTGCCTTGACCGCCGATTCCGTCGTTCTCGATATCGGATTCAAGACCGAAGGCGTTCTACCGCTAACGGCGTTTCCTGCGGATAAACCGCCAAAGCCCGGCGACAGAGTGCAGGTCACCATCAAGGGGCGCGATCCCGAAGGCTACTACGAACTGACTCGCGGCAAGGTCGAGCGTCCCACCGACTGGGCCTCGCTGGAAAAGGCCTTCGCCGAGAAGTCGACGATCATCGGCACCGTGACGGGCGTGGTCAAGGGCGGATTGAGCGTGGACATAGGCGTGCGAGCCTTCATGCCGGCATCGCGCAGCGGCACGCACGACGCGTCGGAATTGGAGAAGTTGGTCGAGCAGGAAATCCGCTGCCGCATCATCAAGCTCGACGTGGCCGACGAAGACGTGGTGGTCGATCGCCGCGCCATTGCGGAAGACGAAGAACGCGCCGGCAAGGAGCGCCGCTACTCGGAATTGAAGGAAGGCGACACCGTGCACGGCGAGGTCCGCAGCCTGACCGATTACGGCGCGTTCGTCGATATCGGCGGCGCCGACGCCCTGCTTCATGTCGGAGAAATTTCCTGGCGCCGCGTCAACAAACCGTCGGACGTGCTTTCTACCGGCCAGCAGATCGAAGCCGTGATCATCAAGATCGATCCCGACAAGCACCGCGTTGCCATCAGCATGAAGCAGCTTCAGCCGCATCCGTGGGACGCCGTCGCCGAGAAATACAAGGCAGGCGATCGGGTGCGAGGCACCGTTACCCGCATCGCCGATTTCGGCGCGTTTGTTGAACTCGAGCCCGGCATTGAAGGCCTGATTCACATTTCCGAAATGTCATGGGCCAAACGAGTCAGAAATCCGAGCGACATAGTGAAACCGGGCGAAACCGTTGAAGCCGTGATTTTGGGAGTGAACGCGGCGGAGCGCCGCATCTCTCTCGGCCTGAAGCAGGCGCTGGGCGATCCCTGGGTCGGGGCCGCGCAGAAATACGCGCCGGGCACCGTGATCGAAGGGCCGGTGACGAACATCATGAAGTTCGGCGCCTTCGTGCAGCTCACCGAAGGCGTGGAGGGCATGATTCACGTCAGCGAAATCAGCGCCGAGAAGCGCATCAACCACCCGCAAGAAGTGCTGAAGGTCGGGCAAGTGGTGAAGGCGCAGGTGCTCGCTCTCGACACGGAAAAGCGGCTCATACGCCTGAGCATGAAACAACTGGTTCCAACCGGCCTGGATGAATATCTCGCTGAACATAAAGAAGGAGATGTGGTCACCGGCCGCATGGTCGAAGTTTCCGGAGGACGCGCCCGCGTGGAACTCGGCGAAGGCGTGGTGGCGACGTGCCGGATTCCAGCGGAAGCATCGGCGAAGGAAAACAAGCGCGTTGAACCGGCGCCGTCTTCCTCATCGAAGCCTGATTTGTCATCGCTAGGTTCCATGCTGCAGGCTCGCTGGAAGAGCGGCGGCGCCGCCGACGAGACGAAGCCGGAAGCCTTGCGGGTAGGCCAGATCCGCCAGTTCCGGATAGTCAAGCTCGATCCCGCGACCAAGACAATTGAGTTGGAGTTGGAATAACCGCCCGCACGAATAACCGCCCGCACGTCGGCGAGCGCTAACACGTTCACTAAGTCTCGTCAATTTATGTTGAAGATTAAATTACTGACGACTAACTTCCCGAGTTAGCCATCATCAGCGCGAACAGCGCGGGCAGATAGACGATCGTTGCCCGCAGCAAGCGTCGAGCTGGCAGTTTCGAGGCCGCAGCCGTCGCCGGCAGTTGCGGATACGCCATTCCCATCGACACACGGAACAATGCCGCGCCCATCAGGATGGCCCCCACAAAATACACGCGTCCCGCCATTCCCAACGCGAAGGGCATAATGCTCACAGGAATCAGCGTTGCGGAATAAGCCAGAATCCGCCACACGGTGGACTTTCCATCGGCATCCACCACCGGCAACATACGAATTTCGCCCTGCGCGTAGTCCTCACGATAGAGCCACGCGATCGAAAGAAAATGCGGAAACTGCCAGACGAACATGATGGCAAAAAGGATCAGAGTCTCGGCTTCCAGCTTTCCCCGCGCCGCCGTCCAACCCAGCACCACCGGCATCGCTCCCGGAAACGCGCCCACAAATGTGCACACCGGAGAAACTTTCTTCAGTGGAGTGTAAACCGCCAGATACACCAGCGCGGTCAAGAATACCAATAACCCGGTTAGTAAGTTGGCATAGATCGCCAGATAAGCGGAACCGCCCAGAGTCAGCGCCAACCCAACCGTGGCCGCGTGTGCCCTGGTCATTCGTCCCGAAGGCAACGGGCGCAGCGCTGTCCGGCGCATCCGCGCATCCACACTCGACTCGAGCACTTCATTCAGCGCCGCCGTTCCGCTTGAAACCAGCGCCACACCCAACAGGGCATGGACGAGGCCCAGCGACCACGACGACACGCCCATCCGGTGCGCGCCAAAGAAATAGCCGCACCACGCCGTAAGGACGATCAAAGCCGTAATGCGCGCCTTAGTCAGTTCGGCGTAATCACGCGCCAAAGAAACAAAGTTTTGCAACATGGACCCCATACCCGCGCAATTGCCCCCTTCCGCCCTCATCCGGCGGCTTAGTTCAAACCGGCAATCACGGAACAAATCCCCACGAAACACACCAACGCCAGAAGATTGCATTGGTAATGCCCCATCGCTCCAATGTCAAGCCAAAACCTAAAGCGACCCGGCGTCTCACTCGTACAATGCTCGCATCAAACGCAACAGTTGGCAATGGGGCATTCGCTTTACTCATAATGACGGCGATCTCTTGCACCGACCGCGTGAAGACAATACCCGTTTTATGAAGTGAACAGCGACCCGGCGCCAGCGAGCCAGCGACGGAAACGCACCTCTCCGTCGCCTCCGTACTTAGCCCTCCTATCGACGTCCAATGTGAAGCACAAGTGTGGCCTGAAAGCCCTGCCCAGAGCGGGATTTCGTCCAATAACGGGAATTTGCGCCCGCTAACCAGTTCCTCCGGCACGAACTACCTTGATGTCCGACTTACAAGTGATAAAATGTTTTTCATGGCAAACACACTCATTGATTCCGTAGTCAAACAACTCCAACAAGAACGCGCGCGACTCGAGGATGAACTCCATCGCGTAACCGCCGCACTAACTACCTTCGGGAAAGTCTACCTCGAGGGAAACAAGCGTAGATCTGCTGCAACTCCCGCACCTGCAAAGAAACGAACCATTTCCGCTGCCGGACGCAGGAGAATCGCAGCCGCGCAGAGAGCACGATGGGCGAAGGTCCGGGCGGGAAAGAAATAGGTAAGCCGATTTTCCGTCCACGTGGCGGAAAATCGGGGCTTCCCGCTTAGACACGCTCGGAGTGGGGCGTGTCAGTTCGGGAGGTCCCTCAGCACTGCTCCCACAAACTCCGTAAACTCTCGAACGTCCTCTTCGGTCGTGTCGAACGAGCACATCCACCGCGCCACCGACTCCTCTTCGTTCCACACATAGAAGAAGTAGCGCTCCTGTATTTTCTCAATTGCCTCCCGCGGAATTTGCGCAAACACGCCGTTCGCTTCGACGGGATACACAATCCTGACTCGCGGAATCTTCTTCATTTCCTGTTCCAGCAATCGCGCCATGCGGTTCGCCTGCTGCGCATTTCGCCGCCAGAGATCGTCGGTCAGCAGCGCCTCCATCTGCACCGACAGGTAGCGCATCTTCGAAGCCAACTGCATCCCCTGTTTGCGCACGAAAGAAAAATCCTCGGCCAGTTCCGGGTGGAAGAACACCACCGCCTCCACGCCCATCAACCCGTTCTTCGTCCCGCCGAAGGAAAGCACGTCCACTCCTAAGTCGCGCGTCGCCTGCCGCAAGGAGAATGACGGTCCCTGCGCCGCCACGGCGTTCGCAATCCGCGCCCCATCCATGTGCAGAAACATTTTTCGCTCGTGGGCAAACCGCGCCAACGCCTCGACCTCTGCCGGCCTGTACACGGTTCCCATCTCGGTCGACTGCGTGATCGAAATTACCCGGGGCTGGACGTGATGCTGGTCCCCAATTCCGTGATACGCATGCGCCACCGTTTCCACCGTCAGCTTGCCACCGGGCGCCGGTAGAGGCACCAGTTTGCAGCCCGTAAACTTCTCCGGCGCGCCACATTCGTCCGTATAAATATGAGAGAGTTCCGGGCACAGCACGGCGTGAAAAGGCCGCGTCAGCGCCTGCAAGCTCAGCACATTTGCCGCCGTCCCGTTGAAAACGAAGAAGACCGCGACATCAGTCCCAAACTCCTCCCGAAATTTCCCCACCGCCGATTCCGTCTGCGGATCATCCCCATATCCCACCACGTGTCCCTGGTTTGCGCGCCGTATCGCCTCCAGCACCTCGGGATGCACCACGGCGTTGTTGTCGCTCGCAAAACTTCGGCTCGGTTTCATAACAAAACAATTTAGCAGAAGCGAAAATTCTTCGGACCTCCCTGCTCGTGCCACGATCTATAATGTTTAGTTTGGCTTTGCTGTCGCTGAGTCTCCGCAACAAGAGTGCGAGAAACCTATCTCGCACCATTGGGGCAGTCCCAGTGGTGCCTATTTCTTTTCGCAGGCCAAGGAATATCGTAAAGAGCACTAAATATGATTATGTCTCGATTTTCTACAAGAACGTCATCTTTGATTCGGTTGGGGATTCTGTGCGGCGCGCTTCTGGCCACGCTTCTTTTCACTACCGCTTGCGGCAGCAACAAAGAGGCCAAGGCCGCGCCTCCGCAAGCCATGCCGGTCAAAGTCCAAACGGCGAAAGCCCAAAAGGTCGATGACACTACCGACTACGTTGCCACGGTGAAGTCCCGCGACTCGGCCGTGGTCATGCCGCAGGTCGAAGGCATCATTACGCAGATCTTCGTCCATTCAGGTGAACGCGTCGCGGACGGTGCTCCGATGATGCAGATCGATCCTGCCAAGCAGCAGGCCACGCTGAAAAGTCAGGAGAGCGCCACTGCCGCCCAGGTTGCCCAAGTCAAATGGGCGCAGCAGAACTACGACCGGGTCAACGGCCTCGCCAATGCTGGGGTAGTCAGCCGACAGGATCTCGATCAGGCGCGTGCGACTCTCGACGCGGCCCAGGCGCAACTGCAATCGCTCGGCGCTCAGGTGAACGAACAGCAGGTTCAGTTGCACTACTACCAGGTGGTTGCCCCGCGGGCTGGCGTCGTCGGCGATATTCCCGTCCGCGTTGGCGACCGCGTGGTCACTACCACCATGCTTACCACCGTCGACCGTCCCGGAAGCCTCGAAGCTTACATCTATGTTCCCATAGAGAAATCTTCGCAGCTGAAGATGAATCTTCCGGTGGAGATCGTCGACGGCTCAGGAAACTCGCTCGCCACCAGTCATATAACGTTCATCTCGCCGCAAGTGGACACCGCGACGCAGACCGTGCTCGCGAAAGCGACCATCGCAAACGCAAATGACAGTCTGCGAACCGCCCAGTTCATCCGCGCCCGTGTGATCTGGGGTAGCCAGGAAAAACCCGTGGTTCCGGTCGTGGCCGTGTCGCGAATCGGCGGCCTCTACTTCGCTTTCGTGGCTGAGCCCGATCAGAAGGGCGGTTATGTAGTCCATCAAAAGCCGCTCCAGATCGGCCAAATCGTCGGCAACAACTATGTCGTGCTCAACGGCGTAAAGCCGGGAGATAAAGTCGTCGTCTCCGGCACCCAGTTCCTGATCGACGGCATACCCGTAATCCCTCAGGAAAGCAGCAGCTAGGCATCGGGTGATCGGGCATCGGGCCATCTACTAAACTGCCGATTACCCGATCAGCCGAAGTTTTTCTCGACAACGAACACTTATGGTCGACTTTTTTATTCATCGCCCGGTATTCTCCACCGTCTGCGCCCTGCTCATCATTCTCGCGGGCGCCGTCTGCATCCCCACGCTTCCCATTGCGCAATTCCCCAACCTCGCGCCTCCCCAGGTCGGCGTCACCGCCGTCTACACCGGAGCCAGCGCGCAGACTGTCGAATCTGCCGTCACCACGCCCCTGGAGCAGCAGATCAACGGCTCCGAAGGCATGAAGTACATCACCTCC
>Ga0265316_10000818_pt1 | contig 34391 bp, 31 predicted proteins | sample 4522metaG_FD_202092 | JGI IMG/M metagenome (GOLD analysis project Ga0265316, IMG submission 202092) | Rhizosphere microbial communities from Carex aquatilis grown in University of Washington, Seatle, WA, United States - 4-5-22 metaG | ecosystem: Host-associated > Plants > Roots > Rhizosphere >...
ATCTGCATCCACCTGACAGGGTGGCAAGATTCCGATTTCAGGATCATCTTGCATTGGAAACCAAATCGATTTCAGGATCATCTTGCATTGGACAATTCTTGTCCCGCTGGCCTTGACATCTTGCGCTACTCTAGAAGTCGAGTAGACATGCGGACAATCTCCAAACGGACCCAGTACGGGATCAAGGCCGTGCTGGCGCTGGGCCGCCGCTATGGCGAAGGGCCGGTGCTCATCTCCACGCTGGCGAAAGAAGAGGCGATCCCCATCAAATTCCTGGAGTTGATTCTGCTGGACTTGAAAGGGCACGACCTGCTGGTCAGCAAGAAGGGGCCGCGCGGCGGGTATCAGCTCAGCCGGCCGCCTTCGACTGTTACGATGGGGTCCCTGATTCGGATGATGGAGGGGCCGCTCGCGCCGCTGCCCTGCGCCAGTGAAACGGCCTTCCGGCCCTGCGACGAGTGCGGCGACGTGGAGTCCTGCGGAACGCGCATCATCATGCGCCAGGTGCGCGACGCCACCGCCGAGGTGCTGGACCGAACCACACTGGCCGACCTTTTGCGGCTCGTGGACGCGGCGCGCGCCGGGAGAGGCAGCCGCGAAGTTCCGATGTACTACATCTGATGCCGCGGGCGGCGGACGCACCAAGCGGCGGGCGCCTAACCCAAAGCTTCTGCCGTCGCCGCATTTTCTCCGCGGGCTGGTTTTTCAGGCGAGCGGATTCCGCGACTGATCCGCGAAATCCCGAAAACGTGTACCCACCCGCTGAGATGGTGCCCCGGTAACCCTTGCGGGATCGATGCGGCCGCGCCGGAGCCGCGCATTGTGCGCATCGGCGATGCAGGCTCGCGGACCAAGGACGCGGCCGCCGCAGACACGGACTATCCCGCTGCCACCACCCGATAGCTCGCGCGCGTGCAGGCGTTATGCAGGATGCGGCGGACCTCAGGCTCGTAGAACGGCTGGGCCAGCAGGTCATAGGCGCCCAGGTTCAGGGCTTCGGCCCAAAAGCGGCCGTCCGCATGGAGATCGGTAACAACGACCGCCAGCTTCTGGGGGCAGTCGCGGGCCAGATCGAGCGCATCCAGCCATTTTCCGTCGGGCAAAGCGGCTTCCGTCAGAATGACGCAGTAGTCGTCCTGTTGAAGCTGGGCGCGCGCCTGCTCCAGGGTTTCCACATGATCCACCGCCAGGGGCAGCGAATCCAGCATGCGCGAGAGGTGGTGGGCATCGCCCGGATGCCCGGAAATGAATAATATCCGGGATCTCATTTCTGCACGCTCCTATGAAGCTTTCTTAATTTTACCGCCGGAATGAGAGAACAGGATGACAATTGAGGAATTTACTCAGTGATGGGGCGCACCTTTGTCGAGTTTCATGACAGCCAGGTACCCCAGATTGCGGTAGAGCTGGTTGTAGTCCAGGCCGAATCCCACCACGAACCGGTCAGGGATCTCGAAGCCGCGGTAGTCCACGGGAACCTGCACGATGCGGCGCGAATTGCGATCCAGAAAGGTGCACACCGCGAGCGAGTTGGGCGCCCTTCCGGCCAGTGTTTGCAACAGGTAGCGCAGGGTGAACCCGGTGTCCACGATGTCCTCCACCAGGAGCACGTCTTCGCCCTCGATGGCCTCGTCCAGGTCCTTGGCGATGCGCACCACTCCGGGCGAGCCGCTCTTGTTGGAGAAGCTGGAAATGCTCAGGAAATCCACTTTGAGGGGGACCTCGATGTGGCGCGCCAGCGCCGTCAGGAAGAACACGGAGCCTTTCAGCACCGCCACCAGCTTCAGGCTTTTCCCCTGGTAATCGCGCGAGATCCGGGCGGCCAGCTCGCGGATGCGCTGGTCGATCTGCTCCTCCGTAAAGAGGATCCGCTCCAGGCCGGGAACGGCAATCGCGCTCATGCCTCTACCGGCCGCTCGGCCAAGCCGTATTTGAAGATCAGGTTCTCGAAATCCTTCTGGTAGAAAACCTGGATATTGAGGTGCGGATAGAGCTGGCGCAGCAACCGCACCTTGCGGTTCTTGCGGGTGACGAGAGATTGCTTCATGGTGGTCAATTCCAGGTACAGGTCGAACTCCGGCAGATAGAAATCGGGCGTAAAGGATTCCAGCACCGTGCCGTCGGGCGCGTATTGCACGGGAAAGCTGCGCGGTTCGTATTCCCAGGCGATGCGGTAAAAGTCCAGCAGGTTGGCGAACATTTCTTCGCTCTGATGCGCGAACATCTTGTTGCGCAAGGTGACGTGGCCCGGCGGAACGATGCCGTAGCGCGCCAGCTTGAGGCGCATCTGAAACTGGAGCTGCGCTTCGGCGGCCGCGGAAAGAAAGCCGCGCTCCCGCAGACCCGTGGCCGCAACGGCGGTCTCGATCAACTGGGCCATCTGCTCGCTGCCGAGAGATTCGGCGTTCAGCACCAGGTCGAACAGGTCGGCCGTGGCCCTGGTTTTGCCGAATTTGGCCTTGCGATCGGCGCGGGCCTGCGCCTCCAGCTCCAGCAGAAGCTGGCGGGCGGCGGCCCGCTCCACGCGGTTGTCGAGCATCAGGTTGCCAATGCGGATATTCTCCGGCGCCACCACGTGCACGCGCAGCATGCCCGCAAAATTCCGCGCCTGCAGCTCCCCGCCCACGGCGCAATAGACCACGTGAGCCTCGGTGGCCAGGCGGCCCAGGATGGAGGTTACCAGGCTGGGATAAGCTTTGTCGGGAATCTGCGCGTTCGCGCCAAAATCCTGTTCGATGAGAACCCGCAGGCGGGATTGGGTGAGCAGCTCAAACCCCAGACGCTGCGCAGCGATGCGCGCGACTTCTTCGAAGCGGCACCCGGGATGACCCGAAACGGCGATCAGCGCCATGTCACATGCTCATCATAACGCGCCACGCGCGGACAGGGCGGACGATTTCGCTGGCGCCGGCGATCAGCGCGACTATTCGCCGCACGGCAGCAGGTCCGCGTAGACGAATCCGCCGATGTCGCGGGTTTCGCCGCGTTCGATGCGGAGGGGCGCGCGGAACATCGGGCCGGCGTAGGCAAAGGTGTGGAACTCGCCGTTTTCGCCGCACGGGTCGACCGCCGGTGGCAGTTCGTCCAGCAGGGCCCGGTCGAACTCGCGGCCCGCGAAGCCGGCGGCGAGGGCTTTCGTATCGATGCAAGAGAGACGCGCGCGCACCCCGGCATCGATCATCTCCCGCGCCAGGGCGGCAGTGGGCCGTTCCCAAAGGGGAAACAGCGGCGTTAGACCCGTGCCGGTGAGTTGGTGCTCCCGGTAAGCGCGGACATCGCGCAGGTAGAGGTCGCCAAAGGCCATGGTGTCGAAGCCCTCGGCCACGGCCTGCCGGCAGGCTTCCGCCATGCGCGCTTCGTAGTCATCATTGGTGCAGGGCCAGGGCAGCGGGACGGGCCAGAGGCGAATGCCGGCGGCCTCCGCCTGCAGCTCGAGCAGCTCCCGGCGGATGCCGTGCATGGCCACGCGGTTGGCGGCTTCGTTGATGGTGGTGAGGAGGCCCGCAGGTTCGACGCCCTGCCCGCGAAGCACGCGCAACGCCCAGGCGCTGTCTTTCCCGGAGCTCCAGGCCAGCAGAGTTTTCACGCTAGTCTCCCGTCTGTAATGTGCGGCGGGCACCCCCGCCCGGTTAAGCCCCGCTGGCCCGCGGCCGACGCCCCCCTTCGGCCTTCGGCGTTAGATTGAAGGTCCGCGGAAGAGCCGGACCAAGGGTCCGGCGCGGGCCAGGGCGCCCGCCCCACGCCTTACGCCGCCTGGACCGCCACGCGCTCCGAGCGAACTACCGTCCGGCTCAGCACGGCGTGCAGCGCGAAGAACACGGCGGTGAATAACAGGTCCGCCAGCAGCGTGTTGCGGAAGAACGGAATGGCCGCCACATAGCAGGTCGCCAGCCCGCCAAGCGTGTGGGCGTAGAGGCTATGGGGCGCCAGCCACATCGCCAGGTTGGAGAGCAGGAAGAACTGCGCGCTGCCCACCAGGGCTGCGCCGGCGATCCAGCCGGGATTCTCGGTGTTGCGGAGACGGCTGCCGATCCACACGTTGATCAGAAAGCTGGCATAGACGAACGGCGTGGCGAAAGAGTAGCCGCCGCGAAATGGGTCCGTCACCGCCATCAACGCGATGGGCAGCAGGTACGCTTGCCATCCGCGCAGGCGCGCGCCGGCAAAGAGGCTGAGGGCTCCCACGGGCGCGAAGTTCAGGTTTTGCGCAAACCGCGCCATCCCTCCCAGGACCGTCAGACTCAGGGCCAGAGGCCTTGCCGAATTGTCTTGCATCGATTTCTCCTTCCTACAATGTACCAGACCGCCCGGAGGCGGCTTGGTTCGGTTCCCACAAAGTTTCCGGCGCGCCCGCAACGTGGCTGGCCCAACGGCTCCAGACGAACAGCGCGTCGCTTAGCCGGTTCAGGTAATGCACGGTCTCGGGCGGAACGCTCTCCGCGCGAGCCAGAGTCACCAGGTCCCGTTCCGCGCGGCGGCAGACGGTGCGGCACACGTGCAGCTCGGCATTCAGCCGGCAGCCGCCCGGGAGAACGAACGAGCGTAACGGCGGCAGCTCTTCGTTCATCCGGTCCATCTCCAACTCCAGTTGCGCCACTTCCGCGCCGGTGACGCGCGCCTGCTTGGGATGCACGTCTTCGGGTAGCGTCGCCAGGATCGAGCCCAGGTTGAAAAGTTCGTGCTGAACGCGCAGCAGAATGGCTCCCAGCACCGCCAGCCGCGGCGTGGCGGGCGGCATCTCCATGGCCGTCGCGCGCGCCACTCCCAAAAAAGAGTTCAGCTCATCCACCGTGCCGTAGGCGGCGATGCGCAGCCCGTCCTTGGGTACACGCTGGCCGCCCGCCAATGCGGTTTCGCCTTGGTCGCCCTTCCGCGTGTAGACGCGGTTGATTGAGATGCGCGGCTGGTCGAACGGTTGGTCGCTCATTTGGCTTTCGAAATCGACCACTTCATCCCGGCCACGAAATTCAGCCGCGGTGAAGGATAGCCGAAAATCTCTTCATAGTGCCGGTTGAGCGCGTTGCGCAGATTCCCGTAGGCGGTCGCGCCGTGTCCCAGCGAGTAGTTCAGATTGATTCCCACATTAGCGAATCCGGGGTCCCAGAACAACCCGCCGGTGGCGCCGTAGGAGGGATCCTCGTCGAGTGTCCTGCCGCGGAAGTAACCCGTCACGCCGGCGGTCACACGACCGCGCGCGTAGCCGGCCACGATGTTGCCGGAGTTTTCCGGCCGGCGAACCAGTTCCTGCCCAACCTGGAAAGGAACCTGCGCCTGGTTGGGAGCGCCGTCGAGCGAGAGAATCCTGCTTCCCAGCACGGTATAAGAGCCGGTGACAAACACCGAGCGGGCCGGCCGTAACTTGGCGGAAAACTCGGCGCCCTGCGCGCGCGAATTAGCCAGGTTGGCCGACTCATACAGGCTCAAATTAGTGAGCGACCCGCCCAGAGTGACAATCAAGTCGTAATAGCGGTTGTAGAAGTAAGTGGCGTCGAGCCGCAGCAGGTCGTGGAACAACGCCTGCTCTATCCCGGCATCCACGCTGCGCACGCGCTCGGGTTTGAGCTGGGGATTGTCGGTGTACGCCAGCTCGAACCCGGTGGGCGGACGGATGCCTGTGCCGAAAGAAGAGTGTATGCGCGTGCTTTTCGCCGGCACATACGCCGCGGAAAGTTTGGGGTTGGCGCGCGACACCGTATTCGCCGGAAAGAACGGCCGGTTGTATCCGTCGGTGGGAATGGAAGGCGTCAGGATCCATTCGGCGCGCACCCCGGCGTTGAGGAACAGCTTGCCGCCGAATTCGAAGCGGTTTTCCAGGTACCCCGCGAGGTCGGTCCGCCGGATGGGGAAAACATCGTAGTTGGCATCGCTGATGTAGGTATTGGTAACATCTTCGCGGCTGGCCACGAAGCCGAAGGCGGCGATGTAGTGGCGCGTCACGCTCACCACCGTGCGCTCTTCGCCCTGCCCGCGCAGTTCCCTGTCGAAGCTGAGACCGTACGGGCTGGTGTAGCCGCTGTTCTCCAGGAAAAAGCTGCCGAACAGTTCCTGGCGCACGCGATCCGAAATGTCGGCTTCGTAGTGCCCGCCGTACTCGCCGAAATTGTTCTTCTCGCGGCTGATGGTATCGATCCCGCTGTAATCGTGGTTGGGATCCGAACCGTATGGCCCGGGTTCGCCGGCGTTGTTCGAATCGAAGAGCGCGTGCAGGGAGAAATGCTGGCGCCGGAAACGCCGCGTGAGATTCAACAGCACGTTCTGATTGTGGTAATCGCTGTTTTCCACCGGCCCATTGGTATCGATACGCGATCCCGAAGCCAGGATGCCGAACCCCAACCACGTGCCTGAGCCGGTGATGCCGAAGCGGTGCTCGCCGTAAGTGCCGCCCTCGGCCAGCACATCGAACTGCGGCGCGGTGGTGGGCTGCCGCGTGATGAAATCGATCGCGCCGCTATTGGCGTAAGATCCGTAGACCGCCGACTGCGGCCCGCGAATCATGTCGATGCTGTCCAGCGCCTCCGACGGGATAGACGAGAAATCGAAGGCGCCGCCAAAGGCGTTCACTGGGGCGCCGTCAATCTCCACCAGGGTGTAATTGGAATCGCCGCCGCGCAGGAACAGGCTCGCCACGCTGCCGGCGGGGCCGTTCTGCTCGAAGTTGACTCCGGGCAGGTAGCGCAGCAGGTCCATGGCATAGGGCTCATTGCGCGTGCGGATCTCCTCCTGCGAGACAATATCCACGCTGCTGCCTTGCTGGCTGGCGGCAACGTCCACCGCGGAGCCCACTACGGCTACGGAATCCACCTGCGGGGCGAGGGCGAGCTTCACGGAAACCGTGGCCGCGATGGCGAGCGTCGCGGTGCGGAAACCCGGCGCGGTGACCACCAGGTGGGCGTCCTGCGGCGGGGCGGCCGCGAACTCGAACGCGCCCGCCGGCGACGTTACGGTCTGCGCTTCCACGCCCAGGCGGCTCATAACGGAGACTTGCGCTCCGGCGATGGGTGCGCCGGAGGGATCGACAACCGTGCCTTTGACTTCGGCGGCGGAAAGCGCGGCGGAAAAAACGAAAAAGCAGGTCCAAAGGCCTGAAATGTGGATACGCATCCTAAGCCCCTCCCTAGAGAGCTGAGCGAACAGAATCGCCGCAGGCCGGTCTCCTGACTTGCGCCTCATGGGATCTTTCGGCCTTCCCATTCCTTGCGGAACAGTGGCGCTTTCGAAAAATCCTCCGCGCTTACAGTAGCGGGGCTGTGCTGGATTTACACCAGCTTCCCGAACACCAGCGGAATTTCGACTACCATCCGAGTGTACACTAAACCAGGAAGCCTATGTGCAAGCCAACCTATCGGGCGGCGAAGATCGTGCTATCCGTCGCCATATCCGGCCTGCTGTTTTCGGCTACCGGCGCGGATGTCAAGCCGGACCGGAAGAAATCGCAGGCCGCGTATCAACAAGGCCAGCGCGCCGACCAGGCCGGCCGGCGCGACGAGGCCATCGCCGCTTATACCGAAGCCATCCAGGCCGACGCAACTAACTCCGCCCCGTTGCGCGCGCGGGGCCAGGACTATTTCGCCGCCGGCGACCGGGAAAAGGCCGCCGCAGATCTGGAAATGGCCATCAAGGTTCAGCCCGGCGACGCGCCAAGCTACGCCGCGCGCGGCCAGTTCTTCGCCGCCACCGGTCAGCCCGAGCGCGCCGCGCAGGATTTCACTACCGCGATCGGCCTAAAGCTGGAACGAAGCGATGTTTACAGCGGGCGCGGCTTCGCCTACCTGTCCACCAGGCAATACGACCAGGCCGCCGAAGATTTCACGCAAGCCATCAAGCTCCGGCTCGACAACCCCGAGCCGTATAAAGGCCGCGGCATGGCGCGCGCCGCGCTGGGAAAATATCGCGACGCCATCGAAGATTTCGACTCCGCCCTCAGCCATAAGCCGGATTACGAGGAAGCGTTAGTGGAGCGCGCGCTGGCCTTCACCGGGCTTACCGATTTCGCGCATGCCGAGCAGGACCTGACCGCGGCGCTCAAACTGAACGCCGCCGACGTGCGCGCCTGGCGCGTGCGTGGGGCCGTACGCGAGCGCCTGCCGAACTACGCGGGCGCCATTGCCGACTACGACGAGGCCATCCAGCGCGATCCCCGCGACGCCCGCCTGTACCTGGCGCGCGGCGCGGTTTACGCACGGCTTGGGAAATACCAGGAATCTCTCGATGACCGCAATCGCGCCGTGGAGCTGGACCCCACCAACCCGGAGGCGTTTGTGGCTCGCGGCAGCTCGTATCATTTTCTGGGGCAGCATGACAAGGGCATCGCGGACCGCACCACCGCCATTACCCTGGACCCCGCCAGCGCGCTGGCCTGGACCGCCCGCGGCAACGCCTACTACCTGTTGGGCCGATACGACGATGCCGTATCGGACCTGAAGCAGGCTGTGCGCCTCGACCCCGGCAACCGCGATGTGCTGGCCTTGCTCAACCTGGCGCAGGCCAAGGTGGACGCGGCCGCGGCAGGTACGGTCTCGAAGCCCGCGGTGCCGGACACCGTTTCCGTGCGTCTGCCCGGCGCGGCGGAAGCGGCGCCCGATGCCGAGACCAAGCCCGAAGTGAAACCGGAGCCGGCGCCCGCAGCGCCGCAACCGCAGCCGGAGGTCGCCGTTGCAGCGCCACCGCCGGTGGTACCGGCAAATCCACCGCCGTCCGCGCCGCCCCAGCCTGAGCCCGAGGTCGCCGCCGTGACACCAGTGCCGGTAGCGCCGGCAAATCCACCGCCGTCCGCGCAGCCCCAGCCCCAGCCGGAAGTCGCCGCCGTGACAACAGTGCCGGTAGCGCCGGCAAATCCGTCGGCAGCCGCGCAGCCGCAGCTCCAGCCGGAAGTCGGCGCCGTAGCGCCAGCGCCGGTGCCGCCGGCAAATCCACCGCCGTCCGCGCCGCCGCAGCCCCAGCCCGAAGTCGCCACTGTGACGCAAGTGCCGGTAGCGCCGGCAAATCCATCGGTGTCCCCGCCGCCGCAGCCCCAGCCCGAGGTTGCCGCCGTGACACCAGTGCCGGTAGCGCCGGCAAATCCGTCGCCGTCCGCGCCGCCGCAGTCCCAGCCGGAAATCGCCACCGTGACGCCAGCGCCGGTAGCGCCGGCAAATCCACCCCCGGCCGCTGCACCGCAGCCCCAGCCCAAAGTCGCCGTCGTGGCGCCAGCGCCGGCCGCGCCGACCCCGCCGGGCGCGGGAGTCACGGGCGAAACCGCAACCGCGTATTACAAACGCGGGCACAAGTTCCTTGATGACGGACACTTCGCCGAGGCCATTCAACAGCTCGACGAGGCGGTGAAACTGGACCCGCGGTTGGCGCTGGCCTACAATGCGCGCGGCTTCGCCCACTACAGACTGAAGCAGTATGCCGAAGCCGTGGCCGATTTCAACAGCGCACTCGGGCTGAACCCCGCGTACGCCAATGCTTATCTGAATCGCAGCGTCGCCCGCCGCGCGTCCGGTGATGCGGCGGGCGCCGATGCCGATGCCGCCAAGGCGCGGCAGTTGACGGCGAAGACAGGGAAATAGAGACTGGCCGGTCCGTTACCAGCGGCTCTTCTGCCGCCCGCCGCCGCCGCCGTTGCTGCGGAAACTGCCGCCGCGGTCTTCCTTCGGCTTGGCTTCGTTGACGTTCAACGCCCTACCGTCCAAGTCTTTGCCGTTCAGGCCGGCAATAGCCTTCTGCGCGTCGGCGTCGACACTCATTTCCACGAATCCGAAACCTCTGGCACGTCCCGTTTCCCGGTCCGTCACAACGTTGACGCGGTCCACGGTGCCATAAGCCTCGAACATAGTTCGAACTGCATCTTCGGTGGCCCCGAAGCTGAGGTTTCCGACAAAAATATTTTTCACTTAGTCTTCTTTCTGGAATTTGCAGAGCAGCGAATCGCGGGCAGGCTAGGGCGGGTGAGCCGAACTATGCGAGAGGCCTGAATCAGCGGGACTGTCAAACTACGCCTATATGATCGCACGAATCGCGGGACGATTCAACGATTAAATAGAATAGCCGCGCCTGGAGCCGCGCCTCGGTATCGGGGCGCACCTTACCGGGAAACTTCGGTCTTTCGGTTCAACTCGTCCGATTCGATCAGGTACTGGCACTCGACTCCGCGGTTCGGTCGAAGGCCGTTAATCCGCATAAACCGCGAGTGGCCCGGGGAATCGGGGCAGTCGATGAGCATCAATAATTCGCCGGCAGCGAATTTCTCGATCCTCCGCGACGACACCAGCTTCGCGTGGAACCCCTCCATCACCCTGCGTTTCCCGGGCACCGCCGTCTCCCGGAGCGTTTTCGACGCGGCCTGCGTCACATTTCCGCCAGAGCGGCGATGCCGCTCTCTACCGCCGTGGCCTGGTCCTTCCGGCGGATCGCCCTCACCATGGACTTCACGTGCGGTATCGCACGGGCAGCCCTTTCATAAACCGGCACGAGGTGAGTCCCTTTGCTCGAAGGGTCGCTCCGATACGCCTGATACATCGGGCGAGCCATTTGGTGGATTTCGTACAGACACTCGCTCCCGGACTCTACATGATCTTCCCAGCCGACCGTATCGTTCTGCAACGACCACAGGATACTGCGCAAAAGAACCTTTGTGCTGTCGTAGAGCATACACACATCTCTCTCTTTGTAAGCCGAAGTCTTCCCGTGCCTTTTGAGCGCCGGGGTAAATCCGCCGCGGGACTAGATGGAAGTAGTTGTTTTTATATTGTAGCACACTCGGGCTACGTGGTACACTTTAGGCCTGGATTTGATGCTCCGCCGATTCAAGGCCGACCAGTCTGGCAGCACCTGCTAAATCTCGTCCCTTCGCAATTAGCCTTCTTCAAATCGAGAAAAGGACGTTAAGATGAAGAACATCTTTGTAGGGAATCTCAGCTTTGGGGCGACGGAAGATGCCATCCGCTCCCTTTTTGCGGCCTATGGAACGGTTACGCGCGTCAACGTCGTCACCGATCGCGACACGGGCCAACCCAGGGGCTTTGGATTCGTTGAAATGACCAACGACGCCGAGGGCGACAAAGCCATCGCCGCTCTGAACGGAACCGATTTCGGCGGCCGCGCGCTGAACGTGAACGAAGCCCGTCCCAAGACCGAGCGCGCGGGCGGCGGTGGCGGCGGCTTTGGCCGGAAGCGCTGGTAGACGCTCAAGAACGGCGCCCCTGCGAATTCCGGGGGCGCAGGAAGTGGAACTCCTGGATAGCAGGCGGTGCCGCCGGCCCTAACTTACTGGGTTGCCGGTGGCTCTGCCTGCCGGTTTCCCACCGGCCCGAGTTCACAGACCAGTTGATGCTGGCGCGCGATACGGCTCGCTCGCGCAATCAGCTCATAAGTAAAGCCTGAGGGACTGTGGTTTCTCAGGAGCGCGGACGGGTGTCGAAGGTGGTTGAGTAACTCGCCGTGGATGTCATCGGTTTCCCCCACGTAAATCCACTCGCGGGCGTTCGAAAGGCCGTAGACACCCGACGCGGCGGGCGCGTTCCTGCCAATCGACACCTGGGTGAACGAGCGATTGCCGTGGTTTTCAAAAGGCACTATCCAACCATACCAGACTCCCCCGTGGCAAACTGCTACAATTGAGCCTGTTCTGAAAACGCAGCCGCTGCTGGTGCCTTCCCTTACGGACCGCAATGCTGGTAGCCGTTCGTTGGTAGTGCGGAACCGTACGTTGGGAAGGAACCGATCTTGAGCCAGTCGTTCACATTTATCGATCCCGCCGGGAATCAGGCACAATACACTGTTTACGAAAAGGACCACCGTGACGAGTTCTATTGGTCTACCGATTACGGGGATCACGGGTTGGCTCCCTCCTACGCGCAGGCTCAGGACCAGGCAAGAACGTTCCTGAAGGCAAGCATGGCGGCAAGACGAAAATCCGGCAACGGGCTTCACTGATCGTCTCCGGTCTTTTCCAAGTTATCCCAGGGTATTCCAAATCCAGGCATGGAAAGCAGGCGATGCGAATGCAGCCCGATGACCGAATGGCACTAGACAAACTCCCAATTCCGGGCGCCAAGGCCGTAACGCCGGCGCCTGGCGCCCCGATGAGAATTCTTCTCTACTGTCCCGACAACGGCGTAACGCAGAATTTCATGCCGCACCTGTGGATGTTTCTGCTGCAATCGCTCACGCCGCCGCGCCACGAAGTGCTGCTGGTGGATGGCAACACGCAGCCCATGAGCGACGCCGAACTGGTGCGCTACGTGATCGACCAGAAGATCGCCCTGGTCGGCATCGGCGCCATGACCCGCATGATCGCCAAGGCGTACCGCGTGGCCGACGCCATTCGCGCCGCCGGCGTGCGCGTGGTGATGGGCGGACCGCACGTGACGGAGATTCCCGGCGAGGCTCTGGGACACGATGGAGGCCCCCGCCATGCGGATGCCGTCGCTCTTGGCGAAGCCGACGAGACTTGGCCCCGGATTGTGGAAGACGCGGCCCGCGGCGCTTTGCAGGAAGTCTATCGGCCGGTGGACGCTTTCGGGCAGGAGCGCAAGCCGAGCCTCCAGGATTATCCGGCCATACCGTGGGAAACGCTGAATATCGACCAGTTCAATCGCATCCCCCGGGCCATCCAGGCGGTGATGCGGCACAACCACTGGGACTGGGAGACCTTCCACATCATCCCCATCGAGTCCGGCCGCGGTTGCCCCTACGGCTGCGAGTTCTGCACCGTGACCGGCTTTTTCGGCGACTCGATCCGCTTCCGCTCGAACCGGAGCATCGTGGACGAGATGCTCAGGCTGAAGGCGCGCTCCGAGCGCACGCAAGGCAAGATCGCGGTTTTTTTCGTGGACGACAACTTCGCCATCAATGTGAAGCGCACCAAGCAGTTGCTGCGCGACATCATCGCCGCCGGGGCGCAGCTCAACTGGGTGGGCCAGATCAGCGCGAACCTGCTGCGCGACGAGGAGTTGGTGGACCTCATCGCGGAATCGGGCGGCAAGTGGATCTTCATCGGCATGGAGTCGCTCGACCCGGCGAATCTGGCCAGCGTCAACAAGAGTTTCAATAAACCCGGCGAGTATCGGCAGGTGCTGGAACGGCTGGCGCGAAGACATGTCTACGCCATTACGTCGTTCATCTTCGGCCTGGATAACGATTCCGCCGGCGTGGCCGAACGCACGCTCGAGCAGATTCGCGACTGGCCTCCGGGCCTGCCCGTTTTCGGGCAGATCACGCCGTTCCCGGCGACTCCGCTCTATGACCGTCTACAGAAGGAAGGGCGCCTGACGCGGCCCAAACACTGGCTGGAGTTCGCGCCCTTCCAAATGGCTCACACGCCGCACAAGATGAGCGTTTCCCAAGTGCAGACCGAAGTCCGCGAGGCCTGGCTGAACTCCTACAGTGCCGCGGCAACGTCGCAGGCCATCGAACGGATTGCGGACGAGCCGGCGGCCTACAAGATCAGCCACCTGATCGCACGGATCTTCTTCCGCGGGATTTACTTCCCACCCAAAGGAATCTTCGGCTGGCTCAAGGTGATTGCGCAGAACCGGAGCCCCATTATTCGAATTGTGAAGGACTGCGCGACGAACTGGCGCGGCGCGGCCGCGGACCGGGCCATTCCGGAAGCGGCCGTCGCCGTTCCGGAAGAGGTCTGATCCCTCCGGACCCATAGCGCTCGCCCCCACCCGGTGCTGTCATCGCATGCTTCCCGTCCGCGCCAGGTATTCCCGGCGCTCCGGCTCCCAGCCGCCGGGCTTGCGGTCCGGCCTGGGCCGCCGCCCGGCGTCCGACCGGCACTGCCGGCACTTCGTCCGGCGAGGCGTAGCGCTCCTTGTACTGACCAATCTCATCCGATGCCGTCCGCCTCGCGATGTTCCGAAGGATCTTGCCTCCGAGCCGATGTGGGGCGGACCCCCAGGTCCGCGCGCGACCCCCTGGTCGCGCTCGTGGCGCTCCGGGTTTTCATGTTCTACGGGTGGCCGAACCCGGCCATGAGTGGGTCATCCACCGGTTTGGCCGCCTCGGACGCCAGTCTTTCGACGTCCGCCCTTTTTCGATGTCGGGTGCCATGGTGGAAAGGCGTCGGCAACCCGCGTGGGGCGGCGCCATGGCCGGCGGTAAAATGTCCGTTAGCGGCCCCGGCCTTGCCGCGGGCCTGCGATTTGTTTCCACGTTTTTCAGGTTTTGCCGTCATCTGCTAGTAGGGAACGAGTGGAAACGGCTGCATTGCCCGGCATGAGCGACGTTATCGAGCCCGGTCTGGAACTCCAGGAGCGGCAGAACCGCTTTGTTTCCCAGCACTTCCGGCGGATCTTCATACAGATCTATCACTTGGTGCAAAACGTCGCCGACGCGCAGGATCTTACCCAGGAAGCCTTCATCAAGGCGTTGCAGCACCAGGAGCAACTCAAGGACGAGCAAAAAGCCGCTCACTGGATGTCCAGGATCGCCACGAATACGGCCATCGACTTTATGCGCCGCGCCGGCCGGGCGACGTTTTGCGAACTAGACGAAGCTCCCGAAAGCCATTCGGAGAGCCCCGAGCAGATTTTGCTGCGCTCGGAACATAGGGAGTATCTGGAAGATGGTTTGCGCCTTCTCAGCGCCCGCGAACGGGCTGCGCTCATCATGCGCGATGTGGAGGGCTTGCCCGCGGAGGAAGTGGCTCAGCGGCTGAATTGTTCCAAAGCCACCGTGCGCTCGCATATTGCGAACGGGCGCACCAAGTTCCTCCGGTACATGGAAAGAAGGAAGCGGTAACACTATGCGACATCCGAATCGGGCGACATTGGCCTTGCACGCGGGCCGCGATCTGGGGCCATTCCGCCGCTGGACGACTGCGCGGCATCTGGCGCATTGCCAAGCCTGCCGCGAAGAAGTCGCGCGCTTTGACGAAATGCGGGAGCAGCTTCCCCGTCTGGCCGAACTGCCGGACATTCCCTGGAACCGCCTGGCGGCGGAAATCAAGGCGAACGTCCGGTTGGGGCTGGCAGCCGGGGAATGTGTGCGGCCGGCCGAAATGCCGTTGCGCGGCGGGTTGCTGGTTGGCCGGGGTGGCGTGGCCGGCTGGCGCGCGGCGGTAGCGTTTGCTACGGTGGTGCTCCTGGTGGGCGGATGTATGGTGCTGGAGCGCCCGTGGCCGGTCGCGGTTGCCCAGGCAGCCAGTTCCGTGCAATCCACCGCGGACGGCATACAGGGGCAAACGGGCGGACAAATGCTTGGCCTGATGAATCGCGGGGCCCAGAGGGTGACTTACACTCTGGGCGCCGAAGGTTCCATGGGGGCTCGTTACACGGATCCGGAGACGGGCTATGTAACGATCAATACCGTATATGTACAGTAAGACGAAAAATCGGGTGGCGATCCTGGCGCTCGCGGGCGCGGCCGCGGTGCTGGCCCAGGATGCGCCGCTGGCGAACAACTCGGTCAATATCAACCTGCCCGCGGACTCGCCCGTGGCGCTGCTCGGCATCTCCACGGGCTCCTCGCGAGCCACCGCGCGCGGCCCGGCCCTGCTGCTGGATCTGAACCTCTCGTTGACGCTGCGCAATATCAGCGCCAACCGCATCCACGGCGTCACCTTGCGGGTGGTTTCCCAGGAAGTGGCGCTGGGCGGCGTCGGCTCGGTGTTTCAGCCGGGCTTGAACATCGGCCCGGGCGAAGCCTTCCCGGTGCATATCTCGACCAAGCTCATGCGACCGGCGCAAATGGCCGGCGGGCCGCTGGTCCAGGTGAACCTGGACGGCGTGCTGTTCCAGGATCTGTCGTTCTACGGGCCGGACCAACTGCATTCGCGCCGCATCATGACCGCTTCCGAGATGGAGGCGCAGCGCGATCGCGCGGCCTTCAAACGGCTGCTGGCGCAAGGCGGCAATCCGGCGTTGAAAGACGCCATTGTGAAGATCCTGGTGCGCCAGGATTCGATCCCTCAATTGGAAGGGCGCATCGTGCGCGGCCACACCGTGACCAATGCGGCATTGGCCGCGGCCACCCCCGCGCGGCAAGAGCAATTCGCCCTCGTCGAATTCCCGGATTCGCCCATTCAGTTGATGAAGGGCTCGGCGGTAGTTTCCGGCAATGAGGCTCGCTCCCCCGCGATCGAAGTCCGCAACCGTTCCAACAAGGCGGTGAAGTACGTCGAGCTGGGCTGGGTGCTGACAGATCCTGCCGGGCGCGCCTACATGGCGGGCTCGCTGCCCTCCACCGGCGCATTCTCCCTGCCCGCTGGCGGCGCCACGGAAGTGCGCCAGGAGAACACGCTCAGCTTTTCGGCCAATGGCCAGCCGTTCAGCATCCAAAGAGTGTCCGGCTTCGTCAACCAGGTGGAATTCGCCGACGGCCAGGTCTGGGTGCCCAATCGCCGGAATATCGACGACAGCCCGCTGCTCCAGCAGGTGCTGCCGCCCTCGGTGGAGGAAGAGCGTCTGGCGAACCTCTACGTGAACAAGGGTATCGCGGCGCTGGTGGAAGAGCTGAAAAAGTACTAGCGTAGTGTCCGCGAAAGAACTGGACTAAATCTCGAAGCCTATTGTGGGGCGGACCCCCTGGTCCGCGGCCGGCCCCCTGGCCGGCCTGTCCGCGACCAAGCAAGCTCATCGCGCCATAATCGAGAAAGGCCGACGAGGGCGTCCGGGGCGCCCTCAGGGCCGGGACCAGGGGGTCCGCCCCACAAAAGCGCCGAACGCCTGTCCAGTACAGTTTTTTCCAGGACACTACACTAGCGAACCCACCCCCGAGAGCCGCAGACCCACGTAGTCCCCAGCGAAGGCCGTCCCGCTGCCGGGCATCGCGCGAATCCCGCCGCCGGCTGCAGCCGACTATACTGAGCAGTCTATGGCCAACCGCGAAGACCTCGCCCTCGGCGGCTCCGTCGGCCATCTTCGGGGCCTCAATGCCATCTCGGCGATCTGGACGGCGGCCGTGCTTCTATGTGTTGCCGGCCAGCCTTTTCGCCTGGGATTCTATCTGGACGACTGGCCGCAATGTGCAGCCGGAGCCCATGCCGGTGCGCCTTTCAGCAAGGCTCTGCTGGGGTACCTCCGCGGGATCGACCCGTCGCGGCCCGGGCTCGCGCCGCTGCTTTTCCTGTTTTCTTCCCTTTTCAGGGATCGAGTTTTCCTGTGGCACACCGGTTTGTTGGCCGTTGGCTGCCTGATAGCCGCGACTCTGATCCAGGTGATCGGATTGGCCGGCAGCGGGAAGGCCGGGGCGAAAGCGGCAGCCATATGGGTGGGCCTTTGCTGGCTGTTGCTTCCCTGGAACGTCGCGGCGCAGTTCTGGCCGACTTACTTGCCGCACGACTCCACGCTGGCTGGCTTCGGCTTGCTTGTGGCGTTGTTGATCCGCGGCTGGAGCCGAAATAAGCACAACGCCTTCCCGGCCTGCGCGATTTATCTTTGGATATGTCTTGGCTTTGAGGCTTTCTATTTCCAGTGGGCCGTTCTGGCGCTGTTCGGACTGGCCCTGGTCCGCGCCGGCCGCGCCAGGCTAAGAGAGGTCGCCGCCAGCACCATCGCTCTTATCGCCGCCCAGTTGGGGGCGCTGGTCTGGCATCTGAACTCGGCCCGCATCGTCGGCCTGGGGCTGGTGGGTGTGGAGCGGCCCGTTGTCCCGGACTGGCCGCGAATTCTGTTAGGAGATCTTCTCACCACCATCCCGTCGATTTACCGGAGCTTGGGCGCGGCCGCCGGACCCTTTGCGATCATAGCGCTTGTGTTGGCCGCGATTTGGCTCTTCGATTGTTATAAGCGGCTGCGATCTCCCGAGCTTCGGCCGGAGGTGTCTCGACCGATCGTCCTGGCAGCCTGTTGCCTGGCGGGCGGAGTGTTGTCGATATTCGCGTTCGCCCTGGGCGGACGGGGTATTCAAGCCACCGGTGTGGGCACCCGGACACTGATGCTGTTTAATTTCTGGATTCTCATCGGGGCCGGAATCCTGCTAGGTGCGTTTCTCGATCGTGCCAGCCGGTCCATGCGGACGGCTGTGCTGGTGCTGCTTGCGGGCCTGGGTGCCACCCTGGCCGCCGGACACTTGATGCGCCTTGCGGACTGGGCCGCGGCCTGGAGGCTGGAGACGAAGGTCCTCGCCCAAGCGCCTGTGGAGGAGCTTCGCAAGACACCGGCCAATGCCAGAATTCTGTTCGTCAACCGGCCCTCGGTCAATGGCGCGCCGGCGTTCTCCGTCCCCTGGGATCTCAACTACGCCATGCCTTGGAAATACCCATTCCTGGGGGGGCGCGTCTTTCTCGTCTACAGTCCCGGGGACGGAACCCTGACCTGGAACGGCCGGACGCTGGCCTATCCCGCCGGTCCCATCGCAACGGCAACCGATCTCTATGTCTGGAAGCCGGCAATCGAACCGGCCGCCGGGAGCTTTTCGCGAGTAAGCGCGCCCTTTCGCGTCTCCATCGAAGATCTTCCACCGGGATCGCGCTAGCGCCGCGCGGGCGATTATACTGGGCAAGTCACCATACCGGACAATTCTATGGCCAGCAGCGAAGACCACCAGCAGTCCCTGAATGCCGTTCGCGCCGACACCAGCTTCTTCGGCCATCCGCGCGGCCTCGCCACGCTTTTCTTCACCGAGATGTGGGAGCGCTTCAGCTATTACGGCATGCGCGCCATCCTGATGTATTACATGGTCCACAAAATCGCCGAGGGCGGCTTGGGCTTCGGCAAGGACAAGGCCGGCTCAGTCTACGGACTCTACACGTCCATGGTCTACCTGCTGTGCCTGGGAGGCGGGTGGATTGCCGACCGCGTCACCGGGCAGCGCCGCGCGGTGCTGCTGGGCGGCATCTCGATCGCCGCCGGCGAATTCTGCCTGGTGGTGCCCAGCGAGGTTTCCTTCTACGCAGGGCTGGTTTTGCTGATGGTGGGCACCGGGCTGCTGAAAGGGAACGTCAGCACCATCGTGGGCCAGCTCTACGCCAAGGGCGACCCGCGGCGCGATTCCGGCTTTTCCATTTTCTACATGGGGATCAATATCGGCGCCCTGATCTCGCCGGTTTTCTGCGGCTACGTGGGCGAGCGCATCAGTTGGCGGCTGGGATTCGGAGTGGCCGGCATCGGCATGCTGGCCGGCCTGATCCAATACGTGTTGGGCGGGAGGCACCTGGGCTCCGCCGGCCTGCATCCCGCCAGCACGGGCGACATCGAGCTCGACCGCCGTCAGAAGCGCAACGCCCTGATGGCGGTGGGCGGCGGATTGGCATTCTTCGCCCTGCTGGGGATTCTGGGCGCCACCGGTGCGGTGACATACACGGCCACGGCCATCGGGAACGCGCAGGGTTGGCTGCTGCTCGGGATCTCGGTGGCGGTTTTTTCCTGGCTACTGCTGGGCCGCGGATGGTCGCCCGAGGAGCGCAAGCGGTCCGCCGCCGTGCTGGTGCTGTTTGTGGCTTCGGCTCTCTTCTGGGCCTCTTTCGAGCAGGCCGGCTCCACGCTGAGCATCTTCGCGGAGGAGAACACCAACCGCCACCTTCCCTTCGGCCTTCTCTTCCCCGCAAGCTGGTTCCAGTTCGTGCAACCGATCTTCGTGGTGGTGCTGGCGCCGGTATTCGCCTGGCTCTGGCTGGCGCTCAACCGCCGGCATCTGGAACCCCCCAGCCCGGGCAAGTTCGCGATGGGGCTGGTTTTCGCCGGATTGTCCTTCGCCATCCTGGTGCCGCCGGCGTCGGCGGCGGCTTCCAGCGGGGCGCAGGCTGCCATGTGGTGGTTGACGGGCACCTATTTCCTGCAGACGCTGGGCGAACTGTCGCTCAGTCCGGTCGGTTTGAGCGCCATGAGCAAGCTGGCGCCCGACCGCGCCGCGGGGTTCATGATGGGCATCTGGTTCCTCTCCACCAGCATCGGCAACTGGCTGGCCGGCAAGGCCGAGTCGTTGTCCGTTTCCATGCCCATGCCCACACTGTTCGGAGCGGTTGCCGGGTTCAGCCTGCTGGCCGCACTGGTGCTGGCGGTGCTCATTAAGGCGACCGTGAAGCTGATGTCGGGGGTGAAGTAGGGAAATGTATGGCGGCTGAAGGGCGCTGGAACCTCCGGGCCAGCCATTGCGCCTGAACACCGGGACCCCACCTGACGCCGTCGTGGAGCTATGATCGTCGATTCCAGGAGCTGAGCCTATATGGAACCCTTGTTCTTCTTGATCCGGTTGCCTTTTTTCCTCGTCGGCCTTCTGTTCTGCATTACTTTCGACATCATCAAATTCCCGCTGATCGTCGCATTTCATATCGCGTGGGTCTGCTGGATATGTGGTACCCGCCTGTTGGGTTTTCCATTCCGCCTTATTGGAGCCGCTTGGCACAACGACTCGAAGGTCCTTACTTCTGGCCTCAACGAGAAGTTCGAACAACTGGGCCGTTCATGGTCGTCCGCGTTCTCCAATTATTTCGCTAACATAGCTGATTTGTTCGAGTGGCAGGCACATGGCAGCAAGTGAACATTCCGCATCGCGCAGGAGTGGGGCGCGAGCCCTTGCGGACATTACCCGGCGTATAGAGCGCAGGTAAGCGCATGTATTTGGCTATGCCGTGTAGTCAGCGCTCGACCCAGCGGTGCCGGGCCCACCACGCGGACGCCCGCCGCGCGTGCTACTTTCGGAATAGCTATGGGCAAGTTCTTGCTGGGCCTCGCGACCGGCGTGCTGCTGGTCTTCCTGACGGTGGTGGTGCTGGTCTTCGCGGCCTGGCGATTTCACGACAGCGCCCCCTCTATCGACGCCAATTCCGTGCTGGTGCTCCGGCTGGAGGGTGACATCCCCGAGCGATCGCCGGTGGAACTTCCCGCACTGCTGGGCGCGGACCGGGGGCTGACCGTGGCCGGCGTCTGGATGACGCTCAAGAAGGCCGCCGCCGACACCCGCATCAAAGCCATCGTGCTGGAGCCTGAATCGCTCGCCGGCGGCTGGGCCAAGCTGGAGGAAATGCGCGCCGATCTGGAACAGTTCCGCAAGTCCGGCAAGCCGGTCTACGCCTACCTGCGCACGCCCGGCGCGCGCGAATACTATCTCGCCACCGCGGCTGGCCGTATCTCGGTGGCAGCGTCCGACCGGGTAATGCTGAAAGGCCTGCGGGCTGAGTTGATGTATTTCAGAAAGACCCTGGACAAGCTGGGGGTCACGGTCGAGGTGGAGCACGCCGGCAAGTATAAAGACTTCGGCGATATGTTCACCCGCTCGGACATGAGCCCGGAAACGCGCGAGGTGATCGGCAGCCTGGTGGACGGACTGTACGGCGACATGGTGGCGCACATCGCCGCGGGCCGCGGGAAAACGGAGGCGGAAGTGCGGACCGCCATCGACCAGGGCCCGTTCACGGCCATCGAGGCGCGCCAGGCCGGGTTCGTGGACGCGCTCCAATTCGAAGACGAGATGTGGAGCGAGTTGAAGGACAAACTGCACTCGGGCGAACCGCACCGCGTGGCGATGGAGGACTACCTGAAAGTGCCGCCTGCCGCCGTGGGCCTGGAGGGCAAGAGCCGCATCGCGCTGCTGGTGGCGGCGGGCGATATCGTCGAAGGCAGCTCCGGCGACAATGGCGCGGATGAATCGGACCTGACTTCGTACGGTTTCAACAAGCTGGTACGCACGGTCCGCAACGATTCCGCCATCAAGGGTGTGGTGCTGCGCATCGACTCGCCCGGCGGCGAGGTGGTGGCTTCCGACGAGATGTGGCGCGAGCTGAACCTGCTCAGCAAGAAGAAGCCGCTGGTGATTTCCATGTCCGACGTGGCGGCTTCGGGCGGTTACTTCATGGCCATGACCGGCGACCCGATTGTGGCCTATCCGCAAACCGAGACCGGCTCGATCGGCGTGGTCTTCGGCAAGCCTAACTTGCACGGCTTGTACGACAAGTTGGGGATCACGAAAGACGCCGTCGAGCGCGGCAAGCACGCGGACGTGGAGTCCGACTACACCTCGCTCACGCCCGAAGAGCGGACGCTGCTGCGGCAGGGCATCGACGAGAGCTATCGCGACTTCGTAACCAAAGTGGCCACCGCGCGGCATCGCGGGTTCGACGACATCGAGCCGCTGGCGCAAGGTCGCGTATGGCTGGGCAGCCAGGCCAAGACGCGTGGCCTGGTGGACGAGCTGGGCGGCTTGGATACGGCCATCGCCATGGTAAAGGCGAAGGCCAAAATCCCCGCTGTGGAGCAAGTGCACGTGGTGGTGTATCCCGGCCGGCGCAGCATTCTGGACAAGCTGCTGCACCATTCGGCCGACGACACGCTGGAAACGAAGCTGGCGCAAGTATTCGGCCGCGTGCCGTTTCATGCCTGGATGAAGGGCGGGATGCTGCGGGTGGTGCCGTATTGGGTGAGGGTGGAGTAAGAGCCATGAGCAAACTCGCACATTTTCTACTCGGCTTGAGACCCGCCCCCCTGGCGTCGGCAGTGGCCGCCGTCTGCGGCCTGAACAGGCGCAGGCTGGTCCGTGCCGATCACGGCACATTCCTTATTAACCCAATCTCGGATTTTGGGTCGGCAATCCTCAAAGGCGAGTACGAACCTCAGATGAGGAGCGTCTTGAGCCGTTATCTGTCTCCCGGTGGGGTGTTCATCGACCTGGGGGCGAACGAGGGCTACTTTTCGGTTCTGGCCTCGCACCTTGTCGGCCCGAAGGGGACCGTCATAGCAATCGAGCCTCAGTCCCGGCTACAGAACGTCTTTCAAACCAACCTTGCGGTAAATGAGTGCTATAACGTGCGTCTCATCAGATGCGCCGTCTGCGACAGGACGGGGACGGCGCAACTTTCGCTGGCCCCCAGCACGAATACCGGCGCCTCTTCGCTCTTTCGGTCCACCAGGTATGCTCTGCCGACCGAGGAAATCCGGAGTCTTTGTCTCGGCGATTTGCTCGACAGGACTGGAGTAGAACATTGCGACCTCATGAAAGTCGACATAGAAGGGGCCGAGTACGATGTCTTCATGGCGGCGGCGGATGTGCTCAAGAAGGGGGTGCTCAAGAATATTGCTCTTGAGATTCACTCCTCTATATTAGAAAGCCGCGGATTATCCGCCGATGAATTGCACAAGTACATTGTCGAGAACGGTTACGAGCTAAACAGTGAACTCGGACCTTGGGTCTACTCTTTCGGCGGGTAGTCCAATTCGGTTCCATGGGCCGCGCCGTGCCGCTCCCGCGGGAGGCGATGCGGGACGCCCCGCCCTGTCGCCATAGGGTTCGCGCGCCGCTACCTTTTCTCGTTGATGCGGGATCGCTGAATCGTTTCGTCCAGCGAACTTAGCAGGTCCGGCGCGGCCATCTGGCTCAGCTTGGTGCGGGCGGCGTTCACTTCGTCCTTGCGTTTGAGCTTCAGATAAGTGAGTGCCAGGTTGTACTCCGCGTTGGCGTCGGCGGGATTCAGTTCCAGGGCTTTCAACTGGCTGGCCAGCGCTTCTTCGTACTTACTCTCGGAGAGCAGCAGTAGGCCCAGGCTGTTATAGGCCCAGGAAAGGCGCGGCGGCGGCTGTGCCGGCATCTTACTGAAGCCGCGCGTGAAGTACGCATGGGCGTTGGCGGCGTCGGACTTGCGTCGATACAGGTTGGCCAGCAGTAAGTAGCCTTCGTAATCGTCCGGATTCAGGTTGACATATTCGTTCATCAAGTCGAAGGCCCGCGGCAGACGGTCCAGAGAATCGTCATTCGTGTACAGCCCGACTAATTCAAACAGCAGATCGCGATCCTTGGAATCGGCCGCCAGCGCGCGCTCCAGGTAGTCGGCGGCCGCCGCGTCGTTGTTGCGCCTGAGGGCATCGTCGCCCAGCAGGCGGAGTAACACGAGGTTATTCGGGTCTCCCGGCAACGCCTCCGCCGCGTAGCGTACCGCGTCGTTCATCTTACCGGCTTTCGCGTCCACTTGGGCCAGCAGCGCCTTGACTTCGCGGTTGTTGGGCTCGGCCTTCAGGATGGCCTCCAGGGCGGGGAGCGCGTTCGCCGTGTCGTCCGTCCGGAAATAGAGGCGCGCCAGCCGAAGCTTCATGGGGGTGGTCGCGAGCGGCGAGCGGCAGGCATCGGCATAATAGCGCAACGCCTCGGGAAGATTGTTCTCCTGCTCGGCGATTTGGCCCACGCGGTCGCTGATTTCGAACAGGTCCGGCTTGGCTTTCAACACCAGCACGTACTGCTCCCGAGCGTCTTTCGAACGTTTGGCGTCATAGAGCAGGTTACCCAGGTTCATGCGCGCGGTAAAGTTGCCGGGCGCCCGCTCCAGGACGGCGCGATAATATGGCTCCGCGCGCGCCGCGCCCCCGGTGTGCGCCAATGCCTGCGCCATCCAGGCGGTGGCCTCTTCATCGTCCGCGTGGGCCAGGGAGTTATACTCCAGAGTCTGGATGGTCTCGGGCCACTTATCGGTTTTGAGATAGCAGCCCGCCAGAAGCTTGGAGAGTCCCCAATCGCTGGGCCGCAGGCGCGCCGCCTGCTGCAGATAGGGGATGGCGCCGGCCATCTGGCGCAGTTCGACGAGCGCCTGCCCTATCCCCGCGGCCGCCGCCGCGTTGCCGGGCGCGAGCTCCAGCACCTTCTTATACTGTTCCACCGCCGCGGCCCATTGAGACGCCGCCGCCGCGAGATTCGCCAAACCCTCCAGCGCGCCGATATCGGCCGGCTGCACCGCCAGCACCGCGCCGTAGAGCTGCGCCGCCTGCTCCGGATTGCCCGACTTGGCGTAGGCTTCCGCCAGGGCATCCTCGACGGCCAGGCTCGCGGGCGCCTGCCGGCGCAGTTCCTGCAAGGTCATCACAGCCTGCGCGGTGTCGCCATCGCCTTCGGCCGCACGCGCCCGGAGGATGGCGGTTTCCTCGTCGCCCGGAACGGCCTGGTTGTACTGCTCTAGAGCTGCGCGCGCCTTGGCAAAATCCGCCAGTTCCAGGTAGCAGCGCCCCAGCAGCAGGAAGGCGCGCGGCGTGCCTTTCGACTGGCTCAGTTCGCGCACGGCCTCGGGGCAATTGCCGGCGCGATAGAGTTCCACTCCACGGAGGAAAGCCGCGTCGCCGGCCGGCAGCGGCGTCTGCGCGCGGGCGGCCAGGCACGCCGCCACCAGCAGCAGCGCCTTCGCGACCGTTCCGGAGGACGAATAGTGGCCCACGGATCAATGATCGCGCATTTCTATGTGCGCCGATGATCCGGCCATCCCCTGTTGTATACTCAAGCCCAGAGTCCAGCGGGAGCCGCGGGAATCGTCGAAGTTCATGTGCTTCTCAGCTAAATCCCTGGCGCTGGTGGCGATAGCTCTTTCGCCGTGCGCCTTTTCACAATCCGGCCTGGTGGGCACAAAGTCCACCGACGGCAAGATCCGCTTTCAGGCCGTGGAGGATTTCGAGATCGAAGGCAGCCACCGCGTCCGCCTGATGCCCGCCGGCGCCCAGCGCGTCACGCCCGAAGATGCCAAGCGCTTTCCCCGCGAGGATCTCGCCCAGATCGGCATCATCCGCGCGGATGCCGCGCATCGCCTGGTGCGCCTCGACGAAGCCGGCAAGCCCTCGGACGTGATCCTGCCGGAGAACTTCGCCCCCAGAGCGCCGGTGGACGCCGCTGCCGCCCAGGGCCGCCTAAGCATCCAACTGTTTCAGTCCAGGAAATCCAAGGCCGGGGACCTCCTCGCGCCCGAGTTGTTCTTCGCCTTCGTGCCCGGCGCCGAGGCCGACCGCCTGGCGCTGGACCTGGTGAACCGCAGCTCCGCCTTCCGCGACCTGGACGAACAAATGGCGGCCATGGAAGGCTTCGTGGCTTCGTTCCCGGATTCGCCGCTGAAGACCGAATTCCGCTCCCAACTCGAAGATCGCATAGCCGATGCCATGGCGGCGTTTGAGAACCGCGGCGCCTACGCCGGCCTGTTGCTCACGCGCCAGTATGCGGAGCTCGCCCGGCGCGCATTCCCCGGCGACGCCGCGATCGGCCAACTGTACACCCGGGTGGCCGACCGCATCCGGTCCGTGGAAACCACCCAGCTCACGCTGCGGTCGCTCGCGGCGAGCGGCGAGTGGGATGTCCTGCTCGATGCCTATCAGTCTTTCGAGCGCTACCAGTGGTCCTTCCCCGACATGATGGCCCTGCGCCAGACCGCGCTGGAGGAAAGCGCCCGCTTGCACGCCCATCGCGGAACCCTGCTGGCCGACCGTCATCAGTACAGCCTAGCCCTGGAGGAGCTGACCCTGGCCGCCCGCCGCGACCCCGGCAACCGCGAGACCGCCAAGCTGCTGGAAACCGTCCGCGTGACGGGATCGCTGGCCGGCGCCAACACCGCCAAACGAACCGTGCTGGCTCCGGGCACTCCGCAAGACCTGCGCTTCAGACGCAGCCTGCACGACGCCGAACGGGCCATTGCGGACAAGGATTTCGCCAAAGCCGAGGCTTCCATTCAGGAGGCCCGGGCGGAGAACAAGGACGCCCCCGAGATCCTGGTGGTCCAGGCCAAACTGCTGGCCGCCCGCGACCGCCATGGCGAAGCGCTGCCCCTGCTGGACGCCTACGACCGGGAGGTGGCCGACCCCGCCGCGCGCGAACTGGCGAATGCCGCGCGCAACGACATCCTTTACGACATGGACAGGAAACGGACCGTGGTCCGGCAGCAGTTAGAGCGCCTCCAGCACGATGGCGACTACTCGAAGCTGCGCGCCGCCGCCGCGCAAGCGCTGGCGCTCGACCCGGACAATGACGATTTCCTCTATTTCGGCGGCGCCGTGGCGGCCGTGTTCCGCGATCCGGCGGCCGCCAGGGACCTTCTGGACCGCTACCTGGTGCGATCCAATTCGCTGCGCGGCGACTTGCAGGCTCGCGACCGTGCCGCGCGCCTGCGCGCCGTCGTCAACGGGCCCGCGCCCGCGCCCACCGGCGCGCCCGCGCCCGCCGGCACGCCCGCGCCCACCGGCACGCCCGCGCCCGCCGGCACGCCCGCACCCACCGGCACGCCCGCGCCCACCGGCATGCCCGCACCCATCGGCACGCCCAACTGGTTCTCCGGAAGGCCGCTGCCGGACGGCATCTATTACTGCCCCGTGAGTGCCGCGTTCCAATTGCCCATCGACAGCGTGGCCGGGTACAAGCTGCGCATGAGTTTTCAGTGGGACGGCAACCGGCTCACCTCCATCGCTTCGACCTTCGAGGACGAGAAGGGCCAGCAGAACTATCGCGCCATGGGCGGCCCGGGCGATTCCCAAGGCAACTTCTTCTTCCGCTACCTGGGCGCCAATGCCCAGATCGAGGTGGCTTCCACCCACAAGTTCGAGGCGCCTGCCGGGTCGCCGGATCTGCGCGTGGTCCACGACGCTCCCAATCCGCCGCACCTGGTGGATGACCACGGCCTGCCGCGCGTCGTCCTGCCGGATGCTTTGCAGTTCGACCCCGCCGCTTTGTCCATCCTCGAAGGGCCGGTCGCCACGGGCATCGCGGGCAATCCTTATTTCAATCCGTTCCTCTGGGACGGCTTGCACTATTTCAGCCTGACGTACGACGCGCAGGGCCGGCTGGCGACCGCCCGGGAATGGAACGCCGACAATCTGGTGCGCTTCACCTGGTCGGACGACCGCCTCACCCAGGTCCGCGCCTTCCGCAAGGATTCGCCCGCTCCCTACTACCAACGGACTATCAGTTATTCTGGAGCAATGATCGTTGGTGAGTCATATGCCCAAGGCAATAGGACTGGCCAGATCAAATACGTGTATTCTGGAAAGGTCTTGCAACAGGTAAGGGTTGAAGATGGCGGCGTGCATGACGGCAAGACTTGGACCGTTCGGATGCGGTAGCCGCGACGGCTGCCGGCTCGCCAGACGGGTGCTTAACCGTTTTGGCGATTGCTGGCCGAAACCGCTTCCTGACGGGGTGCCCCCTGGGCCAGGCTCGGACACGGGCGCGTTGATTTCGCAGGGGTTACCGAGCCGGGCCCAGAGGGCACCCCGTAAGCGAGCGGAAACATTTCCCAAAACGGTCAAGCACCCTCGCCAGACGGTAGTTTTCCATGGGTGAAACCATAACCCAGATCGGGCGGTACGAGATCTCCAGGCAGCTCGTGGATACCGCGCTGGCTTCGGTCTACGACGCGTTTGACCCGGTGGAGCGCAGGCCCGTGGCCATCCGCGTTCCGCGGACCACCCGGATGCGCGGAACCGGAGAGGTCTCGCTGGGGTTGAAGCATCCTGGATTGATGACTGTCCTGAGTTACGAGGAGAGCCAGGGGTCGGCCTTCATGGTGCTGGAGCCCTTCGCCGGGAAGCCGCTGGATAGCCACATTCCGCCGGGGGAGAGAATGGACCCGGCGGAGGTGCTGGGATTGCTCCGCCAACTGGCCAGCGCCTTGGACTACGCCCACGCGCACGGCTCCATCCACGGCAGTCTGCACCCCTCCAGCATTCTGTTGAACGACCGCCAGGAGATCAAGGTCCTCGATCTGGGTCCTTCGGACACCGCCGGCCGGAACGCTTCCGCGGAACAACTGCTGCGCGCGGTGCACTTTCTCTCTCCGGAATGCATCTCGGACGCGCCTATGGATGGACGCAGCGACCAGTTTTCCCTGGCGGTGCTGGCCCACCTCATGCTCACGGGAGCGCTGCCCTTCCCCGGCACACCGTTGGGGGTGTTGTTCCGCATCGCTTACCAGCCCCTGGAACGGGACGCCATGCGGGATTTGCCGTCCGCCGCCCTGGCCGTGTTCCGGCGATCCCTGGCCAAGCTGCCGGCCGAGCGCTACGTCACCTGCGGCGACATGCTGGACGCGCTCGAAAACGCCCTCCTGCGCCCCGCCGTGGCAGCGACCCGTGTAGCCGACGCATGGCAGTTCATTCCACCGGCGCCCGCTGCGCCGGCCCCGTTGGTGAGTGGCGCCCCCGCGCGCGAGTCCTGGGCCGCGCGCAACATGTCCGGCGAGGCGCTGAAATATTTCGGTGTGACGTTCGTGGTGTGCGCGCTCATCCTGGCGGCCGTGTTCCACTTCCTGCTGCCCGGGAGGGTGCGCCCAAACGCCGTTCCAGTGGCCCCGGCAGCAGCCCCGGCGGTGAGCGAGCCGGCCACCCCGGCGGCGCCTCCGCCAGCGGTGGTTGACCAGCCAGCCGTCGCGCCGGAGCCGGCCGCGAAGGAGCCGGCCCGCAAAGCCAAGGGCTCCAGAGGCCGAGGCGCAAAGAGGAGAGCCGAACCGGAGGTGGAGTTTAAGCCGGTGGAACCGAAGATCATCCGTTAGTAACACCGTGGCGGGGGTTGGGAGGAACGCCGCCGTCGCGGAAGGCCGGGAGCAACACCACCGGCGCCAGGATTTGGGAGCAGCAAAACCGTCGCGGGGGTTTAGGAGCAGCAACACCGTCGCGGGGGGGGCGGGGGCGCTTAACCGTTTTGGGGATTTCTGGCGGAACCGCTCCCTGACGGTCGCGGCTCCGACACGGGCGTATTGATTTCGCAAGGGTTACCGAGCCGGGCCCAGAGGGCGCCCCGTGAGCGAGCGGAAGTGTTCCCCAAACGGTTAAGCACCTTGGGGGCCGGGAAGAACAACATCGGCACGAGGTTTTTGGAGCAATGGTTATGGAGCGAATATTGATCCGGCATCTGAGCGGCGCCAGAGCCGGCGAGGTGGATGAGTTTCCCGCTGCCGAAACCAGTGAGATTCTGGTGGGGCGGGATCCCGATGCGGAGGTGCGCTTCGATCCCAGCCGCGAGGACCTGGTGAGCCGCCACCACGTCAGGATTGTGCGCGACCCCGAATCCCCGGACGAATTCTCGGTGGTGGACCTGCAAAGCCGTAACGGCACCTTCCTGAATCGCCAGCGAGTGTATGCGCCCGCCCGTATCACGCACAACGATGTGATCCAATTGGGTCCGGCCGGTCCCGAGCTCCGTTTCGAGATGGACCCGCCGCCCCCCACGAGGCTCCGTCCGCTCGGCGCTACGGATATGTTTGAGCAGTCCGGCGGTCCGCTGATCGTCACGCGCGATCTGATTGCCGACCCGCGTGCCGGCGCCGGCCTGGCGCCCCGGCCGATCGGGCGCGCTACCGTGGAACGGATGCTGGGCGACACGTTCGCCAAAGTGAAGCACGAGTCGGACAAGGCTGTTTGGGTAGGCGCCGCGGCGCTCACGGCCATCCTGGTGGTGGGTGGCGGGACCTACATCTACCAGCGCCAGAACGCCACGGAGGCCAACCAGCAGGCTCTCGAAAACCAGCAGCTCATCCAGCAGATGGGCCAGGACGTCAAGAAGACTCCCGAAGTGGCCGAAGCCATGCGGCAGGAAGTGATCCGGCTGAACAACCAGTTGCAGCTTTCCGATGCGCGCAACGCGGAGCGCCTCCAGGCGTTATCGCGCGAACTGGCCGCGCAACAGGCCGTCGCCCGCCAGGAACAACTGGCGGCAGCCAGACAGGCGGTCCGCGAGATGGCGGGTCAGCAGCCGCAAGGCCAGGCTCCGCCGCTCGGGGCGCCGTCAGCGCCGGCGCCAGCCGCAGTCCCGGATACGCCATCCTCCACGGCCGCGCCGCCGGCCGCGCCCGTTCGCGACGCGGGTGGGAAACTCGACTATGACACCACCGTGCGCCGTGGTGTCGACCTCCTGCAGAACGGAGACGCCGCCGGCGCCTTGAAGCTGGCGCAGCAACTGATGGAGTCCCAGCCGAACCGCTGGGAAGCTTACAGCATCGCCGGCTCCGTGGCCAAGATCCAGAACCGGCCGTCGCAGGCCAAATCCATGTTCGAGAAAGCCCTCTCGCTGGCGCCTGACGAGGTGAAAGCCAGCCTGCAGCAGGCCCTGCAGGAAATCTCGCGGGGCGGCCAATAAGCCCGTGCATCCCGGTCCGCACTTCATGGAAATGTTCCAACGTGTTCGCAGGTGGTTCGACGGAAACGGCGCGGCCGGCCCGGTTCCCGTCCTCCGGGAGCCTGGCCCCGCGGCCAAGCCGGTGGCGCTCGAAATCCACGCGTCGGTGGCCACCAATACCGGTTGCGTCCGCACCGAGAACCAGGACGCCGCCATTTTCTCGCGCCCGCCCGGCGACCGCGCGCTGGCCACCCACGGCGTGATCGCCCTGGTGGCCGACGGCATGGGCGGCTGCCAAGGCGGCGAGGTGGCCAGCGCCATGGCCTGCCGGAAGATTCCCGAGCATTACTTCGCCAGCACCGATCCCATCCCCGCCGCGTTGCGCGCTGCCCTGGAGGCGGCCAACGCCGAGATCTACCAGGCGGCGCAGGCCCAGCCCGAACTGCACGGCATGGGCACCACGGCGGTGGTTCTGGCCATCACCAAGGGGTATGGCTGGCTGGCCTATGTGGGCGACAGCCGGCTGTACCTCATCCGCCGCGGGCAGATCTATCGCATGTCGGAAGACCACTCGATGGTCTTCGAAATGGTGCACCGGGGGCTGCTCACGCGCGAGGAGGCGCGCAATCACCAGGATCGCAACGTGCTCTCGCGCGCCCTCGGCAGCCGTCCGCAAGTGGACGTGTCCTGCTGGGACGAGCCCTTCCCCATTCAGCCCGGCGACCGCTTCCTGCTCTGTTCCGACGGCTTGCATGACCTGGTCACCGACGATAAAATGCTGGAGCTGGCCAACTCCGGGGACGTGGGTCTGGCCACCGAGCGGCTGGTCCGGTCCGCCAACGAAAACGGCGGCTACGACAACATCTCGGTAATCCTGTTGGAAGCGGTGGACCAGGCGGCCGTGCGGGTACGGCCCGGCCCCACCAGGGAGTATCAAATTCCATGAACCGCCAGATTGGCCAATACCGCGTCCTCTCTGAATTGGGCACCGGCGGGATGGGTGTGGTCTACCGCGCCATGGACATCCTGCTGGAACGCGAGGTGGCGATCAAGAGGCTGCGCAGCGAGTACGCCGCGAGCCCCAGCGTCTTGGAGCGCTTTCGCAAAGAGGCCCAGTTGCAGGCCAAGCTCAACCATCCCAACATCGCGCAGCTCTACACCCTGGTGCAGGATGGCGACAGCCTGTGCATCGTCATGGAGTTCGTGGATGGCACGGTGCTCCGGAACTTCATGCCCATGCCCTGGCAGAGCGCCCTGCCGGTGATTCTGCAGGTTCTGGAAGCGCTCGATTACGCCCACCGCCGCGGCGTGCTGCACCGCGATATCAAGCCCGAGAACATCGTGATCGACCGCGAAGGCACCGTCAAGGTGATGGATTTCGGCATCGCCCACGCGCTGGGAGCGGCGCGCCTGACGCGCGAGCGGGTGGTCGTCGGCACCCTGGAATATATGCCGCCGGAGCGCATCCTGAACCGCCAGATGGACCAGCGAAGCGACGTGTACTCGGTGGGCACGCTGCTGTTCGAGATGCTGTGCGGCCGTCTGCCGTTTGTGAGCGACAGCGAATACGAACTGCTGCGCGCGCAGGTGGAGACCGAGCCGCCGCCGGTCCACCAGTTCGTCTCCGGCGTTCCGGAATTCGTGGCCGCGGCCATTCGCCAGGCGCTGGAGAAGGACCCTGGCAACCGCTATCCCTCCTGTGGCGACATGGCGACCGTCCTGCGGGAGTGCTCGCTGCTGGAAGGCTGGCGGCTGCAATCGGTAGCCGAAGCGCTGGCGCTCCAGACGCAGCCGGGCGGCGGCGCGGCCGGGGCTGGTCCCGAGCAGGTCGAGTTCTGGTGCCAGCGCATCGACGGCCTGATTCAGAGCGGCAATTTCGACACCGCCGAGCGCACGGCTGACACTGCCCTCAACCAGTTCCCGGCCAGCGCCGAGCTTGCCCTACGGCGGGAAAAGGCGCGGCAGGGGGCCGCGCGGCGAGTGTCCGGCGCCACGGATCTGGCCAGCCTGCACGAGCACGAGGCCGTGTCCGAAAAGGAGCAATTGCTGCGGCAGACGTTGCTGCGGCTGGTGGCATTGGAAGCGAGCGGCGATTTGGAACAAGCCATGGCCACGCTGCACGCGGCCATGGAGCGGTACCCGGACCGGACGGCGTATCGCATCGCGGAAGCGTATTTGAAAGAGAAGCTGGCGGGCGGCGCTCAAGACGGCCAGTGATGGCAAAGCGCCGGACGGCGCGGCCTGGAAGCTCCGCACGGAAACACCCGCCGCCGAACCGGCTTGGTCGATTAGCGTAACAAAACGTATCCGCCGCCATGTGGAAGCGATCCGCGCAACTTACGGCCGAAACATCGGGGGCTCCTTTTGCCGCTCAATAAACGTAAACCGCGTCGGAATCGACTTGGGTGCGGAGCTTCTCTTGCCAGTTCTTGCTGATTGTGATCAGGCCAGACTGAATACCACGCCGCTGTCCGTTGGTGAGCTTTCTTAATGGAGTGGAGTCTCTGCAAACGACCTTTACCACGCACCCAGGGTTATTTCTCAGGGCTTGGAGTATCTCGTCGTACTGTGAACCAAGCCGCGCCAGGAGTTCAGCCTGACGGGCGCTGACTGACTCCGACTCTGAAGCCAACGTTCCTCTCAGGCAAGCAATGCGCGCCGGACCGCATCCGGCTCGCGCGCGATGACTGTCAGGAAGGCTCGGGCGGGCCCGCTGGGGACTCGTCTCCCATGCTCCCAATGTTCCAAGGTCCGCTTGCTCAAGCCGAACAATTTGGCGAACTCGCCTTGAGACAGGGATATCTTTTCCCGGATCGCCCTGACATCGATGTCGTCCGGTACATGCACCTCGCAGCCGTGGTCTTCCTTGCCTTGAGCGAACGCGAGTGCTTGTCTGGCGCTTTCGATCATCCGTTCGCCCGCGCTCGGTTTTCTCTTCTTCATCGCGATTTCCTTCCAGACCGGTAGGTCTCGACCATTTCTGCCAGGACGGACTTCAAGACACGCCGTTCCTTCGGGCTCACCTCGCCTGCCGCCGGGTTGGCGGCGATCGAGGCTCACGATGGCAAGCCGCTCCGCGTCGCGTAGTCCCAATGACCGCGCATCGTTCAGGAATGCCGCTGTCTCCACGACGGTGTGCAAATCTCAGCATACTCCATTGGAGTATACTGGCCAGTGGGGCGGGAACTGCCCACGGAGGTTCAAGTTAATCGAAAGCCTCAGTCCCGGGGCAGAGTGTTGCTGGCTGTTTGGCAGAATCTGTGGAATCATAGTGGGCGGAGGTCCGCCGATGGCTGCGCAGGAAAAGATCGATTGGTCGCTGTGCCCGCTCGTCGAAGTGAAGCCTGGAGTGCAAAGCGGCGCTCCCGTGCTGATCGGCACGCGGATGCCGGCCAACGCGATTGTCGATAACTTCGACTATGGCGTGAGCGTCGCCGAAATCGCGGAGCAGTTTGACGTCCCGCCCGGTTGTGTTGCGGCGATTCTGACTTACGCCAAGGGTCACCGCATTGCGCATCGTGTTTGATAAGAACGTCCCCGTCGGCGTAAGGCGCTTCCTGTTGAAACATGAAGTGCGAACCTTCGTCGAGATGAAGTGGCATCCGCAACTTGAGAACGGCGAACTTCTGAGAATGGCAGACGCGGCGGGGTTCGACGTGATGGTGACGTCCGATCAAAACATCAGGCAC
>Ga0265316_10000819_pt1 | contig 34387 bp, 25 predicted proteins | sample 4522metaG_FD_202092 | JGI IMG/M metagenome (GOLD analysis project Ga0265316, IMG submission 202092) | Rhizosphere microbial communities from Carex aquatilis grown in University of Washington, Seatle, WA, United States - 4-5-22 metaG | ecosystem: Host-associated > Plants > Roots > Rhizosphere >...
TGTGGCGGGCTTGTCGTCCACGGGCGGTGCAAAGGGCGAGTCCACCCCGGCAATGGCCAGAGCCTCGTACAGCTTCCAACGTGCCTTGGCTTCGCGCTGACCTTGCTCCATCAGGGCGCGGGCGCGCAGGATCCTCACACCGGATAACGTGCAGGAACTGAAAACTTCAGTCGAATTGATCATTCGATCTCGGCCCGCATCTGGACCATCGGTTCCGCGCGGAGTAGGTGCATGCCGTCGACTACGGCAATGGCGAATTTCACGCACCACGAGCAGGCCGATGAGAGCGAGCGGCCAGAAGACCGCCCCATCAGGGCGTGCTCCACCTACGACGCAACCGCAGCCGCCCGATGATCCGGTATTGCCTGATGCTCCGCCATCGACTGCAGAGCCGTCCGATGCCCTCAGCTGGCTCCCGTCGTTTTTCGCCAGTGCCCCATCGCCCGTGGCGCCAGTCAATGTGTCGCCCCTCATCGCATCCACGACGCCGGAACCACCATCGAGCAGTGTCAGGACAACGGCATCGACCGACAACGACGCGACGAGCGAATCCGAAGCCACACCGGGCGCATCGACTGTCGGACTATCGCGGAGATCGGCGTCGAACCCCGGACCAGGGCCGACGCTTGCGTCGACAGAGGTGGCTGTGGCGGTGTCAGTGCCCGTCGGAGCAGTAGCAGTGGCCGTCAAGGTCAGCGTGCCTGTCGTGGTCGTTGTCCCGGACACAGCAGCGGTGGACGTCGCAGTCGGTGTACCCGTGGCAGTGCTGGTGCCCGTTGTCGTCGTCACGGACCTGTCCGATCCGGCATCCGTGGACCCCACAACTCCGGCATCCAGCGGCGGCTCGGGGCCAGGTTCCACTCCCAACTCGGGGCCAACTTCCGGTTGCAACTCAGGGCCAAACTCGGCCCCAGATTCCTGGCGACTTCCGCACACGGTGGCGCAGTCTGGATCGGCGCAGTCGACCAGCCCGTCGCAATCATCGTCGATACCATTGCCACAGTTTTCGGTTGTTGGGGCCACGATGCCCGTGCAGGCCCCCCATGCACCTGAAGCAGAACACGTCCGTGTTCCTGGGACGCATGCTCCCGTAGAGTTGCCTGGACAGGGGCCGGTCGAATCCGGCGCGCATTCTCGTGCCGTGAATGTCCACGGCGCTCCGGTCGCCACAGTCGCGTTTACAGCATGGTCCACCGCCGACACGGTCCAGGAATGCGAACCGGCAGTGAGCGGCGCGGTCAGGGTGTAGGTCGTACTGGTCGCCGCGATCGCGCACGCGATGCAGGCGCCGTCAACGCGCAACTCGTAGTGGGATACGCCGCCCGTGTCCGACGATGCCTGCCATGTGAACGTCGGCCTGAGCGTGTCCACGATGCTGCCATTCGCTGGCGTCAGAAGGCTGAACCCGGTTGGAGGTGTTCCGAAGTCGACATAAATGGTACGCGTCTGCGTCGAATCGCGCGAGTTGCCCATCTTGTCGACTGCCTTCACGGACCATGTGTGGCCGCCTTCGGCCAGGCTGCTGGTGGGCGTGCTTTGGGTACCTGTGATGCTGTCTCGGGCGAGTGAGCCGTCAATAAAGAGCTGGTAGTGGTCCACACCGCTGCCAGCGTCAGCAGCAGCGTTCCAGGAGAGCGTCGGCGTCGGGATACCCGTCGAACTCTGGTCGGCAGGGGACACAAGTGAGAATGCGTTTGGTGGCGTCGTGTCGATGCCGATATTCCAAGTCTGCCGCGATTTTCTCACGGCCCCGGAAGCGTCGACAGCGTAGACCTGCCAGCTATGCTGGCCGTCCGCGAGTGCATTGGTCGGGCTCACCGAGGTGACCGCAGCGCCGATGCTGTCGGTCGCCAATGCGGCATCAACCCAAAGTTGGTACTTCGCGAGGCCGGAGCCGGCGTCCGTGGTTGAGATCCAGGACAAGGCGGGCTTGTTGTTCGCAGTCCATGTTCCGTCGGCCGGAACACTCAAATTGAATGGCAGAGGAGGAACGTCGTAGCGAACCTGACGACTCTCCGACGGATTGCGATTCCCCGCCTGGTCGATGGCCACGACTTGCCAGGTGTAGAGTCCGCCACTTACGCCACGGACATGGATCGAGCTCACATAGACTTGTTGATCACAAGGTGGGACCCAGGCCTCGAGCATGATCGCGGATGCAGATCCGCCGGTAAAGCTATCAATACTGACCCTCGTTGACGCCCACTGATCGCAGTTGCTTGCGGGTGTGTCGCGGACCAGGCGAAACCCCGAGCTGCTGCCATCTGAGAGCAATACCTGGTATGTCATCGTCGATCCGCATTTGCTCTCATTTAGTTCCAGCTCCGCATTTCCGACATTGGAGAGATCGACCTCCCCAGATGTCGCGGTGCTGTACGTGGTTGCCGACGCGCAGTAGGTATGGATATACATAGCATCGGCTCCAACACCGCCTACTGTTTCATGCCCACACCCCCACGTGTAGGCACTCGTCGAAACCTTGGCCAACGTCCACCCGGAGCAACTGGTACCAAGGCTGCTTTGGTAGACAGTCGTGAACGGCATGGCCGCCTGGGCGGAGGTGACCGCCGCACCCAACCCGGTCGTCACGGCCTGACCGTTGATCCAGATCTCGTACCCAGCTACCCCCGATCCCACGTCGGTGCTCGTTGTCCATGTGAATGTCGGCGCGGCGCTGCTGGTCCAGTCACTTGCCAATGGCGTACCGAGGACCGGCGCTGTGGGCGGGCTGGCATCGGCGCGCACACTGAACGTGGAGGTCGACTGTATCTCCGTACCACCGCTATCCCGGGCGACCACGTACCACGTGTGCCAGCCGTCGGTCATCGCCTCGGCCGAGAGCAACGTGTAGGTCGGTGGACTGGCGACGGCGATCGCCGCCTTCTTCAGAACAGAGTCCACGTACAAGTCATAGCTAGTCGCCGAGGTGGACGACTGCCAGGTGAACTTGCAGGTGGCAGTGCACCATGCGCCGTTCGCGGGAGATATCAGATCGAACGCGCCCGGGGCCGCGTGAGCGCCCGTTGGTATAGCCAGAGCCAGCAAGAGCGCACACCCAGTCGATAGCGTCTTCGTTCTCATCGCACCTCTCTCCTTTTCATGTCTCTTCAGGCGGAATCTGACGAGTCATCCTCACGTCCTCACGGCATATGCACAAGCGGCAAGCCGAAGTACTATATCACTCTTGACCCAGGTAGACGGAGGAGCAGTCAGCTCCGCTTGCGGCGCGGCCATCCGTAACGGCTGAAGAGGTGTCCAAAAATCGACTCTTCTAGATTTCGCCTTCCAATGATTTCGACAATTTGCGCGACGAAAGCCGCTCTTCTTGGCGATTGATGGACACGTCTTGAGTCAAACAAAAAGGCCCGGGTACCCAATGGGGCGCCCGGGCCTTTGAAGTGTCAGTTACCGACTATGTGGCGGGCTTGTCGTCCACGGGCGGTGCAAAGGGCGAGTCCACCCCGGCAATGGCCAGAGCCTCGTACAGCTTCCAACGTGCCTTGGCTTCGCGCTGACCTTGCTCCATCAGGGCGCGGGCGCGCTCCGGCATGACCTGGGCCAGTGAACGGAAGCGCGTCTCGGTCATCGCCCATTGTTCGTAGGTCATCTTGGGCGCCTTAGAGTCGAGCTTGAGCGGGTGCTCTCCCTTATTGTAAAGCGCCGGGTTGAACCGGTACAGGGTCCAGGCGCCGCTGTCGACCGCTGCGGTCTGATTGTCCATGCCCTTGGCCATGTCGATACCGTGGGCAATACAGTGGCTGTACGCGATGATGATGGACGGACCATCGTAGGCATCGGCCTCGATGAAGGCGCGCACAGTTTGAATGTCGCTGTAGCCCATGGCCACCTTGGCGACGTAGCAGTTGCGATACGCGATGGCCATCATGCCCAGGTCCTTCTTGGGGGTGGGCTTGCCGGCCGCCGCGAACTTGGCCACGGCTCCCGTCGGGGTCGACTTCGAGCACTGACCACCCGTGTTCGAGTACACCTCGGTGTCGACCACCAGAATGTTCACGTTCTTGCCGCTGGCCAGAACGTGATCGAGGCCGCCGTAGCCGATGTCGTAGGCCCAGCCGTCGCCGCCCACGGCCCATACGCTCTTCTTGACCAGCATGTCGGCCACGCCAACCAGGTTCTTTGCGTCGGCGTCAGAGATGCCGGCCAGCTTCTGTTTCAGCAGGGCCACGCGCTCGCGCTGCTCGGCAATGCCCTTTTCGTCAGACTGATTGGCCTCCATGAGCCCGGTGACCAGCTCGCCCGGCAGTTGGCCCGACAGCTTCTTCAACAGGACCTTGGCGTAGTCATTCTGCTTGTCGATGGTCACGCGGAAGCCGAGCGAGAACTCAGCCGTGTCCTCGAAGAGCGAGTTGTTCCAAGCCGGGCCGCGCCCGTCCTTGTTCTTGGCGTAGGGTGTGGTGGGCAGGTTGCCGCCGTAGATCGACGAGCAGCCCGTGGCGTTGCCGATGATGGCGCGATCGCCGAACAGCTGGGTCAGCAACTTGACGTACGGGGTTTCGCCGCAACCGGCGCAGGCACCCGAGTACTCGAACAGCGGCTGCAGGAACTGCGAGCCCTTGACCGAGTCGACCTTGACGAGGCGGCGATCCACCTCGGGCAGATCGAGGAAGAAGGCGTAGTTGTCACGCTCCTGAGCGCGCAGAGGCATCTGCGATTCCATATTGATGGCCTTCTTGGTCTTGTCCTTCTTGTCAGTGGCCGGACAGACCTCCACGCACAGGGTGCAACCCGTGCAGTCCTCGGGCGCGGTCTGCAGGGCGTACATCACATCGCCGTATTCCTTGGCCTTGTACTTTGTGGACTTGAAGGTCGCCGGCTTCTTCGCCAGGTGCATCGGATCGAAGACCTTGGCGCGAATCGAGGCGTGCGGACAGACCAGCGTACACTTGTTGCACTGGATGCAGATTTCCGGGTTCCACACCGGAATCTCCATCGCGATGTTGCGCTTTTCCCAGCGCGCGGTGTCGGTCGGGAAGGTTCCGTCGACCGGGAAGACGCTGACGGGCAGCTTGTCGCCACGGCCGGCGATGATCTCGGCGGTCACCTTGTGCACGAACTCGGGCGCCTCGGCGGCCACGATGGGCGGCATCTTGAGGCTGCTCGACACCTTCTGCGGGTAGTTGACCTGCTGCAGGTTGGCCACCGAATGATCCACCGCCTTGTAGTTCTTCTCCACCACCTCGGGACCCTTGCGCTGATAGGTCTTCTCGATGGTCTTCTTGATCTTGGCGATGGCCTCGGCCGGCGGCAACACGCCCGAGATGTTGAAAAAGCAGGTCTGCATGATGGTGTTGATACGCGCGCCCATGCCGGTCTCTTTCGCGACCTTGTAGGCGTCGATCACGTAGAAGCGCAGCTTCTTTTCGATGATCTGCTTCTGCACTTCTTGCGGCAGCTTGTCCCAAACCTCGTCCTTGCCGTACACGCTGTTGAGCAGGAACACGCCCCCGGTCTGGCAAAACTGCAGCATGTCGTAGCGCTCAAGGAACGACCACTGATGGCAGGCCAGGAACTGCGCCTCGGTGATGAGGTAGCTGGAGCGAATCACGTCAGGCCCGAAGCGCAGGTGCGATACAGTGACCGCGCCGGCCTTCTTCGAGTCATAGACGAAGTACCCCTGGGCGTAGAAGCGGGGATCCTCGCCGATGATCTTGATCGAGTTCTTGTTGGCGCCGACCGTGCCGTCAGAACCAAGTCCGTAGAACAAGCAGCGCTTCACAGCGTCGGTCTCGGTCGAGAAGCTGTGGTCCACGGCAAGCGAGGTGTGGGTCACGTCGTCGTTGATGCCCACGGTGAAATGGTTCTTGGGCGCCGGCTTCTTGAGGTCGTCGTACACCGCCTTGACCATGGCTGGGGTGAATTCCTTGGACGACAGACCGAAACGGCCGCCGACCACTTTCGGCATGGCGAAGGGCAGCTTGCCCTCTGACTGGGCCTCGGCCAGGGCCGTGATCACGTCCTGGTACATCGGCTCGCCAGCGCAGCCTGGCTCTTTCGTGCGATCGAGAACCGAGATGGCCTTGACCGACTTGGGCAGCGCAGCGATCAGGTGGTCCATCGAGAACGGACGGAACAGGCGCACCTTGACCACGCCGACCTTCTCGCCCTGCTTGGCCAGCACATCCACCGTCTCATGCACGATCTCGGCGCCGGTTCCCATGACCACGATCACGCGCTCGGCATCGGCCGGGCCTACGTAGTCGAACAGGTGGTACGAGCGGCCCGCGATCTTGGCGAACTTGTCCATCTCCGCCTGCACGATGGCTGGGGTCGCGTCGTAGAACTTGTTGCACGCCTCGCGTCCCTGAAAGAACACGTCGGGGTTCTGCGCGGTGCCGCGCAAGATCGGCCGGTCGGGCGTCATGGAGCGCGCGCGGTGCGCGTTGACCAGATCGTCGGTGATCATGGCCTTGATATCCTCGTCGGTGAGCTGTTCGATCTTCTGCACCTCGTGCGAGGTACGGAAGCCGTCGAAGAAGTGAATGAAGGGCACACGCGCCCGCAGCGTCGCAGCCTGCGAGATCAGCGCCATGTCCATGACCTCTTGCACGGAACCGGTGCAGATGAGGCCAAAGCCGGTGGAACGGACGGCCATCACGTCGCCGTGGTCGCCGAAAATCGACAACGCGTGCGTGGCCACGGTGCGGGCCGTGACGTGCCACACCGTCGAGGTCAGCTCGCCCGCGACCTTGAACATGGTCGGGATCATGAGCAACAACCCCTGAGCAGCAGTGAAGGTCGTGGTCAGGGCGCCGGCCTGAAGCGCGCCGTGAGTTGTGGCGGCAGCGCCCGCCTCACTCTGCATCTCGACCACGGACGGGACCGTGCCCCAGATGTTGGTGCGGCCCGCGGCCGACCAGTCATCGGCCCATTCACCCATATTCGACGACGGGGTGATGGGGTAAATGGCGCAGACCTCGTTGGTCTTGTGCGCTATGTAGGCAGCGGCTTCGTTGCCGTCAATTGTGACTTTCTTGCGAGCCATGTCGTGATCCTCCAGGGGGTAAAACTTAGGAAAAACGCAGTCTTCTTACGTCCGCCGTGTCAGCGAAGCAACAGGAAGTTTCGTGGGCGAATCGTGAGCCACGGGCATGAAACGCACGTGGGTCTCTTCACCCAGACTCAGACACGACGCTCCTCGACGAGAACGTGCCCCCAAGCCGTGCAGGCACCTCGGGTCCGACGGCGCGGGCGAGCGACCTAGATAGTCGGCACTGGGAACGGAACGCCGGGCTTGGCGAACAGGTAGCCCTGGAAGAGATCCGCGCCGATGTCGACCAGGATGTCGCGCTCGGCATGGGTCTCGACCCCCTCGGCCACCAGCGGCGTTTCCAGTTCGCGGCACAGGCTGGCCAGGGCGTGCACCATCTTGCGTTTGGTCGGCGTGGTATCGATGCCGCGGATGAGCGACATGTCCAGCTTAACCACGTCGGGTTCAAGCTGGGCGAAGCTGTTCAGCCCCGAGTAGCCCTCGCCTAGGTCATCAACGGCGATGCGAAAGCCCAGACTGCGCAAATGGGCCACGCGCTTGCGGATGTCGGGAATCTTCTCCAACGCCATGCGCTCGGTGATCTCAAGATGGACTTGCTTGGCAAACTCGGACAGCGGCGCGTGCGAGGAATAGAGATCGTCATCCGCCAGGTCAAGCACGTGCAGATTGACAAACACCCCAGGCAGTTCCGGGTGGTCGCGCATCACATCAGCCACTTGCCCGCGCGTCTTGCGTCCCAGCATTGGAATCTGTTGAAGAATCTCCGCGGTCTTGAGGATTTCCAGGGGCGAGTTCAGTTCCTTGTAGGTCGTGCGCATGAGCGCTTCGTAGGCGTAAATATTTCTGCCCGACCAAGACACGATCGGCTGGAAGGCCATCCACATCCCAGCCAACGCATTGTCGAAGTGCAGCCGCATCTCCTCCAGCTCGCGCTCGTGCTCCTCGGTGCAGTTCAAGATGTGGCGTTCGCGCTGCGCGACCCGGTGCATCTGCACGGCGCGCGAAAGCACGTCCCGAAGTTGCGACATGGAAAGCGGCTTGATGAGATAGCTCAGCGCGCCCCATTCCACAGCGACCCGCGCGCTGTCGAGGCCCGGCCCGCCGGTCATGAGCACCACGGGAATGTCGCGGTCTCGTTCGCGCACCGCGCGCAGGATGTCCAAGCCGCTGCCCCGGGGAATGTTGATGTCCGTCAGCACCACATCGAATTGCCGCGCGCGTGCCAGCTCAATGGCCGCGCCACCGTCTGACGCCGTCTCCACCCCGTAGCCCCAGCTTTGCAAAACACGCGTGCAGGATCGCGCGAATGATTCGTCGTCATCTACAACCAGAACCAGCGGTCGCAGTACACCATCCTGCGACGGGCCGGCCTGAGCGAGTCCTGCTTTGGCTTCCACGTGCTTTGTGCCTTTCGAGCCAGGGGCCCGATGATGAGCTTATCGGCACATAAGCAAGGTGGTTAAGGACATTCAGTCGGCCCATGCACATCGTGTGCGTCACGTGCGACTTCGTGTACCATGGCGCCCATGCTTGGAGTGCGAGCGCTTCTCATGCTGACCTTGGGCGGCTTCGGCGCGGTCTTCACTGCGCTTTGGGGCCGCGATATGGCACGCAAACGGAGGGGGGCCGGCGGGGCCACCCCCGGTGACAACAGCGAGGCCGGTGCCACCCGGGCGGGGTTTCCTTCGCTGGTGCAGACCGCCATCGGCTTCATCACCAACTTCTTCGACACGCTGGGCATCGGTTCCTACGCGACCACGACATCTATCTACAAATTGTTCCGCCTGGTGCCTGACCGGCTGATTCCGGGAACACTGCTGGTGGGGCACATGTGGCCGACCGTGGCGCAGGCGGTGATCTACATCCACATCGTCAAAGTCGAGATGACGTCCCTAGTGCTGCTCATCGCCGCGTCGGTGCTCGGCTCGTGGCTGGGCGCAGGCGTGGTGGCGGGTTGGCCCAAAAGCAAGATTCAGGTCGGTATGGGCTGCGCGCTGCTTGGAGCGGCGGCCTTGATGCTGGCCAGCGCCTTGCACTACTTGCCGGGCGGCGGCGAGACCCTGGGGTTGCATGGCTGGCGCATGGGCGTCGGCTTGGTCGGCAACTTCGCCTTTGGCGCCCTGATGAACCTGGGCATCGGAGCCTACGCGCCCAGTCTGATCCTGTTCGGCTTTCTTGGCATGGACCTGAAAGCCGTGTTTCCCGTGATGATGGGCTCGTGCGCCTTCATCATGCCGACCAGTGGGATTCGCTTCATCGGGCGCGGCAGCTACTCGCCACGCGCGGCCCTGGGCCTGGCCCTAGGCGGCGTGCCGGGCGTGCTGCTGGCGGCCTACGTGGTGCGCGAGCTGAAGGTCAGCCAACTGCGCTGGCTGGTCATTGGCGTGGCGACCTACAGTGCCCTGGCCCTGCTGCGTTCCGCGGCCAAGGATCGCCGCCCGACCCAATCAACAGAAAGAACCGTCTGATGGGCCATCCCCTGTTTGCCACCAAGAGCATGGACAAGCTGCGCGCCGATGCGGAGTTCGCCCATGGCTTGAAGCGCACCTTGGGCCCGGTGGACCTAGTGCTGCTCGGAATCGGCGCCATCATCGGCACCGGCATCTTCGTGCTCACCGGCCGGGCGGCCGCGGCCAACGCCGGCCCCGCCGTCGCCCTGTCGTTCACCGTCGCGGGCATCGCGTCGGCCTTTGCCGGCCTGTGCTACGCCGAAATGGCGTCGATGATCCCGGTCGCGGGCAGCGCGTACACCTATGCGTACGCCACCATGGGCGAACTCGTGGCCTGGATCATCGGATGGGATTTGATCCTTGAATATCTGGTCGGCGCGGCCACCGTCAGCGTGGGCTGGTCCGGCTACGTGGTCGCCTTTGTCAGCAACGTGACCGGGTGGAAGATGCCGGCGACATGGACCACCTCGCCGCTCGTCTGGAGCGAGGCGCACAAACACATCCAGTTCACCGGCGCCATCATCAATTTGCCCGCGGTGCTCATCACCCTGTTTGTCACGACCATTCTGGTCATAGGCATCAAGGAGTCAGCGCGCTTCAATTCAGTGATCGTGGTCATCAAAGTCGCGGTGGTTCTGCTGTTCATCGTCGCGGCGGCGCCCTTCATTCGCAGAGAAAACTGGCACCCGTTTATCCCAGAAAACACGGGCACCTTCGGCCACTACGGCATCTCCGGCATCCTTCAAGGCGCCACAATGGTCTTCTTCGCGTACATCGGGTTCGACGCCGTCTCCACCGCCGCCCAGGAGACGCGCAACCCGCGCCGCGATCTGCCGATAGGGATTCTCGGCTCACTCGCCATCTGCACCGTGCTCTACATCACAGTGTCACTGATCCTGACTGGCGTGGTTTCCTACACCAAGCTCTCAGTCCCCCACCCCATGGCCATCGGCATCGCGGCCACGGGAGTCCACTGGCTGGAAACCGCCGTGGAGGTCGGCGCCATTGCGGGATTGTCCTCGGTCATGGTGGTTATGCTGCTCGGCCAGCCGCGCATCTTCTTTTCCATGGCGGTCGACGGCCTTCTGCCCAAGGTGGCGGCCAAGGTCCATCCGCGCTTCGGCACCCCCCACGTCACCACCATCACCACCGGGCTGGTCTGCGCCCTGGCTGGCGGCCTGCTGCCCATCGACATTCTGGGCGAGCTAACCAGCATCGGCACCCTGTTCGCGTTCGTCCTGGTCAGCCTGGGCGTGATGATCCTGCGCATCAAGCGGCCGGACATCCCGCGGTCGTTCAAGGTGCCGGGCGGCGCGTTCGTCATCCCGCTCCTGGGCGCGCTCTCTTCTGGCGGCCTGATGTACACCGCCACCACCCACACGCTGATCCGGCTTTTCGCCTGGATGGCGATTGGACTCGTCATCTACTTCATCTACGGCCGCAAGCATTCCAAGCTGCGCAAAGGCGCCTGACCGTCCGTCATGGCCGCCAAGCCGACCTTCTTCGCCTACACCGACGCTGCTGGCGTCGATGTGGTCGTGCAAAAGCTGGCCGACATTCCCGAACAATACCGAGCGCAGGCGCGACCGCTCGACCTGGCGAAGCCAGTCAAGCCGGTGCCAGCGACAAGAGTCGATGATCACGGGCCGACGCAGACCGTGACCGCGTCGGCTGTCGCCGAGGCAAAGCAGGGAGCTGTCTCTGTCTTTCACGGCCCGTCGTTCGCCATGGGCGCTGTCACGGCTGTCTCCGTCGGCCTCGTGGTCTGGCTCTCTTTCCGGCGAACAGGCCGCGCCCTCTCCTTGGTATTCGGCGTCCTCATCATGGCAGCGCTCGGCCTCGGCTACCTGTCCTACGTTCGCAAGCAGACGGGGCTGCCTCCAGCGGGGCTCACCACGCCGGCTGTCCTCATCAACGACGCCCGCAATGCCGCTGGGGCTGCTGACCGGCACTACAAGGAACAGGAGCAGGAGATCCGAGAGAGCGACAAGTAGGACTAAATGATCGAAGCTACGGCGCTGCCGCCAGTGGTATTCTTACGGAGATGAACAGCGGTAGCGCACGCGTCGGTGACGCATCGGATTTGGCCGCGGTCGACGAGAGTCTGATCGACGCAGCGATGGCGCTGAGTCCCGAGGAGAGGTTGCGCCAGAACGACCGCATGATTCGCACCGTGCTCCTGGTCAAAGAGGGCTGGGCTGCCATGAAGGCTGAGCAGGATGGCCGAGAGCGCTGATCTGACGACCCTGCTCGAGCGTTTGCTGGCAACAGACATCGAATTCGTTCTGGTGGGTGGACTGGCCGCGGTGGTCCAGGGTGCGCCGATCACGACCTTCGACGTCGATATCGTCCACCGAAGGACGACGGAGAACGTCGACCGCCTGCTTGCCTTCCTGGCGGCTGTCAGCGCCCGGTATCGCAATCGCCCAGGTCCTCCTCTGCCGCCTAGTCGTAGTGCCCTGCTTGGTCCTGGACATTCTCTTTTTGTGACGGACCTTGGGCCGCTCGACGCGCTCGGCGCCATCGAAGGCGGCGCAGACTACGACCAGCTTGTTTTGGTTTCTCGGACCGTCATCATCGCGGGCCGCTCGCTGCGCATCTTGCCCCTCGAGACGATTGTTGCGCTCAAAAGAAACTCGACCGATCCCAAAGACAAATTGCGGCTACCGGTGCTAGAGGCGGCTCTACGACACCAGAACCGCGATTCTTAAATCAGAGAAGAAGCTGGCGTTGCGGCTGGTGACAATGGAGGCTGCCTGCAGCGCTCGCGATGCGCGTGCGGTGCGCGCGCTGGCTCGGCTTCGTTACTTGTTCGCCCATGGGGCAAAGGATCCATCTTCATTCTGCTCACCTCAGCTATAGGGTTGGAATCATTAGGGTGCAGGTGTCCTTGGGGCGTTTCTGTGGACGACGAGCCTTCCTCGCCGCCACGGCTTCGAGGACCTTCGGTTCGGTCAACGCAGCCACGGGTATTCGCCAGGGTGCGAATGGAACGATCTGTTCGGCTGGAAGGATTTTTGCTTCGATGAGCTTGCGAATGGTGATCGGGTCGGTTGTCAGCTTGTGCGCAGCCTCGATGAGTGTCACCACGGGCTCCCTTTGGGCCTGGAGGGCGAGCACGGCACCCGTCATCCCGTGCTTGCTGCGAAAGCCAAGTACGCGCCCTTCCGTCCAGGCAAGTCCTGTGGCCGTTTTCATCCCGAGTCGGTTCAGCGTGATCGCGATCCGCCTGTCATCCCAGTAGGCACCCATCCGGCGGATCACCTCGCTCGTTTCTAGCGATGTTTTCAATCGATGTTCGTCGGGGCGACGACGCTTTGCTCGGATTTCGGAATGCCGCCCGCCCGCCCAGTGCACCAGCAAGATGACCTGGCCGTTTTCCAAGTCGACATCGGCGATGATTTCCTCGACGAGAATTCGCACGACCCTCTGCTTCGTCTGCATGTCGACCGTTTCGTCGTGCCAGATCGTCGGCAGTGTCTTCGCTAGTTGTAGTAGTCGCTCGCGTTCGATCACTGGCTGTGCGGCGACGTTTCGCCGGTGTTCCTCCAATCGCACCTCGAGGGTCGCGACCTCGGCCAGAGCTGCATTCCAGCGTCGTTCGAGCTCTGGGGCAACCAGTCGATTCTCTGGGTCGGTTCGCTCGTAGCGACGTTCGGCGAGTCCGGCGCGATAGCGTGCCTGCTCTAGCTCCAGTTCGATGGACTTGCATTCCTCCTCCCTGCGCTTGCCGACGCTCTCTGCAGCGAGTAGCGCTGCGGAAACAGCTGGCTCCTCGACGGCGCGCAACACCTCCGCGGATATCGCCGCATCGACGTGCACCCCACTGAATGCGATGCACTTGCCTCCATCCTGGCAGCCCGTTCCCCCGCAGAGATAGCTGGGATGCCCTTTTCCTGAGTAGCGAACCCGCAGGCGGTGCCCACAGCGCCTGCAGCGCAAAAGTCCTGCCAGCAGCCCTCGGCCACCTCTACCTGCCTTGCGTTTCCACGGAACCATGTGAGCGTTCTCCGTCTTGTTGCGCTGGATCTGCAAGTACTCCTGCCACGATATGTAGCCAGGATGATGGTCGATGAGCAAGACTTCCCACTCTTCCAACGGCTTGCATGCCCATGTCTTGGCCGGCCCGTTTGCCTTGGCCGTTCGCCCCCACGCATACGCGCCGGCGTAGAAGGGCGAGGTCAACGTCCGGTGAATCGTGCTGCCAACCGGCATCTCCCACTCGACCTCGTCGCCGCATGGGCCGAATCGTCGCACAGGTATCGTCATGCGCTTCTCGTGAAACCAGAGAAGCACCTTGCGCATGCTGCCCAGCTCGGCGTACTTGCGATACACGAGACGGACTGCCTCCTGCACCCGCAGATCGGGGCTCAGCTCGATGCGACCATCGCGCGTCCAGCACAGTCCCACCGGCAGCACGAAGCGAAGCTCTCCTCGCGCGGCCTTCTCCCGAATCGCGCTGAGTGCCCGCTGCCGTAGCAGCGTGAGCTCGTACTCGGACAGGGTTCCCTTCAGCCCCAGCAGCAAGCGATCATTGCCGACGCGAGGATCGTAGACCCCTTCGGGGTCGACGATGACGGCCTCGACCACCGCACACATATCCAGCAGCGTGTGCCACTCACGACCGTTGCGTGCGAGCCGCGACGCCTCCAGGCAGAAGATGGCCCCCACCTCGCGCGTGGTGAGGTCGGCGAATAGTCGCTCGAATCCTGGTCGCACGGTGTGGCCTGCACCGGATCGGCCGAGATCATCGTCGATGACTGCGACGGCGGCGAAGCCCATCTCGCGCGCCATATCGGCGAGCGCATACTGACGCCTCTGGCTTTCGAGGTTGTCCTGAACCTGGTGTGGCGTGGATTGCCGAACATACACAATTGACCGTCGGCGCAAGTGTTCAACGGTTATCTTGGGCGATTTCATGATTCGACCTCCTCTTGCTTGTTGTTGTCTGTCGTACGGTCTCGATTGCCACCAGCATCTGTGACAGCACGGACAACAGCTTGCGCCGATGCTCCGGCGGCAGACTCAGATGTGGCGACGGATCCGGATCGCGCAGCGACAGCTCCATCTGCCGCTGCACCTGGTTTCTCGACTTCATGGGGACCCTCCGCGTTTCCTTCTAGCCTGGGACTTCCCGGTCGATCTCCACGTAGCGAATCCACCAAGGCAGCCAACTCCGTGAGCGCGGCAATGCACACGCGACGGTCGCCCAGATCGTGCGAGGCGCATGCCGCTGCGTCAGTCATCCATTCAGGAATTCCCTTCGCCACGCCACCCTCGGGACAGATCACGAGGACGGGCTTGCCATCGATCGGTCGCAGACGGTGCCGACAGCGTACGCGCTGGCCAAAAAGCGGATGCCAGCGATAGTGGACGGTCACCCACTCAGGTACATGGGCACAATGTCGAGCTTTCCAAAGAGGGTCTCGTGGCAAAACCTGCCGAGTGGCCTGGCCCAAACTGTGTCGCCGCACTATCGGTCACGACCAACGGTGCTTGACACTCGTGGCACTGCCGATGTCTGCTTGGCTCATGCGGACACGGATTTTTTCGGGTCTTCTCTGTCTGGCCCTGGCCACCCTCAGCGGACCGGCGAGCGCGGCAGAATCGAACAAGGAGGCCGCAGAGCGGTTTGACCGCGGGCTGCGGCTGTTCAACGACGGCGACGACACAGGGGCCTTGCTGGAATTCAAGCGGGCCTACGAACTGTCAGGCAAGCCCGCGATTCTCGTCAACGTGGGCTTGGTCTACGCGGTCTTGGGCCGTCCGGTGGAAGCGGTGGCGGCCTTGGACAAGGCTCTGCAACAGCCGGCTGGGATCCCCGAAGCGCAGCTTGGCAAGGCCCGACGGGTGCACGACGAGCAGGCAGCTCGCATCGGTCGACTCCTGGTCACGACCAACGTGCCAGCGCAGGTGGAGATAGACAACCTGGCCGTGGAGCGAACCCCGATGGCCGTGCCAATGTCCGTGGCCAGCGGGATCCGCCTGCTCGGGGTGGTGGCGCCCGGGCATGTTCCCATCCATCAGGAGGTTTCGATCACGGGTGGCCGGCAGACCGATGTCGCCATCGAGCTTCTGCCGCTGCAGGGCGCGCTGGCCAACTTGCAGATTCGCTGCATTTTGCCTGGGGCCGATGTGCTGGTGGATGGAAAGCTGGTGGGGCGCACCCCCTTGCCGGCGTCCGTGCCGCTTCCGCCTGGTAGCCATGAGGTCAGCCTGCGCCGCCCGGGCTATCGCGCGATTCCACAAACCGTGTCCCTGGCGGATGGCTCGACGGGTGAAATCACGTTGGAGGTGACCGAGGTTGCCAGCGAGGCCGAATTGGTGGGTACTCGCGTGAGCCTCGACGTCAGCCAGCCAGATGCCACCGTGGTAATCGATGGCGTTCTCCGCACGGGATTCCGCGACGGTTTGCTCCTGCCAGCCGGCCCCCACCGGCTCAGTATTACGCGCACGGGCTTTCTGCCCCTCGAACGCGAGTTGACCGTGGACAAGGGCCCGCCCAAGACCGTGCGCATCCAGCTTCAGCCCACCGAGGAAATCCGCGCCGCCCACGTCCAACGTGTCTGGCACCAGCGGCGAAATGCCTTGATCACCATGGGCGCGGGTCTGGTGGTCGGGGGCGTCGGAACGTACTTCATCGTGAAAGCGCACGACGATCAGCGCGACGCCGACGACGCGTCGGCGGCCTTTCAGAAGTCGCAACAGCCGGGTGGCAAGTGCTACCTAATTCCGGGCAGCAGCATACCCCAGAGCTGCCAGGGTGACTCTGACCACGTGACCAACCTGGACAACAGCGCCAGGCTGAAGAAGTGGATCGGCTGGGGCATGGCCGGGGCGGGAGCGGCTACGCTGGTGACGGGTGCGATCTTCCTCTTGGTCACAGATAGCATAGACGACGTCAAGATAGCCGGCGTCCAACTTCACCCCTATGCCTGGGCCTTGCCCAATGGCGGCGGCACGGGCCTCGGCGGGCGGTTCTAGTTCAAACGAAACGGCCAGGCGCAATTGGGTTCGCACCTGGCCGTTGGAGAAATGCTCAGAGCCTATTCGCGTTGATCGGACAAGGCGACGGCTGCCTGCTATCGCGGGCAGGTGGTCGCGGCGACGTAGGTCCGTTGTTCGGCCTCGCTCCAGAGGGAAACCGCGAAACTACCAACGGTGTTCGAGATGGTGAGGTAATCGGCGCCATTGGCCGCGTGGGCGAGGACCTTCGCTGGACCAAAATGCGAATGGTCCGCCGCCACGTAGGCGAAGGACACGCTGCCGCTGTACATAATTGCAAGGCCTACTCCACCGGCACCACCCACGTCGTCATTAAGGGCGATCGCTTCGTTCGCGGCTTCGGTTCCGCTGAAGTGGAAACCGTCCGGCACGCCAGCGTCCGTATACTGGCCTGCGGGGACGTTGCCCTTGGCGTCGAGGGACAGGAACGACGCTTGAATGCCTCCTTGATCATAGAAGACCACGTAGCCGGTACTAGTCGCCGCGCCCGTGAGCCAGTTTGTCGGTTTCGGGCTCGCCTCTAGGGAGAATGTCTGCCCGACTTGATTCCCTTGCGCATCAAGTACTGTCAAATATGGCGCACCCATTTCAGAACCATAAGAACCTGTACCATAGAATACGCCGAGATACGGGTTTGGGTTTGTGACGACCGCCCACCCATGGTCACCTACATAGTTATTGGGGTCGGTGCTCGGTACGCCGTCCGTGTCCCCCCCAACCGGGCGCCCGTCAGAGAAAAACTTGCGCACATGGAGCGGCCCATTCTCAGAGGGTAGCAGGTACGAAAAGATAAACGCGTTGAACTCGACGGACCAAACAGCGTGGGCGTGGGGTGGCAACGCACCCGGCCCGGACACCTCAAGTTGTACCTGACGGATAACCTGCAGATTGCCTGGAGCCACGCCAGCGTCGCCCGCTGCCGTACCAAGAAACGCTACACCTATTCCAGAAGTATTGTAGTAAAGCAGAGCGACCTGACCGATGGGCGAGATTGCGCCAATTAGTCCTACCCGTTGTGGCATGTTGTTGCCGCCCCACGGCGACACATACTGGAGCGTGAACAAAGGTTGTGCGGGGCCCTGGCTCTGCGCGGTCCCCGGGTCGAAGGCTTGGACGTATACCTGAACCACCGATGGGATCGTCGAAGTCCCAGCATCTGCGGACGCCTTCGGGTCGGGACCTCGATAGCCGCTAAAGATCAAGAGCTGGTTCGCCGTGCGCAAGCCGACCCCGGAGGTGAAGTACTGATTCGAATCGCCATCGGCCACGAGGCCAAATTGGGTTTGCGGGCAGACAGTCACTGTCCCGCCGCCGCCACCCGCGCCGCCACTCGCGCCGCCGCCGCCGCCCGAACCGCCGCCGCCCGTGACCGGAACATCGGCACCGCCGCCGACATCTCCGTTGGCCGACGCCGGACCATCTTTGCCGAGCGTAGGCCCATCAATGGCAACCACCGGACCATCCGCGCCAGGCAGGGGTGCATCGTTGCCGGTTCCAGCGCCTGCATCTTTGCCAGTCACCGCCGGAGCATCAGTGCCAAGCGCGGGCGCATCGGTCTTGACTCCGCCATCGCCGTTCAGCACCGCGGACTCGTTGGGATCCATGCAGGTGCCGTCCACTCCGCAGGTCTGGCTGGCGAGGCTGCACGTCCCGGCAGCAGTACAGGGGGTGCGGCAAATGTTGTCACCAGCGCAGAGCAACGATGGGTCGCACTTGCCGGTACCCGAGCACGAGGCTTCGGCCGGAAGCTGGCACACGCCAACGCCGTTCACGCTCACACAACGGTCGCCGTGGGGACAATCACGAATATCATTGCATTGTTGGTGACACTTACCGAAGGCGCAACTCTGCGGATTGGTGCAGTCACTGTTGATACTGCAGGTGCCGCCGAGATCGATCTTCTTGCTGCTTGAACAGGCGGTGGCCGCGAGCAATGCCACGCAAAGGTAAGCGAACCACTTGGACTCAGTCATCGGATCCTCCTTGAATCGATCGGTTGAGAGACGATATACGGCTGAATTCGTTGGTCATCGGCCATTACGGCGTTCTGGCGCACCGGAAACCAAAATAGGCGTAGCGACTCCACTCCGCGCCGGAGTTGACACGCGCCGCGGACAGCAAGTCCGACTTGGCGCTGTCGCCGCTGTACGTGCCCCCGGTCTCGCGGCAGAGAGCGGCAAGCGCGCCGGTGGTAGTAGTGGGACTGAAACAGTCCGTGCACGGATCAGCGTAGCCGAAGGTACACCCATCCAAATTCCATTGCCCGATATTGCCCGCCAGATCAAGCTGCCCCCACAGCCCCGCCCCCAAGGTCGCGCTACCCACCGGGGCAATGCTCTTTCCGCCGTAGATCGCGTACTGGTTCCCAGTGCCAGGATCGGTCGAGCCCCACGGGTACTCACGCTGTTCGGCTCCCCCGGCCGCCGCGTACCTCCACTCTGCGTCGGTCGGCAAGAACCCACCGTCCCAGATGCAGAACGCGTACGCCTCGTACCAGTTCGTGCAATTCATCGGCAGGTTTTCTTGGGTGCCCGCCACACTCGTCCAGGTCGCGTAGACACGAGGAGAACTGCACCCAAGGTTCGCGTTGGTCGGCGCGACGTTGTTGCTGTCCGACGCAATCCAGCCCGGCTCGTAGGTTCCAGGGACTCCGCTGTTGGCCCCGCTGTTCGCCAATCCAAGGCCGCCGTTCAAGTGGGCGTGCTTGCCCGAACCCGCTGCCGGCCTCCAGCCTGCGTTCCACGCGCCTACGAACTGGCGGAAACGGCCGACGGTCACGTCGTACTTGTCGAGTCGGAAGCTGCTCACCGTCGCGGGATCCGCTTCGCCCGTCGGACCGCTGCCGTCGTTGGTGTACGTTCGGTAGAAGGTCCCGCCTGTCACCTCCGGGCTCGTGCAGCAGCTCTCGGCGGCCGCGCCGCAGGTCATTCCGGCAGCGCAGCTTGGCGGATTGGCGCTGCACGACCCGCTGGCGCAAAACGGGGTCGTTTCGCCGCACGCCTTCCCGCACGCCCCGCAGTTGTTCCGGTCGGTCTGCAAGTCCACGCAGACTCCGCCACACGCGATCTCGCCAGGGCAAGACGAACCCGCGGTGTCCTTGACCACAGGAGCGTCTGCTGTGGCTGAGGCTGCGTCCGTGCCGACGTCCGTGGCCGCGACGGCGCCCGCGTCTGCGTCCGTGCCGGCGCCCGCGCTGGCGTCCGTGGCTGCGACGGCGCCCGTGTCTGCGGCTGTGGCGGTGTCCGTGCCGGCGTCTGTGCCGGCGTCGATCGCGGGAGGCGTCTCGAAGGCGAAGTTCGGTCCGAGGTTGATCCAACTCGCCACCGCGTTCGGCTCAACGAGTGTGGTGGTCTGCGTGAGACATTGATCGTCCACACCCAAACAGGCCTCGCTCAACAAGGTGACGGCAGGGTTCATGGTCGCACCGCTACCCCCGAATCCGCCCCCGATGCGACCTGTGCCACCTGCAACGTAGTTATTGGTGCCCGTGACCCCCACCACCGAATAGGTATCCGTCGTGTTGAGCAGGATGGCATGGGGCAGCGAAGCGTATCGGTAAAATCCGGTCGCCGGGTCGGATGCCTGCACGGTGGCCGAGCCTAGTAGGGTGTGCGTGCTCAGGTCGTAGATCCCGACCGGGGTCGGCACAAACGTCTGTGCGGCGTTTGCGGCTGGAGCAGACAAATTCGAATCATAGAAACCCAGCTGAGTGATCGTGATGACGTGGCTTGCCCGGAAGTCGAAGCCAGCGAGATAGCTTCCCTGAGTGAAATTGAATGATGTGCCGAGGTCAGACACGCACACGGCAACCGTCCCAGCCGCCGTGTTCGCGTTGCACTGGGAAGACGTGCCCGAGGCGCCTCCGGTCGCGGTGACAGTGGTACTTCCGCCTGTTGAAGCTGGGCTGCCCCCACCCCCACTGTCTCCCTGTCCGCCTTGACTACCGTTCTTTGAGGAAATTGAGCATGCCCCCAGCATCACGGCCGCGAAGAAGACAAACAACCGGAACCCAGCGGTTCGAAAATTGTACATGGTCAAAATCCTTCCCCTTCAAATGCCATTCACGGGTGCCTTGTAACTGATGCACCTAGAAAACGCAAGGCACCCCATGCAAGAGGCGTTCCAGCCCGCAGCGGCCCTTGATTCGGGACCATTACGGTGGTCATTGGGCGGATCTCGTGCCCATCTGGACACGCTGGACATGTCCGGACATGTCCAGAAACCACATGGCCGACTGCTGGAGACGATCTCGCCACGGAGGCATTGGCCAGATGGTCGAGGGTCAGCTGCTGGTCCTTGTCTTCCCCAGCGAGCTGCCCCGGGTAGCGAGTGACCTTCGCCCTGGTAGGTGCCAGGAACTTGATTGAGATCGGACCGCTGAACTGGTTGCACCGCAAACTGGAACCCGGCGTGAGCTCGGCGCGCCCGGCGGCCGGCAGGAGTGACTCCGAGGGGGCGTGAGGAGCCGCTCCGAGACTCGTCTGCGAGGCTCGGATGCCAGGCGACGACCGAGTCCATCATGGACGCGCCCGGCGCGTCCGCAGATGGACGTCCCCCGAGGAGCACTCCTGGCCGACCGCCAGCGCCGAGCGGCCGCCTAAGTCGGTGAGTCGTCTCCGCCTTCCGACCTCCAGCCTCCAGCCTACCTGCGGCGCACTGGCGGTTCGACGCCGAGTTGCTTCAAGGCGGCGTCGATGTCTTTGATGATGCAGGCGTTGCCGGCGTTGCCGAGCACCCGGCCAATGAATCCACCGCGATCACCGTAGCGGGCCTTGCGCAAAGGCTCGACGGCGCGCTGATCTTTGCTGGCGCCCAGTTGCTGCACGGCCTCGCGTTTTTCGGTGCAGTTTCGCCCTTGAACCAAGTCCAGGGAGTAGCTTTGCACGCGATCGACCTTGTCGGCGCAGCCCAGGGTGTCGCAGGCTGAACGCGCGTCTTGTCGAAAATCCATACGGCGATCCTCGCTGGCGATCTCCGCCAACGTGCCACCGGCCGGAACGCCAATCTGCCTGATCATGAGATCCAGCGCCGCGCGGCCGAACTTCTTGTCGGGCAGCAGTCCGCGTACGTTGACCAGCAGTGCAGCGTCTCCGCGCAGGCCCGCATCTATGCGTAGGGCTTCCTCGTAGGCCTGCAGGCCCACGCCGGGATTCTTGTCGGCGAACTCTAGATTGCCGAGCAAGTAGCGCACGCGCGCCACATCAGGACGCTCGGAGATCTGCTGCATGATCAAGATGCGGGCCTCGGCAAAGCGCCCCTTGGCCATGGCCGTCTCGATCTGCTTGATGGGCGATTTCATCTCCTGCGCCACAGGCTGCGGCCGCGGCGGGGCCAGGCGCGGCGCCACCCCATGACGGTGGCCGAAGAACAGACTCGCGATGATACCCACGCCAACCAGAGCCGCCCCGAGTTTGGCCCACGGCCGCGCGGGCGGCGGAAGACGCACGATCAGCCAACGCCCTGCCCTCACCAGTTGGCGCACCACCCACCCGAGCCCAATCCATAGACTGCGCAGCGCCACCGACAACATCCAGCGCCTGTCCCACAGCGCGCCGCCAGCGGTCTTGCCCAGGCGCGCCGATGCAGCGGCCAGGCGCACACCCGCGCCGGATGGTTCTGCCTCGGCATTTTCCAGGGCATCGCGGAACTCGGCCGCTGTGCTGTAGCGCCGCTCGCGATCCTTTTCGAGCGCGCGCATCACCACAGCCTCGACTGAAGCAGGGATGCGCACGCCCGGCGCCATGCTGGCAAACGAGGGCGGCAGCGCCGTCACCTGCATGGCCATCACTTTCACCAGATCCTCGACGTCAAAGGGCTTCTTGCCCGTCAGCATCTCGTACAGGATGATCCCGCACGAGTAGAGATCGGATCGGCTGTCGACATCTTGGCCCGTGGCCTGCTCGGGCGACATGTAGTTGGGCGTGCCGAAGACCATCACGCCTTTGGTCAGCGGTTGCTCGCCCTCGCCGGTTTCCATGATCTTGGCGATTCCGAAATCCAGAATCTTGGCCATCTCACCCAGGCGCGGATCCGGGCTCTGCACCAACATGATGTTGGCCGGCTTCAGATCGCGATGAACCACCTTCTGCCCATGCGCGTGTTCCAGCGCGCTCAAGATTTGGCCGGCCAGCCGGCAGGCACGCGCCACCGACAGCCGGCCCTCGCGCGCCAGCTCGTCGGCCAGCGAGTCGCCTGCCACGAATTCCATGACCAGGAACAACTCGCCGGTGTGGTTGCGGCCGAAATCGGTCACTGAAACGATGTTGGGATGGTTCAACCGCGATGCCGACTGGGCCTCGCGCTCGAAACGCCGCCCGGCGTCCTCGACCTGCCCCATCTCCGCGTGCAGCAGCTTGAGCGCGACGACCTTCTTCATCAGGATGTGCTCCGCCCGAAACACCGCCCCCATGCCGCCCTCGCCGATGCACGCAAGCACGCGGTAGCGCTCGCCCACCACACTGCCCACACGCGGATCCAGCGGAATTTCCGCCATTTCGGTGGGTGCCGTGCCTCGGTCGCTCATCTTGCCGACGGCCAGACTAGCATAGGGCGCCCTGGCAGCCGCACCGGTGGATGCGGTTTTCAAGCGGGATGGCCCGTGACGGCGAGCCACAACCGAAACAGAAGATCTGGGGTACACTAGCCCAGTGGATCGAGACCGAATCGCACAGGAAATCGCCCATGTTTTCGCGGCAAGAAACGACGACGCCGCTGCCGTCTACCTGTTCGGCAGCGTGGCGCGCGGCGAAGACCGGCCGGACAGCGACGTGGATGTGGCGGTCCTCTACGGCCGGCCAGTGGAGCCGGGTCTGGCGGGGCTCAAGCTCGCCTTGGCCGGTGACCTTGAGGCACACCTCGGGCGGCGGGTCGATCTGGTGGTGCTCGATAGTCAACCACCGGATCTCGTCCATCGCGTGCTGCGCGATGGGCTGATCGTGCTTGAGAACAATCGTTCCACGCGCATCCGGTTTGAAGTGAATGCGCGAAACCAGTATTTCGACGTTCTGCCAACGCTTCAGCGCTATCGAAAACCACCCCGGGTGCGTGCCGCGTGACGGACCAGGCTCTCATCGCCAAGAAGCTGGCGTTCATCGAAACCTGCCTGCGCGAATTGCGGCAGCAAGCGCGGCCCGATCGCCTGTCCTCTGACGTGCGCGAGCTCCGGTTCGTGGAGCACACCCTGCAGATTGCCATCCAGGCGGCGCTCGACGTGGCCTCCCACATCGTGTCGGACGACCGGCTGGGCGAACCTCGGACAAATCGTGAACTATTCGACCTGCTGGAACACCACGGATGGCTAGCACCTTCCGTGGCGGTTGTCCTGCGCGACATGGCTGGGTTTCGGAACGTGCTGGTCCACGGCTATACCGAGGTTGACGTCACCATCGTGCGCGATGTCCTCGACCGCTACCTGCCCGATTTCGAGGCATTCGTCGCGGCGATCCGCCAGCGTATCGGCAATAGTGTATAGAGTCTTCCCTCCGAGTTTTCTCCGTCTCGGCAAGTCCCGATGGAACCAGAAGTTATCCAGCGTTTTCTCGAAAGCGTAGGCCAGAAGGCCGACGTCGACCTCTACCTCAAACTCTTTCGTGCCCAGCGCAAAGAGAGTTTCGCCATCATCGTGGCCGACGCCCAGATCGTGCGGGCCGCCCTTGACCCCTTTCACTTCGATCTGAGAATCCTGGCCGGTCTGGGTCTCAATCCCGTGGTTCTGGTCGGGCTGCTCGACGCGCGCGACGCCGATCGACAGTCGCAACGAATCTTGGAATGGCTACTCGAAGACGAGGTACAGGCGCGCACCATCGGATCGGGGCCTGATCTGCCGGTCGCCATCCGCGAATCGGTGCGCGAAACCCTGCAGCAGGGCACCATCCCCATCGTGTCGCTCGACGCAGCCAAGGAGCTCGACATCGAGGCCCGCTTTCGCCTGCTGCACAGCCTCGCCTCGGACCTGGGCACGCGCAAGGTGGTGTTTCTCTCCACCAGCTCGGGCCTGGAACGCGAGGGCGCGCCGTCGATCTCAGTGGTCAATCTTTCCAGCGACTATGAGCGGCTCATGGCCACCGGCCACATCTCGCGCCGCCACTCCTCGCTGCTCCGACACGTGAAGAACCTGTTCGATCAGGTGCCCCAGCGAATCAACGTGGCTGTGGTCAATCCCCTGCAACTGCTCCGCGAGCTCTTCACTGTGAACGGCGCGGGCACGCTGATTCGTCGGGGCTCGCGCATCGAGGCCCACGACGGCATGGCACGCATCGACCGCGAACGGTTGCGCGGGCTTCTGCAATCGGCCTTCGGGCGAACCCTGGTTGCCGGCGCCATGGACCCGGGCGGCCTCATCGAAGGCGACTCCGAGCGCATCTACCTGGAAGAAGGCTACCTGGGTGCGGCTCTCGTGGGACAAAAGCCCGTGGCGCCTTATCTGTCGAAGTTCGCCGTCGAGCGGGAAGCCCAAGGCGAAGGCATCGGGGGCGAGATCTGGTCGCTGCTCACGCGTGACTATCCGACCTTCTTCTGGCGGACCCAGCCTTCCAATCCCATCTGCTCGTGGTACGCGAAACAATGCGACGGTCTGGCGCGCTTTCCCGAATGGCACGTCTTCTGGCGTGGATTGCCGCCAGAGAAGATTCAGCCGGCCATCGAGTACTGCCTCACCACCCCGCGTGCGTTTGAGTCGGGCTAGTAGCACACTTCGCGATGCATCGGGATTGACGATGTATCGGCCACCCGGTATTCGGTGAGCATGAAGGTTTCGCCCAAACAGGCCGGGCAGACATTCGCCGAGTTGTTCGGCGCCGTGTTCTTGCGCTTTCATCGCCGCGGTCCAAAACGGTCGGCCTGGACGCCGCAGGGTTGGGCAGTGTTGCAGCACCTCGAAGTGACGGGTCCGCTGACCGTGACCGAAGCCGCCCGCCACATGGAGCGTTCGCAGTCGGTGATGAGCGAGATCGTGGATGGGCTGGAGCGAAAGGGCTTGCTCGCGCGCGTGCGCGACGCCCGCGATCGCCGGCGCACGCTGGTGTGGTTGACCGATGAGGGACGAGCGGCCATGGCGACCGAGCGCCAGATCCTCTGCGCCGAGCGCCTGGAACGCGCCTTCGCGCAACTGGACGACAATCTTCGCGTCGATCTCTTGCGTGCCTTGCAGGCGCTGGTCGATGCCGGCGTCGAGACCGCCCGCACCTCGTCGGCGAAAGATGATTTTCACCCGCCAACTGTTCACCCCAAACGTAACCGTCCGCCAAGGAGACCCTCATGAGCTACACGCAATGTCAAAGCTGTGCGATGCCCATCGAAAGCGGCAGCTACTGCAAGTACTGCGCTGACGACAAGGGCAATTTGCAGCCATTCGAAGAGCGCTTCGAGCGCATGGTGCAATGGATGTCGAGCCAGAAGCCGGACCTTTCGCCCGCCGAAGCCCAGAAGCAAACGCTGGCCTATATGGCCGGAATGCCGGCCTGGCGGGACCATCCGAAGGTGAAGGCAGCAGCGGGCAGATAGCGTTCTTCAGGCGCCAAGCTAACCGTGCGAAGGCTCCAGCAGGAGCGCCAATGGGATGTCGACGCGGCCGAATGCTTGTTTCGTATTTGCGTCGACCAAATCCGCGCGGAGGTTGAGGGTCGAGGGGTCCTGTTTGGTTCTGGGGAAATAGACAAACCCGTCTACCTTTCCGCCGTCCGCCACCACGCCTGGCCGGATCCCGCGCCGGAGCATTTCTTTGGTCGGAAGGTTCTCCTGCCAGTGGAGGCCTTTGGCCAGATGTTCGTCGAAACCTGGCTCAAGCCAAACGTCGAGCCATGAATCCTGCAAGCCAAACTCCGGAGACACCGCAGAGACAGGAATCCTGTCTCTGCCTTTGATTACGGTGGCCGGGGCGGCCCGCGCCACGACCTGGCCGTTGCCCGGGTCCTGGAGACTGATGTCGCTGAGATCCAGCCACAGCTTCTTGCCGCTGTGGTTCTCGATCTGGAGCCAAACCGGCAAGAGGTACTGCGACAGGTTCGGCGGGTCCCCGTTCCACGCATGCTCCTCCGCCACCACGCGCACCCCCGCGTCTTCACCGTGCAGGCGCAGCACATGCCCCGCCCTGGCGCCAGTCAGCGGGCGCGGCTCTCCGTGGGCGCAGGCAACCAGCGCGATCATGCCGAAGCCCGCAAACCATGCGCACGGCCAGTTCAGCACACTCGCGAATCTTGTCCAGTTGTTCATTGTCGTCTTCCCAACACGCAGCTTCACAGTTCTTAGGATGCGCGTGGGAATCGAACGTGACGTGCGATTATCTCAAGGCAGTTTCGCACCCGGACGCGGAAACGAAATTGTGAATGTGGTCCCCTGCCCTGGCTTGCTGTCCACGTCGATCTGACCGCCGTGGCGCTCGACTATTCCGTGAACAATTGACAATCCCAATCCTGAACCTTCGCCTACATCCTTGGTAGTGAAGAACGGATCGAAGATCCGCGGCAGTACATCAGCCGGGATTCCAGGGCCGTCGTCACTCACTGTGAGCAACACGCGGTTGTCGTGAATTTGCGCACTGACGCGAATGGTGCCCCCGCGATCGCCAATGGCCTGAGCGCCATTGGTCAATAGGTTCATGAGAACTTGGTCCACTTGTCCGGGGAAGCCGCGAATCCGCGCTGCAGGGTCCACGTCTTTCACAATCTTCACATGGCGCAAGCGGTGCTGGAGCAATCCCAGGGTGTCATCGACACTGCGAGCGAGCAGGACCTCACGCTCGACTGATTCATCGCCGCGGGCATAGCCGTGCAGTGCCTGCACAATACTCTTGGTCCGCGCGGCCCCGCGCTGAACCACAGCAAGAATTTCCGCGGCCTCGGCAGCCAGTTCGGCAATGGGACCTTCCGGCGCGACGGCCTGAATGCTCTTTACCGCCTCCTCAAGCGGTCCCAATGAATTGATCACGGCATTGACGGGATTATTGATCTCGTGAGCAATTCCGGCCACCAGCCGGCCCATTGAGGCCAGCTTCTCGCTGCGGACCAGGTTGTCCTGCGCCCGTCGCAATTTGTCGAGCGCGTCGTGCAGCTCGGCGTTGCGCTGTTCCAGGGCCTCAGTGCGCCGACGCACCTCACGTTCCAAGTCGACGTTGATTGATTCGGTCGAGCGCAGCCGGTCGCGCAGTGAACGCCGCATCTCCTCGAAAATCACGGCAAGGCGGCCCAGCTCGTCGGCGTCGCCCCAGGGCGGGACCGGACGGGCGATCTGCCCCTTGGACATCTCACTCGATCGCTCTTCCAATGCATGCAGCGGCGCGACCACATCGCGAATCGCCAGCAGCACCACACCAGCCGCCAGGGCGATGCCAACGCCGAATGCCAGGCGTGCGCTGATTCCGGGCGCGGCTTGCTCAAATAGCCAAAGGAACCCGACGCCCAGTCCCCAAACCGCGGCGAAGGAAATCGCCAGCTTTAGGCGCAGGCCGACCGGCGAGCTGACCTCCGCTGGCGGAAGGGCATGGCGCGATCCCAGGTGGCGAACCAACGGCCGCAGGATCTCCTGCAGCACGAGTCTTTGATAGATCGCAATCACGCCCGCGACCAGCGCGAGCATGACGACCATCCGGCCAACCGCGCGGCCATCCAAATCCGGCCAACGCCCACACAACGCCGCGACACCGGCCACCGCGAACGCCACCGCCTGCCAGGCCGACAGTTGGTAGGGAAGCGCCTGCGCGGCCCGAAACGCCGCGATCGCCTTGGGTTCGTCGCGCGCCGGGCCTCGGCTGCCCCGCGCCCGGACCGTCGCATCGAAGTACTGCTCCAGCGGCGCCGTCTGGCGGACAAAGAGACGCCACCAAAAAAGCGTGGAAAGCGCCATGATCCCCCACAGTGGAAAAGCCGCGTTTGCCATCCCGGAAAGTCGCAACAGGGCGAAAGCCACCAGCGCCAGCAAGGCGTGCGACATCCCCAGCGTGGCCAGGGCAGCGCAGGCGAACCAGCCACGGTAGGTCCCGGCAAAGGCGGTGATGGCGGCAAACTGCGGAACCAGGATCGGTCGGACAGCTCCCAAAATGCGAGCGAGAACCAGAAGACGCAGCGCCGCCACACCTGCCGCCAAAAGTATAACCAGTGTCGCGAATGCCGCCGCTGCGGCGGGGTCATGCCCGCCTTCGCGAAAGAGCGCAACCGCCAGGACCAGAGCCAGCCCCGTCCACAGAACAAAGTGTGCGAGGGCACTCTCACGGGGTGCGCGGCCCAGCGCCCGGCGTGAGCTATCCGCATCGTCCCCCTTGACCTTTTCGCCTCGCTGGAGCACCGCCAGTTGCTGGACCACCAAGCGCAGGAGATCCACCAGGCGAAGCAGCGAAGCGGCCCAGACGGCCAGCAAGACCGGCACCAACACCTTGGCCCACAGCCACCGATCCGGCAGGACCCGCGCGCACAGGACCAGAGGCGGGACGCACACCGCAAGCTCGGTCGCGCCCAGCAACAGCTCGGCCAGCGCGACCTTGCGCGCGAGGTGGAGCGGACCGCCTCCCTGGAAAGCCTGGGGCATGCGGGCATTGTAGACGATGCGGAGGCGAGCTGGACAAAGCAACTTTTGCCAAGCACGCTTTGGAGTCGCATCCATGACCTGGGAAACCATTCTCAATCTCATCCACGACGAGTGGATGATCCTGTCGCTCTTGCTGGTGTGGTCGGTCGCTGGCGTGACCATCATCTGCGAGCGCGTCTACGCCTTGTGGAACGTCCTGCCCAAATCCGAGGTCTTCAAGGACCGCGTGATCGGCGCCATCGAGAGCGGAGATTTACCCAAGGCTCACGCCTTCTGCGAGACATCGAACGATCCCTTGGCCGAGGTCTTTGGCCGCGGCTTGCGGGTTTTCGCCAAGACGCCGCACAAGACCACCGAGTCCGTCATGTCGCAGCGGACGGTGGCCATCGGCATCTTCAAGCGCTACCTGTGGGCACTCGGAACCGTGGGATCGTCGGCGCCCTTCGTCGGACTTTTCGGCACCGTGGTGGGCATTCTCAAGGCCTTCCAATCGATGTCGATGGCGGGGACCGGCGGCTTCAAGGTCGTGTCGCAGGGGATCGCGGCCGCGCTGGTGGCGACGGCGGCGGGCCTCCTGGTCGCCATCTACGCCATCATTGCCTACAACTATTTTGTCGCGCGGATAAGCGCCCTCGCCATCGAGTACAAGGTGTTCTGCGAGGAATTCCTGCTGGCGCTGGGCGAGTACGCAAAGACGCGCGAGACCCCGCCCGTGCTCGCCGGCACGGCCGTACCGCCAACGGCAAAGAACGCCCCGCCGTCCTAGATCCCGCCATGGGGATGAACGTACACATAGAGGACGCCAGCGCGGCCGACAGCGAGTCCGATGTCAGCGAGACCGTGGTGGCGGAGATCAACATCACGCCGCTCACCGACGTGTTTCTGGTCCTCTTGATCATCTTCATGGTCACGTCCACCGCCATCGTGGAATCGGAAATCACCTCGCGCACAGGCGTGAAGGTGGCGCTACCCAAGGCCAACGCGTCGGGCGCGGTGACCAAGAAGCGAACTGATCCCATCCTGACCGTCACCAAGAACAACGAGCTCTTCCTCTTCTCCAAGAAGATAGAGGTGGCCAACCTGGAGCAGGAGATCCGCAAGGCGCTCAACGACGTGGGCTCCGAGACCCTGCTTCTGCGCGGTGACAAGAACGTCTTTCTGGGCGAGGCGGTCGACTTAATGGCCGTCGCCAAGCGGGCCGGCGCCAAGAACATCGCCATCCTCACACAGACAGACCAAAAGTAGTCTCCGCGCAACATCGCCACACCGTCGGCGGCGCAGCGACAAAAACGCCTCACTCACATTGGTCTACCAACCCGCGTCTATCCGATAACTACCTGGATTCATTACGCTCGGTCGATACGCACGGCGTGGCACATGGGCTGCAAGGTCTGGCGGCAGTTCCCGGCCGCAAGGCCAAAGAAAAAGCAGAAGTCGACAAGGAGATCATTATGAAGCTGACCCGCGTTATCCTCCTCGCACTCGCGTTTGTGATCCCGACGGCCACCACGTCCTTCGCGTCCGCTGGCGATGAGCCGGCCGCCGCCGCTGGCGACGAAGCCAAGCCGGCCAAGGGCAAGAAGGGCAAGAAGGCCAAGAAGGACAAGAAGGGCGGAGAGGCCAAGGAAGCCGCTCCCGAGGCGAAGTAACGAACTTCGACTCCTCGAAGAAATGCAGGGCGGCCGGAGTCATCTGGCCGTCCCACTTCTTCGCAAAGACCCCCGGGATGATCCCCGGGGGTTTTTTGTTGCTGGCTGCTATTCTCCTGCGTGCCGGCGTTTGCGTTGGCTGACTCATGACTAGGATTTGCGCGTGACGATCCGGACCAAGGTTTGGCTGCTTGTTGCGGTCAGCGTGTTCGTGACCGCTGGCGCGACCTATTGGCTGCGCATCTACGCCATGCGCCGCGAGCTGCTCCGGCAGGCCCTGGCCTCGGCAGACGAAATCGCCGACGATGTCAAGCAGACCCTGGAACGGTTCGACGCCGACGCGGAGGATCGCGAACTGGCCATCGCGCTGTCCAACTACATCAACCGGCACCCGCGCATCCAGCGCCTGCAACTCGTGATCGAGCGCGAAAGCGCGACCCGCATCTTCGCCCAGCGAGGCGAGGCTACAGAGATCACGCGCCTCGGCTCCATCCCGCGCGAACCGGTTATTTCGACGTTTCGCAAGGCCACCGAGGGAGACGACATCCAAGTGGTGACCAGAAACGTCGACCTCAAGGGGCCTTGGACCGCTGTGCTGAACATGAACTGGAGCCTCGGCCCGGTGCAGTCGGTCATCAAGATGACGGAGCGCTGGTCACTGCTCCTCGGTCTTGGCCAGCTCCTGGTGCTCATGCTGTTGTCTGGCCTCATCATCGACCGCGTGGTCTTGCGGCGCCTCGACATCCTTGCGCGCGCCATGCGTGACGTCGAAGCCGGCGATCTGGATCGGCGGGTCCCGACTGACACCAACGACGAGGTGGGGCGCCTTTCCCACGGCTTCAACCGGATGCTGGAACAGCTTTCAACCGCGAACCGCGAGATCCACGCCTTCAACCAGCGGCTGGCGCGCGAGATCGACACCGCCACGCAGGATCTGTCGCGCAAGAACGCGGCGCTCGAACAACTCAACCGCCTGCTCAACGAATTGCGCCGGGAGAACGCATCCAAGGTGCGGCTGGCTGCGCTTGGCCAGTTGGCGGCGCAACTCGCGCACGAGATCGGCACGCCCTTATCGTCGGTGTCAGGCCACCTGCAGCTTGCCCTGTCCCAGCGCGATCTCTCCCCCAACCTGCGCGAGCGCCTGGAAGTGTCGACCCGCGAGATTGCCCGCATCGGCCGCATCGTGCGTGACTACCTCGACTCCACCCGCTCACTGGAGGCAGAGTGCCGACAGGTTTCTTTGCGCCAGGTTCTGGGTGAGGCGGTTGAGGTCTCACGCGGCGGCGATCCGGGGGCCGACAAGACCCTGACCCTGGATCTGCCCGACGATCCGCCTGATTTCGTCACCGACCCGGGCCTGTTGCGACAGATCGTCATCAACCTGCTCAGCAACGCGCTCGACGCAGTGGAACTGGGCGGCCTGGTCACCCTGGCGGCGCAGGCCCTGGACGGCCATGTCCTGGTCACCGTGCGCGACACCGGAACCGGTATCGCCCCCGAGGATCTGCGACGAATCTTTGAACCCTTCTACACCACCAAGGGACGGGGCAAGGGCACCGGCCTCGGCCTGGCCATTTGCCGTGAATTGACCAAAGCCCTGGGCGGCACTATCACCGTCGAAAGCACGCCCGGGCAGGGCTCAGCCTTCACCCTACGCCTGCCCCGCAACGGAATCACCCAGACTGAAGCCGCATCCCCGCGGATCGCGGCCGGAGGAGCAGCATGACCCGAATCTTGGTCGTCGAAGACGACGCCGTCGCGCGCGATCTCCTGCGCGAAATCCTGACCGGCGAGGGTTTTGAGGTCGACGCCGTGGACGATGGCGCGCCTGCGGTCGAGCGGGCCGCCTCCGGACGCTACGACCTGGTGGTGTCCGACATCCGCATGGAACGCGTGAGCGGCATGGACGTGCTACGCGCCTTTTCCGAAAAGGCCCCAGGAACCCCGGTCATCCTCATCACCGCCTTCGGCGACGTCACCGGCGCCATGGAAGCCATCGGCCACGGCGCCTACGACTACGTGTCCAAGCCCTTCAACGTCGAAGAGCTGCGCCAGACGGTGGCGCGCGCGCTTGAGCGCAGGCGACTTTCCGCCGAAGCAATCGCCGCCCCAAAGATAGCCGGGGGCGCGCAGGTGGCGGAGATCGAGGGCAAGAGCCCGCGCATGCTCGACGTCTACAAACTCGTCGCCCGGGTGGCCACCACCTCGGCCACGGTTCTTGTGGTTGGCGAATCGGGCACCGGCAAGGAACTGGTGGCGCGCGCCATTCACAGCCGCTCGCCGCGCGCCAACAAGCCCTTTGTGCCGGTCAACTGCACAGCCCTGTCGGAATCGCTGCTCGAATCCGAGCTGTTCGGTCATGCCCGCGGTGCCTTTACCGGCGCGGTGTCCGCCAAGCGAGGCCTGTTCGAGATGTCCAACGACGGCACCCTGTTTCTCGACGAGGTCGGCGACATGGGTCCCAAAATGCAAGCCCAGCTTCTCCGCGTCTTGCAAGACGGCGAGGTGAGACCGGTGGGCGGCACCGAGTCGATCAGGGTCGATGTGCGCCTGGTGTGCGCCACCAATCGGGACTTGGAGGCGGACGTCAAAACCGGCCGTTTTCGCGAGGATCTCTACTTCCGCATCAACGTGGTCACTGTGCGCATGCCCCCCTTGCGTGAGCGCGCGGGCGACATTCCCATTCTGGTGCGCCACTTCCTGGCCAAGATCGCTCGCCGCGAAAGCCGTCCCGAGGCGAGCGTGTCGCCCGAAACCCTGGATGTTCTGTGTCGCCATTCCTGGCCGGGCAACGTCCGCGAGTTGGAGAACGCCATCGAGCGCGCCGTCGCCGTGGCCAAGGGCAACGTGGTGCTCCCGTCGGATCTTCCGGTCGAGGTCTACGGCGGATCGCCGGCTGAGCCGACCGGCATCTTCGATGATCGCCCCACCCTGTCCGAGCTGGAAAAACGCTACATCGCGCTCATCCTGACCGAATGTGGCGGCAACAAGAAACGCGCCGCCGAACGCCTGGGCATCGACCGCCGAACCCTGTACCGGGCCCTGGAGCGCGCGGGAGTGGCGACGGCAGGCGGGGATGATGACGAAGAGGCGTAGCGCCATGGCCACGCGGCTGGCCCATAGGGGCGAGCAGCCTCTGGTCCAGTGCCTATCGGCGAGCGCGTGCGGTAGGTCGGGTAGCCCAGAGCAGTTGCCACCCCAGGCCCCCACGAATCCGGACGTGCCCAATTCGGGCATCCGGCTCTTCAGGATCACGGATTCAATACGCGATAGATGGAATGGATGATGCGCGGTCGAGGCAGCACCAGTTGCGGCAGCCGCTTGAAACGCTCCCAGGTGATGTGTGCCCGCTGGGAGCGCCGACTGAGCCAGTAGTGCCAGGCTCGCTCTTCCCCCTTAGGAGTACCATCGGACGGGATCTGAGGTCTTCTCGCCCGCCACCCCGACGCTACGGGGCTGCGCGGGAAGCGGAAGACTGGCTGAGCCGCTCGGGCGACCCCGGCGGGAGGCGATGGGGTACACTGCACCCTGTGCTTGCCGCGCGTCCCTCCAGCCCCGGTTTCGGCCCGAGGTCCTCTCTCTCGGGGCGCGCGTTGACCGCAAAACCGCGCCCCACAGCGGCTGAGGAAGAGCCCTTGTATCTTACGGGGGCTTGGTTCGCTCTCGCTCACAAGCCCCCGGTCCCCCCTCGCTTCGCCCAGCAAAGCTGGGCTACGCTCGCCCCAAAGAGCGAAGGAGCGAGATGAAGATAACCGACA
>Ga0265316_10000820_pt1 | contig 34379 bp, 27 predicted proteins | sample 4522metaG_FD_202092 | JGI IMG/M metagenome (GOLD analysis project Ga0265316, IMG submission 202092) | Rhizosphere microbial communities from Carex aquatilis grown in University of Washington, Seatle, WA, United States - 4-5-22 metaG | ecosystem: Host-associated > Plants > Roots > Rhizosphere >...
TTAGGCCGCGTAAGAACCTACCCGATCTTCAACACAATCTTGCCGTAATTCCTGCCCTCTTGCATTAGTGTGTAGGCAGCGCGGGCCTCCTCCAGCGGGAACACCTTTCCGATCACGGGGCTGAGCTTGCCCGCTGCCAGCCAGTCCGAAAGCTGCTTCCACGCGGATTCCATGAGCGGGCGGTTCGCGCTCAGATACGACAGCCAGAGTCCGTGGACGCTAGCGCCTTTCGCGTAGAGAAGGCGAGTGTCGAGCATCGGAACTTCGCCCGTGGCGGCGCCGTAAACGATGACGCGTCCAAAGTCGCGCAGGCAGCGCACGCTCTTTGCGACGTGCTCGCCGCCAAGCATTTCGAAAACCGCGTCGACGCCTTCGCCGTGCGTGAGATCCTTGATGGCTTCGACATAATCGCGTTGCTTGTAGTTGATGCCGTTCTGCAGCCCGAGGTCGCGCACCCGCGCCAGCTTGTCTTCTGAAGAGGAGGTTCCGTACATTTCGATGCCGAGAATCTTTCCGATTTGCACGGCAGCGGTGCCGACTCCGCCGGCAACGGCATGAATCAGGACGCGCGAACCGGCGGGCTTGTCGTCAGGCTGGACGTTAGCTTGGACGCTGGGCTGGCCGAGCAACCCGGCCTTCCAGTAGGCGAAGTAGGCGGTGAAAAAATTTACCGGAAACGCGGCGGCCTGTTCGGCGGTCCAGCTTTCTGGCACGGGCCAGACCAGGTTGCGATTCACCACCGTCTTCTCGGCGAAGGCGGCCCACTGGGTGTATCCCATCACGCGGCGTACGCTGGACTCGCCGTTGGCAGTAAGTTCGACGCCGGCGAATTCGCGCCCGGCGATGAGCGGGGGCTTGGGAGTACCATGGTATCCGCCGCGCGCGCTGAGCAGATCGGCAAAATTCAAGCCGCCCGCTTCCACTCTCACCAAAAGCTGTTCGGGCGCGGGATGCGCGTCGGGGACGTGCTGCAATTCGAGAACTTCCGGACCGCCGAAACGAGTGATGACGAGTGCTTTCATGGGGAAAGTCTATCAGTCTTGTGGAAGGACAGGCGTCTCGCGAGCCTAGCCGGGCGGGGACGCCCGGCGCTCCATCATCGAGGGTACGGTGGCTCGCGGAGTCCGGCTTCGGCATCTATAATGATGGTCGAGTTTCCGATCCCTGCGGCCTGAGAGATTCGCATTCTGAGAGATTCTCTGGTGGCGGGGGCGAGGGTTGCGCCGGTTTGACCAGCGTGATCCGAGGGCGCGGATGGAAACGTCCGCGCCTCCCGGGTTGGAAAGGAAACGCTCGCCGGGGTTATTTCTGCCAGTCGATCCCGCTGCTGCGTGTTTTCCCGCCAACAAACTCGACGTGTGCTAACTAACTGCTAAATGCCGAACCTTACCGACAACTTTGGGCGCTCGATTCACGACCTGCGGATTTCGATCACGGACCGCTGCAACTACCGGTGCGTGTACTGCCGGACGGGGACGAATGGCGCGGCCTTTGCGGAACTTCCGTTCGCGGATTATCTGCGGATGGCGCGAATTCTGGTGGGGCTGGGGATCACGAAGATTCGCCTGACCGGCGGCGAGCCGCTGCTGCGCAAGGGCATTGTGGAATTCGTGCGCGATCTGGCAGCACTGCGTACTTCGGAAGGCAAGAAGCCTGACATTGCGCTGACCACGAACGGCCACCTGCTGGCCGAGATTGCGCAGCCGCTCAAAGACGCGGGCCTCGATCGCGTGACCGTCAGCATGGACGCGGTGGACCCGGAGCGATTTGCTCGCATCACGCGCGTGCCGAATGGATACGAGAGCGTGCTGGCGGGAGTGCGCGCGTCGCGGCGGGCGGGTCTCGATCCGGTGAAAATCAATTGCGTGCTGCTGCGCGGCTTCAATGAAGATCAGATTATTCCGTTTGGCATGTTCGCGCGGGAAGAGCGGGTAGTGGTGCGCTTCATCGAATTCATGCCGCTAGAAGAGGACCGCGTCTGGACGCCGCAAATTGTGGTTGCGCTCGATGAGATCGTCTCCCGCATGTCGGAGTATCTGCCGCTGGAGGAAATCGCGCACGAGGGTAGCGAGACGGCGCGGCGCTATCGCTTCTCCGATGGCGTGGGCGAGATTGGAATTATCGCGCCGGTGTCGCATCCCTTCTGCGGGCACTGCAGCCGAATCCGCATCACCTCCGACGGCAAGCTGCGCACTTGTTTATTTTCCGCATGGGATCACGACCTGCATGAGTTGATGCGGCGCGGCGCGACCGACGAGAAGCTTACCGAGTTCATTGTGAAAGTCGTGGAGAAGAAAGAAGAGCGCCACCACATCGGAGAACCTGGATTTGTGCCGGCGTCGCGGACCATGGTGCATATCGGCGGGTAGTAAACAAGCTGGCGCGGGCCAAGTGGTAAGGTGGAGGTCTGCAAAACATCCATTGTGAGTTCGATTCTCGCCCGCGCCTCCATTTCACTGCATTGTGGGTCGTCGTTCGCTGATGTACGATGTGCAGTCCCTTTGCTTCATGCGTCCATCGCTGTGAGTAAGCATTCTTTTTAAATCTACTAACCTTACCCCTCAGGAGGGATCTCCGATGCCTAACTGGAACGAACGCTGCAAACCATCGCTCTATCTTCTTGCTCTATTCATTTTTGCTGTGGTTGCTTTATCCGGAGCTGCAGCTGCAAAAGAGGCCAAGACATACCCAGAATCGGGGAAGGTCATTGGCATTGGACAGAATGAGCATACGAAAACGCACCCCAAGACGGGCAATAATACGGGCGGGGGCAGCTATTCGGTATACAGCCACACCTACAAGATCGAAACGGACACAAAGATCTACGAGATGGATTGTGGCAAGACGCCAATGTTTCTTGGCAGCACGGGAAAAGAATGTGGAGGAGACAAACCGCTGCAAATGGGCGACGTGATTCATTTCCGAGTCGAGAAGGGAACGTCTTACATACCTTTGCCGGATGGCTCCGAACAAAAGCTGCGTATCCTGAATGAAGAGGCGAAGCCTGAAACCAAGCCGGTGGACGCGAAAACACCCGATGCGAAACAATAGCCCCAATCATTTGGATTTGGATTGAACCACCGGCATTCCATTTTCAAGACTAGTAACGTAAGCGCGTGATGAGTCATGCGGTGGATCGAGTGAGACGCAGAGCGCGCAGCGGATGGCACATCAGTAGAAAGAGTCGTACTTCGTGACCGTCCAGCCGGAGTCCTTCTTTTCTTCGGTCACTGTGAAAAGGTCTTTGTAAGTGGAATCCTGGCTGGGTGTACTGTAACGTTCGCCTTTGTAGTGCAGAATCACGAGTGGCGGCGCGTCTTCCCAATCCACCAGGTTCCAGGAAATCAGCGGGTGCTGGGCTTCGGATTTGCAGAGGAAGTCGGCGCGCTTCTTGCGGTAGTCTTTTTCCCACTGGACGAGCAGTTTGCGGCAATTGCCGTCGCGCATCTCGGCGATGAAGATATTGGCAGTGCGTTCGATGGTGCGATCGCGTAACGGATTCATGGTGATGCTAACCGGCATCTGAGTAAGCGGGTCGCGTTCCACAGAACGCGACAGAACCGGCGGCTGGTTGCTGAGCCAGTAGAGATAACCGAGGAACACCAGCACGAGCAAGCCAGCGGTGCCCAGTGCGATGGCTAGATGGGCGCGAGAGAACTGCATCAGGAAAAGTTTGGGGGATGGGCGAGGTAAGGGCAAGGTTACTTCCGACACTTCCGTAACGGGAGAGCTTCACTCGACTTGATGGGACAAGGAACGGCTGTCCCAATGGAGGTGTCCACGCGGACGGATTACAGTCGCGGAGTGGTTTGTGTTTTCCATATTGGCGGCGTATAGTTGCTGATGAATACTGTTGTGTCGTAGTGTCAGGATTGTCGAAGCACACCAGTGGGCGAAAGCCCACTTTTTAGTTTGGGCCGATTTGCGGAAATAGTGGGCGCGGCGGTTGGGGCGCAAATTGCTGAAAACATGGCTCTAGATCTGGATAGGGTCCGGCAGATTGCCGAGCGCGTGGCCGGCTCGAGCGGGCTGGAAGTGGTCGAAGTGGAGGTGTGCGGGGCAGGTAAGCACCGCATGCTGCGCGTGTTTATTGACCGTCCCGGAGCGGCGCCTGCGCTGGGTCGTCCGGACGGTGTGACGCACGAAGATTGCTCGAAGTTCAGCCGCGAGTTCGGAACGATCGTCGACGTTGAGGATGCGGTACCGGGCGGATCGTATGTGCTGGAAGTTTCTTCTCCAGGACTGGATCGCAAGCTGACGAAGGCGGCGGACTTTGAGCGCTTCCGCGGATGTCGCGTGAAGTTGACGACGCGGGAGCCGGTAAGTAACAACCGGCACTTTGAAGGGAAGCTGGAAAACTTCGAGAACGGGAAGCTGCTGCTGGATCTGAGCGCGGCACGCAAGAAGAAAATGCGTCCGAAAGAAGGCGCGGCGCCAAAGGTTGAGGTTGAATTAGGGAACGTAGAGAAAGCGAATCTGGTACCGGAAATATAGTTACCAGTTGCCAGCATCCAGTTGCCAGTGTTTGGCGATTGCGACTGGCAAAAACGGGACGTGTCGGTGCAAACCTGACAGGCGGTCCCGAGGACTGGCAACTGGATACTGGCAACTGAGAACTGACTTTATGGCTAGTGAGCTCTACAACATCATCGAAGGGGTCAGCCGGGAAAAAGGCATTGATCCGCAGATCGTGGTGAGCGCGGTCGAGGACGCCATTGTGGTGGCCACGCGCAAATACTACAAGACGCAGGAAAACCTGCGCGCGGTGCTCGACAAAGACAGCGGCAAGATCAATGCCTATGCGGTGAAGTCGATCGTCGAGACTTCGGAGCAGGTCGAAGACGCGGACCTGCAGGTAACGGTGGAGCAGGCGCGGAAGCTGGATCCGGCGGCAGAAGCGGGCGGAGAGCTGCTGATTCCGAAAGTGACCGAAGGAATTCTGGGGCGGATTGCGGCGCAACTGGCAAAGCAAGTGATATTTCAGAAAGTGCGCGAGGCGGAACGCGACACGGTTTACAACGAGTACATCGGGCATGTAAATGAGATCGTGAATGCGACCGTGAAGCGGATCGAGGGCCCGGACGTGATTCTCGATATCGGCAAGGCCGAAGCCCGCATGGGGCGCAAGGAGCAGTCGCGACTGGAGTCTTTCGCGGTGGGCGAACGGATTCGGGTCGTGATCGTGCGCGTGGAAAAAGCTACGAAAGGTCCGGGCGTGATCGCTTCGCGGTCCGCTCCGGAATTGGTCCAGCATCTGTTCCAGACCGAAGTGCCGGAGATTTATGACGGCACGGTGGTGATCCGCGCAATTGCGCGGGAAGCGGGCGAGCGCACCAAGATCGCGGTGCTGTCGAAGGACAAGGACGTGGACGCGGTCGGAGCCTGCGTCGGGATGAAGGGGATGCGGGTGCAGTCGATTATTCGCGAGTTGCGCGGAGAAAAGATCGACATCATTGAGTATCACGAGGATCCAGTCGCGTTCGCAGAGAAGGCGCTGCAGCCGGCCAAAGTGAGCCGGGTAACGATTGTGGATGCGGCGGACAAGCACCTGGAAGTGGTGGTGGACGATACCCAGCTCTCGCTGGCGATCGGGAAAAAAGGACAGAACGTGCGCCTGGCGGCGAAGCTGCTGGGCTGGAAGATCGACATCAAGAGCGAAGAAGAGAAGCGGCAGGAAGTGGAACAGCAGATGTCGGCGCTGGTCACGCAAGCCGCAACTCCGTTGGAGATTGTTACCGGACTGGGCGAGGGGCTGGTCGAGAAACTGAAGGCGGCAGGCGTGAATACGGTGGAGTCGCTGGCCGATATGACCCCGGAGCAATTGGAAGCGATTGAAGGGATTGGCCCGAAAACGGTGGAAAAAATCAGTATTGCGGTCAATAATTACTTCGCCACTCTGGATGGCGGCGAGGCCGTAGAGGCTGCGGAACCGGAGACCACTGGGGAAGCCGCCACCGAAGCGGCGGTCAGCGAGGAATCTCTGGCCGAAGGTTCGGTGGAAGCGGATGCATTGGCCGCGGAACCGGAACCGGAAAACACTGGAGAAGCCGGATCGCCGGCAGATGGCGAGTTAGAGGCGGCGAAGTTGGCCGCCGAAGCGGAGCCCACCGAAACGGCGCCAGCAGAAGACGCTGCGACCGTCGAATCTGCGACCGAAGAAGCCGCGGAAGACAAGCAGAGCTGAACCTGGGAGCGTGGCGAGTTCGGAGTTGCATCCGAACCGAAAGCGCGGGCTTCGTCAGCCGCAAGCAAGATTGCACCAGGACATACATGAGGTTAGACATGCGAACCTAGAAACGTGAGCTTAGACACGCGAGGCGAGCGTGACAAGAAGAGGAAACGACGGCGGATGAGTAAGATTCGAATCAACGATCTGGCCCGTGAGTTGGAAGTCAAGAGCAGGGAAATTCTTGATGTGCTGACCACGGTGGGCGTCACGGAGAAAAAAACGCACTCCAGCTCTCTGGAAGATCACGAAGCGGACCTGGTGCGGAAGCATCTCCGCGGCCGCTCCGAAGCGGCGCCGAGTTCGGCGAGGACTGCTTCGCGCGCGGTTCACGGCGAAGAAGAGATCAAGACCAAGATCGACCTCTCCCACATTTCGCGGCCTGGAGACGTGCTGCGCGCTATCACCCAGCTCAAGGAAGCCGCCGAGCATCCCACGCCGCGTCCGGCAGTCAAGCCGCCAGTTACGCCGCCAGCAGCAATAGAAGCCAGGGCAGAAGCTCCCGCCGCGCCTGTGTCGCCATCGAAGGCAGCGCCTCCCAAGACCGCGGTAGAAGTCCCTGCGCCCGCACCGAGACTGGTGACGCCCGCCTCGGTAGCGGCCACGTACCGTCCGCCGACGGTAGTCGTAATTCCGCCCAAGGTTCCCGTAACTCCGCCCGCCGCGACCACTCCGGCTGCCGGTCCATCCGCTATTGGTACGACCACAGCGCCACCTGTAATCGCCGTTCCATCGAAGGTCTCAGCTCCTCCTGCAGCGCCCGCCGGAAGCGTTCCGCCGGCGGCGCCGCCTCCGGCGAACGATAATGTTACTCAGATGCAGGCTGCGGCGCCTTCAAGACCAGTGGCTCCGGGTCCGCCACCGCCGCGCATGATCATGCCTCAGACCGGCCCGCGCCCGGTGTACAAGGCGCCCGTGCCTCCGCCGGGAGCGGCTCCGCGTCCCGTGCCGGGACGGCCCGTACCTGGGCAGCCAATCTTTCAGCGCACAGCGAGGCCTCTAGCGCCGGGACAAACGCGTCCACCGCTACGTCCGGGGGAACGGCGGCCGATGCATCCAACGCGCGTGGCGCCCGCAGGATCGCGTCCGCTGGGCGTAGGTCCGGGAGCGGGAATGGCCCCGCCGGGACCGGTTCGTCCGGGAGCCCGTCCGGGAGCTCCGTCGCGACGGCCGGGACAGAGATATGTGCCGCGAGGTGTAAAGGAAGGCCCGATGAAGGGCTACACTCCGCCGCCGCGCATGATCATCAGCAACGAGCCCGCGCCGATCACGCGCAATATCACCATTACCGAAGGAATCTCGGTGAAAGACCTGGCCGAGAAGCTGGGCATTCGCGCCAAGGATGTGATTGCGCGTTTGGTGGTGCGTGGAGTATTCGCCACCATCAATCAAACTCTCGACGCGGAATTGGCCAGTGAAATGGCGCGCTTCTTCGGAGCGGAGACGGAAGTCATCACCTTCGAAGAACAAGCTGCGAAAGATACGGACGCAGCTACCGAGAGCAGCGAGGAAGGCGTGGAAGCCGTGTCGCGTCCGCCGGTAGTCACCATCATGGGCCACGTCGACCACGGCAAGACGACCCTGCTCGATTCCATCCGCTCCACCAATGTGGCCGGAGGCGAGGCGGGCGGCATCACGCAGCATATCGGCGCCTACAAAGTTCGCATCACGGATGAGGCGTCTCCCGCTTATGGCCGCGAGATCGTGTTCCTGGATACGCCGGGTCACGAAGCGTTCACGCGCATGCGTTCGCGCGGAGCGAAGGCGACCGACATTGTGGTGCTGGTCACCGCGGCCGACGATGGCGTCATGCCGCAGACGATTGAAGCCATCGATCACGCGCACGCCGCCGAAGTTCCCATCATTGTTGCGGTAAACAAGATCGATAAGCCCGGCGCGCTGCCGGAGCGGGTCAAGAAGCAACTGGCGGATCGCGGACTGGTGCCCGAAGAGTGGGGCGGCAAGACGGTGTTCGTCGACGTTTCCGCCAAGCAGAAAACGAATCTGAATCTGCTGATGGAAATGATCTGCCTGACGGCGGACCTGCAGGAATTGAAAGCGACTCCGGGACGCGCGGCGAGCGGTGTAGTGCTCGAAGCGAAACTGGATCGGGGACGCGGCCCGGTGGGAACGATCCTGGTGCAGAACGGCACGCTCCACACGGGCGACAACTTCGTGGTGGGGAACGTGTACGGAAAAGTCCGTGCCATGTTCGACGATCGCAGCAAGCCGCTGAAGGAAGCGCCGCCCTCGACGCCGGTGGAAATCATCGGATTGGAGGGGCTGCCTCAGGCGGGCGATCAGTTTGTGGTGGTCACTGACCGCGAGAAAGCGCGCGACATCTCGGAATACCGCGAGCAAAAAGCGCGCGAAGCTCAGCTCGCCAAGAGCTCGCGAGTCTCGCTCGAAGGCCTGGCCGAGCAGTTGAAGACGGCGGGCATGAAGGAACTGAACATCATTCTGAAAGCCGACGTGCAGGGATCGGTCGAAGTGCTGGGCGATTTGCTGGGCCGGCTGTCGAACGACAAAGTGCGGCTGAAGTTGCTGCGGTCGGGCATTGGCGCGATCACAGAAACCGATGTGCTGCTGGCGTCGGCGTCGAATGCCATCATCATTGGCTTCAACGTGCGTCCGGAGCGCAAGGCGCAGGAACTCGCCGATCAGGAAAAAGTCGACATCCGCCTGCACTCGATCATTTACGAATTGCAGGACGAGATCAAGCGCGCCATGACCGGGCTGCTTGAGCCGACCATCAAGGAAACTTACCAGGGCCGCGCCGATGTGCTGGAGACTTTCCGCATTCCGAAGGTGGGAACGATTGCCGGGTGCCGCGTGAGCGATGGACTGATCAAGCGCGATTCCGAAGTGCGCTTGCTGCGCGATAACGTGGTCGTGTTCAAAGGAAAAGTGGCGTCGCTGCGGCGCTTCAAAGACGATGCGTCCCAGGTGACCAGCGGCATGGAGTGCGGCATCTCGATCGCGAACTACGGCGACATCAAGACCGGGGACGTGATCGAGGCGTTTGTGACGGAGCGGATCGCGGCGGAAGCGATAAAGTAAGTTGGTATATGGAGCGCCGGGCGTCCCCGCCCGGCCGGAGAGACGCCGCAGGGGCCGGGCGAGGACGCCCGGCGCTCCATCGTCTGATTCGTCACTAGATGACTGTGACGTACCTCCTAGCAAAACGATCTGGGCCGGTGCTAAACCTCTCGGTGTGTACTCTTAGGAATACCGCCGCCGGCTGCCCCATTTTCAGCCGGACTTCAAGATAATATTCACCACCTTCTGCACTTATCTTCGCTGGACTCTGCCCCCCGCGGCGCGAACAATCGTCGTGGATACCTGCGTGGCTGGAAATGGCCTGATGTTCGACCTCCATGGTCTAGTCGTCATGCCCGATCACGCGCACCTTGCGATGGTACCGATTTATCTTCCTCAAGGGCCCATCCCCATCGCCGAGATCATGCAGGCTATCAAAGGCGCATCGGCGCACCGCATTAACAAACTTCTGAACCGTCGCGGGAAAGTCTGGCAAGAGGAATCTTTCGACCGTGCTTTGAGGAAGGAGGAACAATTCGAGGAAAAGCTCTATTACATGCTTGGGAATCCCGTGCGGGCCGGTCTGGTGAGCAACCCACTGGATTACCCCTGGATATGGCGAAAGACGTCACCAGCGGTTGTCGGCGCGACATCCTAAGTGTCGGCGGAGATCCGGGCATTCTCGCTTAGTGGGCTCAGGGATTCCTTTGGTCGGGCGGGGACGCCCGGCGCTCCATCGTCTGATTCGTCACCATACGAATGTAATGACGCTCGTCGCGAAACCTGGGTGGGCTGTTCGGGCTCGGAGCCGGTGAACTTCACGTTGCCAGACGCTATCTGGAACGCATAGAGCAGCAGCGCCGCGGTCCGGTGATCAATTATGCCTGCCTTCAGTTCTTTTATGACTTCGGCCAATCCCACCTGGATGGAGTTAGCGTCTTCAAGCGTCGGCAGCGGTGATCTCTGCTGCTCCCTGAAACAAGGGTTGACGCGCATGCCCTTGCGATGCCAGCGCACGTGAAAGTAACAATACTCGTGCTCGCGCACCGCCGGCGATCCGCACTTGACTCCGTTGACTTTAATATGTTGACATCGACGAATTCTTAATGGATAGGAGGGCATTTTGCAGCTCCATAAGTTCAAGTTCCCGGCTCTCAGTTCTCAGTACCCCTCCCCCACCCCCTGCCTATTGGAATCATCGAGTTATGGGCTAAAACGCTCAAAATCTTTGGGTTTAAAGGAGTTATATGGAAAATATTCCGAAATAAGGACTTAGGGGATATCCTTCGCTCCGCCGCACATCGCACCCGAACATGAGAAAGGGCGCGGGAGTAACTCCGCGCCCTTTTCTTATCTATACTTCTATTATATCAATTCCAGCCTACCTACCCCGCCAACTTTCCCAAGTTTATTTTCCTAGCCAATTCAGCGACTTACGTGGAAAATCGCCGAAACAGGGGCTTGACAGGATCTCCAGGAATCGAGAGACGGCCAGTGATTAGTTGGTCAGCGCCCTGGGTTGGGCACGGAACACTAGTTACTGGCCATCTTCTATTTCTGGCCACTGACCGCTTTCTTACTGGCTGGCCTGCTGGGCGAAAGCTCCTCCGATAGTGGCACCATCTTCCTGCACCATGAATCCGGTGTTAGGCGCACTGAGATAGAAGACCAGAGTGGGGGTTATGCCATTAACGACCACGGCGGCCCGACCGTCCGAGGTGACCGTATCGGTGCCATTGGTTCCAGTCGATGTCGGATCGTATTCGTCCAGGCCGACATCGAAAGCGTTTGCTGCCTGGTTCCAGTTAAAACCGCTGGTGGTGGTCTCAAAGACCCCTACCCGGTCCTTGAAGCTGGTATCGATTCCATCCATGACAAACGCGCCCTGACTGCTGATCGTGGGGGCAGGGGTCTGCAAAGAGAAAGTGCCGTCCTCGACCGCGGCTGCGTTGTTAGCGAGGAAATAGGCGTAGCCGCTGGTTCCATTCACGATCCAAAAGATCTGCGGGCTGATTGAGCCTCCACTCAAAGTCAGGTTGATAGTTCCGCGGCCATTCGAGGCCAGGCTATATGTACCACCCGAGACCGCGAGGTCGGAATTAATCGTCGCATCCTGCACATAGTCGACGGCACCTGGCGCGGTGGAACCGCCAGCTTCGATATTGCCATTTCCGTCGGTGGTAAAGACGCCGGCAGAGTGAATGCCAAGCGGGTTGCTGGTATCTCCGGAGCTGCCGAATACGTACGAGGTGCCGGCCGCTAGAGTGGCGGGCGAAAAGGACCCGGCGGTTTGCGCTTCAGCCTGGCCGATTTCGAGAGAGCCTGCATTCGACACGAAGTGGAACTTGCTCGAGTTCACGACATAGTAATTGAAGGACGTGCCGTCATTGAGCGTAAACGTGCCGCGGCCGTTCGAGTCAGGTGTGCTCATGGCGACCGTGGTGGAGATCGCTCGGGTGGGAGAGGCCAGAAATCCAAAGTTCAGAAGATCTTCGTTACCACTGATGACGCCGGCGGCGATGGCGATCCCGCCAACTCGCGAACTGGTGTCGATGTTATGCGCCTTGAATACAAAATTCCCTGAGGGTGCAGCAGTAAGAGCGGTCGTGTCCTGCTTTTCGCCGAACCCCGATGTCGTTGCGAAAACATCCTGCTCGATTACATAGAAGTGGCTGTCGTCGATCATGGTGATGGCGTAGTTGATGGTGGGGTTGTAGTTGATTTGTAGAAATCCGGTCCCGTCCCTATTGATGCCGTAGGTGCCGCTCACAGCCGAGGTCAGCGGGGTGAAAGGAACGCCGTCCTGGTCGCCGTCATCGGCGGTGATGCTCAGGTTGCCATTTCCGTCAGCGGTGAAAACGATGGCCTCGGAAAAAGGGTCCGGGTTCCCCTGCGAGTTGAGTGAGGTCCCAGTCTGCGCGATCACATACTGGCCGGTCAGGCTGGCATTGGTGAAGCCGCCGTTGAGTGGTGGCGGACCTGAACTGCTGCTAGAGCCGCAGCCGGCCGTGAAAAGGAGGCTTGATATCGCCGCCAGAATCATGAGCACATGTCGAGCACACTTGGGGGACGCGAGGGGATTCATGGGACACTCCTGTCTGTAATTCTTTGGATGCCCTAACCCGGAGTGTGGAAGAAAGTTTCGGTGAAAAAGACTGTGGCGCCTCTTGAGGCTTTGGCAACTTCCGCTCGACTTTATGGTGAATCCAGAGTTGCTGGGGCCTCGGGCAACTGCCTAGCTGCGCTCGGCTTGGACGGCCGAGGGCGGCCGTCCCTACGCATTCTTCGTGCCCTTCAGTATTTAGGACGCGGGGACGGAAAAAGTTGCAACGGTCAGTTCGAAGCGGATGTCGCAAGCGACTTGGGAGCGGGCTTGGAGCGCAGGACTTCGCGGACTTTCTTGGCGAGATTCTGCAGCGTAAACGGCTTCTGCAGGAAAGCGGTGCCGGGGCCGAGCGCGCCAGGGGCGACGACGGCATCTTCGGTGTAGCCCGAAAGAAAGAGCACGCAGATGCCGGGACGAAGCAGGACCAGCTTCTTGGCCAGTTCGCGCCCGCCGATGCCGGGCATGACCACATCGGTGATAAGGATATCGATGTGCTCCTTAAAGCCCTCGGCGACGCGCAGGCCGCACTCGCCATTTTCGGCTTCGAGCACGCGGTAGCCGCGAGAGGCAAGGGTTACGCGGACCAGTTCGCGCACCGATTCCTCGTCTTCCACCAGCAGGACGGTTTCGCAGCCGCTGGCTTCGGGGGGCTGCGCCTTGACCGGGATGGGCTCTTCGGCGGGATCTTCCACTCGCGGCAAATAAACGTAGAAAGTTGTGCCCGCTCCGGGCTTGCTTCGGGCGAACACGTATCCATTGCTCTGCTTGACGATGCCGTAGACGGTCGAAAGGCCGAGGCCGGTGCCTTTTCCTTTTTCCTTGGTGGTAAAGAACGGCTCGAAGATGCGGGACTGGGTTTCCTCGTCCATGCCGTGGCCGGTATCGGAAACCGAGATCACGGCGTAGCGGCCGGGCTGCACAAAATGGTGTTCGCTGAAGCTTTGGCGCACGATGACGTCGGAGCTTTGCAAGGTGAGCTTGCCGCCTCCGGCCATGGCATCTTTGGCATTGACGACCAGGTTCATGATGACTTGCTCGAGTTGGCTGGCATCGGCCCGGGTGTGTCCGGTTTGAGTGGAAAGCCGCGTGACGAGTTCGATGTCTTCGCCGATCAGCGGCCGCAGCAGGCGTTCCATGTCGGCGATGACGGTGTTGACATCCACCACTTTGAGTTCGAGGTGCTGCTTGCGGCTGAACGCCAGCAACTGCCGCGTGAGGATAGCGGCGCGGTCGGCTGCCTGCTGGATGGACTGCACCTTGTGATGCATGGGGCTGCCTTTATCCAACTGCTCCAGCAATACCTCGGTGTATCCATTAATCACCATCAGCAGGTTGTTGAAGTCGTGGGCGACGCCGCCGGCGAGGCGCCCGACGGCATCCATTTTTTGCGCCTGGCGAAACTGCTCTTCGAGCTGGCGCCGGTCGGTGATATCTTCGGCGATCAGCTCCAATACTTCTTCGGGTTCATCGGTGATGGTGGCGGCGCTGCCACTGAGCCGCACAATGATCACGCGGCCGTCTTTGCGTTTCCACTGCACTTCCACGCCGTTTAGACGCCCGGTCCGGCGATAGTCCTCGGACAGCCGGTCCAACTCCTCGGGATCGGTGAAAACCTCGCTCCGCACATTGAGTTGGAGAAGATCTTCGACCGATTCATAGCCGAGCATGGTGATGAGCGCCGGATTGACGTCCAGGAATCTTCCGCCGAGCGTGCAGCGGAAAATGCCGAAAGCAGCGCTCAAGATCAGCGAACGCGAGCGGGCTTCGGAGCGGCGAAGCGCCTCTTCGTAGCGTTTATGCTCGATGGTCGCGGCCAACTGCTGCGACACGAATTTCAGAATTTCGCGGTCACGCTCTGCAAAGCGAATGTTTTCGCTGTAGGTCTGCACCACCAGGACTCCAATGCAGGCCGTGCCGCTTTTCAGGGGAACGCCCAGCCAGTCCAGCGACGGAGTGCCGATCGATTCCACTTCGCCGCGCCGCATCAGTTCCTCAAAGACTGCCGGTGTCGCCAGCAAGGGCTCTCCCGATCGCAGGACGTACTCCGTTAAGCCACGGCCCAGCGTCTTGGGGGCAGGGGTAGGATCCTCTTCATCGACAAAGTAAGGAAAGCTCAACAACTGAGCCTGCGGATCGTAGAGGGCGATGTAGAAGTTGCGCGCATTCATCAACTGGCCGACGATGTTGTGAATGGCGGCGAAAAACTGTTGCAGGTCCTCCGCCGACTGGCTGCGCGCCGCGACGGCGTACAAGGCCGCATTCAACTCCTCGGTGCGTTTCTGCTCGGTGATGTCGCGATAGGAGGCATACGCTCCGACTCTTTGGCCGTTCACCATCACCGGCGCAGCGGAGACCAGCACCTCGACCAGGGAGCCATCTTTTCGCTTGCGGCGGGTCTCCAGCGAGAGTTTATTCTCGGTCTGGATGCGCTCGGCGATCCACGCGGTTTCCGCATAGCGATCGGGCGGCACTATAAGCTGGTTGATCCGTCTTCCGGCAGCCTCCTCCGCGGTAAAGCCAAAGAGGCGGGTGAACTCCCCGTTGATGCGCAAAATGCCCAGCTCCGAGTCGATAATACTGATCGCTTCCGGAGCGTTCTCGATGATTTGTTCCAGGTAGGCTTTGTCGACTGGCGGCCTGACCCCAGCGCCGTTGCCGTTCGTGGGCGAAGTGGCCGGGCTTGGGACGGAGACGTCAGCGATGGGAGTAAGGATCGGCGGCGCAGTGTGCTCAAGAGCATCCCGCAGCGCGTCTACCCACGGCAGTTCTGCCGAACTTGATGCCGGGGCGATTTTCTCACCCATACGGTCCTTTCCCAGCGTGCTCTCGCAATAGTCCGATGGTAAGCGGGCTCAGTTGTTCGCCGTTAGTTACCAGGGTAATGGAGGTTCTAAGACAAAACAGGAAGGAATCAGGAGGCGTTGGCCAACACTACGCAGACCTGGTGCAGCATCTGCTTCTGCTCCTCGGTCACCACCAGAAACTCGAATCCGCAACGCAGGCCGTCGCTATAACGCACCACCGCTCGCACCTTCATGACGTGAGGCGGGAGCGGGATGGGGAACTCCAGGGACACAACTTCGCCCGTTTTTAGCTCGCCGCTGAGAGTCGCTCCAATGCCGTCCTGGCCGAGTTCGCTGGTGCGGCCCCAGCATGCGGTGGTCAGGCCTTCCCGAAACACCGACACCTGGATGCGCGCGTCAAAACGATGACGGGAAAAGCGCCGCGGCCGCCGTTGCGCCTTGGCTGCCGATTGTGCGTCGTCGCTCAATCCCGATTCTCCATTTCAGATGCGACTAAGTCTTTGGCGCGGCCCGCTTTTCTGCTGCTCCGGAAACACGAGAATACCATTGGCCGACTCTGCCATTGTGCTTGAGCCATCGCGCTGGCCTCAATAGCATCAAAGTGCATGTACCAAGGAAATGAGCGCTAAGGAGGCTCGGGATGCGCTCAAAGCGCGACCCTCAGCGGTAAAGCCGCTTGTGTAGCGGGTTCTAACGACGTGGCTGAAGCCATGCCCCTTTCAAGGCTCTCCGCTCAACGACTTAATCAGAGCTTCCGTAAATGAATGAGAGTGCCCGCCGCATTGCCGTCATTGTGCATCCTTTTTCAGTCGCCGGGACGGCATGGGAGCGAAAATCCACGTCGTAAAGCTGCGTAAAGACGCGTGACAGACGCTCGCTGCGCGTCTAACATCGATAGGTGCTTCCTTTGGGATCGCGCGGAAGTCTGCGCCGCCCAAGCCGCACTGGAGTGATCTGAATTCTTATGTCTTACCGCTCAAATGCCGCCGAAGCCTGGTATACCGACCCGCAGTCCACGACGACAGAGCCCGAGATTCCGCTCGATTTGCTTCCGCCGCCGAGCCTGACGCAGCCGCTCTGGCGGTCGCTGGCTGGCAATCTGCGCGATACTTTCGCGCCGGAGAAGCTGCCGCCGCTCGAACTCACGGCCCGGCCCGTGTATGTCGGACTAGCGCTTGGCGAGCGTCTGCGCCTGCCTTGGTTTCGCACCGTATTCACCAACATCGGGGACGTGATCTCGCCGGAAACACTGCCGCCGCTCGAACTGGAATCGCAGCCTGTCGATGTCGGTGAACTCATCACCGATCAGCTCAGCCACTTCTGGTGGGGATCGCTGCTGCGGAATCTTGCCGACCGCGTCGCGCCCGAAACCCAGCCCGCCCTCCATCTCACTTCTAAACCGATTCTGGACGTCATTCCGAAGTCCTGGATCCTGCTGCCGATGTGGTCGGAAGTGGTGGACACACCGAAGGTGTTTTATCCCGACAAGCCGAAGTCAGCCGATGCCCTGAGGCCAGTCAATCTGCAACCGATGCCGTTGCCGCCGGAAAAGCGGGAAGCTCTAATCGAAGCTCTGGTCAGGGAACCCACCGCCGCCGACCTGTTGCGCGACATACGCCGGTCGCGCATTCGGCAGCGCATCTGGGTCGGCCTGGCCGCCGCGCAGATTCTCTACATGGTCGCGATGGCGTTAGGGAAACTCTGAGAAAAGCGCTGTTGGCTATTAGCTCTTAGCTAAGAGCTAAAGGCCAATGGCTAAGAGCTCTTTTCGTTCTTCCGCAGCCGCTCACTGCCTCAGCCCCATCCAGCCTTCGGCAATCACCATGGAGTTTCCCGGGTTGCGGGAATCGTACTTCACCGAGGTGGGCAGTCCGAGCCGACAGGAATGCAGATTGATCCACTGCCGAAGATAAGTGACGTCCTGTGAGGCCTCGTAGGAAACGCCAGCCACGTCGTACTGGTAGATCAGCATGGTAGCGGGGCGGTTCGTGGCCATGGTGATTTCCTGAACATCGATCACCGTGCCATCGGTGATGCGCCCGACCGTATTCAGCCAAGTGCGGCGTTCCAGTTCAACGTCGTTCGCGTTCTTGGGTTTGCGGCGCAGCAGGCCATAGCTGGCCACGGCCACGCCAATCGCGCCCAGTACTACTGTATAGAAACGAAGGGAAATCATCGGCAAGCGGACCCTGAACCTTTCAATCTACATTCAGCATAAGCCGTAACCTCGCTGACCGCCAAGGGCACCAAGGTGCGCAAGCATGTACCCGGGCTGTGGATAAATCCTGCAACTCATGAACTGCGATGCCTCCCGCCGCGGAGCGGCAGAACAGAAAAGCCCAGCACGGTGCCGGGAAGGCGGAAGTGGAACAGAGCAAGGCCCGCTAGGGACAGCACCCGAGTTGCTTCAGCGCGCGCTGCACACTTGCCTTCGCTTCTGTCACAATATTCCCGGAGGCGCTTATGCCGCAGAAAAAAATCCTCATCATTGCCGGCGATTATGTCGAAGATTATGAAGTCATGGTTCCGTTCCAGGCTCTGCAGATGGTCGGACACCGCGTCGATGCCGTGTGTCCCGGCAAGAAGAAGGGCGAGTCGGTGCGCACCGCGATCCACGATTTCGAAGGCGACCAGACCTACAGCGAAAAGCGCGGACACAACTTCACCCTCAATGCGACCTTTGATGAAGTCCATCCCGAGAGCTACGACGCGCTGGTCCTTCCCGGAGGCCGCGCGCCCGAATATCTGCGCCTGAACCCGCGGGTGCTCGAAATCGTTCGCCACTTTGCGGAGACCAACAAGCCGATCGCGGCCATCTGCCACGCCGCGCAATTGCTGGCCGCCGCCGGAGTGCTCAAGGGCCGCCGCTGCAGTTGCTATCCCGCCGTCGCTCCCGAGGTCGTGGCTGCGGGTGGGACCTATGCCGATGTCGCCATTGACCAAGCTTGTGTGGATGGAAACCTGGTAAGCGCCCCAGCCTGGCCGGCGCATCCGGCGTGGCTGGCCGCGTTTCTGGTAGTGCTGGAGAAGGCGGCCACGCATCCGAAGGAGAGCGCGGCGTAAGAGCCCCTCAGTTGCGGGCGGTCGGCAGTTTGAAGATGCAATGCGCTCAGGGGCTAAAGCCCTCATTTTTGTTGACCGATCGCGGCACGGCTGAAGCCGTGCCCTACCCAAAACCGATTCTTGAAACACGCTCCAGGCCTCCTGCCGTGATTGCGTCACCCGAAAGCATGATTTCCGCTGCGTTCCTGCAAAATCATCCGAAAGGATGACGACATCCGGCCCAGTTACACCGTATCGTGACTCCATCCTCACTCGCGCGTTTGCATTTTGGACAAGGAGCCTCACATGAAGAGAATCGTCCTCACCTTCGGCCTCATCGCCGGCGTCATCATCTCCGTCCTTATGGGAGGCTCGCTTCTCCTCGCCGACAAGATCGGGTCCGGCCACAGCATGGCTCTCGGCTACACCATCATGGTGGCGTCGTTCCTGCTAATCTACTTCGGCATCCGCAGCTACCGCGACAACACCCTCGCCGGTCAAATTTCGTTCGGCCGCGCCTTCGCCTGCGGCATCCTGATCGCCCTCATCACCACCGTCTGCTATGTCGCCATGTGGGAGGTCCTCTACTTCAACTTCATGCCCCACTTCATGGACGGCTACTTCGCCGCGCAGATTCACAAGGTTCAGTCCTCCGGACTTGACCCCGCCACCACCGCCGCGCAGGTTGCTGCCATACAGCGCTCTCAGCGGCTCTACCAGAACCCCTTCGTCAACATGGCCTACACCTTCATGGAGCCCATGCCCGTCGGCCTTATCATTACTCTCGTCTCCGCTGCCATTCTCCGCCGCAAAGCCCCTGTCGAACCCACCGCCGCTCCCGCAGTCATTACCACATAAATCAAAAGGCCGGGGCGTAAGCCCCGACCTTCCGTCTTCTGAACTGCCAGCCTGCCCCATGCTCCCAGCCTGCGACTTTCACTGCCGCCCCAGCTCCGCCGTGTCTTTCACATCGGCTGCCGCAGGGTTTTCGGCCTTCTTCACCTCCACCCCAAACACATAGCTCGCACCGAACAAATTGCTCGTAAAGAACACCATCGTCTCGTCCGCAGAGAACCGTACATTCGGCAGGCCGGCATCAAGATCCCTTTTGACATCAAGACTTGGAGCGAGGAAATGGGCGGAGCTCTGTTTGCTCCGCGTGTGGCGATAGTGTCGCTGGGCGTGCTGGGCGGCATGGGCGCGATGCTGGCCATCACCGGCATCTTTGGCATGGCCGCGTACTCGGTGAGCAAGCGACTGCGGGAGTTGGGAATTCGCGTCGCCCTCGGCGCGCAACGCAAGGAAGTGTTGCAGGCAGCGTTGGGACGGCCATTGAAACTGCTGGCTTTTGGTTCGGCGGCAGGATTGTTCCTCGGAATTCTGGCCACACGGGTGCTGGCCTTCATCGTGTATCAGGCGACTCCCCGCGATCCGCTGGTATTGGCTGGCGTTGTCCTGGCGATGCTGTTGCTGGGGCTGCTGGCGACATGGATTCCAGCGCACCGCGCCCTGTCGGTTGAGCCCTCGATACTGCTGCGCGAGGAGTGAATCGGCTTCATGCGCATCAGTAGGTGACTTTCGTTACCTGCCGATGGTGACCGCGAGGGGCTAAAGTGGACCCATGAGAAAACTATCTTTACTCCTGGCGTTCAGTGTTGCGATATTGATTCCAGCTTTCGCGCAGGGGCCGTCGGCCACTCGCAAGATCGATAACGATTTCGTGCAACAGCAGTTTGGCGACCAGTTCACAATGCTGCCCGGGATTGCGCCCTCATTCGGCGATCTGGACGGCGACGGCGTGGAAGACGTGGCGATTGCGGCGCGCTGCAAGAATCCAATGCTCGATCAAGGGGAGCACCGTTACACGGTGGTGGATCCCTACAACGACTTTTTCGGCTATGGCGACCCCAGGCTGACGACCACGTTCAGCGAGGGCGATCCCACGCAGCGAGGCCTGGTCGTGCTGATCATTCATGGCGCCGGGCCGGAGGGATGGCGATCGGCGCAGCCGAAAGCGAAGTACGTACTTGTGAATTTACCGTTTCGGACGATCTCCGTTCGAAAAATGAGCTTGAAAAAGAAAAAGATCGAAGCCATCTACATGGAAGAGGCGGGCAACTTTGGCACTAGCTCCGCCGTGTTCTTCGACGGCAGGAAGTTCCGCTATGTGCCCATGGGCGGAGACATGGAGTAGTAGCAAGGGCGTCAGCTCTCAGCTCTCAGGCAAAACAAACCACGTCGAGATATGCAGGGATTTCTTCGGCTTCGCTAGGGCAGGCTCTAACGTCGAAAAGCGCGACGTTAGAGTGGGACACCCAGCCGATGTAGTAACCTTCCTTTCTGAATTGCCTCACCATTTGAAATATCGCGTTCTGGCGGAGCGGCTGGCCGTTTACCGGCTTGCCTCGGATGCTCCTTTCCCTGCCTGGGCGTTGCAGGAGGGATTTTTCGCTGTTGTACGTACGGACGAAGAGCTTTCGATTGTTTGCACGGAGAATGCCTGTCCGGAGAACGTCTGCGCCGAAGATCGTCTGCCCGACGGCGCCCGGGCCGAGCGCGGATGGATCGCGCTGAAGCTCGAAGGACCGTTTCCGTTTTCGATGACCGGAGTCCTGGCGTCGTTTCTGCAACCGCTGGCCGAAGCGCAGATCCCAATTTTCGCGATGTCGACGTTTGATACGGACTATGTGCTGATCAAGCGCGAGCATCGGGAGCGGGCGTTGGCGGCACTGGGCGCGGCGGGACACGAAACCGTTGGTGACCAAGTTAGTTGAGTGCGATGGAACTGAATTGCCATTCGACCCTGCTTTTGCGCCGATTACTGCGGTAGATTGTGCGCCGGGGCGCTCGCTGTGGTGAAATAGAAGCAGGAACTGATCTCATCGGTTTTCCGGGCAGGCTGGTCCGCCCTCAGGGGCTAAAGCCGTGTTTTATCGGGCCTGAGCGGCACGGCTGAAGCCGTGCCCTACCCAAACCATTTGGGACCAAGTTGAGACAAACGATGACAACAACCTCCGTGGCATGGCGCCGCAAGTTCAAGGCGGCGGAACGCACCGCGCATGGATTGTGGCAAATCCTGAAGGCCGTGGCGTCGACGGATCATCCTCTGCTGGCGCATCTGATCCCGATCCGGCGCTGCAATCTGGCCTGCACCTACTGCAACGAATTCGACGATTTTTCGAAGCCCGTGCCCACCGACCAGATGTTGCGGCGCGTCGATCTGCTCGGCGACCTCGGCACGTCCGTGATCACGATCAGCGGCGGCGAACCGCTGCTGCATCCGCAACTGGACGACATTATTCATCACATGCGGAAGCGCCGGATCGTCTCGGGGCTGATCACCAACGGATATTTGCTGACCGCGGACCGCATCCAGCGGCTGAACCGGTCGGGCCTGGAGTGGCTGCAGATTTCGATCGATAACGTGAATCCCGACGCGGTCTCCAAGAAAAGCTTGAAGGTGCTTGACCGCAAGCTGCAACTGCTGGCTGAGCACGCGGATTTCCACGTGAATATCAATTCGGTGGTTGGCGGCGGAGTGAGTCATCCGCAGGACGCGCTCACAATCGGCAAGCGCGCGCTGGAGCTGGGTTTCAGCTCGACAGTGGGAATCATTCACGACGACTCGGGCCAAGTGCAGCCGCTGAACGACGAAGAGCGGCGCGTGTACCACGAAATGAAGGGACTGGAGAAACGCAGCTTCACGCGCGTGAATGCGTTTCAGGACAACATCGCGCTGGGTCGTCCGAATCAGTGGCGCTGTCGCGCCGGGGCGCGCTACCTCTATATTTGTGAGGACGGACTGGTGCATTACTGCTCGCAGCAGCGCGGGTATCCCGCCATTCCATTGGAGAAGTACACGATTGCCGATGTGCGCCGCGAGTTCCATACGGAGAAGCCCTGCGCGCCGCATTGCACCGTGTCGTGCGTCCACCAGGTGTCGATCCTGGATGCCTGGCGCGCCCCGCAACGCCCGGCACGGGCGTCTGAGCCAGGCAGCGGACTGGTGCACATCGAGTAGGGCAGTACCCAGTACTCAGTATCCAGTACCCAGCACCCCTCTCAGATTCGGCTTCCATTCATGATTTCTCAGAAGTGGCTGCGCCGCTGCGGGCCTGGCGTTTCTATGTCCTTGACTGGGTACTGGCTACCGGGTACTGCTTTTAGAACGTCGTGGCCACCGTGAAGCGGAAGGTTTTTCTCGGTTCGAGAAGAGTGTAGTTGGAACCCAGAGTCGAGCGGGTCAGGTTATAGGTGTAGTCGCCAGCCCCATGGGCTGTACATTTCGGATCTCCCGCTACAGGACAGGGGAACATGCTGCGGTCGATCTGTATGGGCGGCGAAGCGCTGCCGTTGAGGCGCATGGCGTTGTAGGCGTAGTAAATGCGGAAAGGCGCATTCACCACCGGAAGCATCATCTGCAATTCGATGCCGGTGGACATGCGTACAACCCAATTGGTGCCAGGAACCGGGCTGAGGTTTTGCGAGGGGAGGGCAAGGCCGTTGGTGCCAAGCTTCACCCCGCCGGAACAGGCGTAACCCGAAGTCAGCGTCGGACAGCCGAACGAAGTGCTGATCAGGTTCTCATACTGGACGGGGTTGGTCTGTAACTGCGAGGTACGCAGGATCGGATCGGTGCCCGTGTCGACAAAGGGCGCGATGGCGACGGGCCCGGCGATAGTGATGCGATATTCAAGGTTTCCGTGCAGGCTGAGGTCGCCGCCGGGAGTCACGAGCTGATAGTACGGAATCGGAATATTCCAGCAGTTGCTGACGCAGGAAGATCCCGAGGTCACCACCGGAAAGTTCGGATTGGCGGGAACAAAACTGGAATCCTTGTTCCTGAGGGCGACGGTCTGGGCGCTGGGCAGGTAGGCGATGGGAGACACGGTGCGAATATCGAAGCCGCGCAGGTCGTTCTCGCCGCCGAGGTAGGCGCGTTCAAATGGGGGCGCAACGATCCCGCCGAACCCTGTGATGAACGAAGCTTGAACGTTGTAGCCAAGGGCATTGCGGCGCTTTTGCATTGGGAAAAACTGTTTGTACTGGACAATAGGACGGATGGTGTGAACCGTGCCGCCCAGCCCAGCGAACTCCCCACCGATGAACAGGCTCTTGCCCTTGTGGGGAGCGTAGGCCGCATCGAGCGTGTTCATGGTGAAACTGGGAGTGATCTTGCTGGTAATGATGCCGTTGAGCGCGTTGGGGCCGGTGATGCCGCGGAAGTTGAGATTCTCGAACAACAGCTTGGAAGCGTTGCTGACGGCAACCAGCGAAGAGCGGTCGAACGAATAGCTGATGCCAAAGCGCTTGAACGAGCGGCGCAGCGGATAGCTCACGCTCACCATCGCGCCCGTACTGGACTGCGAGTAGTTCTGCAGGTTCTGCAGGTAAACCGAGGGCAGGTTCAGATTCTGCCCGGTGGCAATGGCATACTGCCGCGCCTGGTCATAGCTCGTCTTCCTGGTGTAGACGTTGAAGCCGGCCTGGATGGGCCGGTCGAACAAATAGGGCTCGGTGAATCCGAAGACCAGGTCGCGCTGGCGGCTGCCCAGGCTGGCTTGCACGGAGAGCGTCTCGCCCAATCCAAGAAAGTTGTTGGTGGCGTAATTGAGGCCCACAAAGGCTCCGGCCAGTCCGCTGACGCCGCCTTGCAGTCCAATGCTGTTCTTGCCTTTTTCGTGCACTTTCAACGTGAGATCGACGGTGCCGGCTTTTTCGTCGAGGTGGCGTTCGGTGGTATTGGGATCGTCGGGCTTGAGCTGATCGAAATAGCCGAGCTGATTCAGGCGCAGCAGGCTCAACTCCCAGTAACGCGAGTTGTAGATCTGGCCTTCCTCCAGCGCGATCTCGCGCCGGATGACCTTGTCGCGGGTGGTGGTATTGCCTTGAAACTCGATGCGGCGCACGTAGAACTGCTTGCCTTCGTCCACGTCGAAAACTACATTCACGGTCTTTTTTTCATCGTCGAAATTTGTCTCGGGAACGCTGGTGTAATTGATGTAGCCAGCTTCGCCATAGGCTTTGCGGAGGTTCTCGATTCCCTTGGCCATTTTTTCGCGGCTGAAAATGTCCCCATCCTTCATGGGGATGAGGCTGCGCAGAGCAGCGTTGTTCTGAATGGCTTTGTTGTTCTTAAACGTGATCGTGCCCAGGCGGTAGCGATCGCCCTCCTCGATCGGCATGGTGATATCGACGGATTTCCCCAACCCTGGCTGGAGCAACGGAATGTGGAGGCCCGTGCGTCCGGTGTCGTGGATTTCGGTTTTGGGTTCGTCCACCAGCACCTTGAAATACCCGCGGTTCTGGAACTCGGCGCGAACGCGTTCGGTGTCTTCTTCCAGTTTGGTGGCGTCGTAGGTCTTGGCGAACAGGTTTTCCAGAAAGATCGAGTGCGGGATGCCGATGGGTTTCAGGTTCTTCATGGCCGCCCGCAGCGTGCGGTCATTGATGTGTTTGTTGCCCCGGAAGCGTATGCGCCCAACCTTAACCTTGGGCCCTTCCTTGATCACAAACGTGACGGCGACGGCGGCCGGCGGGATGGCTCGAATTTCGGTGCGGACGGTGGCGAACTGATGCCCGTGTTCGGAGAGCAGTTCCTTCAGCACAACTTCCGCCTTCTTGATCTTGGTGGGATCGTACTGGCTCTCCACCGAGAGTCCGACTTTGCGGTCCTTGAAGCGGTCGAGCACGTCGCTGGTGGTGACCGCGCTCAGGCCGCTGTAGCTGATCTCGCGGATGGTGGGCCGTTCTTTGAGGTAGATGTGCAGGATCCAGCCCTTGCCTTTGGGGTCCTGCTCGCGCTCGAAGCGTATGTCCTCAAAGTAGTTCGTGTTCCAGAGGGCGTTGAAGTCGCGCTCGATGGCGGCATTGTCATACACGTCGCCGACCTTGGTGAAGATGCGGGCCCTGACGGTATCGGCAGGAATGCGGCGGTTGCCGTGGATAACGATGCCAACCACCAGATCCTGCTGGCCGATGACGGGGACGACCAGCAGCAGCAGCGCCACCAACCCAAGGAGGCAGTTCCAGACAGACCTCTGTTTCCCAACTCTTGCCGTGGAAAAAAAAGAAGATGGAGACCATGAAGGGTCTCGCTGTGAGCCCGTGTCGTGGCCGAACCGCGGGGCCCACCCAGGCATAGCATGATGACGGCGATGAATCGCAACTACCTCGAAAAACTAGAGTTAGGAAAACGGTAATTATACGGTAGAGAGTGAGAACCGTCCAAGGCGGAGAGAATCGCTCTTAGCTTTTGGCTTGTAGCTAAAAGCCAAAGGCGAAGAGCAAAAGCGGTTTCTTCCTTGAAATCCTCCCGAAAAGTCACGCCCGAAAAAGTTCTACCTCAACAGAGACGGAATAAAACGTGGCCGCGTTGCCCATGTCAGTAAGTTTTTCTGAGGTTAGCACATTGATATTGGCGCCGCCGGGGCTGAATCGTGCCCAATCGAGCCGCGCGGCAACCACTCCCGGAGGCACGGAACCGTCGATTCGAGAACCATCGACTCGGGCCCGCAGAACGATTTCGCCGCGCGGGTTGAAAGCGCGAATGCGGTCGCCATCGCACACCCCGCGCGCCGCAGCATCGGCCGGATGCATCTCGAGATCCCCCATGTGCGGTTCCATCTCGCGGACCGAAGCGACGTTCGCGAATGACGAGTTGAGGTGGTTGTCGGGCTTGCGGGCAAGAAGCTCGAGCGGGAGGCCGGCGGCTTTCGATCTTGATCCGTGTCGCGATTCGTCGGGCGGCGTGAAGGCGACGACCGGATCGAGACCCTGACACTTCAGAGTTTCGCTGTAGAACTCGGCTTCACCGCTGGGCGTGGGGAAGTTGCCTTCGGCGAAGGGTAGAAAGGGGGCTGCGTTTTCCGCCTCGCTGCGCTTGGCTGGACGGACGAATGCGTCCGTCCCTACGCGATCCGCAGCCGCAAAATTGAGTCTGATGAAGGGCTCGCGCTCCAACCGATCACGGGTGATTCCTTTGAGCCGCGGATTCGGCGAATCCAGGGCGCGGTCGATCATGCCATCCACCGTTTCTTGGAAACAGTCGTCGTCAAATCCCATGCGCTCGGCCAGCGCGCGGAACATCTCGACATTCGACCGGCATTCGCCGAGCGGTTCTATCGCCTGGTTTGAAACCTGCAGATAGTAGTGGCCATACGCCGTCTGCAGATCTTTATGTTCGAAAAACGTGGTGGCCGGCAGCACGATGTCGGCGTAGTCGGTAGTGTCGGTGAAGAACTGCTCGTGGACCACCGTGAAAAGGTCGGGCCGCTTTAATCCGCGAACGACTTCGTTGTGGTTCGGGCAAACCGCCGCCGGATTCGAGTTGTAAACGAACAACGCCTTGATAGGTGGCCCAGCCAGCGAGTTCAGCGCGCTGCCCAACTGCACCATGTTGACGGTACGGGCGGGCCGCCCCAGCGCTTTCAGCATCAACTCGGGCATCTTGAGCGCTGCGGAATTCAGACCAAAAGCGCCGCTAGTCGAGAGCTGCAACCCGCCCCCAACATCTTTCCAGGACCCAATCAAACAGGGGAGCATGGTCACCGCCCGCATGGCCATGCCGCCGCCGTCGGAGCGCTGAATACCGTAGTTGACGCGGATCACGGACGGCCGCGCGGTAGCGTATTCGCGCGCCAGCTTGCGAATGTCGCCGGCGGATATGCCGGTCCAGTGCGCAACTCTCTCCGGCGAATACTGCTGCGCGCAAGCCTTCAGTTCCTCGAACCCCACGGTGTAGCGAGAGACGTAATCGGCGTCGAAAAGATTCTCGTTGATGATGACGTGCATCATGCCAAGAGCGAGCGCCGCATCGGTGCCCGGATTGATAGGCAGGTACCAGTCGGCCAACTTCGCGGTGCGCGTGCGGTACGGATCGATGACCACCAGTTTCGCCCCTTGCCGCCGAGCTTCGGCAATGAAGGGCCAGAGATGAACATTGTTGCCATGGATGTTCGAGGCCCAGGCGATGATGTAGCGCGAATGCGCAAACTGCTCCGGTTCGGTGCCCAGCTTGACGCCAATCACCGATTGCAAGCCCACCTCGCCGGCGGCGGAGCAGATGGTACGCTCAAGCTGAGAAGCGCCCAGGCGATGGAAGAAACGACGATCCATCGAAGCGCCGTTGAGCGCGCCCAGCGTGCCTCCGTAGGAATAGGGCAGGATGGATTCGGAACCATATTCAGCGATGATCGCGCGAAAGCGCCGAGCAATTTCGTCAAGCGCCTCGTCCCAGGAAATGCGTTCAAAAGCCTCGCCAGGTGTAGCGACCGGATGGCCGGGCGAGGACGCCCGGCTCTCCACCATCTCGAACAATGGAGCGACGGGCGTCCCCGCCCGTCCGGGGGGACCGAAGCTAAGCGCACCCTTAGGTCTCACCCTTCGCATCGGATACAACACGCGGTCGGGTGAGTACACGCGGTCCAGATACTTGGCGACTTTGGCGCAAAGAAATCCGCGAGTAACGGGATGCTCGGGATCGCCCTGAATTCTGGTAGCGCGTCCGCCTTCGATGGTGATGAGGACGCCGCAAGCGTCCGGGCAGTCATGCGGACAGGCGGCGTGGACGACGCGATTCATCCAAGGATTATAAGGTCTATTCGCGGCAGAAGAATCCATCCGTGAAGAAACCGCCGCAGCTGCAGAGCTGCGCGCGGCTTGGACGGGGCAAAGCCCCGTCACCACACGAGCGGGATAGCAGCGCTGAAGCGATGTGGAAGTGGATCCCCAAACGGACTCATTCGCCGTATTTATCTTTGAGCGTCCGGGTCATTTCATCGCGCAGTTGACGATAGTCGGAATGCACGGTGGCGCGTAACGCGGCTTCGGTGGAACTGCCCTGTGAGAGGAGTTCCAGGATGCGCGCAATTTCGCTCATGCCGTAGGCGTCACGGATGTACTCGGTGGCGGCAAGCGATTCGGCGTAGGCGATAGTGGCTTCTGGACTGGAGAAAGTCATGAAGCTGCCTTCGAGCACATTGAAGGGAATCTCATTTCCGGCGGCGAACATCTGCGCCAGTGGATGCCCGTAGGCAGCCGCCGACTTCCCTTCTTCGATCTGCGCGATGCCTTCGTTCAGCCAAGTGGGGCAGCGGTTGCTCGACATCTGCGAGACAAAAGAGTGCGTCAGTTCATGTTTGAGGACGCGGGCAAGCTCGGGCGTAACGCTTGCCACACCGCTGACTGGGATGCGCAGCTTGCCGTCATTGATCGCGCCCGTCCAGGAAGGCGCGCGGGTCACGTCGAAGAACGCCTGCTGCGTGTAGAGCGTTACGGCGATGTTGTTGTGCGGCGAGTAGCCGAGATCGCGCACCAGGTCGTCATACTCCGAGTCGAGGGTGGCCAGCAGATCGCGGCGGAAGCTCTCGGAAGTATCTTTCCCTTCGAAGTGGAGATTGAAGTGGCTGTTTTCGCGTTGCGAAAAATCGGATTCGGCGGTCGATTCACGCTCGGCGCGAGCCAGATACTGGCGGACGGTCGGATCGGGACGCAGGGCCAGCGACTTCTTCCACGAGCGAATGGCATCGGGCGTATGATCGCTGGCATATTGCACGAAGCCCAGCATGGCGATGGCGTCGGGTGAGTTGGGAGCGATGCTGGCGGCGTGTTCCGCGTAGGAGAGGGCTTCCGAGGCATGGCCGGTGCGCATCAGAGTGGCCGCGTAGTAAATCAGCAGGGTGGAGTTGTCCGGCTGGAAGCGGAGCGCCGATTCGTAATAGCGCTTGGCCTGTGGGAAGTTGCCATGATCGGATTCGTGCTGGCCGGCGAGGAAATATGCGGTAGCAGCGAGTTCGGGATTGGCGGCTTCGGTCAGGCTGGCGAGGGCGTCGCTATCCACCTTGCCGTCGCGGATTATTTTTCCGGCGACGTCGGCTTCATGGTGGAACGAGGGTGCGGGCGGGGAGATGTCGGGAGCATTGATATTTCCTGCGGAGGTTCCCGCGCCGCCGTGACTGGGGGCAATGCCGCCAGCGTCGATACGCTCGACCGAGGATTTCGGGATGGCGTAGGTATCGTCGCCGAGGTCGTATTCGATGCGATCTTTGCTTTCGCGGACCTGGTCGGCCCAGATGGTGCGTCCATTCTTAAGATGGATGACGTCGGCGGGCGCGGGAAGCGCCAGCGGAAGCACTAAAATAAGGAAAAGGGCTCGCACAGGGCTGATTCTAGCAACCGCGCGGAGGGGCAGTAAGGTGACCAAGGTGCTGCAACCGGGGCGGCGGATGATCCTGTTGGCGTGGTGTCTGCTGGCAGCGGCGTCTTGGGCACAGGCACCGGGGTCCGACCTCCAGTGTCCGCAAACCACGAGCGGCCTTTACACCCGAATTCGTTCGCTGGGACTCGATCCGCAACGCGTCTACCACGTTCGGGATGCCGCGATTGACCGCCCAAATCTCCATCTCGATTTCGTCGGCGGAACCCTCGCGTTTACGGAAGATGTTTGCGGCCGGATTACGGGGGCGCTCTTCGTAGGTGAAGGGGAGATACGGCTGCGGCCTCCGAACCGTGTCGAGCGCGGATCTCTCGCGCTATTTACCGGCATGGCGATTCTGGAAGAGCAGTTCACTTCTGGATACCTGCGCTTCAACGACGACACCGCGGCGGTCTTGCAACCCTTTCTAACGCCGGTGCCGGAGGGCGCGGAACTCATAAAAGAATGGGATGACGCGAGCCGCAGTTTGGCGGAGTTTGACGCTCTTCGCTTGCTTCTGGACTTCAGTCATTTTCTGCCGTCGCCGGGTGGAAACGAGCCGGCCAGAAAATTCCCGCCGCTGCTGCACGCCCATTTGCTGGGCAAGAAACTGGGCGGTTTTGAAGTGTTCTGGGATGCGGCCGCCGCCGAGCCGTTGTGGGCCGGGCAGCCACGGCTGAAAGATGACAGCCTGTTCTTCGATATCTGGACTTCGTTTGCGCCCGCTAGTGCGCCCACTGGGACGGGCAACGCCGTTGCGACGCCACTCGCCGGTGATGCCTCGATCGCAAGCTTCCGGATTCGGGCATCGGTGCAGCCTCCGACAAGGTTGCGAGCTTCGACCGACATGAACGTTCGAATTCGCAGCGGCGGAGAAAGGATGCTGCTGTTCGAGTTGTCGCGCTATCTGAAGATTGACGCCGTCGAGGCCAATGGGCGACTGGTGGACTTCATCCAGAACCCGGCGATCGAAGGAACGGCGTTGCGGCGCAAAGGGAATGACCTGGTGGCGCTGGCGTTTCCTTCTCCGCTCACGGCTGGGCAGCAATTGAAACTGCACTTCACTTATGCGGGCGATGTTCTGTCGGAGGCGGGAAACGGACTGCTGTATGTGGGCGAGCGTGGCAACTGGTATCCAAATTTCGGTTTGAGCCCGGCGCAGTTCGAGATGGAGTTTCACTATCCCGCGAACTGGACGCTGGTCGCGACGGGAAAGCAGATCTCGCGCGCGAGCGGCGACGAAGACGAGGCGGAAACGAACCAGGAAGCCGTCGGAGAGAAGGTTTCGCGGTGGACCTCGGAGCGGCCAATTCCAGTCGCCGGGTTCAACCTGGGCAAGTACGTTCGGGCCAAGGCGAAGGCGGGCAACGTTCTGGTGGAAGCGTTCGGCACCAAGGGAGTGGAGAAATCGTTTCCGAAGCCGCAGTCGCAGGTGATGGACCAGCCGGTCATTCCCGGCGCTCCCTCGCTGCGAGGAAGATCGATGACGCCGATGGTGATCACTCCTGCGCCTCCCTCGCCGGCGCACGATACGCAGGCCGTGGCCGATCGGGCAGCGAAGGCAATTGCAAACTTCTCGCAGTGGTTTGGGCCCTATCCGTATAGTTCGCTGGCGTTTACCCAGATGCCGGGAAGCTTGAGCCAGGGATGGCCCGGCCTGGTGTTCCTCTCGAGCTTCGCGTTTCTGAGCCCGCAGGAGCAGGCCGATCTGCATCTTGATCCGCTGGCGCGCGATCTCGACAGCCAGGTCCTCGTCCACGAGACGGCGCATCAATGGTGGGGCGATCTGGTGCTGTGGAAGAGTTATCGGGATCAGTGGCTCTCCGAAGGTTTGGCGAACTACGCGTCGCTCCTGATGCTGGAGCAACAGAAGCCAGCGCAATTCCGCCAGGTCCTCGAAAAGTATCGCCGCGATCTTCTGGTTAAGAATCAAGATGGAGAGTGGCTGCGCGATGCCGGACCGGTGACGCTCGGCCAGCGCCTGGAATCGTCGCATTTTCCCCGCGGATACGAGGCCATCAGCTACGAAAGGGGCACGTGGCTGTTTCACATGCTGCGATCCATGCTGCGCGATTCCGAAGCGGCGTCCCGTTCCCGGAAAGGGCGGGCGAGTCCGGCCGTGAACGCGGAAGAGCCCTTCTTCCGCGCCCTGCGCAAAATCAGGGAGCGCTATGCGGGCAAGAGCATAACCACCGAGGAACTGGTGCAAGGCTTCGAAGACGAGCTGCCCCGCCCACTTTGGTACGAGAATCGTCCCAACTTGAACTGGTTCCTGGAAGGTTGGATCAAAGGCACAGCAATTCCGGAACTGGAAGTGCGCGAAATTCGCTTCATCGAGAAAGCCGGAGTGACCACGGTTACCGGCGTGATCGTACAAAAGGACGTGCCCGACGATCTGGTGACAGCAGTCCCCGTCTACGCCACGACCGCGGGAAACGCGCAGGTATTTCTAGGCGAAGTGCTCGCGGACGGCGCAGAGACTGCCTTTCGGCTGGCCGCGCCGAGCGACGCGCGCAAGATTCTGCTCGATCCGAAGCAGACCATTCTCACTGCGCCGAAGTAAATTCCAAATCATCAGAGACGTTCGGCCGAGCGCCAGCAATTCCGCGGACGCGCCGAGGCCATGCGATTGCTATGAGAAGAGCTGTCAGCAAAGTGAATTGGAGGATGGTATGGCTCTTCAGCCCTGCATATTCGCAAACGATCGGCCACGGCGGCGCACCATCCTCCTCGTAGAGGACGAACCCTTCGTGCGCGAGGCAACTTGCAGCATTCTGGAGCGCGCGGGGTTTGAAGTTCTGCCCGCCGGGGATGCGCGAGAGGCGATGCGGGTTTACGAGCAGCGCCAGCGCGCCATCGATCTGGTGATGACCGACATGGTGCTTCCTGGCCGCTCCGGTGAGCAACTGGGGCAGGATCTGCGCCAGCATTCACCCCAGGTTGTGCTTCTGCTGACGTCGGGCTACGGCAACCCCGAATTCGAGACGGAAGCGCACGACTCCCGCACGTATTTTCTGTCGAAGCCCTATTCGAGACGGACGCTGGTTGAGAAGATCGAGAAGATTCTCGGAGCGAATCCGCTGGCGCAAGCAGCAAAACAAGCGGGTTAGCAGCGAATCATACGGTGGAGCGACGGGCGTCTCGCCCGTCCACCAGCAAGCATCGCCCGACGGCAAGCTTCCGCGACGTTTATAATCCTCGGTTCCCCACTTCACTTCCTAAGTCCGGTTCCTAAGGAGAACCCATGAAACTCGAGGGGCGAGTCGCGCTAGTTACGGGAGCGTCGCAGGGCATCGGTCATGCCTGCGCGCGGGCACTGGCGCGGGAGGGCGCAAGCGTAGCGCTAGCCGCGCGCAATCAACAGAAGCTCGACCAACTGGTCGCCGAGATCACCGCGGCTGGAGGCAAAGCCGCGGCCTTCGTCATCGACGTCTCGGACGAAGAGCAGGTCAAGTTCGGCGTCAAGTCGGCGCTCGCGCAATTCGGCAAGATCGACATCCTGGTCAACAACGCGGGCATCACCCGCGACCAACTGCTGCTGCGCATGAAGCGCGCCGACTGGGACGCGGTGCTCGCGACGAATCTAACCTCCGCGTATCTCTGCATACAGCAAGTGATCGGCTCCATGCTCAAGCAGCGCTGGGGACGAATCATCAACGTCGCCAGCGTCTTCGGCCAGATGGGTCAGGCAGGCCAGGCGAACTACTCCGCATCGAAAGCCGGACTGATTGGGCTGACCATGGCGATGGCGCGCGAAGTGGCGTCGCGCCATATCACCTGCAATGCGGTCGCTCCGGGATTCATCGAGACCGGCATGACGGCGGTGCTGAGCGAAGAATTCAAGCAGAATGCAGTGAAGCAGATTCCGCTGGGACGAGTCGGCTTGCCCGAAGACGTTGCCAGCGCCGTGTGCTTTCTAGCTTCCGACGATGCTTCCTACATCACGGGACACGTGCTCAACGTGAACGGCGGAATGCTGATGGGGTGAGATAGCCTTCAGCCTTCAGCCTTCAGCCTTCAGCCGTCAGCTGTCAGCTGTCGTTTTCGGCGCACTGAAAAAGGTCAAGACTAGCTCAAGGTGGGGGTACCCCCCCTCCCCCTATTTCCTCTAAAATATTCAAGAATAAGGACTTAGCTGTAAAATATTCAGGAATAAGGAGTTAGGTTGTCAAGCCTCTTCCTTTCGCTCCATCGCGCAGGAAAATTTCAATATCTCTATCCTTTAGAATCATTGGTTTAGGAGAAAATTCCCGCCAAATCTTTGAATTTTAGGGACTTATATGCAAAATATTCCGGAATAAGGACTTAGCTCCAACTTGTTTTTCCATGCTTTTCAGGATTTTGGCGGCGGGTTGAGGCCCGCTCATCTCCTCACCTTATGTTTATCAAAGAGCCATTAACAGACGGGCTGGGACGGCTTAGAGGTCCGTCTTTGAAGACAGGCACACTTGCGCCTTGTTCTTGCCCTCATCTGGAAACATTGTTGCAGCGGTCGGGCTGGATGTCTGTGATGGTGCTCACAGCTTGGGTGTGATGAAAAAGCAAAAATCCCGAGCTTCACGCGGCGGTGGAATCCCACACTAACGTCGAGAGGCACGACCGTTAGGATGGGGACCCTGCGCGGCACGAGGAAATGGGGTCTACTCTATTGTTCTTCAGCGATTGGCAGAATCAATAGCGTTCTTTTTCGTGCTATCCAGCGCCGCCAGATGCTGTTGTGCGAGCATGTACGACGATCCCGGGTATTCGAATTCAGGCTTTTCGACGCGGCGATACATCTTGCCGGCGGCATCCGCAATGCCATACTGCTCCGCGATCAATCCGAATCCAAACCACACTTCTGAGTTGGGTTCTTCGAGTTGCGCAACATCCATGGCCTTGAGCAGATACTCGCGCGCCTGGCTGGTTTTGCCCGCTTGGGCATAGACGCAAGCCAATGTATGCAGGACATTAAAATCGTTGTTCTTA
>Ga0265316_10000821_pt1 | contig 34366 bp, 27 predicted proteins | sample 4522metaG_FD_202092 | JGI IMG/M metagenome (GOLD analysis project Ga0265316, IMG submission 202092) | Rhizosphere microbial communities from Carex aquatilis grown in University of Washington, Seatle, WA, United States - 4-5-22 metaG | ecosystem: Host-associated > Plants > Roots > Rhizosphere >...
TTCACGATGCCGAGGGCATCCTGCGAGGGATCGTTGAAGATTCGGCACTCGGAGGTGAAGTTGAATAGATCAAGCCGCGGCCTGATCGCGGCCGCGTAGCGCGTGTGCAGCTGCGTGGTGCCCTTCTTCAAGAACTTGGTTGCGATGCCGTGGAAAAAGCGCTCTTCGCCGGTGCCAAGCTGGATGCCCACCGCGAGCGGCTTGCCGAGTACGTCGTTGGGATCGAGATCGGGCTCCTTCGAGAGCAGGCTGAGATCGAACTTGTACGGCCGCCCCAGCGCCTCGGTGCCAAAGAGGGTCTCAAGAAGGAGAACGCCCTTGGGAAAAGGCCCCGTCACCGAGGTATCGCGCCCGAGGAGTGCCATGGCACAGCTACTCTAGTCTTTGACTTCTGCGCGTCAAGGGGCAGTCAGCCGTAGCTATTTCCCCAGTTCGCGGCAGTCGCGTTCGGCGCGCTGGCGTTTGTCGGCCGGGGCGTCGGGCAGGCGCTGGTAGGCCTCGGCCAGGCTGCAGTGCACGCTGGGATCGTAGGGATTGATGGCCAGGGAGAGAACCAGCGACGCGATGGCGGCCTTGGCGTCGCCTTTGGCCAAGGCGGCTTGGCCAGCGATCAAATGTGGCCAGGGCAATTCCGGATAGGTTGCTTCGGCGCCGCTAACCGCCTTGAGTGCCTGGTCGGACTCGCCCAGGGCCAGGTAGGTGCGGCCGAGTTTGACGGAAAAAATCCAGTGCGAGCTGCCCGCGATCTTGTAGCCCTTCTCGTATTCCACGCTGGCGGCGCGAGGACGGTTGCGAATCAGCATGATGTTGCCCAGACGCAGGAACTTGTCGGCCTCGCCGGTGGTGGACGAAGCGTCGTCTTCGCTGGGCGTGCTCGCGGCCTGAACACCCTTCTTCTTGTATTTGCGCACGATGGGCTCCATGCCGGGCAGGGTCTTGTAGTGAAGGCCGGTCATGAACTGCCGCCAGGCCCGGTCGAATTCGGACCAGGTGCCGCTGCCGCCATAGGCCCGCGCCACCGCCACGCGCGCGTCGCCGCCGTCGCGCACGGTGGCCAAGACCTCGCGCAAGGCTGCGCTGCCTCCCTTGGCAAACAGGCACGCGATTGCGGTGGTGACCTCGGCAAAGGCCAGGGCCGCGTCTTCCGAGCGCGGCAGCTTGGCCATGGACGGGTGCATGGCATCGAAGGTGATCAGTTTTCCGTTGGCCAGGGCCTTGGCCAAAAAGTGCTGCGTCGAGGGATTGAGCGCAAGTCCCGCGGGCGCGCGCCAGCGGTGTTCGAGGAATTTGGCAAACCCTTCCTGCAACCACACCGGCGCGCGGTCGTGGGTCAAGGCCGCGACGACGTAGTGGATGAATTCGTGCGACAGGCTGTCCTGCCATTCGTAGCCGAGGCGCATGGCGCGCGGGCTGGTGAGCATGATCCGGCTCCACTTGGACACCGCGACCGTGCCGGTGCGTTCGATTTCCTCCTCGGTCAGCGTGGTCATGGTGGCCAGATCGCCGCTGTTGCGAAGGATGTCGACGGGAATAGGCCGCGCGGGCTCGAAGCCAAGATCCCCCGCCAACGCGCTCGCGGCGGCTTCGAGGGTTTCGAGGCCATAGTCGGCGAGCACGGCGTCCTCGACGGGAAAACGAAACACGAAGTGGGCCGACTTGCGTTCGAGATAGCCGTCGACGACCTTGGCCGATCCCTCGGCCAGCGCCAGCATCTCCTTGAGCGGCGCCGGCGCGGCGCCTGGTCCGATGGCCGCCTTGTATTCGGCGGCGGCGGCACGAAAATCACCGGCCATGAAACGCTCGTAGCCCTTGGCTAGCAATGTTCCCGGTTCATCAGGATGCGCTTTGACCAGCGCAGCCAGGGCGCGGTCGGCCTCGCCAAAGCGCCACTCGGAGTACAGGTGTTCGACGCTCGCCGATTCGCTGGCAGCGCGGGCAGTCGACGAAAGGAACAAGACACAGAGGACACAGAGGACGCAGAGGGCGGAGGGAGAAGGAGTTCGGAGCCAAGATCCGGAAACCCAATTTCTCATCCGGCCTCTGTGTTCTCTGTGTCCTCTGTGTCTTCTTCCCACGCCCCTCATCGCACCAACTCCTCGTAGTAGTGCCGGACTTCGTCGCGGAATTTTTCGGGCGCCTTCTCGCGCATGGCCTCCATCAGTTCCTGGCGCCATTCGCGCGGCGCCTTGGTCGCGTCCGCCTCGGGGATGCGCACCGGCTCGCGGCTGGCGCGCGAGCCTTCGCTGGGCTTGTGTCCCATGCTCTGGCGCAACTTGGCCAGGCGCTGGGCGACCTCGTCGGCGCGGCCCGCGCCTTCGTGGGCGGCGCCCTGCTGTAGGTCGTCGCCGGCCTGGCGCATCTGACCGGCGATTTCCTCCAATTCCGCGGCTGTGCCCTCGGCGCCCGGCACGGACTCGCTCTTGCCGCCGAGGTCGTGCGACAGCCCGCGCGTCCTATCCTCGATGCTGCCCTGACGCTGGCCCAGGTTGCGCGCCCGCGCGCGCTGCTCGGTCGACATCACGTCGCTGCCGTGGGGAACCACGCGGGCAAGGTCGGCGGCAAGTTCGCGCGCCAGCACGGCGGCTTCGTCCACCTGGCCGTCGAAACCGATCAAGCTCTGCGACGGTGGCCGGCCCTGCGCGACCTGGCGGCCGCTCAAGTGCTGCAGGTGAGAGAGACTCGCCTCCATGCGTTCGGCCTCGCTCCGGGCCTCGTTCCATTCCTTGGCGGGCAACAGGCGACGCAGCTGGCGCACATTCTCGCGCACGGCCCCGACGGCGGTTTCGGCCGAGCTGCCGATCTCGCGCGGAAGGCCGCCCGCCATCTTGCGCTGGATCTGGTCGAGTTTTTGTTTGGCCTTGGCCAGGAACTCCGCCTGCTGTGCTTCCATGCGCCGGCTCAGCTCACCATCGACCTCCTTGTCCAGGGCCTGGCCGTCCTCGGCCAGCGAGCGCTGGTCGCCTTCCAGATCGCCAATCTTGCGCGACAGCTCGGCCAAGGCGCGCGATTCTTGCGGAAAGCGAGAATTGCCAAAGTCCCCGGCGTTCTTGTCGAGCAAGTCGCGCAGCGAGGACAGCGAATCGCCCAGCTCGGAGAGCGCGTCCTGGAGCGAGCGCGCGTCGCCCTTGGCCAGCAGCGAATCGAGGCGCGCGGCCTGTTCCATGGCCTTGCGCGTGTCGGGCATGTTCATGAAGTCTGGGCTGACCTCGTTGCGCGCCTTGACCTCGGCGATCTTGTGCGCCAACTCGGCGATGCGCGCGCGCAACTCGCGCACCTCGCGTTCGATCTGCCGGCGCAGCTGTTCGTCGCCGGTGGCCTTGTAGCGTTCGAGCAAGTCCTGCAAGCGCTTGTGCGCAGCCACCAACTCTTTGCCGATGCTGGCCAGATCGTCGAGCCGCTGGCGGCCGATCAGATCGTCGAGGGCCAACACGGCGACTTCGAGCTCTGCGATGTGCTTGGGAGCCACGGCGCGATAGCGCGCCCACAGGGCGGGCGTGCCACCCGCGCCCTTGCCGGCCAGCGCGACCAGCCATTCTTCCTCGTCGCGGACAAGCTTGCCGAGCCGAGCAGCAACCGCGGAAAGTGAGCCGGCCAAGAGTTTGCTGGCACCACCAGCAGCGCGTTGCTGCTCGACCAGGCGCCCGAGCCCGACCAGTCCCGCTGCCTCGCCGTCGTGAACCTCGCGCAGGCGCGGCGAGCGATCGGGATCCTCGGTGGCCTTGCTGTCGAGCTCGATCCGATCGGCGAGCGACGAGATGAGCTTTTCCAGGATCTCCCGTTCGCGCACCAGGTGTTCCTCAAGATCCTCGCGCGGGTTCTGGATGACCAGGGTCAGCGTCCGCGACACGCCGGCCTTGCTGCCCGAAACCTCGTCGCGATCCTTGGCTTCGATGTGATAAGCAACGTGCGTGCCTGGCGTGAGCATGGCACTGGCCGGCTCGAAGGTCGTGGTGGCCCGGAGCTCGCGCATCCCCTGCGCGTTCTTGAGCAGCACGCGCTGTTCGGGTCCGTCGTTCACGCGGTACACGAGCGCGATCTCGGCAAGACCGAAATCGTCGCGGGCGTGGTAACCGACCTCGACCGGACGTGGCGTGGCCAGCTCTAGGCGATCGGCGGGACCCACGATGTCGACCTCGGGCGGTTGATCGCTTTCGACCACGATGCGGTGGGCGCGCTCTTCGCGCAACGGCCGGCCGAGAAAGGGCAAAAGCCACACCCTGTACGCGCCATTTTCTTCCAGCGCGAGCGTGGCCGAGAGCTTGCCGTGGTCGAGAGTTGCCGCCAAGACCCCTGCCTCGCCGCTGTCGCCAAGCAGCAGCCGGGCCTGGCGGGCCGAACGCAAGGGACGCATCTCGATGTGAACACGCGTTCCGCGCAAGGCGCGCAAGTCGCCGGTCGAACCTTCGATGATCTGGCGCGACAGTCCGGTGTAGGCGGGAAAGTCGTAGGTGACGCGCACGTCGCCCACCAGCGGATCGCGGATCGCCTGCGCGCCCTCGAACAGCGTCGGGGTATGAAACAGCGTGCGCATGCCACGGCCCACGGCAGTTGGAAAAACCAGCAAAGCGACCAGCAAGGCCAGCAGGGAAAGCGCCGCGATGGCGATGGCGCGAACCGCGCGATCGAGCGGGATGAGATCCTCGACGACAATGGGCTCCGTGGCCTGTGCGACCGTGGCGTGGAAAGCACCGATCATCTCTGCCGAGACATCCGTTTCAGCCACCGGCGCGGACTGCAGTTCCACGGCGGACATCAGATCGCTGGCCAGCGGCGGCCGCTGCTTGCCCACCAAACGCGCGACTGCGGAGGGCCTATCCAAAACGCGCGCGGGCCGCACGAACCCGAGAGCGACGCCGCCGGCCACGCAGGCCGCGATGGTTCCGAGCGCGACGTAGGGCCACGAAACCGCGGGCCCGGTCGCCGCGGCCACCAGCGCGAGCACGAGGAAAGCCAGTACCAAGAACGCAAAGGCATGGCCGCCAGTCCGGATGCCGGTTTCCAGCAGCGCCCGGCTGCGCGCTTGGCGCAGAAAGGAATGGATGCGCTCGCTATCGGTCATCGGCGCCCGGAGTATAGCCCGACTACCCAAATCATCAGCGGGCACATTGGCGGGTAAGGAAGGACCATATCGCACCTGAACACAATGTCAGCAAGCAACGGTCCCGACCTTGCAGAAGGATGTTTCCGCCATGCAAACAGCCGGAGAAATCGGGACCTTCCAGCGCCAGAGCGCAGAAGTGCCACACCAGGCAGTGGCATTTACGCTCATCGATTCCGAAATCCCAGGACACTCCGCGTCGGGAGAGGCGCGATGCGCTACGTCGGCGGAAGCGCGCGTCGACGAGCTCATCGACCGGGCCAAGGCCGGCGATCGCGCGGCCCTCGACGAGTTGCTGATTGCGATGCGACCGCGGGCGTTGGCCGCGGCCTTGAAGGTTCTCCACAATCGCGATGACGCCGAAGACGCTGTCCAAGACGCCTTCCTCAAGGTCTGGCGCTGCCTCGCCGCCTTCGAGGGCCGGGCTTCCTTCTCGACCTGGATCCATCGCATCGTCACCAATGCCAGCCTCGATCTTCTGCGCAAGAGCACCAGCCGCTCGGAAACAGCGGAGCGCACGGACGGTCAGGACGTGGCAGTTACCGACGGTGAGCCGAGCAACCAAGAGACGCCCGAATCAGAGCTTTGCGGCTACGAGATTCAGATGCTGGTGCGCACGGCGGTGGCCGCGCTGCCCGCGGCGCATCGCCAAGCGGTCGAGCTGCGCGAGTTCGAGGACTGCTCGTACCAGGAGATGGCCGAGATCATCCAATGCCCGGTGGGGACCGTCATGTCGAGGCTCCATCACGCCCGACACAAGCTCGCAGACGACCTGCGCGCCCCTCTCGGAGATTTGCCTCGGGATTCGGTTGTCCGGTACGCCGCCTGAAGCAATTCGTCAACATCTGCGAAAACAGCGGTTAGCTCCCCAACCAACTCTGGGTACAATGGCGCCTCTTTGCCATGCTGCCCGGAGTCGCCTTGCGAACGCGCCTTCACCACCTCCTGCTGAACAAACGGGTGTGGATTCTCGTTGCGCTCGTGGCGCTCGTGGCGACCTACCCGATCTCCTGTGGCGTGCTCGGCGGCCGCCTCGTGACCTCCAAACTCGCCACCAAACTTGGCATACCAGTCGAATACAGCAAGGCGCGAGCTGGCTGGAGCGGCCTGCAAATTTCGGATCTCGTGCTGGGTCCCAAGGCCAGGCCGCTGCTCACCATCGCCAAGGCCGACATCTCGTTTGCCGCGGCCTGGGGTTCAGGCACAGTGGTTCTGGATTCGCTTCGCGCGGACATCCGCCACGGCGGAGAGGCCGACAACACCAGCGCCCTGCTCGCTCGCCTGCGCAGGCCGTCCGCGCGCGGGAGCAGCGACAAGCCGTCTTCGTATCCCGTGGTCATCGTCCACCACGGCACCTTGCGCATCCAGGACAGCAAGTCGGATCTTTCGGCGTCGGTCGGCACGTTCGACGCCACCTGGGAGCCGTCGCGCCGATTCTCGATTGCGGCAGTCGAGGTGGCCGGAAAACTCGGCGCGCGCAACAGCGAAAACGCACCTTCCTTTGGCGCGGAATCGGTGACCATCGAGGGCCCCCTGGCGGGCATGCGTCCCCACGGTTTCCCGCAAATCTCGGTCAAGGAAGGCCAGGTGCGGCTCTTGCCCACGCTGCCGCTGACCGGCATCACGGGAAGCCTGCGGCCAACCGAAGCCGGCGAGGACGCGGTCGACGTGCTCTTCGCCGGCAGCTACGCCGGGGCCAAACGTTCGCTGTGGACCGCGACCGGCAAGGTCAAGCCGGCCGTGGACTGGTCGAACGTCGACGGACAGGTGGCCTTGCGCGCGGAGCGCTTCTCGCTCGACAAGATCGCGGATGTCTTGCCCGCCTCGATCCTCGAACCCGAAAACACGGAAATCGACGCCGTGATCGAGGCGCGCTTCACCGGTCGGCGCGTGGCGCTGTCGGGAAAGCTGGACGTCGATGGGCTGAGCGTCTCGCACGAAAAGCTGGCCACCGAGCCGGTCGAGAACACCAGTTTCACCCTGCGCTTCGATGCCACCGTCGACCGCGACCAGCGACGGCTCGATCTGGCCTTACTCGAAGGCAAGATCGGCAGCCTGGTGGTTCGCTTGGCCGGATCGATCGAGCTGCCCGTCGGGATCTTCAAGTTCAAGGACGGGCGCGAACTCAAGATGGTTCCCAAGATCGAGCTGTCCTTGCGCGTGCCGCGCACCCCGTGCGCGAAAATCCTGGCCAGTATCCCGGCGCCGCTCGTGCCCAAGCTGCAGGGGTTCACGCTGCAGGGATTGTTCGAGGCCGACGTGCACGCCCGGGTTGATTTTGCCAATCTGGATGCGCTCGACCTCGGCGGCAAGGTGGGCATCGACGGCTGCCAGGTAGCCAAAGCCCCCGTCGAGGTCACGGCCCTGGCCGGCCCTGAATCGATCCTGCAAACCGTCGAGGTCCCACCGCCGCCCTCGGGTGGCAAGGACAACGAGACCCTGACCTTCGCCATCGGGCCCGACAACGTGGACTTCGTGCCCTACGAGAAGATCTCGCCCTATCTCACCGCCGCCATCATGACCACCGAGGATTCCGGCTTCTTCAAGCACCGCGGCTGGGTGTCCTCGGAATTCAAGACCGCCCTTCGGCGCAATATCGCCGGGGGCGGTTTTCGCCTGGGCGCCTCGTCGATCACCATGCAGATGGTGAAGAACGTGATCCTGGGCCGCGAAAAGACCCTTTCGCGCAAATTCCAAGAGCTGTTCCTGGTCTGGTTCGTCGAGCAGATCCTGACCAAGCAGCGCATCCTCGAACTCTATTTCAATGCCATCGAGTTCGGACCGCGCCTCTATGGCATCGGGCCTGCGGCCAGGCACTACTTCGGCAAGAACGCGTCCGACCTGTCGCCGGCCGAAGCGGCCTTCTTCGCCTCGATTCTACCCAGTCCCAAACGGCGCTACGTGCAGTACTGCCACGGGGCGCTGACTCCGCAGTGGGAGAGGTACGTGCACAGAATCTTGAACAAGATGCACGAACGCGGTCGACTCGATGACGAGGAATACGCCACCGCCGTGGCGTCCACGCTGGTGTTCGACAAGTCCGAAATGACCATGACCGAGAAGCAATGCAACGACTGGGTTCGCAAGATCACGGCGAAGCCCGAGCCCGAGCCAGAACCGGACGCGGAAGAGAAGTAAGACGACAAGTAGGACGACAAGTAGCATGTCCGCAAAAGACGACGAAGCTCCCCGGCGCAAAAAGAAATCCGGCAAGCGCTCGTGGCTTCGGCGCCTGATCTTGCTGGCGATCCTTTTGACTGTGCCAGTGATCGCGGCCGCGGGAGCGCTGGTCGGCATCTTCGTCTACTACGGCGACGACCCGGCCATGCCGAGCCTGAGCGGCATCGGCGATTACCGCCCGGACCAGATCATCAAGGTGCTCGACCGCGACGGCAAGGTCATCGGCGAGATCGGCTCCACCCACCGCACCGTGGTGCCCTACGCAAAGATCCCCAAGGTCATGGTCCAGGCCCTGCTGGCCGCCGAAGACGCCGAATACTTCGAGCACGAAGGCATCGACTACAAGGGCATGGTGCGCGCCTTTGTCGAGAACGTGATCCGGCGCAAGTTCGCCCAGGGCGCCTCGACCATCACCCAACAAGTGGTCAAGCAGCTCTTGCTCACACCGGAAAAGAGCATGCGCCGGAAAGTGCAGGAGATCATTCTGGCGCGCCGGCTGTCGCAGCGTTTTTCCAAAGAAGACGTGCTGGCCGTCTACCTCAACCAGATGTACTTCGGGCATGGCCGCTACGGCGTGGAAGAGGCCGCGCGCTATTTCTTCGGCAAGTCCATCGCCGACGTCGACGCAGGCGAGGCGGCCCTGCTGGCCGGGTTGGTGCAATCGCCCGAGCGGCTCTCGCCCTACAAGCATCCGGATGCGGCCAAGAAGCGCCAGATCTACGTGCTCGGGCAGATGGCCAAGCTCGAATTCATCTACGAGGAAGTGGCCAAGAAGATCGCGGCCGCGCCCATCGCTGTCATTCCGGAAGGATCGGCCATACCAAGCGTGGCGCCCGAGGCCATCGATTCGGTACGCAAACTACTCGAAGCGAAATACGGGGCGGACAAACTTTCCACCCTCGGCATCGAAGTCAAGACCACCATCGATTCCCGCTTGCAGGCCCTGGCCCGCTGGGCGCTCGAACGCGGCCTTGAAGAAGTGGACGCGCGCCACGGATTCCGCGGGCCTATCACCCACCTCACCGGCAAGGCGCTCGACAAGAAGCGCGCCGAGCTCAAGGCCGAGCGCAAGAAGCCCCTCACCGACAACGACAAGACCGATGGTATCGTCGAGAAAATCGACAAGAGCGCCGACGATCCAACGCAGGTCAAGCTGACGGTGTTTCTCGGCGACAGCAGCGGCGTCGTCGACATGACCGCAGAGCCCCGCTACAACCAAGGCACGAAGCCGCCGCTGGCCGAGCGCTTCCGTCCCGGCGACCTCGTGCGCGTGCGCCTGGCGCCGGAGCGCAAGCGCGACAGCGAGGGCAACGTTGCATTGGCTTTGGAGCTGGGGCCGCAGGCAGCGATGGTCGTGCTCGATCCCCTGCGCCGCGAGGTCTTGGCCTTGGTCGGCGGCTACGGCTACCGACTGGGTGGCTTCGATCGCAGTCAGCGCGCGCACCGCCAGCCCGGCTCGGCTTTCAAGCCCTTCATCTATGCCACCGCCATCGATTCCAAGCGCTACACCGCGGCCTCGCTGGTAAACGACAGTCCCGAGGTGTTCAAGTATTGGAAACCGCAAAACCACGACGCCAAGTTCCGCGGCCCGGTCCGCCTGCGCGTGGCCCTTGCGGATTCCATCAATACTGTCTCCATCAAGCTTCTTTCCGACGTCGGCATCCTGTCCGTGCGCGAGATGGCCGCGCGGGCTGGCCTCGATCTGCCCCCGGTGGAGAAGCTGGACTTCTCATTGGCCCTGGGCACGGCGGTCGTCACGCCCATGGAACTCGCCAACGCCTACGCCACCTTCGCGGCCGCGGGCCAGTCGGGGGACACGCGTCTTGTGACCGCCGTCGGTAATGAACAGATCGCCGCGCCTGAATTGCAACACTCGATCAGGCCCGAAACCGCGTACGTCACAGTGTCGCTCATGCGCAGCGTGGTCGAGGCAGGCACGGCCCGCAGCGCGGCCCCGAAGCTGAAGCGCCCCGCCGCTGGCAAGACCGGAACCACCGACGAAGATCGCGACGCCTGGTTCGTCGGCTTCACGCCTGAACTATTGGCCGGGGTCTGGGTCGGCTTCGACGAGCGGCGCGTGCTCGGCCGTGGCGAGGAAGGCGCGCGCGCGGCCCTGCCCATCTGGACCGAATTCATGACCAAAGCCTTGGTCGGCGTGCCCGTGAGCGACTTTGCCCAGCCCCCCGGCGTGGTCGTCGCGCGCATCGATCCCGCGACCGGCCTCCTGCCCGCGCCCGGCGGCAACGGTATCGAAGAGTTCTTCCTCGACGGCACCGCCCCAACGGAAAGCGCTGCCGCCCCCGGCGAAGAAGCCACGCCCGATCAGATGCTGCTGGAGGGACACGCAGGACAGTAGCCAGACGCGGGCGCAGTCAGCGCGGCGACCGCGATCACATCAGTTGAGGAGGCTAGTTCCCGAATTCGATGCGGGTCATGCAAAAGTCCTGGACTGCAATGGCCGTGAAGCTTGACGGGATCTGCAGGGCGACCTTGTCGATGTTGGGAACATCGGTGGCCGTGAGGGTGGTGCCCATTCCAGGAGACCAACACTCGGTGGAGAAGCTGGTGAGCGGGACCGCAGTGCCGGAAGTTACGTACGCGCAGTAGAGCGTCGCGTCCGGGTCGCCCTTCCGGTGCACTTCGGCGCGTACACCGGTCATCGGCGTGCCTGTAAATGTGAAGCTGACAGTCGCGAAGGGCTGGCCCAGTCCGCCACCCGTCGGTGCCGTCGAACTTGCGGCTACCTGGACGCCCCAGTTGTTGGCGTAGTCGGCCTGGGTCGGAACAGGCGGCAGGGCCGCGATGCTGCCCGAGATGCAGAGGGCGTTGGAGGCGCTCCAGTTTATAGTTGTCGTGCACAAAGCGGAATCGGTGACGATGGGATGCCTGTCGGTGCCGCAGGTCGGATCCGTCAGAGTCGTCTCCGTGCCCAGAGCCACCCAGCCGACGCCCGTCATGGCACCCTGGGCTTGGCCATTGTTGAAAGTAACGACCTTGCCGGCATTGCCTCCGGCGGCCACGTTGCCCCCGGTGCCGGGGCTTCCGCCGACGCCCAGCGTTCCGGCGGTCCCGCCTGTTTGCGCGGTGCCGCCCCTGCCGGATGGCTCGACGATGATGTGCCCGAGGTCGTAGTCACCACTTGGGCAGCCCGCCCACAGACCGGCCATGATTGTGCTCACTGCGAATGAAATGAATAATCTCTTTGTCATCATGTCTCCTTGTGTCTCCTTAGTGGGGGCCCGTGCCCACAATTCTCACTTGCGCTCGAGAATGAGAGATCTTACCCGCGCTCGATAGGGACTATCGGGGTAGGCACGGAGGAAGAGAAGCGCACGTTCGGTGGCGGCAGCGCGCAGCTCAGGCTTCCCTGCCATGGCCTCGATGGTCAGCGCCTCTCGTTCTTGCGCCAAAGCTGCGCTGCTCGGCACGCTCTTTAGAAGGTCGAGCGCGCGATCCGCATCGTGCGCGTGCAGGGCAGCGCGGGCGCTGGCAAGGCATCGGCCCTCGTCCAGCAGAGCGTTGATAGCGTAGGGCGACGGTCGTTCTGTCGTGCGCGAACTTGCGGCCGCCTGCGAATACGTCACCACCACCCGGGCAGCAGCCCGCGGTACTGCAACGGGCGGCCCCTGGGCTTCGCCAGCCCCGTTGGCTTCGCCTGCGGCCGGCGCGGGCCAGGTCGGTGGCGGCCAGACGGCTATCGCCTGTTTGTCCAGTGCTTCCAGCTCTCGCACGTCGCCAAGCGCGGGGCTGGCCGCCTGCGGAGGCTGGGGCGACCGCGGGCACTCCGCTAGCGACCGCGAGCGGGTATGCTTCTCTGGCGGCGGATCAGATCTCATCGGCACGGACACGGGTGCCGTGGGCAGCGCGGTTGGTGGCACGCCGGCGGACGCAGGAGTCGTGGTAGAGGCCGTGACCGGTTCGAAGCTCGCTGGCTCACGTGCGCGCGGCGGCGCGCTAGGTGGGGTGACCTTGGCAGTCGCCGTGCGGTGATGGTTTGTCGTTCGGTGACGTGCCCGGAAACCCTGCCAACCAACCCCCGCGCCGACCGCAGTGGTCACCGCGACCAGGGTGATCTTTCCCAGCAACGTGCCCGTGGCGGCTGCTCCGGCAGGGATGTTCGACGGAGCCGGCGGGGTGGGCGGCAGAATTGGGAGAGAGGGAAGTTGCGCGGCCAGGCTCGACCACATGCTCTTCACCTCGACGGCGCTCGGAACCGGAGGTCGGTCCTCAAGCAAGAGCGCACGCGTTTCGGGGTCGGCCCCGCCCAGAGGCTCGCGCCAGCGAGCAGGCTCTTTCATGGGATCTGTCCTTTCCCGACCGCGGCCGCAACGGCCACGGAGCGGCTGGCGACACAGTAGCAATCGGATCGGCGCGCTGCGAGCGCCGCCGTGAAGGCCGTGCGGGCCAGACGCAGCCGCGAAAACACGGTCTTAGGCGGCGCCCCCACGATGGCAGCAATCTCTTTGCCGGAAAGCTCTTCTAGCTCGAACATCACGAAGACCTCGCGTTGCTCCGGCCGCAGCAGCGCCAGAATCTCATCCAACACCTGCGCCCGTTCCTGTTGCTCCATCAGCTGGTCCGGACCGGGGCGTTCGTCACCACACCCGAGTAGCGCGTCCATGTCTCCGACCTCGCGCCGAACATAGGCCAATCGACGCCGGTCGCTGGCGACGCGACAGCAGATGCCGACCAGCCACGTGCTCAGCTTCGAGCGGCCCTCGAACTCGGGCAGCTTGCGGTGAGCGACCAGGAAGACCTCCTGAACCGCGTCCGGAAGGTCTGCCTGGGGCACGCCCAGGCGAAAAAGTGCACGCCAGACCAGCGCGACGTGCTCCTCATAGAGGCCTCGGAAGTCCATCAAGGATCAGCTCAGCATGATAAGCGGGTTTGGCTCGCCGCGATTCTCACGGAATCCGCACCAAAGTGCCCAGCCCCGCGAACCAGCCCGGGTGACCGGAGTCATAGACACGGCCGAGGCCCCCGACCATGAAGTGTGCGTCCCGCAGCGAAAGCAGATACCCGGTCCGCGCAGTCAGGCTGAAACGAGAATGAATGCGCACGCCGAGATCGACGGAGCCCCCCGCTACCAGCCACGGGGCCCACAGCGACTGCGCCCCGGCGTAACCGTCCGCCGCACCCCTCAGCCCGCCAGCGCCTGCCTCCGCGCACACGGCCGGCAAGACACGTGCCCCAAACGGCACGATAGCACCGCAAACGCTGGCCATGGCCGCCAAGAGGGTGAAGCTCACGCTTCCCCCGCCCTCGTCGATGGATCGCGTGGGCATCCACAGCGCGGACAGCCCCGTCGCGATCCGCGGCCACGGGCGCCAGAGCACGTCGACGGTCATACCGGCCCTCGGTGCGGCGAGAATTCCGGCCGAGGCGAGTGCGCTGGCGCCGAGTTGCCAGGGACGAGTGGCGCGAGCAGAAGCCCGGACCGTCAGCGGCGACGCTGGCATGGGCGCAGGCGGGGACACCTGACCGTCCGCGATCATCGAAAGCGTCAGCACGAGCGCCTCGGCCAGGCCAGCACAATCGTCGCTGTCGTCCACAAGGTTCCGGACTCCAACCGCGTTTCCCTGTGTCGCGACGGTGGCAACGTACCCTTCGGGTGCGCGTGCAATCGCGATGGATACCCGATCGACCACGGGACTGCGAGTCCCCTCGGCCTCAAAGAGTCGGGCCGCCACTTGGGCGGCCAGCGTGTCGCGATCCGGACATCGCTCGGCACCTGGACCACGGACGAGATCGAACGCGATAGGCGTTGCCCGCGCACTTTCGTCTCCGACCGTTGACCCCAAGAGGAGGACGAGTGAAATTGGGGATACCAGGACTCCGAGCGCCACGCAGGCATTATCTCGTGCAGATCGACCGTCGTGACAAGTGGCTCGGTGACGATGGTCTAATCTTCGCGTTCAAGACGACAGCCCGAAATTCGTATCGAACGCCGCCGAGGATCTTCGGCGAGGACGTCGAAAAATGCACCAAGTGTGGCGGGCGAGCGCATAGCGCGAGGGGTGGGAAGGGTGGCGGGTAGGTCCCGGAGTCCCCGTGGGACGGCGGGCGCATGAAGCTCAAGGTCCTGGTGCAAAAACCAGGAAACATCGTTCGCTTCCTCAAGCACCTGGGCGAGCCCACCTGTCCGACACCCCTGCCGCCCCCAACCCCTGCCCCACGCGGCTTCGCCGCGCCCGAAGCACGTGCGCCCAGGCACTGGCAGGCCCGCGAACTGCGCCACAGGCCAAAGGCGCAGACAGAACTGTTCGACGCGTGAGCCGCGTGAGTCGTGAGCCTCTGGCCGTATTAGGCAGTAGGTATCCGTCTGCCCAGATCTCCCAATTGTGGTCTAGAGTCCTTGTTCGCCCGGTGGGAGGTGACGCACCTCTCACCGCTGGACGGCTCAACACTCGCCTCGCGATGGTGAGGCTGAACTACTTGACCATCAGGTAGATCTGGCTGGCGGCTAGTACGAAGGCGCCGACCCCGTAGTCGTGGGTTTCGGTGGCCGTGGCGGCCGCGGGCGCGCTTCCGGTCGCTTGGATATAGCCAACCCGGCCCTGAGTATCGACGCAGCTCGCAAGCCCTTTCCAAGCCGCCACCACAACGGGCTGATAGGTTGCCTTGTCGAGCAATCCCTGGTTGATGCCGTAGGCGATGGCGTAGGTAATGAGGCCCGTGCCGCTGACTTCCGGGTTGTTGTACGTGGTTGGATGCGTGAGGTCTGAGTGCCACGTCCCATCAGCTTGCTGGTAGGGCTGCACTGCTGCTGCCATGGTCTTTAGCAGCGTGACGTATGAGTTGTAGCTAGCGTCGGTGGCCGGAAGGTATTCCAAAACTCTCACGAGGCCGCCCATGACCCAGCCGTTGCCGCGCGACCAATAGGTGGTTCCGTTGACGAACGTCGAGTCTCGCCAGAACAGACCCGTCTTCGAATCAAACAGGCCCTTCTGCGTAGCCGCCCACATGGTGTCGAGGAAACTGTAGTACGAGGCATCCCCCGTGATCTTGCCCATGCGAGAGACGCCCCCGGGCGCCATGAAGAGCGCATCACACCACCACCAGTCGTTGGACTTCGAGATCCCCGGACTCGGGCTTGCCTTCATTGCGTCGATGTTGGTCTTCAGATTCGCGTACATGTTCGCGTTGGAGGCGACGGGATTCGCGAGGTAGGTGTCTTCGTAGACCTGTCCGGCACACTGGTTGTCCGCACTTCGCGTGGGCGAAGCAAGCAGGGTCCACTTGTTCTTGGTGCCCCAACTCGTTGCGTCCGTCAGGTAGGTCGCATCGCCCGTGGCCGAGTAGGCCTCCATCACGCCGATGTAGAAGGTAGCCTCGGTCCACTTATTGACCCAGGACGGATCTTCTGGCCCCAGCTGGATTTCGTAGGGGATGACCTTCTTAAGAATGGCCAGAATATCGGCCGCCGCCGGTAGCCCGGCCGCCGTGCCACCACCCGCGCCCGAACTTCCACCCGTGCCACTCGTGCCGCCCGAACCGCCGCCGGTTCCGGTGGTGCCGCCGGTCTTTGTCGTCGTCCCACCCGCGGTGCTCGCGCCGCCCGTACCGGATCCTCCCGTGCTGCTCGCGCCACCCGTGCTGACTGCTCCGCCTGTGCCGGACGTGCCGCCCGCGCTGCCGCCGGTGGATGATCCCCCGGTCCCCACCTTGGTCGAGCCGCCCGAGCTTGTCGTACCACCCGAGCTGCTCATTCCGCCCGAGCTGGCGCTGCCGCCCGTGCTCGGCGAACCGCCCGTTCCTGGCGCGCCGCCCGTGCTAGACGCACCGCCAGTGCTAGATGCACCACCGGTCCCAGTCGCACCTCCCGTGGTGGCCGCGCCGCCTGATGACTTGGCGCCGCCGGATCCAGTTGGGGTTGGCTCCCCGCTCGACGAACTACATCCGACCATCCAGCTCGCCGCGCAACAGGCCGCGACAAGCAACGCGCCAGTCAGAGATGATCGTGATTCGGGTGCAATCTTGTGTGCCATCGCAGCTTCGCTCTCTTTCGATAGGGGGAATGTCAGCACCTGCATAGTGGCTTGAACGCCACCGACGGCTCGACAGTTCAGCAAGGATCTGCGGGCCGTCCGGTCGAACCGGCCCCATAGTATATGCTGGTAGGTGTCCCATGGATAGTGGGTGCAAGACGTGGGTCGTACACCTACCCTGCGGCCCCTTCGGATAGTAGATGTTCGGCGCCGGTCTCCCGACGAACGCCTTGGACGGCCCGCCAGCCAGCCCATGCGAATCCCAGAACGATAAAGAGACAGCGCGACAGATTCTTCCCCTGCCCCCCGACGAGCAGGTTGAAGTAGAAGGGCGACAGCGGATCGCTAGGCTGCGCGAGCAGCTCGGCGGTGCTGTAGAACAAAACGAAGAGGACAACGGAGACAACCAGGGTCACCACCAGCGCCTGCCGCCAGAATTCGCTGGCCCGCGTGTAAATACCCGTCATGGCCAGCGCTAGCGCGGGAAAGACGACGGCCAGATAGCGTGGACCCGGCGTCGCGCCACCATGCCAACCACCAAAGCTGGCGTTCATTCCCAGAAGAAGAATCAGCCCAAACGCGCCGAAGACCGAGGTCCATCTTACGAAGGCACGCCGCTCGGGCAGCCAACCCGACTTGTGCCAAAACAAGAAAGGCACGATCAGCAGGCTAAGGAGAATCCAGGGTTGAGTGAAAAGCAGGCCACGCTGTGTGCTCCACAGGAGGTCGGCAACGACCTCAGCTCGTGGAACCAGCCGTAGCACGCCCCAAAGATTGGGAACCACATTGGCGATGTCTACGAAGGCCGGATTCTGAAACTTGTTGGGCAAGCTGAGCGGGCTTCCGAAGCAGTACTGGTGGTAGGCCGCGAAGACAGCAGCCGGCATGACTCCTCCGAGGACGAACCGTCCGAAGCGGCGCAGACGCGTCCCAGACCGGCGCCACAGGACCCACAGCAAAGGTAAAAGGAGAAGCGCCGCACCGTAGTCGCACAGCGTGGCCAGCCCGAAGAACAGCCCGACGAGAAAGGGCCGGTTCTTGTGCCACGCCAAGAGCAGAGCCACGACAAACGTCGTCGCCATCCCGTGCCCACAGTAGGTGTTCATGAACAGACTTCCCGTGTTCCCGAAGAGCAGTGCCAAGGCGGCGACGTGCAAGGCGCGCACTGGTAGCCCCATCCGCCGCAAGGCCGCGATCAATCCAAGCACGATGAGTCCGTAGGGGATCGCCTGGGTTGCGACCGATAGTGCATGTAGGACCGCGCTTCTGTCTTCGAGGCGCTTCCGATCGCGCTCCTCGCGATCCTTCGCCCCGCGGGTCGAAATCTTGTCCATGAGTAGAAACAGCGGATATCCGAGCAGCGCGGGTCCGGGTGCCTTGTTCGAGTAGTAGTGGCCGTCGGGCGTTTGCGCCCAGTCGATCGTCTGCTCGTGGTACTTGTCGATGCGGAAGCTGTGGTCCTCTGCCAAGGCTGCCATGCTCGCCCACCGAGAATGGGCGTTGGTGTTTCCGTCCACGTTGACCAGGCACTGGATTGCGAGAAAGAGAAGAACCCAATCGCGTGCCGGATTCGCGGCAACACGCGCGAAGAAGCCCGGTTTGGCAAGCCTGGTCTCGACGAAGTAGGCACTATCCGTGGCGGGTGTCACAACCTCCACCACGTCAGGACCCTCGTCTCTGGGAACAAGGCACGGCTCCGACGACAGGTTGAGAATCCCCATCCTGCGCGCTAAAGCAATGGACGTGCCGAAGTGACCGGCGAAATGCCCTTGAAAGTCCTCGCGTGCCTCTGTTCTATTCCGCCAGAAGCACGATCGCGTCGCCGGACCGCGACACCTATGTCGCTTTCGAGCCCCGACACTCCTCCCCCGAGATTCGCGCATATCCGCGTCCGAGAGCCCGGTCTGTTCGCGCCGACCGACCCTCGGCGGGGACGCCGCGATGGGGTAGACTGCGCCTCGTGGTCCAGACAGGCCCCTATGGATCGCCAATGAACCGGGCGACCTCCTTTTCAACCCGGCCAATTCTCCGTAGGATACGATTGGCCGACATGAAGCGGTTGTCACTCATGAACTTGCAGAACCTGCTGGTCGATGAGAACCCTTATCGAAGCGGAACGGAGAGAAATCTTTGCATATCGGAATAAACGCCCTGTACCTGCTGCCAGGCAAGGTAGGCGGAGCAGAAACCTACACGCGCAATCTCGTCAAATGGATGACAACCATTGACACGCAAAACAGGTACTCCATCTTCATCAATAAGGAAAGCGCAGGCATCTTCGAATCCTTGGCACCGGGAATCACGGTGATTCCATGCCCGATCGAGGCGACCAGCCGTCCCGTTAGAATCCTTTGGGAGCAATGCGTGCTTCCATTCCAGGTGCGATCGCACAAGATCGATGTCTTGCTATCCACAGGTCTCACGGCGCCCATTTTCTGTCCAGCGACATCGGTGCTCGTCCTTTACGATCTCCAGCATGTCAACCAGCCGCAAAACTTTCCCGGGCTGTATCTGTTGTTCCTCAAGAGCATCATCTATGCGAGCTCGAAGAGCGCTGACGGGATTGTGACCCTTTCCAATCACGTCAAGAACGATATTTTGAGGTTCTATCACGTTCGCTCCGAGCGAATCGCGGTTTGTCACCTTGGTGTCGATCGCGAATTGTTCAAGGCGCGGCAGCCACCCCTGACGTCAGCCATTCGGCAACGCTATGGGCTTCCCGATCGCTATATTCTCTATGCTGCGGCCTCGCTTCCGCACAAGAACCATCCCAGGCTCTTCGCCGCCTTACAGCGCGCTAAAAAGCAGATCCCGGAGCTGAAGCTCGTGTTGATTGGCGCGCGCGACAAGGGTGAGGACACTCTGGTGCGGGAGATTCGCCGCTTGGGTTTGCAGGACGATGTCGTCCTGCTTGGCTGGATCCCTTTCGACGACGTTCCCCTGATCTACCAAGGCTGTGAGGCATTTGTGTTTCCTACCCTTCATGAGGGCTTCGGTCTGCCCGTGGTGGAAGCAATGGCCTGCGGTGTGCCGGTCATCTGTTCGCGTATCGAACCGCTCCTGGAGGTTGCAGGAAACGCCGCACTCTTCGTGGATCCACGCGATCCCGAGAATATCGGGGAAGCCATCGTGTCTGTTTTGGAGGACGCGGCGGCCCGAGCGGAGTTGGTTGAAAAAGGATACCAGCGCGCGCAAGAATTCACTTGGGAAGAAACCGCGAAAAGGACCCTTGGTTTCATTGATTTTGTCGTCGGCGAGAAAAGCCGTATCGCCTTGGGCAAGCACGCCTCTTGATGGCGCAAGTTGCCTCCCGTCCAATCGGCTACATCGCCTTGATATGGAGGATCAGTCCTCCTGAGAGCAACGGGAACAGGCCTTCCGCCAGATTGACTAGATTTTCGGAAGTCCCCACCAAGAAACGGCGGAGCCCAGTCGAGCGGAGTAGCATCTCGGTGAAATACACATGGTAGGGAATGATTTCCCAATCTTGAAATCCTGCCCTCAGGCACAACGTGTTTAGCGTCTTGACCGAAAATATCTGGAGATGATCGTGGTGATTCGACTCGCGGGACGCAACCGCCAGGACCACATTGGACAGTGAGGTCGCGTTGGGCGTCGTGAGCACCAGCTCCCGACCAGAATACAGTCGGCGCAGCTGACATAAGAAGGCCAGGGGATCCTCAAGGTGTTCGAGCAACTCTCCGGCCACGACCACCTCGATATCGGCGTCCCGTATGACCTCTTCGAGACGAGTGACATCGCCATGCTCGATGCGGCTGTTGGGTCCCGTGATTACCCCTTCGGGCGGCACCTGCTTGGAGTAGTCGACCCCGATGACTCGCTTGGCGACTTTGACTATCTGGCCGTGCAGCCAGTGTGGGGTACCGTGTTTTATGAGCGCCGTTTCGTCACCACAACCCAGATCCAGAACGACCCGATCGCGACATCGTTCCGTGATAAATTGCGTTCTCCGAACCGGCCTTCTTACGTAGAGCCGTTCGAGTGGTGTGTAGGCGAGAGATTTCATGCGGGTTGCACGTTAGCACAGCTGTTGGTGTATTTTTCGTGCCCCTTCGCTGGATCTTGCCCGGGCGAGTTGCGGTACACTGGGCGACGTGGTGACAGGGCCTTTCAGCGACGACAACGTGGGCAAGGTCTGTCCGTCGGGCTCGCGCTGGCGTCAGCATGGTGAAAACCGCCCGCTCTCGGGCATATCCATCGTCGACAGCCCGAGGAATATCAGGATCGCTCTCCTGCTTCTCGGGGCGCTGTTTCTCCTCCAGTTCGGCCGGACCCTCACCTATGGGCTCGTTTGGGACGACACGGTCTTCCAGGGTTCGTTCTACCAACAACCCCTCGGGCGACTACTTCGCGCTACCCAACAAGAGCAGCTCGACGCCGTCTTGCTCGAAACCCGCGACTTTCACGTGCCTTTCGATAGCTATCGCCCCTTCGCATCCCTGTCTTACTGGCTCGACATCCAGATGGGGGGGCCGCGCGCGGTGGTTTTCCATGCCCACAACGTTCTTCTCGGACTGCTTAATCTATTTCTTGGCTTCGCCACCGCTCGCCGGCTCTTTCGCCTTGGCAACTGGCACGCGGTTTTGTGTGCCGCCTTCTTCGGCCTTCATCCGCTCCAGATCGAGGCCGTTTCCTACGTGGCCGCTCGCAGCGATCTCTTGGCCGGAACGTTCACCCTCCTCTCCGCCCTCGCCGCCTGCGCGAGCGCGGACGCCAAGAAAATACGTGACCGCTGGGGATTCGCGACGGTCAGCGCGCTCGCCCTCGCGGCATCCTTGCTGACCAAGGAAGCTGCCTTGGGGATACCGTTGGCCCTTCTGGCGATAGGTTTCGTGCAGGGGCGCCCGCGCGCCTTTGCGGCCACGGCGGCCGTGCAAACCGCCGCGATCGGTGTCTGGCTCTTCCTGCGTGCCCTGTTACTCCACAGCGCCGACGGCCTAAACGGTGAGAGCCCCACAGCGATGATCTTGGCGGTTCCGGCCGTTCTCGCCGGCTATGTGGAAGCCCTACTGCTCCCGACAGATCTTTCCATCGAACGCCCCTTTCACACGGGGTGGGTCCCCTGGTGTCTTGCATTGGCTGCGCTCCTGGCAGCAGCTCTATTCCTCGCTCGGAAGCGGCAGGGGCCCGGCGGGGCCGCCGCGCAAGCCAGCTCGGGTCTCTGCTGGTCGGGTGCTCTTCTAGCCACGTCCCCATTCGGGGTCTATTCCTTCCATGTTCTTTCCGACCGCTATGTCTACGCGAGCCTGCTCGGCCTGATTGTCGCCTGCTCGGCTCTCCTGGGGGAAATCTCGCACCATCGACCAAGACTCACCCCCTTCATCTTTGGTCTGTCTCTGCTTTGGGCCACAGCGCTCTTGCCAATCGCGGTCAGGCAAGTACGCACCTGGCGAAACGACACGGTACTGTACGCTCACGCTCTCGGCATGCAGCCGGACAGCAGCATGGCCAACTACCACGTCGGCACCGTGCTTGCGCAAGATCAGCGGTGGGAACAGGCCTTGCCCTTCTTTTCACGCGCAGCCGCGCTGGATCCCTACAACGTTTTCGCCCTCAACAACCAGGGCGTGACTCTACTCAATCTTGGCCGATGGGCCGACGCCATCCAAACCTTGAAGCGTGCGGTGGCACTGACCGGTGGCCTCAACTACCGAGCCATCTTCAACATCGGCGTCGCCCACGACGGTGCCGGACGGCTTGAGCAGGCCTGCAAGGCCTACGCCCGAGCCAACAAGGTCAACCCGGTGTACGAGCCAGCGAAGCTCGCTTTTCGCGATCGATGTGCCTTCCGCCCAGGACCGGCGGCACCCTAGCGACTTGGAAACCTTACGTGCATTCAACATCTGTCACCAACACGCATTGGCGGTGGACCTTGGTCCGAATCGCCGTAACCCTCGCGGCGCTAGCGTATCTGGCCGCCACCATCGATTTCGCCGCCTTGCTGCGAGCCTTCGCGGCTGTGCCAGCCCTGGTCTGGGCAGAGGCGGTGGTGCTGTACCTCCTCGCGGTGGGCCTGGGCGCGCGAAGATGGAGCATTCTGCTTCGCGCTTTTGGCGCGACCAACATTCCTCCGTTGGGTTTTCTCTTTCGCACCTATCTCGTGGGTACGTTCTACAACACTTGCCTTCCCGGCGCTGTCGGCGGCGACTTGGTGCGCGGCATCGTCAGCCGACTGGCCTTCGCGGATGGCAAGGCCACATCCGGATTGGCGACCGTCTTTGTCGAGCGACTCATGGGAATGACCGCGCTGTTGCTCTTGGCTTCCAGCGCGACGCTCTGGCATCCGCTTGGAGGTATCGACCATCTTCCCTGGCTGGCGGGTTTGGCCCTCGCGGCCGTCGCGGCCACGCTGGTATTCCTCGCCTCGGCTCGTCGCCTCGCCCGCGTGTTGCCGGGGCCCCTGGGTCGCTTGGTTGCACAGATTCCCACGCCCAAGCGATACGCCCCGCTTGTTCCCGTCATCCTCTTGTCGCTGGCGATTCAAGCGTGCGTCGCCCTGGGTGGTCATCTGTTGGTCCACGCAATGTCCCCAAGTGTTTCGTTGGTGCAATCGCTTGCCATCATTCCGCTCGCCGCGGCTTCGGCCTTCCTGCCTTTCACCCTGTCCGGTCTCGGCGTCAGAGAAGCCGCCTTCGTCGTGCTCTACGGCGCAGTCGGTGTTCCCAAGAGCATCGCGGTCGCGGGATCTCTCGCCATGTTTTCTTGTCACGTCTCGGTGGCCCTCTTGGGCGGCGTGCTCACGCTTTTCGGCCCCATCGATCTACCCAGCCCAGGCTCATCCACGCTTGCATCCCCGCCATCATGACCCATCAACCCCACCTCAGCCTCATCATCCCAGGATTGAACGAGGAACAGAACATCGGCCCGATGCTCGACGACCTCGCCCGCCAGCCCTTCGTCAGTCGCCTCGGCCCTTGTTTCGAGGTGGTGGTGGTTGACGACGGCAGCACGGATGGCATGGCCGAGGCCGCGCGAGCGAAGGCCAGCCTCTTCGAGCAACTTCGTGTCCTGAGGCTTTCTCCCAATGTGGGCAAGGGCTACGCCATCAGGCGAGGAATCGAAGAATCAACCGGTGCCGTCGTCGGGTTCGTCGACGGCGACAATACCTTCGCCCTCGCCGAAGTTGAGCGCTTCTACGAGGCGATCCAGGTTGGCCACGATGTCGTGATCGGCGATCGGCGTTCGAAGGATTCCTTGTTTCGCGTACCGGCCTCCGCCATCCCCTATATCCATTTTCGCGCCTTTGTCGGCGAGCGTTTCAATTTTCTCGTCCGGAATCTGACCCCCTTGAGAGTTCTGGATACCCAGTGCGGCTTCAAGATGTTCTCCCGCCGAGCGGCCCAGCACTGTTTCTCGCGCATTCTGGTGGGTGGCTTTGTCTTCGATCTCGAAGTCCTGCTGGCCGCGCATGCGGCCGACTACCGCATCGCCTCCCTCCCCGTCAGACTCAGCTACAAGAACCCCGAGCCAACCAGCGAGGTCTTCTCCATGTCCCTCGGGGTCGGAAGAACCTTTGTGCGGGTTCTGCTCAATCACCGGGCGGGCAAGTACGGGACGTGAGACGTGAAGCTCATCGCTTGCCTATTGCCGCCAGGGTCGTTCTAGGTACCCAAAGACATCGGCCGTCAAACCGAGAAGGCAGCTCGATCCCAAATTTTCCTGCCAAGAGGCGCAGGGAAAACGCATGGGGATAAGGCATGGCCACGACATCCAGGAAACCCTCTTCGCGCATCAAGCGATGAAGCGAGGCCTTCTCGAAGTAGAGAACGTGTTCGGGGATCTTGAACGATGGCCACCTCGGACCCAGCAAGATCCGCCAAGGGCTGGCCATGTCCGGTACGCCCAGAAGCAGATGTCCACCGGGCCGCAGTCTCTCGCGCAGCTCGCGAAGAAATAGGCGCGGCTCGTACACATGCTCAAGAACTTGAAGGGCAACGAGCAAGTCGTACTGTCGCCCGGGTGGGACGGACTCGATCCCGCCGGCAAAGACCGCATCGGCATGCCGCTTGGCCTTGTCTATCGCATGAAGCGAAAACTCGGTGGCCTCGATCCGTCGAAACCTCCCGCGGGCCTTTTCCAGGAAGTAGCCGTAGCCGCACCCGACCTCCAACAGATCGCCGCCGGTGAGGCCTCGGCGATGAAGCTCCGACACCATCCGAGCAAAGGTTCTGCCGAGCGCCGTGGCCTGGCCCTGGTAGTCGTCATAGCCACTCGATCCATCACGACCATAGTAGTCTGCCTCGCGGTATCTCTCAGCCATCTCCGAACGCGGCGCCCGCGGCGACAGGAAATGGAATGCGCAGGACTGGCAACGTGCAAGCGCGTAGGGATGAAACTCCGCCTCGAAGAACCGTTTCGCCAGCGCGCATCCGCAAAGGGGGCATCCAGGAGTCTCCAGTTTGCCGTCAGACGCGCGGGGGTCGCTTCCAGATGCGCGGTGCATGTTAGGATTCGTCCTTCATGGCGGTCAAGACTACCATCCCATCGGTGATCTACGTCGCGGATGACTTTGGCTACTCGCCCACCATTGACGCGGCCATCCTCAAGCTGGCCGCCGACGGCGTTCTCGACGGTGCGTCCGTTCTGGTCACCGGCTCTGGGCTGGATCATGTTGCAAAGCTACGTCAGTTTCCCCAGCTCCAAATCGGACTGCATTTGAGTCTCACTTGGGGCCAGCCCGCGGCTAAGTCCTCGGGTCGCGGCGAGCTTGTGGATTCCGAGGGAAGATTTCATGGCTTGCCTCGCTTTGGCTTTCGAGTTGTTTCCGGGAGGATTTCCATTGCGGAATTGCGCGCGGAGATCGAGGCCCAGTTTGACCGGCTCGCAGAGTGCGCGGGGCGGATCGATTTCGTGGATGGGCATGAGCACGTGCATTTTCTGCCGCCCGTGTTCGAGGCGCTGAACGACGTTCTTGGCACCCAAGAGAGTCCGCGGCGTCGCATCCGTTTCGGCCGCATGGGCAACGGCGGGCTGGTACGGCGCGGGCTCATCAACAGTCTGGTTTCCTACCAAGACCTGCGCCGTCGGCTGGGCAAGGTGGAATTTCATTTTCAAACGACCTCCGCCCTCGTTGACTTCGCCGATTGCGACGGGCATGCCGTGGGGGGAAGTACGGAAGCCATGCTGCACCTTGCCCACCCCGATCTTCCAGACGCGAGTTTGAGCGACGCGCCCTATGACTTCGAGAACCGAGTCGCCCAGTTTCGACGGATGCAGCGGAAGAGCAAGGCCAAACCGTAATGGACGTTCGACTGGCATGGTCCGGCCCACTCCTGCAAGCGGCCGATGCCTACATCGAAGCTCACCCCCATGCCACATACGCGCACGGCCGGGCCTGGCGCGACACGGTCTGGAAATCGTACCACCTGCCGCCCTTGATGCTCGTGGCTCTCGAAGCCGGCCGCGTGGTGGGTGTCGCGCCCTGGACACTCTTGCTAAATCCCTTGGTGGGCCCGTACCTTATCGTGGGCCCGTTCTCTTCCTTTGCCGACCTGCTTTTCGATGGTCCCAATGTGGCGGCCGCGCTCGTTGAATGCACGGTTCGTTGGGGTAGGCGATTCGGGGTTCGGCATGCCCGGATTCGGGGGATCTATCCTGCTCCCGACTTCGAGGCCTTGGATGCAACGGTTTCTCGCTGTCGTTTCGTTTGTCCTCGCGTCGACCTGCGGGAGGGCATCGCCACGGCATGGAATCGCCTCGAGACACGCGCTCGCAATGCGGTACGCCGGGCTGAAAAGTCCGGGGTCACGATTCGCAAGGCCACCGAATGGGAGCCCTTCATGCGTGTGGTTGACGAAGGAAACCGCCGCCTGGGCTCCCCATTTCATGGCGTCCGCTACTTCGATCAACTTCGTGGTCAGTGGGGGCCCCATGGCCGTTTTTGGATTGCATGGGTCGAGGGGCGTCCCGCGGCGGTTGCGGCAGGGGCTATCCACCGCGACACCTTCTACTATCTTTATGGTCAAAACATCGCCGAGCTACGCACGAGCGCAGCCAACGCGTTCTTGGTTTGGCACATGATCAAGGATGCCGCCGAATGCGGTCTTTCCTGGGTCGATCTCGGACGTAGCGAGGCCAAGAGTCCCCACGAACTCTTCAAGCGTCAGTGGGGATGCGAGTCACGAACCATTCACGAGACGCTCATACCCATCGCCTCGCACCGGCTTCCCGACTTGACCCCTACCAATCCACGCTTCGCTTTCGCCCAAGAGCAATGGGCGCGGCTTCCCCTCTGGCTGACGAGTCGCCTCGGTCCGTGGGTCATTCGGGGATTCGGCTGAGGACGCCCGATCGGTATCCTAGAAATACCCGCTCGCAGCGATGGCGCTAACAGAAGTGGTCGCCATCTTCGTGGCGCCGGTCAGGTTGGGATGAACCCCGTCGCTGGAGTCCGTGGCCGGATCGAAGCCGCAGTCGTAGTGGTCGATGATGTAGACCGGTGAAGTTGGCATGGAATTGGTTGCAGCCCAGGCAGGGGTAAGGGCTGCGGCTAGAGCTGCGACGTCGGTGAGGCAGCTGCCGCAGCCGCTGGGGTTCAGCTTGATGATCTTGGAAACAAAGAAGATCACACTAGGGTTGTTCTTGCGGAACTCGGCGATGACCGCGACAAACGACGACAGGATTTCCGAAGTGGCACGCCCGTCCCAAACATCGTTGGTAGCGAAGTGCATGAGCACGATGTCGGGCGCCTCGGCGGCCCAGGTCTGCAACTCCGCGTAGCTGCCACACCCCTGGGGCTGTTTGGTGCACTTTCCCCGCGTGCTAGTAGATGGCAGATAGGTCACGCCGTATCCGCCGTGGCCTTCGGTCTTCACGCTGGGAGCATTGGCTCCACAGCTTTGGTTGTTGGTGACCGTTCCCACAAACTGGAAATTCGTGTGCTTGCCCGCAATGAGTTGCGCGGACAAAACCTGCGGATAACACGTCGAACCGGTGATCGAGTCGCCAAACGGCATGACTTTCCAAACGCCAGTGTGCGAACTCCCTCCCCCTCCCGTGATGCCGCCGGTGCCCGTCGTTCCGCCCGTGCTAGTCGTACCGCCGGCAGCGGAAGTGCCGCCGGTCGCGGTGGTCCCGCCTGCGCCGCTCTTGCCCCCCGTCGCGGTGGTGCCGCCTGATCCAATCTTGCCCCCTGCTCCAGTCGTGCCGCCCGAGGTTCCAGATCCGCCGCTACCGGTGGCGCCGCCTGATGTAGGCGCCCCGCCTAAAACCACGGCGCCACCTGTCGCCCGCGTTCCGCCCGTGCTATTGGCACCGCCGCTCGCAGATGCACCGCCCGACGAAGGGGCGCCACCAGAAATCGTTGCACCGCCCGTCGAGGACGTGCCCCCGGTGGTGGGCGAACCACCGCTAGCGACGCTTCCGCCGGTCGACATCGAGCCGCCCGTGGCCGACGACGCGCCACCGGTGTTGGTGGTTCCGCCCGAGGCCGATGTCCCGCCGGTGGCGGTTGCCCCCCCACTGCTGGGCGTGGTGTCGTTTCCACAGGCAGCTACGAGAGTAGCCAGACAGATGGTGGCGAAGAGTCTTGGAATCTGGTGGAACTTCATTGTGATCAGGCCTCCGGCACAGAGAGAATAGGGCCGACCAACGCGCCGACCTTCAAAGATTCTTTGCTACGGCGCGCTCACGTCGAATGCACCCTAGAAAGTCGGAAACCTTTCGGCCGACCCGGAATCTTTCAAGAGAGCTGGAAACCCTTTTGAGCCAGCCTATGCGCAGCCGGGCAAGACCAGCTTGATGGGTTCAATTTTGCGTGGCCGCGTTTGGGCGGGAGAGACGTCATGATCTGCGTATTTGGAGCGACTGGACACACAGGCGGAGCCGCCGCGGCCCACCTACTCAAGGTTGGAAAGAGGGTTCGCGTGGTCGGCCGGCAGCGCGAGAAACTGGCCGCCTTGGCCAAGGCGGGCGCGGAAAGCTGTGTCGGCGACGTCGAGAACGCGGGCTTCGTCCGCGAAGCCCTATCGGGCGCCGAGGCCGCCTATGTCTTGATTCCGCCCAACATGGCCACCGACGATTTCCGCGCGTACGAGGACCGAGTTGTCGACACGCTATCGAGCGGCATCGAGGCGGCCGGTGTGCGCCACGTCGCGCTCCTCAGCAGCATTGGCGCTCACCACGCGGCGGGCACCGGCCCCATCGTGGCGGTTCACCACTTTGAAGAGCGGCTTAAAAAGATCGCCGGGCTCAATGCCCTTTTTGTGCGCGCGGGCTTCTTCATGGAGAACGTCTTCATGGGCATGGGCACCATCAAGGCGCAAGGCATCTATGCCGGCCCCATGCCCGCCGAGGCCGCCGTGCCCATGATCGCGTCGGCCGACATCGGAACCTACTCCGGCACCCGGCTTGAACGGCTCGACTTTTCCGGCACGAACGTCGTGCACATCCTCGGCCCCAGGGCCATTTCGCAGACCGAGCTCGTCGCCATCCTTGGCCAGGCCATCGGCAAGTCGATTCGCTACGTACAGGTGTCGTTGGCCGACGTGGGGCAGGGCATGAAGCAAGCGGGGTTGAAGCCATCTCTGATTTCGGTCTTCCTGGAAATGTACGAAGGCGCGGGCAAGGGATTGGTCGCGCCCGAGGAAGGCGGGCTGGTGCTGCCCATGCAGACCACCTTCGACACCTTCGCCAAGCAGGTGTTCGCGCCGGCCTATAGATCCTACTCATAATGGGAACCCTCAAAGGGTTCCCAAACCCTCCCACGACGCTTCGCTGCCGCCAAAGGCGGCAGGCTCTGCACGCGTTGTTGCTGGCTCACCCGCGCAGCTTCGCCACCATGGTGGCGAATTCGGGCGGCAGCGCGGCCTCGAAATGTAGCCGCTCGCCGGTAACCGGGTGATCGAAGCCGAGTGTGGCCGCGTGCAGGAGCAAGCGCTCCGACGGGATCGGCTTGCCTCCCCTGCGCAGAAGATCACGGATGTAGACCGTCTCGCCCACCAGGGGATTGCCTCGTTCGGACAGGTGAATCCGGATCTGGTGGGTGCGCCCGGTTTGCAGGCGCACCCGGCACAGGGTGGCGCCGCGCAGGTTCTCGACCACTTCGACTTCGGTGATGGCACGCTGGCCGTCGCCAATATGGAAACCCTGGAAGGGTTTCCATTCCTTCCCGCGATGGTTCGCAGCCGGCGAGGGCGAAGCCCGAGGAGGTAGGAGGGCGGGCAGGCGGGTCCCGAGGGCCGGCTGGCTGCCCACGCGGAATCGCTTGGAACTGCCGCGCAACCCGTCGCCGCGGTTTTCGATGAGCTGCGATTCGATTCGGCCCGGCCGCACCTGCCCTTGCGCGACGGCGATGTATTCGCGCTCCGCCAGGTGCTCTTTGAAAATGTGGTGCAGCCCGCGTTCGGCCAGCTTGGTCTTGGCAAAGCACACCAGTCCCGAGGTGTCCTTGTCGATTCTGTGAACGGTGTAAAGCGGCGTGACCGTGGCGCGCTTGCCTTGCCGCCGCCACGCCTCGCGAATCAAGTCGAGGGCCGTGCCACTCTCCTTGCGTTCGTAGGGCACGGTGGACACGCCTTCGGGCTTTTCGATCACGATAAGGTGTCCGTCCTCGAAGACTATGCGAAAACCCGGGCGCTCCACGCGGCGCCGTGGATCGGGTTTGCCCATGTTCAAGGCCAAGGTTTCGCCGCCGGCCAGGCGATAGGCCGGCTCGACCACGCGCTCGCCGTTCACGGTCACTTTTCCCGACGCGCACAGCTCGCGCACCTGGCGCCAGCTCTTGTCCGGCATATGCTCGCGCAGGGCCGCAGCCAGGGTCACTCCGGCAGACGCTTGAAACTGTCCACCGGTCTGCGTCGCTCTCTTGGTCGAGTCGTTCAAGCTGCCATTTCTGCCACCGTGGCTGCCGATTGGCCAGGGAACTGGTATAGACGAAGGCCATGAGCCACCCATCGCTTGTCGACGATCTCCGGGCATTCGTGGCCGAGCGCGACTGGAGCCAATTCCACGATCCCAAGAACCTGGCCATGCTGCTGGCTTCGGAAGCCGGCGAGCTGCTGGCCGAGTACCGCTGGGTGCCGAGCGACAGGGCCGACGCCTTCTCACGTGAATCCGAGGCCCGCGAGCGCATCGCCAACGAAATTGGCGACGTCGGTATCGCGCTCATGTTGCTCTGCGACCGCACTGGTATCGACTTGCAAACAGCCATGCGCGACAAGCTGACGAAAAATCGAATCCGCTACCCCGTCGAGCATTCGAAGGGCCGGGCTGCGCGGCCGGTAGGCTGAACGCAAGCCGCGGACAGTCATCGGCACATGATCCTGGCACCCTTCTTGAAGACTCGGAGTATGCTTTCCATCAACTGCAAGGAGTTACAAATGAGGTCATCCGCGATGACTCGCAGATTCCGCGCTTTTTCGGTCGTGACGCTCGCTGGAGCATCTGTGCTGGTTTTTCACAGTGCCGCGTTCGCGCAACAGGCAGAGCCAGCTGCCCCAGCAGCGAAGGACGCCGAGGCGGCCAAAACCCAACCCGCCGCTGAGACGGCGCCCAAGGCGCAGCCACCCCAAGATCTTCCGCCAGAGTATGCGCCGCCACCCGGCTATCGCCACGGTCCGCCCCAACCGCCGCCGCCACCGCCCGGCTACGAACCCTATTACCATGACTACTACGGGCCGCCCGGTTACCCGCCGCCGCGCTACTACCGGCCACGTCCCTACTACCAGCCAGCGCCCCCGACGCGCTACTACCCCGAGCCCCTGACCTATCGTCCGTTCTTCTTTGGTTTCGGTCTCGGCGTCGGCGGGGTCGGCATTATCTTCGACAACGGCAGCCTGAACGCGAGCAGGGGCCCGCGCGACAATGCCGCCCGCGCCGGACTCGGCTACAACCTGCGCTTCGGCTTCGGAGTGTCACCCCGCTGGTCGATTGTGCTGTCCGGCGATGGTGCGCAGGCCTATTTCAAGGGCGCCAGCGTGTCGGAAACCGCGTGGACGATCGGCCCGCAGGTCTTCCTCACGCGCCAACTCTACGCCCGGGCCGGCATCGGCGCGGCGACGTATTCGGAAGACGCCAGCTACTGCGACAGTTACGGATACTGCTCCGACGGCACGAATACGGACTCGGGCATGGCGACCACGGCGGCCATCGGCTTCGAGTTCATGCAACACTACCACACCGCCCTGGCTCTCGAAGCGGTGGGCACCATGGGCTACTTCCCGAACAAAGACAAGGTCAGCACTTTCGGCCTCAACTTCGTGCTCAACCTGTTCTAGTCTCACGGGGTGCCGCACATACAGAGGATGTTCTCTCGGTTCTACCCGGTCCCGGAAACATCCTTGAGCCACATCTCCGAACAGCAACGGCGCCTCGCAATCCCTCTCTTGCCTGGCGCCGTTCTTGTATTGGCCGGATGCATGGGCCACGCGCCAGTACCCGAAGGTTGTGGTTCGGACAAAGACTGCAAACTCGACCGCGTATGCGAAGCCGGCCAATGCGTGTGGCCGCAGCGGCCGGCGGATGTACGCGATGCAACGCGCCCGCTCTCCTGGTCGAGCGCCGGCGAGGCGCTCCCGCCCGCCGGTCCACCCGCGCAGGGCATGTTCCGCTTCGATCCCCGCCATCGCGGCCGTTCGTCTTTTCTGCTGCCCAAGCAAAAACCCGAGACGGTGTGGACGGTGGAAACCTCGGCGCCGGTGACCTCGTCGCCGACCGTGTCCAGCGATGGACTTGTGCTGGTGGCAAGCCACAGTGGCAAGCTCTTCGCGATGAGCGGCGAAGGCAAACCGGCGTGGACCTTCATCGCCGCCGACATGATTTGGAGCACGCCCGCCATTGCCGCCGACGGCACCGTGTACATCGGCTCCGACGACGACAACCTGTACGCGCTGGAAGGCAAGACCGGTAAGCTCTTCTGGAAGTACCGCGTGGGTACTTGCCAGCAGACCGTGGGCATCGGCCCCGAAGCCACCCGCTGCGACGTGGACGCGGGCCCGACCATCGGCCCCGACGGCGCCGTGTACACCGGGGGCGACGGCATCTACGCGATCAACGCCAACGGCACTCTGCGCTGGCGCTTCGCCACCGGCGGCCACGTGTCAAGCGCGCCGGCCCTGGCCGCAGACGGCACGGTATACGCCGGCAGCCAGGACAACAGCATCTACGCCGTGAGCCCCGACGGCAAACGCCAGTGGGAATTCCGCGCGCGCGACGACGTGGAATCGAGCCCCGCCATCGAGGAAGACGGCACCATCTACATCGGCTCGGACGACAATCGCCTGTACGCCCTGAGCCCGCAGGGGCAAATGCTGTGGGCCTTCACCACCGGCGACGACGTGCGCGCCTCGCCTGCCATCGGCCATGACGGTACCATCTATGTTGGGTCGTACGACGGCTTGCTCTACGCCATCCGCCGCGATGGCACGCTTTTGTGGGTCTTCCGCACCGGCGACCGCATCCATTCCTCGGCCCTCATCGATGCCAGCGGCGCGATCTTGGTCGGGTCGCAGGACGACCGCCTCTACGCCATCGAGCCCGACGGCAAACTGCGCTGGTCAATCGAGTTGGGCGGCGACGTGGACAGCTCACCCATCCTCGCGGGCGACGGCACTATCTACGTCGGCTCCGACGACGGCAAGCTGTACGCCCTGCACACGAAGTAGTCACACGCGTGCGGAGCCCGCCGGCCCTCGGAACCCACCTCACACCCTGCCCCTCGGGCTTCGCCCTCGCCCTCGCCGGAAGCGCAGCCTCGCGGGAGGGCTTGGCCAGGCTGCGCGTAGCGAGGGGTGGGAAGAGCATAGGCATCAAGCGGGTCAACCGCGTGTCCAGATGGCCATTCGTGATTCGAGGACACAAGTCTTCGAATTTTCTAGCAACAGACATCGCCCCATTGCCGAGAACTCCTGCTGGTGCTTTCCACGCAACCAGCAGCAAGCTGTCCCACTCACGCGCCCGCGGGTGCGTACGAGCGCCATCGACCCGAAACGACTTTGCTTTATCGAACGATACAGGAACACTGGGCGACGTTCCTGGCCGACCTGGAAGCAGGAGGCGGCGAACTGCCCGCCTTCGTGCTTGACGAATTCGAGGCATACCTTCGTTGTGGCATCCTCGTGCACGGCCTTCTTCGCGTCCGATGTATAGACTGCGGGCACAGCAGGGTCGTGGCGTTCGCATGTAAGCGGCGTGGATTTTGCCCGAGCTGCCTTGGTCGCCGGATGGCCGACACCGCCGCCTTTTGTGTGGATCACCTTTTTCCCAAAGTACCTGCCCGGCAATATGTCCTCTCGCTACCCTATGCCTTGCGCTTCAAAATGGCCTATTCGGCCGACGCCACGAGCGTGGTGCTTGGCGCATTCATCAGCGCCATCAACTCCGACCTGCGCCGCCGCGCCCGGAAGCGCAAGCTGCGCGGTCGGCTGCAGACCGGAAGCCTGGCCGTCGTGCAACGCTTCGGGTCGTCGCTGAATCTAAATGTTCACTTCCACGTCATCGGGATGGATGGCCTATACGCGGAGCAGCCCGACGGAACCTTGCTGTTCCACCCGCTGCCCGCACCCAGCGACGAGGACATTGCGCGCCTAGCGCGTGCCGTGTGCCGGAAGGTCACGCGCTACCTGGGGGAACTTTCGGGGGAAGACAAAGATCAGCAGCTGACGCTCGACCATCTGGCCAATGCCTCCGTGCAAGGCTTGGTTGCCACTGGTCCTCGCCGAGGCTGCCGCGTGTTGCACCTGGGAGGAACCGGCGAGGACGCCGAGGCCGCGATCCTGGGCAAGCGATGCGCGGAGGTCGCCGGGTTCAACGTACATGCCAACGTGCGCGTAGGCGCCAATGACCGCGACGGCCTCGAACACCTATGCCGGTACCTGGCCAGGCCGCCGATCGCGAACGACCGTCTACAAGAACTACCGGATGGACGGCTGGCCCTTCGCTTCAAGCAAGCCTGGAGAGACGGCACCACACACATCGTGTTCACGCCGCACGAACTGATAGAGAAGCTCATCCCGCTGATTCCGACGGCCTATGCATAATGCACCTCCTGCGATAGCAAAATCCTTCGTTGGTAGGGGGAAAGGTTCTTGTAGAGGTTGGTCTTCGCCGCTTCGATGGCAGCGGCTGTTTTCTCGTCGAGACG